>Ga0209204_1000193_pt1 | contig 71276 bp, 65 predicted proteins | sample AD_JPNMR2_MetaG_FD_184425 | JGI IMG/M metagenome (GOLD analysis project Ga0209204, IMG submission 184425) | Active sludge microbial communities of municipal wastewater-treating anaerobic digesters from Japan - AD_JPNMR2_MetaG (SPAdes) (version 2) | ecosystem: Engineered > Bioreactor > Anaerobic...
ATCCAGCAAAACTTCACCAGCGGTATGTGCAGGGAGTGCAATAACTTTTTGTGCTTTGAAAATCTTTATCTTGGGATGTGTAAGATGGGTCCCCTGATAAACTTTTTTAACATTCATAAGCAGTTCAATCGTGGAGATTCCAGGAATAATAACAATATCAAACCAGCCATCGTTGATTTCCGAATTGGGTGAGATATACATTCCACTACCAAAATATTTACCATTACATACTGTAACTGTTTTAATATCAATTACCTCATCAAATTGATTATCGATTTTCAGGCGGACTTTTTTATTGCGGTAGGTTATTAATGCCTGCAACATTCCGAGGAAGAAAGCGATTTTACCGCTTCTTTGTTTTAACCAGACATATTGATTAACAGCACGGTCTGTGGCTCCACTTAAACCGAAGCTGGCAATATTTACAAAATAACGAAGGTCTTCTTCTCCTTTGAAATTGATAAATTTTAATTTCCCTAAATCAATAGGATAAACAGAGGTATTTGAAAGATGTTCGATTTGCTGGTCTATATCAAAGGGCCAACCTAATGTGCGTGAAAAGTCACGCCCCGTCCCAGTGCTTATAATTGCAAATACAGCCTCTGGGTTAATCGGTCTATCATTCTCAAAGAAGCCATTCACAACTTCATTTATAGTTCCATCACCACCCACAGCAATGATTTGTTCATACCCTTCTTTTAATGCCTGATTTGCAAGTATAGTCCCATGTCCAGCACGTTCAGTGAATGCTACTTTTACAGGACCTATTGCGTGGTGAAGTTTTTTTTCAATATCGGGCCACATCTTACCTGTCATGTTCCCCCATGCGCGTGGATTGACAATGACAAATGTACGAGCCCATGATACAAATTGGACACGTGCTCTATTAGTTTCCTGTTCACGGATAGTATCTTGCCATGCTAATTCATGCGACATAAGGTCTGTTATTTTACGGAGCACAGTTTCGCCTGGATCTCCCAAGTTCCCGAGATTGGTTCGTCGGAACAACACATCATTTAAGTGTCTCCCCATTTCCTCTCGCATGGCATAAACGATTTGGGCACCAATCTCCAGTCGTTTATCAGATAAAGGTTCTGCTAATTGAGGGTCTGTCCTTGCTAAGTCTATAACTTTGGACATCTCAGTCCCATAATTATGGGCAAGGTGCTCGATAATTTCAGGTGGAAAATCAGAATAATTCCTCTTTGCTTCTTCGAGGAAATCGCTAAATAACTCAAAATCTGCCCCTATAACAGGTGTCTGGTCTGTTTTGCATGGAGGTGGTGTTACCCCTAATTTTTCGAATACTTTATTTACAACTCGTTCTGCTAAGTGTCTTGACGTTGTCCATTTACCGCCGACTGCTGTAATCAGTCCTAAACATCCATCTTTTTCATGGTCGAATACTTCCGCAGACCGACTTGCATTATACGAGTTGAATTCTTCTTCACTTTCTTGAGGGTCCTTTTCGACAATGGGTCTTAATCCAGCATAGAAAAACAGGACATCACCACGACGGAGTTTTGCACCAGGAATACCCCGATTAATGATAGACAGAAATTCGACCAGTTCCTTTTCATTTACATGGACATCATCTGGGTCACCATAATAAATAGTATCAGTAGTTCCTAATAATGAATAACCCTGCCACGGTAGAACAAAGAAGTGAGTTCCTTTGCCAGGCATAGCAATAGCATATTTTTGAGTAATAGGTTTCGTCAGTATATGAATGCCCTTTGAGCGGATTATTTTACGTTCAGGTTCTTTTTCTGTTGCCAGCGAAATAAGGCGGTCAGCCCAGGGACCAGTTGCATTCACAATGATTTTCCCCTTTATCTGGTTTTCTCTGCCATCTTCTCTGCTTATAATTTTTACGCCAGTAATGCGATTTTTATCTCTCAAAAACCCAGTGACCTCCACATAATTTAATGCAGTGGCTCCATTGATAATGGCTTGCTTAATACACGCCCATGCTAATCGTTCTGGTGAGTACATTTGATAATCATGGAATAAAAGCGCATCCTTAAATTCCATCGGCTCTAATTTAGGCTCGATAGATAAAATCTCATCTCTCCCGACACGTTTATGAGATGGAATAAATTTGTCAGGATCGCTTGAACGATTTCTGTCATAAGAGAGCCAATCATAGGCTTTAAGTCCAAGAGAATAAATAAGCCGTTCACGGAATTTTTTGCTATTGCTGATTGGGAGAATAAAAGGCAATGAATTAACTAAATGAGGTGCAATTTGTGCCCAGATTCTTCGCTCTTTCAAGGATTCCCTAACAAGCCCAATTTCAAGATTCATTAGATAACGAAGTCCACCATGAATCAGTTTAGATGATGCACCACTGGTAGCACTGGCAAAGTCTTTACGTTCAACGAGGGCTACGTTAAGTCCTCTCATACTTGCATCACGGGCAATGCAGGCACCGACAATACCTCCGCCGATAATAATCACGTCATACTCCTCAGTCGGAAGTCGGTTCCACATTTGTTCCCACAGGTTTTCCATAAAAAACCCTCCGTTAAATTTTCTTATGATATGTCATTTGTCGCATCAGCAACAGATACTATATCCTTATTTCCTTTTTGGTCAGAAGCGAAAACCCAACATGCAGAACGATGCTTTTCTGATATGTTTTGTAAAATAGGTTCTTTAATTCGACACAGGTCTGTGGCGTAAGGACACCGTGGATGAAAAGCACAACCTGATGGCGGGTTAACAGGACTGGGTGGCTCACCTTTTGCTAAAAGTTGGGGCAGTGTAGCCTCGGGATCTGGTTTTGGTATTGCACTAAGCAGGGCTTGCGTATAAGGATGGTTTGGGTTGCTAAACAAAATCTCTGTGGGAGATTCTTCCACAATTTTCCCAAGATACATTACTAAGACACGGTCGGAAATATGTCGAACTACCCCCAGATCATGAGAGATAATTAGATATGTGAGATGTAATTTTTCCTGAAGTTCCATAAGTAGGTTTAATATTTGTGCTTGAACAGAAACGTCCAGTGCGGAGACAGGTTCATCAGCGACAATAAAAGAAGGTTCTACAGCCAACGCTCTGGCAATTCCAATCCTTTGCCGTTGTCCACCACTAAACTCATGGGGATACCGATACATCGCATCAGCATTCAGTCCTACCAATTGAAGTAAATACTCAATGTGTTCTGTACTTTTTTCACGTGGAACGATACTGTGCACATGCAATACTTCCGATAACATAGAGTACACAGTCATTCGTGGATTTAATGAACTATATGGGTCCTGAAATATGATTTGTATTTTTCGTCGTATATTTCGCAATTCTTTCCCTCTGATTTTTGTGAGGTCAGTCCCATCAAATAATATATTTCCTTCTGTAGGTTCGATGAGCCTTAAAATAAGTCGTGCCACTGTGGTTTTACCACTACCACTTTCACCAACTAAACTCACCGTTTCACCACGAGAAACCTTAAAACTAATGCGGTCGACTGCACGAACATATCCCTTTGCCTTTGAAAATATGCCAGCACCAACCGGAAAATGTTTAGTAAGATTTATGACCTCAAGGTAGGATTTCGTTTCATTCATAGCAATTCTTCTCCCGTTCTCGTTTTTCCGAATCCGTATATAGCCAGCATGCAGTTCCTTGTTCCTGGCTGACCCATCGCCATGGCGGTTGTTTCTCGGAGCAGATTTTGGTAGCCTTGGGACAGCGTGGGTGGAAACGACAACCTGTAGGTAAGGCAGTCGCTGATGGAACAGAACCAGGGATGGTTGCCAGCTGTTTTTTTGTTACTGAACGTATTGGCAAAGAGTCAAATAATGCTTGTGTGTATGGATGCACAGGGGTAGAATATATCGCTCTTGCTGAACCTTCTTCCACTTTCTTACCCGCGTATAGTACTACAATCCAGCGGGCTATCTGAGCAACGACACTCAAATCATGGGATATTAATAAAAGGCTCATATTCTTTTCCTTCTGTATCCGTCGCAATAAAGCCAAAATCTCCGCCTGAATAGTTACATCTAAAGCGGTTGTCGGTTCATCTGCAATAAGTAGTTCTGGCTCACAAGCCAGTGCCATAGCAATCATAGCACGTTGAATAAGTCCCCCAGAAAATTCATGAGGATATTGCCGAACTCGGATATGTGGCTCTGGAATTCCAACCCATTCAAACAATTTTTCAATCCGTGAATATGCTTCCTGCTTTGAGATACGAAAATGATATTGCAAAACGTCTGCAATTTGGTCACCTACCCTAAATACTGGATTCATAGAAGTGGTAGGTTCCTGAAAAATCATAGAGATATGCCGACCCCGAATCTTCATTAACTCATCTGCTGATAATGAAAGTAGATTTTTACCATGGAACAGAACCTCACCCGCAAGTTTTTCTACTGGTGGCGATGGCAAAAGTTTTAATAATGACATAGCAGTAACAGATTTTCCACATCCACTCTCACCTACGAGTGCAATGGCTTCTCCTGGGTGGATAAAAAAGGAAAGCCCATCTACTGCACGGGCTGTGCCAGTGGGAGTTGAAAAATGCACATATAAATTTTTTACATGTAACAATGCATTATCAGCGTTACAAAGGTCTGTCATCAGTAATTTACCTCAATCGTGGATCCATAGCATCGCGCAAGCCTTCACCTACAAGGTTAAAGGCAGTTACAGTAATGAAAATAGCCAAACCAGGGAACAAAACGAGCCACCATGCAAAATCTACATATCCTTGAGATTGCTTTAGCAATTCGCCCCAACTTGGAGCTGGAGGAGGAACACCGAAACCCAGAAAACTTAAACCACTTTCCATCAATATTGCACCAGCCAGACCGAATGTTGCACTAACGAAAACAGGTCCCATTGCATTAGGAAGTATATGTCGAAACATAGTTCGGGTATCACTTAACCCTAATGCTCGAGCCGCTAACACGTACTCCATTTGCTTTTGTTTCAAAAATTCGCCACGCACCAGACGTGCAACTCCAGGCCAACCTGTAAGTCCAATTACTACCATAATAGTCCAAATACTGGGTGGTAAAAATGCCATGACTGTGATTATCAAGAAAAACGTCGGAATCACTAACATCAATTCGATAAAACGCAATACAACAATATCTACCCATGCACCAAAGTAACCTGCCAAGGAACCTAATATGACACCTATTAGCACCGCTATCCCGACTGCAACAAATCCGACGCTGAGAGAAAGTCGCGAGCCCCAAATCATTCGACTCAGAACATCCCTACCACGGTCATCTGTTCCGAGCCAATGCAACTTAGATGGAGGTTGTAAACTCTGGTCCAGATTCTGCCGTAAAGGTCCATAGGGGATAGGCGGTTTGATACACCATTCTCCAGAAGTTGGAACCCATCGGTCGAAATTAGCATATAAGTTTTCAGCCTGTAAATCAGCATAGGTAAGTATATTAGGGAACCAGTAAAGATTCCCTCCTTTATAGAGCACTATCGGCACATCATTTGATAAAAACGGGGCTAAAATAGCAATAAGCCCTAATAAAATAATTATTACTAAAGCCCAAAGCGATAGCCGATGCCGACAAAATTCATTCCAGACTGTTCTCCAATAACTGTGAAGATGTTTTTGATTTTGTTTCAACACGGTTCTTTATTACTCCAGACGTATTCTTGGGTCAACAACTGCATATAAGACATCACTTAGCACAAGACCTATTAGTGTAAGTAAGGTTGATATAGTAAAGACGCCCATGATAAGGGGATAATCTCTTGACAATACCGCTTCAAAACCTAATCGCCCCATACCAGGAATTGAGAAAATGGTTTCGATAATTACACTACCGCCGATAAGTCCTGGGAGTAAGCCAGCAAGAAGAGTGATAATAGGGATAAGAGAATTTCGCATAGCATACTTAAATACAACCATTTTCTCCGAAAACCCATAAGCACGAGCGGTACGGATATAATCCTGACGAATGACATCTAACATTCCCGTTCGCATGTATCGGGATAGACCTGCAAGGCCCGCATAAGTCATACAAAATAGGGGTAATACCATGTGCCATAAACGGTCTAATATCCACCGTGCTAATGAATAATGATGGGCATCGATGCTGTTAATCCCATTCACAGGGAATAAATTCCACCAATCACCACCGCCTAAAAACATGATTAATAACATTGCCACCCAAAAACTGGGTAAACTATACAGGAGAAATAGAATGAATGTTATAATTTGGTCTGACAGAGTACGTTGATGCGTTGCGGAATAGGTACCTAATGGTATGGCAATAAGATAGATAAGTAATGTCTCCAAGATTGTAAATTGCAATGTAATAGGGAGCGTCTCCCGAATTTTTTCCATTACGGGTCTCTGGTCTTTATAACTTCTACCAAAATCAAGGCGTATTATACGACTTAGCCACAGGGCATATTGTACGACAATGGGTTTATCCAATCCATAGAGGGCTTTGGTCTGTTCAATAATTTTTTCCGTTTCAATATTTGACCGCATAGCACCTCCTTCTCCACGTAGTTTGAAGGCAACGGGACTTCCTGGAGCCAATTGGATTATTGCAAAAGTAATTAAGCTGACCCCAATAAAGGTAGGTATCATTAAGATAAGTCTTTTCAAAATATAAGAAGTCATGTGCTTTTATTACTCCTTCGCGTAAATATACTTTTGGAGGTTTTGGGGAACAAACCATTCTCGCTCATACACACCAAAAGGATAAATACGAATTCCATGAACACGTTTGTCAACTGCAATAATTGCTTTCGGTGCCATTAAGAAGGTGTAGGGTTGCTCATCATTTACAATTTCCTGAAAACGTCGGTATAGCTGTATTCGTTTATCACGGTCGAAACAGACTCGTGCTTGTTCAATAAGTTGGTCTGCCTCTTCATTAATGAAGCCAACATAGTTGGAACCTTTCTCCGCCTGACTGGAGTGCCATACCTGATAAGGGTCAGGGTCTGGTGGCATTTGCCAGCCCATAAGAACTGCATCAAAATTGCGACTATCTACCCGCTCCAGAAGCGATGCCCATTCCATCTGCCGTATTTGCATTCGTATTCCTGCACGACTTAAATCCTCTTGATAAACAGTAAGAATCTTTTCCGCAATAGGATTGCTATTGGTGGTCATAATTTCGAAAGCAAGGTCAGTTCCATTTTTATCTCGTATACTATCACCATTGTGGTCTATCCAGTCTGACGCATCCAGCAATTTTTTAGCCTCCTCAGGATTATAAGTCCATGGTCTTACACCATTATGATATTCCGGTGTCCCCGGCATAAAAGGGGTATTTATCGGTTCTGCCATACCATAATAGAGTCGTTTGATAATCTGTTCACGATTGAGCAAAAGGGTCAGGGCATGGCGAACTGTTTTCTCTTTGAACACTTCACGACGAAGATTCCAGCCAATATAATTATACGCAGGACGGGGATACATAAAAATATTAAACTGTTTTTGAAATGTTTCCGATTGTGCTCGACGCATCCAATCTTCAGGACGTATTGCCATATAATCTAAATCATTGCGACGAAGTTTTAAGAATGCTGAATTATCATCCAGAATAATTTGGTAAATAATTCGGTCAAAGTAAGGCTGTCCCTCATCCTTACGCCAATAATTTGGATTTCGCGACAATACCAGCTGTAACCCCGTTTGCCATTCAGCAAGTATATAAGGTCCCGAACCAATAGGTTTGCGATTATTGGGATGATTGTTAAAATCACCTTTGCCATAAATATGTTCTGGGAGAATTTCTAACAAACCTAACATAACTGCATGCTGATAATATGGTTTCTTACAGTGATAACGGACTGTATAGTTGTCTAAAACTTCGCATGATTCAACGTCCATATAGTAATTTTTAAGATGAGGGGCATCGGTTGTAGGGTCCATTAGTTTGTCAAAAGTAAATTTTACATCCTTTGCAGATAAAGGGTGCCCATCAGAAAAACATACATCTTGCCGTAGATAAAAGGTATAACTGAGATGGTCTTCGGATACGTCCCAATGATGTGCTACTCTCGGTATCAACTCTAATGTTTGTGGATTTCGGTCTAATAAACTATCAAAAATCCATGCCAATACTAAGGTAGAATAGGCATCTGTACTTGTGATTGGATTGAGATGAGGCATTTCTGCTGACAATCGGGTAATCAACCAATCCCCCTGGGCTGGTGCCTCACCAACGCCAAACTCTGTAAGCCCTGTTGAACTCGGCTCCTTTCCCACAGGTCCATCTACGGAAGGCATACAACCTGCTATTAGTAGAATATCAATGATAATGTTCACAATGTATACAAAATGAAGCAGTTTTTTCATAATGCCTTCTTTATTTTTTTTATTCTAAATAATATATAATTAGTGTAATCTTATGCTAATTTATAGTTAAAAATATAGGATAATACACTATAGTTATGGAACAATTAGAAAACCTAAAAACAAATTCAATTGTGCTTCCTTGTGATATAACGACATCATTAATTGATGTTCCCACAAAAATAATAATTCCTGAAAGTAATAGTATCCCAATAGATAATGAGTTTGTCCAACTTGCTCCATTATGGGTGCGAACCATAGATAATCAATTTTGTGGGATAGTTCAGGAGCAAAATGAATGGCAATGGATTTGTTCTACTGCTATCAGACGAAGTGCTAAATCTCAGCCTATCATTATTCAACAGGCTCTTAAAGGGAAAAGTTATTACCTCATTGGGTTCCGAGATAGATATCATTTTTTTTCGACGGAAATACTCAGTGTTGAATTTACAGCAGGAAGTTATCGTGTTCCGAAATTAATCTGGGCTCCGTCGGATTGTTCTGGCTTTGAAATTAAACGTATTATTGAAAAATCAAAGATGAAAGGTAAACAATTACCCAGAGGGAATTACTGCACGTTATTTGAATTTGTTTCTAATCAAGATGGGGTATTTCTAACCTTCGCTCAGATTCTCAATTCGCCTGATAAGGTTTTGACAAAGATATGTAAGGAAAGCAGTGGCGTAGATTTACAGAAGATAAATGATGCTATCCAGCATCATGAGATTCCTAATCATGTTCCTTCAAAAGAATTGGGTTGTGCAGTCTCCTGGTTTATACCTCATAGCGGTGTTGTGCAAAGCATAGAAGGGATAGAGGAAGTAAAACGAATGGAAGGAGTTAAGGAGGTTTTTATTAATATTCAAGCAGGAGACAGTATAACTCATGTTACAGACATCTCTTCAAGAGATAGAATAGGCTATATCCTTGCAGTTTGTCCCGATGCATTTACAGCAAAAAATAGAGCCTTGACCGCTCTTTCCAAGATTAAAATCAACACGCAAAATATTTTACCATAAGCCTCAGCTCTTTATAGATGGTACGAATCAGGCATATTTATGAAATTTTCCTTGAATTTAATAAAAACAAAGAAAGATATAAATTTTTGTTTTTAGAGGTAACTATTATAAAATTTACTGACATTCTTAACCTTGATATTTTAAGAAGGAGATAAAATCTTGAGTATTGGATTAAAACCTTTAACTCCTGAACATCGAGTTTGGAGATGGAAAATTCTCACGACGACTTATATTGCCTATATCGGTTATTATATGACACGCAAAATATTTACTATCTGCAAAACAACAATAGCCGCAGAGTTAGGTTGGGAATTAGGAGATACTGCTTATGTTTGGGCATCATTCCTAATTGCATATATGATAGGTCAGTTTTTAAATAGTTTTATAGGTAGGAAATGGGGACCGCGAGTAATTCTCCTCGGTGGATTAGGTATCTCTATTATTTGCAATACCATATTCGGATTTACTAATTCCTTTGCTAATTTTTTGCTCTTTATGTTTATAAATGGTTTAGCACAGGCATCTGGCTGGCCTGGATGTATTGGTGGTATTTCTCGGTGGTTACGTAATCAAGAACGAGGTACGGTGATGGGTATTTGGACAACAAATCACATCATTGCAAATATTATTTATAAATCGTTAGGTGGATTGTTATTAGGTATGTTTGGTTGGCGCTGGGCATTTTTTGGGATGAGTATCCTAACTTTATTTGTCTGGGCACTCATTCTTATCTGGCAGAAAGACCGTCCTGAAGATGTAGGGCTTGAACCTATCATAGATAAGACTGACGACTATGGTCAGGCTATCAAGGCATCACAAGAAGAGCACATCCCATTTTCAGAATATCTTCGTGTGGCGTTTAACCCACTTATTTTCATTATGGGTATTGCTTATTTTTCAGTAAAGTTTTTAAGATATGCTTTGGATTCTTGGCTACCTTCATTTCTAAATATTCAGGGATTACCTGTAGACCAGGCAAGCTACTATTCTATGGTTTTTGATGTTACTGGTGTTGTCGGAACGATATTTGCTGGGTACATTCTTGACCGCTGGTTCCGTGGTAATTGGGCAGGAGTTTGCTTCTTATGTGGGTTAGGTACAATTTTAGGTTATATTGCAGTGATTTATGCAGGGGCAAATCCTATTATGATTGCTATGTGTTTCGGTATTGTTGGATTTATGCTCTACGGTCCCGATAGTTTATTGACAGGAGCGGCAGCAGTTGCGGTTGCTGGTGAAGCCAATGCCGTCGCAATCACGGGTATCATTAACGGAATTGGTAGTGTGGGACCTGTTATTCAGGAATTGGTAATTGGTAAATTTATGAAAACTGCGGACCCGATGGTAGGTATAGCACGAACAAATACGTTATGTCTCATTTTTAGTATAGCGTTGGCAGTTTCCACAGCCTTTCTTACCTGGTATCTCTATCATATTCATCAAAGAAATTCAGAAGACAACAATTCACCATCCTGCTAAATATACTTTTTGTCACGGGAATTATACTTTATTTGCTCCTTGAATAAACAAATCCATCCGACGTGACAATTCTTTTAAGTGATTTTCATCACCTTGAGGAAACTCTTCTGTAATCCACCCTTTATAACCGACCTCATGTAGAGCAGAACGTACCTCAGCGAAATCTACATCACCTTCGTAGGGAAGTTTGCACCATTGATAACCGTTACGCTTAAAGTCTTTTATGTGTATTTTAACGATTCGTTCTCTCAGAGTACGTATCCAATCTTGTGGAAAGCCAAAGATAACAACATTTGCCATGTCAAAGTAAGCCCGAACAAAGGGACTATTTATTTCATCTATATACTGACGAAATTCCAGAGGACTGAGCAAAAATTTGTTCCAGACATTTTCGACAGCAATGATAATTTTGTTTTCCTCAGCAATAGGAATAAGTTCGCGAATATTCTTTTGAGAGCGTTCCCATGCTTCTTGGTATCGAACCTGCTCATTGACAACCGCAGGAACAAGGAGTACTGTTTCTGCACCAACTTTTTTTGCCAACCCGATAGCCTGAATAATTCTTTTTTTCCCTTCTTCAACGACTGAAGTATCAGGATGTGATAATGGCTTATCCCATCCACCATAAATAATGGAATGTATTTGCAATTGATTCTTCTGAGCAGATTCTAAAATTTTATTTATTTCTCCATCGTCAGTAATGGGTGGAATTTCTATTCCATCAAACCCGCAGTCCTTTGCTAATTTACATCGTTCCATTTCGGATTTTTCTTTTGGTAGGTTACCCCATTGTACCGCTTTCTTTAGTCGTGGGTATGTAATATTCTCTTTTGCGAATACCCCACCACTTTTTAATATCGCAGTTCCTAAAATGAGTGAACTACTTGCATATAGAAAGCTACGACGAGAAACATCATAATTCTTTTTCATAGTTATTTTCCTTTTTTTATTAACTGAATAAGTTTATTTATATGATTTTTAAATAATTGTTATGCTACTTTCAAATAACGACGAACATCAAGAGGTGCAATTAGCTTCGCAAGCCAAGTAAAATAATGGATGCGGTTGCGGAATGTGATTATCTAATTATCAACAAATAAGAAGGAAAATATTATGCATACAGCGATGATTTTTTCTCCACATGCAGATGATGCATCAGCATTTTGTGGTGGAACATTAGCCAAGTGGAGTGCCAATGGATGGAACATTATCCTTGTTCGTGTTACAGATGATGCACGCGATTCGGTAGGGCTAACAATAGAAGAAACGGTTAAGCGAAATCGAGCGGAATTAGAGAAATCGTGTGAAATATTAGGTATCAAAGAAATTATAGATCTCAATTTCCCTACGGATACATTGGCAGATATTCCGTTGACTAAATTGCGAGAACGATTTGTATATTTGATGCGGAAATACAAACCGTATGCCATTTTCTCATTTGACCCGTATGCTCATTTTGAACCGAATATGGATCATGTGCGAGTTGCACGTGCAGTGGAAGAGGCGTTGTGGGTTTCCTGCTTTGATTTGCATCATCCAGAACATTTTAAGGAAGGTCTGGAACCTTTTTCTGTATGTGAACGTTGGTATTTTGCACGTAATTTAGAAAAGATTACATACGTAGAAGACATAACTGATTATTTTCCGCAGAAGGTACATGCTCTCTCCGCTCATGAAACGATGATGCGTAATCTACTTCAATCGTTCCGTTTACAATTAAAAACATGGGGGTATCAAATCCCTCTAATTGAGGATGCTTTTTCAGGTGATTATACAGGATTATTAGAGCAGGTTTTATATATGCAAGCATCAGGAATAGCGGAAGAATGTGGGATGCCCGAAGGAACATTAGCAGAACCTTTCAGAGTAGACCGCTTTGGCGATATGGAGGCTTTCTTTCAGCAGATGGCAGAACCTATTGACGGTACGACACAAGGACCGAAACGTCCATTTTTAGATACATTTTGGAGCGAAGAATAAACGAGTGAGGCAGACCTTGTTTGTCCGATATAAAGGTTTTGTCTCTTTGTTTCTATGTTATTTCGTTTTTCTAATATTACAATATCGGTTTTTATAAAATAGAGAATATTTGTATAATTTAATTTCACAATAAAAAGATAGGTAAATAATAAGATGCAACGATTTTTAGTCTCATCTGTAGTGACATTTGCTCTTTGTATTGCTCCTTTAACACCATCATACTCACAAACCCAAAACCCAGTGATTCATGAAGCCAACACGAATCCGTTAGGAATTCATTTGTCAAGACAGGTTCCACGGGAATATACACCAGGCTCACCGTTAGAGATTGTATTGACAATATATTGCGATGCACCTGACCCAAATTATCCTGTCACTGCGGTTGGTTTATATGAGTCTATACCTGCGGAGTGGACATTTACATCTATGCGTGGGGTTACGACAGAACCGCCACCTATAGCACCTTCGCCTGGAACACAAGGCACATTACAATTTGCATGGATTACGCCTCCTAATTTTCCATGTACTTTTGCGTATACCGTTCAGGTACCTGAGAATATGGCAGGAGTAAAAACATTCTCTGGACAGGTCGAGTATCGAACGAACGGGCCCCGTTTAGTATCTCCACCTGAGATTACTCAAATTAACGGGATTGACCGTATCCCGCCAGAGATTACTTTGTTGGGTGATAATCCCATGACTATTTATCAAGGGAGCGATTACATAGAACCTGGCTGGAAAGCGAAAGATAACGCAGATGGGGATGTAACGGACCGTGTCCAGGTTAGTGGCAATGTCAATGTAAACCAGCCTGGTGAATATACTTTAACCTATACAGTTCGGGATAATGCTGGGAATAATGCTTCTGCAAGTCGAGTTGTCCGTGTTTTAGAGAAAAATGTAACACCAACATCAGCAACGGGAACCGTCCCAATTAGCCCTGGACCTGCGGTGTTACCACCACCTGTAACTACAACTCGCCCAACAAGACCTGCTCAAACAGCGATGAAACAACCTACAACTTCGTCAACATCTGCGACATCACCTACATCCATTCCATCAACGAGCACACCGAGGCCAGAAGAAGTAACGTTCCCGCGTCCTGATATGCATATGCCTCCTAATATTCCAAATATCCCAAACATCCCGAAGGATGCTAAACCTCAGGGGATAGCAAGTGGACAACCGTTGAAACCGTTTGATTTGCCGAAGGAAATTAAGGGTGGTTTGAGACCTCCTCCTTCACATGAGGGTAATCGAACATTGTATGAACGGACAAAGCAGTCTGGACAAACTGTTGTACAACAGATAACCCCGCCGAGCACCACAAAGACTAATGTTGAAAAAACTACTGAGGTAACAGAAACAACACCAGCAATAACACCAAAACCACCTGTTGAACCTTTACAGGAGAGTAAAAAACAGGAAGAGGTTATGAGTCCCGCAGAAAAAAAAGTAGAACCTTCAACAACTTCTTTGGCTACTGCTGAAAACACAAAGCCTCTGGAACCAGCCTCAATCGATACTGGAGGGAAACCAGGTCTACCTTCTTATCTTGCCCAGTTGAAAAACTGGTGGGCTGAAAGGACACAGGCAGAACGTCGTAATTTAATGGGTATGTTTATATTATTCGGGTTACTAACCTTGCTATGTGTTATAACGGGCAGAACTGCTTACCAAGGTATTACTCCACAACCACGTAAAAAGGTAGCTAATACCATATCAGGGGATACCTCAGAAAAATAGTGTGTTCAACTTCGTTTTTACCAATATGTTAAAATCAATAAGTTATCGTTTCTGGCAACGTTGATGAAGGTTAAGTATCCAAAAACAACATTATGAGAAATATTATTCATACACGAAAACCAACACATCCTGTGAAAGTTCGAAATTGCGTAATTGGAGGAGGTGCGAATGTAGCCATTCAGGCGATGACTAATACAAACACTGAGGATGTGGAAGCCACTGCAAACCAGGTTGCTGAACTTTTCATCGCAGGTGCTGAGATGGTTCGTATCACGGTGAACACACCGAAGTCTGCGAAATGTGTTCCCGAGATACGGAAACGATTAGAAGATATGGGGTTAGATGTACCACTTATTGGTGATTTTCATTATAATGGGCATTTATTATTATCAAAATATCCAGCCTGTGCGGAGGCATTAGATAAATACCGTATCAATCCAGGGAATGTTGGTGTAAAAGATAAAAAAAGTATTCACTTTTCACAGATTTGCAGTATTGCAAAAGATTTTAATAAGCCGATTCGAATTGGTGTTAACATAGGTTCATTAGACCCAGAATTGGTATCCCAGAAGATGGAAGCAAACGCAAAATCAAAATCGCCCATCACGAGTGAAGAAATTTACGATGAGTGTATGCTTCTATCAGCCCTAAATTCAGTAGAAGAAGCAGTTAATTTGGGACTTGCACAGGAACAAATTGTTATTTCTTGTAAAAGCAGTTCACCGTTACAGTTGATACGGGTGTATCGTTCCCTTTCGGAACGAACGCGTCAGCCACTGCACCTAGGTTTAACTGAAGCAGGGGCAGGTATACGAGGTATTGTTTGGTCTGCCACAGCAATGGGATTATTACTTTCAGAGGGGATAGGAGATACGATACGGGTTAGTTTAACACCAACACCAGACAGTGACCGAAGAGAAGAGGTGTATGTGGCACAAGAAATCCTACAATCATTGGGGATTCGCCAATTTGCCCCACAGATTATTTCGTGTCCAGGATGTGGGAGAACTTCCAGTATGGTATTTCAGGAAATTGCGGAAATAGTTCGTGATTATGTACGTAAACAACTCCCTCTGTGGCGTAAACAATTTCCTGGGGTAGAAAAGATGAATATAGCAGTTATGGGGTGTGTTGTTAATGGACCTGGGGAATCGCGCTTTGCAAATATTGGAATAAGTCTTCCTGGTAATGGCGAGCATCCACAATGCCCTCTCTACATCGATGGGAAAAAGGTGGCAACCCTTACGGGTACTGCTCAAGAGCTTGCACGCCAATTCATTACATATATCGAAGACTATGTTAAAACTTCTTATTCCAACAAAAGCAGGGGGTGAATACTACCGAAGAAACCTTGTTTTACTCTGTTGACAACTCTCTGATACGTTGATAGACATAGTCATAAATGGCTTTAACTTCGCCGATGGTGAAAGGTGGGTCAATATGATGGTTTGTGCAAAACAATAAACCGCCATCTTTGAACGTTGTTAATATATGATTCACTTCTGTCTGTAATTCAAAATAATCTTTGGAATTATTTTTAGATGGTATCTCTAATCCACCCATAAAGATATACTTATTTGAATATTTTCTTTTTTGCTCTTCTAACGATATATTTTCAGAGGTACTCAATGGATGAACGACATCATATCTTAAATCAGCAATTGCTTCTAAAATATCTGTGATGCTCCCTGTGCTATGAAGGCTGATGAAAGCATTTCGTTTTTTGATAGTCTCAGTAAATTTCTTATGGTAAGGATAGATAAATTGTTCCCAAATATCACTGCCGAACATTATATTTTTATTTAAAGTCCAGTTTTCTGAGACGTGAATCATATCAATACCTAAGTCCAAGCAGTTCATAGAAAATGTAATATTCCACTTTAATAGTCGATTATATAGTTCGGTAATTTCATCTGGTGTTTCAATCATATTCGTTACTTGTCCATGGGGGGAAAAATAATTACAGAAAAAGTTGAAAAATCCTGATACATGAACATAAGTAAAACGGTCTCGACCCTCTTTATGGTGTTGAATTTGGCGAATTAATTCTTGATAGGCATCTGTATCATCAGGGTCGTGTATAGGCAGGTCTAAAATATCAATAGGAGCTGGAACTTTGTCTTGTTGCGTTAGAAATTGAAGTAGCTCGTTTTCTTCTTGCTTTTTAAATACAGGTGGTCCGCCAGAAAGATAGGCAAAATCAAACTCGTAATGGTCCTCAAAATTTTCAACTGAACTGAACACTTGATTTATTTCATCTTCAAATTTTTCTCCAATCCATGCAGAAATAGGTATTCGGTCAGGCTTTTTATGTTTTATCACTGCAATTACTCTTTCCCTCGGTTTCACCCTATGTGTTCCTTCCTTTATTTTCTCTATATTATAACGAAAATAGATATGTATTTTTGTGTAGTGTTATAAAAATTGAAAACATGAGATTGTTATCGGAAACAGGAAATAAATACAATATTACCTGGTTAAAATGTATTTATATCAACACAAACATTGTTAATTACAGGGTTCCATGAAAAAATATCTGTTCTTTTCTCTACTATTTGCATTTGGTATTCTAACGACGTTTTCGACGTATCCCGAGCCTTTATTTGAGAAGGAATATAATACTAAAAGTATACCAGAGACGAGAATTATTCGATATCGTATTGTGAGTCATGAAAAGGAAACTGAGGCTTATGCTTTATCATTTACTGGAAAAGTAATTCAAGGACAAATAACGGTACAAATAGAAGATAACCAAAAAAATGTTATAGATAAAAAAGAAATACCAGCATTTTCTCTTGTCCATTGGCATTTTATTTTGTCGTCAGAAGTAGGATTGAATAATATTTATATTGCTTTACATCTGAAAAACGCTATTGGAAATGTTCATTCTGTTGTTGCTCCAGCAATCCAGCCACACCATATTTATATAATGAAACATATCACAGTTGTGTCAACATTGGCTTTGCTTTTTATAGTTCTTTTTATAGTTTATAAAAGGAAACTACCTATCTCATGGCTAATATGGGGAATATTATTGGGGGTACTTGCACGGTTAATTTTTTATATTTGCGATTATTTTGATTTTTTACCAACAACGATTTTCATTTCTACTACCAATGTAGAAGAAGACATTTCTGATTATGCATTCTCAGCCTATATAGCGGTAAGGGAAACGGCAGTTTTATTTTTGTTATTAGGTATCTTTGCAAGTAAGTTGCTATCAATCCAGGAGAAAACAAAGGCTTTGTTAAGTGTGTCTATTGGAATTACAATAAGTTTTTTAATGGCATCTGTGTTTTCAGGAATATTGGAAGCAGTTCAATTTTATCCATATATAAGCATTTCTCCTTATGTTCTGGCTCTTAGTTCTGTGCAAGCATCGTATACACCATGGTTTTATCTGTATCCTTCTATGCGAACTATAGTAACGTGCTGGCTGTGGTTTGTCTCTTTTTATTTCGTATTGTCAGGGGCTATAAATGCAGATAAAAAGGCTGTGTTGCAGGGAATATTAATTTTCATCTTCACACAAGCGGTTAACGTCTTTTTTGAGCAGTCCAGTTTTATATGTCGTTTCTCAAGTTGGTGGTGCCTTGTTGCTCTGTTGATAATTAGCTTTTTCCCAACCATGCTGTTCGTGTTTAATTTGTTTAATACCAGAGAAAACTATAGTAACACAATCATCTAACTGGTAATTGGGATAGGTATATAATAGAATTAGCCCTGTAGCATTATACTAACTTAGAAAAAGGAAAACCTCATATTTATGGTTTGTAAGAACTATTATAAATATATGTAATCACTAAAATATGTAGTTATTGCCATTGATTTTTATGAATAAATGCTAAAATAATTTGTTGAATGATTAAAAATAATTTGACAATGATATTTTTTTATGATATATTTATCATAAAATAGATTGTTGTAACTAATATAAAACGTAAATCTAACATTTATTATAATTAAATGCAAACGTTAATTAGTGAAGAAAATAAAAATTTAGTTGATTTGACTACATTAGAGGCTTTGTTAGGCTCAGAAGCTCGGACAAAGGTCTTTTTAGTACTTTTTACAAACTTGGGGAGAACATTTTATCAGCGTCAGGTAGAGAGTGCCACGAAATTACCACTTCGTGCTGTTCAGAGGGAATTAGAACGACTTTCACATATTGGGTTGATTTATCAATGGAAGGAAGGGAATAGAACATGGTATCAAATCGACCAAAGTCATCCTTTGGTTCCTATTTTACAATCCCTTATATTGAAGGTATGCTCACCTATTGACCGACTTCGCACGGTTCTCAATACTAACAAATCGGTTCGTCTTGCATTTTATCATCATGATAAGAATGAGGTTATTGTGGTGACTAACGGTGATGTTTTCCCTGAATCTATCGAAGGGATTCGTTTGACCATTCTTACGACGAATGAGTTTATGGAGAGAATGGAACAGATGCATCCTGAGTTAATAAATGTTTTGAAAGGAGCTGTTGATTTGCTCGGGAATAGAGAAGATTTTTTATGGAGAATTATTGAAACCAACAAACTAACTATACCGAAAGGGGAAAATGTTCTATGAGTTTTGTTTATAATCGTTCTTCATTGCAGATTCCAGAGTCATGGTGGAAATGGGCACAAGCCTCACAAGGTGTAGAACGGTATCGGTATATTGAGGATTTTTTTCATCGGTTGGGATGGAAGTCTTTTATTCCTCTGCCCGAGACAGAAATTATAAAAAATACAGGAACATTTCCTTTTCTGTTGACGACTGCCAAAGGTAAGGGATTTTATATAGCTATTGTTCCAGATAATCTTTTGCACGTACCATCCAGAGTTAAAAACGACTATCTGGATTTTTGTCCTGTGTCCCGTTTGCTTATCGATGAATTTTCAGGGGAACATAGTCCATATTTGTTAATAACTGATTTTGGCAAATTTCATTTTTATTCTATTCCTGAACAGACACTTCTTCTTTGGGCGGATTATCCAGCTCAATTTCAGGCGGAGATAGCACCTTTACTTTTCGAGATGGCTATTGATAATGGTTCCCTTGATGAGATACCACAAATACCGAAAAGTACAATGGCACGGGAACTGCGAGAATGGAATTCAAGTTGGGTCAAGAAACTTATGCAGTTTTCAGATTTACCCGAAGAGAAGACAAATATTATTATAGACCGACTTTTCATTATACATCATGTTTTTTCGAACAAAATATTTTGGAAAACAAGGGAGTTTTTGGAGGAACGGCTTTTAGACCTTATCGACCTTGCAATTACACAACAACAATCTGCAGGGATAGGGGAGGCATTAATCTCGCTTTTCCATGATATGTGGTTTGACTGGAGAATTAATGTTTTTCAAATTGATACAGAGATAGACCGCGTTTTATCGGAAGATGAAATAGCCACAGAACTTCTCTATGAGTATCCCTTACTCTCGCCGAAAAAATTTGAGACATCTGTTATGTTAGAGAGTTTTAATTATGGGGATGCGCTCGAACGGATGCGTATTCGTATGATTCCTGAACCAAATCCTGACCGTGAGGCATACCTACATACACAAACAAAAGAGACTATAGATCAGGCACAAATAGAAGTGGATATTTCAGAAGAAGGGTATCGTGCTATCCTTTTCTGGTTTGACCGATTGATAAAGTGCTATGAAATGTTAGAAGAAAAAGAAATGGCAAAACTACCCCCAGCCGAGAATGTAGATGACCTATGGACGTGGGGACATCGGAATAACGATATTCCGATGACCTTCCGAAATAAGATTCAACAAGCATGTCTGCATGGTTTCCGCATTTACTATCAAAATGCACGACAACTAAGAATCGCTCGCCTGCTTCTTACCATCCATCTTATCCAGTTATATAGTGAGTCCAAACATCCTCTGGAAAAATTTCCTTCCATGGAACACATCTTCGTGAAAAAACCAGAACCCATCCCCTCAGAACGTTCAATAACACGGAGACTCTCTTCATAATAATATGTAGTTAATTCATTTCAATTATTAGTATCCAGACAATATATTACAAAGTTATTCAAGTATTATTTAAGGGCAAATAGATATTAGGACAAACATTTGTTAATTTTATTTTTTGCATGAGAGGATTGTTTCTAATTGGTGTTGTATTATTGAGAAGGGTTCTTTAATTTTAGAGGGAGATATTTGAGGAAATGTGAGGGAAAGAGGTGGGGTTATGATGTCATGTTCGAGGTAGGAATAGGTATCCATGCCAACGAATTCTACATGTACTTCGTTTCGGAAGAGTAAATTTAATATTCCTCGTAAGCCGATGCCTGTCTCCCATGCAGATGTAATAACCTTCATTGTAGACTTGTTGTTACATACCTTTTGCCATGTCTCTGTTCCATAAAGTATAGAGGGTTTAATTACAAAGACTATGTTCTCTAAATAATTTTTGCATATACTTTCTAATGCAATGTTCCATGTCTCAAGGAATTCGTCAATCCCTGCTTTGATAGGTGATGTATTAAGGTAGGTTGGTAATTCCTCCAATGTTTTAACTGGATCCTCGATATACAGTATCCTTTTATTTTCAATCTGTGCTGTAAGATCTAAAGTTTGGTGCAGTGTCCATTGTCGGTTTAAGTCTAAAACGATTTGGGCTTCATTCCCGATTATTTTTTGTATCTGGGTTATTAACTCAACAGCGGTTGTTAAAGGATATTCCCCTATTTTTAGTTTAAAAATAGAATAGCCCTGATTTCTTTTCCGTTCGGCTTCTTCAAGGATTGTAGGAAACTCGCCTGCGAGAAGTGCGTTCATTTTTATAGGTGTGTCAGAGTAGTTATCTACATTGCAATTTAGACAATTAATTGCACTAACAGTGGCAAATTTTATTTCTGGACATTTATCCAGAAAGGACAAATCAATCTTACCTAAAAAATGTTTATAATTTTTTTCTATCCATTCTATACATCTTTTTATTTTTTCTTCTGTTGGTGGTAGAAGAGAGATTTCTCCCCATGCTTCGTTAGCTTCTGTATCCTCAAACTTTATGACCAGTCCTTGTTTAGAAGAGAATGGAAGTCCTCGAATAAAGATCGTCGTTTTTAACGGAATTTCGTAACGATAAAGGGATAATTTTCGAATATAAACAGGTTTTTTCATTAATAAATCCACAATATAGAAAAAAGGATGCTGTATAGCAACAGCAATTTCGCTGTATTGGCTAATAGTAAGTTTAACTCACTACCTTTAAGGCGAAACATAGCCCTTATCAGGAATAAAGAAGGAATTATAAGAACAATTAATAACAGCACATCTTTTTGCCCACCTTCATTGAATGCGAGAATGAGAGGAATAACAACAACACTCATAAGAAGCATCGTAATATATTCGATTTGAGCGAACTTTTTGCCGAGTCGAACTGCAAGTGTTCGTTTGCCGACAACAGCATCATTTTCAACATCACGATAATTGTTTACTGTAAGGATGGCTACTGAGAGACATCCTGCGGAAAATCCTACTAAAAGCCCATGTAATGAGACTTGAAAAGATTGAACATAATAGGTTCCCATCACAGCGACAGGACCAAAAAATACAAAGACAAATAAATCTCCCAAACCCAGATAAGCAAGGGGTATTGGTCCTGCGGTATAGGCAAAAGCAAGAATTAATGAAACCGCACCAATGGTCAAAATGGGCAAACCACCTCTATAAATTAAATACCCTCCAGGGAGTAAAGATGTAATCACAAGAATAGCCAATGCTAACTGCATTTGCTTTGGAGTAAGCCAGCCAGCACTGGTTGCACGTGTTGGACCTACACGGTTTTCACGGTCAGCCCCCTTTACGAAATCGAAATAGTCATTAGCATAGTTAGATAATATTTGAATTAGTACTGCACCTAATAAGGAACATATAGCAGAAATTGCGTGGAAATGTCCATCTCGAACTGCGATAGCGGTTCCCATTATAACGGGGGCAATACTTGCTCCTAATGTTTTGGGTCTTGCAGTTAAGAATAAAATTTTCAGAATTGATGGTAGTTTTGTTGATGTCATAATATATAGTGTGTTTTTTATTAGAGGTCGTCATATTGCACTAATGAAAACACGGGGAGAGGGGTAAGAGCATCTCTGCCTTTAAGAGCTGGGAGTTCGACTACGAAGCCTGCCTCAACTGGGATTGCATTTAATTGCTCAATCAAGTTTTTTACCGCAGATGCAGTTCCACCTGTGGCGAGTAAATCATCAATAATAACTGTGCGTTGTCCTTCCTTTAATGCATCAATATGCATTTCGATTGTATCCCAGCCATATTCTAATGCAAAACTTTCTGATATTTTTTCATACGGAAGTTTTCCTTTTTTCCTTGCCAGAACCAGAGGTATATTCATTAAATAAGCGATAGCAGAGCCGAAAATGAATCCACGAGACTCAATAGCAACAATAGCTTGAATATTCATGGGTCGATAATGTTGCACGAAGCAATCGATAGCATAATGGAATGCCTCAGGATTCAAGAGTAGAGTGGTTATATCCTTGAATTGTATCCCTGGTTTGGGAAAATCAGGCACATTGCGAATGATTTTTTTCAGATCCATATTTTTCAATTCCCTGGTATCTTGGATGTTAAATATTAGAACAAGTCTTTATTATTGGCAACGTATTTTCTCAGAAATTTTAAAGCGAGTCGTTCATATAGACGAACTCGTTCTCGGGTGAGATTTAATGCTTTTCCTGTTTCTTCCAGTGTATGAGGTTTTCCATCAACAAGGCCATAACGATAGCGCATTACTTCGGCTTCATTTTTTGGCAGTAACGAGATAAGGAATTCCAGATCTTGCTCCTTCTCAATATCTTCAGCAAAACTTTCTACTCGAAAGGAGGTTTTAATTTTGGCGCTGGCATACGGGTCTTCTCTATCATCGATACTTTGTATGAAATCGAATGACATTACAGTTTCATTAGACTCTTGTAATTGCTCCGCCTCATCAACCGAGATACCTAATATTTTTGCAATTTCTTCTGGGTATGGATATGCTCCTGTTTTTTTGAAGTAATCCTCTATGATTTTTCGATATCTTAATAAGTGTTCGTTTAAGTACGTGGGGACGCGTATGGTTCGGCATTGGTTTGATAGTGCGCGTGTGATTGCTTGTCGAATCCACCATGTTGCATAGGTAGAAAATTTTGTTCCATGTTTGGGGTCGAAACTTTCGACTGCTTTTACAAGTCCAATATTTCCTTCCTCTATTAAATCTAAAATGGGCACGCCGAAGCGGGCATACCTTTTTGCAATACTTACAACCAGACGAAGATTGGAAAGAATCAATTTTCGTCTTGCCGAGCCATCCCCTTTATGCATGCGGAATGCTAATTTTCTTTCTTCCTCTGCACTTAGTAAAGGAATCTTTGAAATCTCGGATATGTAAATATTTAACCCTCTGTCAAATGGTAAATTTTGTGAAATATCCTTATCTTCCACTCTTAAATCCTCATAAGGATTTTAAGTTTAACGATTTTTCAAAGTATATAGTATACAATTTTTTAGGTATTAACAAAAAATGATTTTAACCTGACTTAGCAGGTGAAATTATAACTTTAAAATCCGTTATAATTGAAATGCACATAAAGAGCAAAGTTACTATAAGGATTTGATTATGGGAAAGAAATTATTACTTTTACTCATTAGCATGTTTGCTATAGTTTTTGTTTCGATTGCACAAGTTGTACCAACACCTATTCCAAGATTTTCAAAAAGTGCTAAATTATTATTCCCAAATAGTAATTTTGAGCAAGGCAATTTAGAAAATTGGCGAGCTTTTGGTAAAGCATTTATAAATCAGCCGACGTATGGTGATAACGTCCTTGTTAGAGAAGCACCAAAATCGGCACTTCCAGAGGGGAATTGGTGGATAGGTACATTTGAAAATTATCAGGCTCTGCCACATCAGAAAGCGGGGGAGACCCAAAAGAACGAAGCGGTTGGGGAATTAATTTCACAGCCTTTTACAATTGATACTCCGTACATTGGCTTCTTAATTGGGGGTGGTATGAAAAAAACAACTGCGGTGAGGTTGATTGTCAATGGAGAAGTTGTTCGTGAATCGTACGGATTAAATCATCCGATGATGCGAAGAGAATTTTGGGATGTTAAAGAATTTATGTCTATGTCATCGGTTATATCTATTATTGACAAGGAAAAAGGTGTATGGGGCTGTATTAATGCGGATGACTTTCGTGGGTATCGGGTACCTGATAACATGCTTTTGTTTCCGAATAGCGATTTTGAATCAGGTAATTTAGACCATTGGAAAGGTGAAGGTTCCGCTTTTGAGAATCAACCGACATTGGGAGACAATCCTGCGGCACGAGAATACGGTAAACATTCTAATCATCAGGGCAAATATTGGATAGGTACTTATGAACGTTACCAAGGGAAACCGGGAGAGGAACCGGGGAGCGTTCGTAAGGATATGGCTTTTGGGACTTTACGTTCGGAACCTTTTATTATCCGTGGGCCTGCTATTTGGTTTCTATTAGGTGGTGGTAAAGGCTCGGGATTGGAAGTTCGACTTTATGTTGATGGTAAAGTTGTAAGGACATCAAAAAACAAAGAGAATCGGGAGGATATGCAGGCTGAAATTTGGATGGTGTCTGAATATAAAGGGAAGAAAGCTGAGGTTGAGATTATTGATGACAGTATGGACGCATGGGGGCATATCAATGTAGACAATTTCAGGTATATGCGGTTATTTGAAGATTTATAAATTAGTGATGAGAGAAGCAACGCTCACCCGTAAATAACATAGCCACACCTACGCGGTTGGCAAATTCAATAACATCATAATCGTTAACACTTCCACCGGGTTGAACAATGGCATGTATTCCTTCACGCACAGCAGTTTCTACTGCATCAGGAAATGGGAAGAAGCCATCCGAGGCAAGAACTGCACCGTTGAGAGTTTCACTACCTTTATACTTTTTCTTTGCTTTTTCTATAGCTTGTTCGACAGCACCGACGCGGTCTTGTTGTCCTGTCCCAACTGCTAATGTCTGTCCATTTTTTACAATTACGACGCCATTCGAACGAACATGGATGTTTATATACCAGGCAAAAAGAAGGTCTTCCAATTCTTGCTGAGAGGGGATAACTTCACTTTCAATCTTTCCTTTTTTCGGATGTTCTACAGAAGCCTTTATGAAATCATTGGCACTTCTTATTTTTGTAAGATATGGCTGAGCCAACACAATGCTACCGTCATCAAAAACTTTCATTTCCCATGTCGTGATACTATCTCCAATATATTTGGGTAAAAGGTCTAATGGAGGTACCTTAATAATACGTATTTCTTTATTCTTTTTATATTTTTCAAAATCGTTAAAAACGGACAATGCTTCTGGTGTAAAAGATGGAGCGGAGACTCCTTCAATTACGGTTTGCATAATTTCAATTGCAGTTGCTTCATCGACTTCAACATTAAAAGCGACAACGCCACCGAAGGCTGCTTGCGAGTCGGCATCACGTGCACGGCGGTAAACATCTGCTAACGTTTGGCCTTCCTGTTGGATTGCGACACCTGACGGATTGCAATGTTTCATAACTGCACAAGCAGGTTTTTGCAAATATTTTAGTATTCCAAAGGCATGGTGTAAATCTTCAAGATTTGTTTGAGACAACCCACTTTTGCCTGTTTTCAAAATTTGATATGCCCCCAAAAAGATATTAGTTCCATCCGCAGGTCTATAAAATGCAGCTGGCTGATGTGGATTGGTTCCGTATCGAAGGTCTTCAACCTTAATCCATTGTTTTCCCAATACGTTGATAGATTCTGGGAAAGAGCCTTCTGTTTTAGTGCGATACATCGCTTTTAAGTCGATTTTGTTTTTGTTATCATTCATTTTTATGACTCCCCAAGTTGAAAATTGATTTATTTTAACATACACTCATAAAGTATAGAAAATCGACGGTTATTTAAAGGATGTTTGATATGTCTCATTTATTTTACTTTGTAATTCCACATCACTCTCCAAAAGAAGGGGATATTGTTTTACAAGGGGAAGAGGCTCATCATGCTATTCGTGTTGTTCGAGTGAAGGCAGGGGAGCATATCGGTTTTATTGATGGGCAAGGAGGAAAGTGGTTTTGTAAGGTAACTAATATCTGTAAAGACATATTAACTGCAAAGATAATCAAATATCAATATATTCAAAAAGAAACGGATGTCTGTTTGATTATTGGCTGGTTACATCGGGACAATGCCATTGAAACATTAGTGACATATGGAACTGAGATGGGTATTTCCGAATTTCGTTTTTTTCAGTCGGAACGCTCGACGCGTCCCATACGGCGAGATGATAAAATAAAGAGATGGGTGGTTCAATCATGTAAAATTGTCGGTCGACCTTGGTTCCCAAATGTAACTATGCATGAGGGTTTATTATCAGCAATCAAAGATTTTGAGGGTAAATTATTGATAGCTACGGCTTCACATTCGTCAATGTCCATATCTCAAGTAGACTGTTCCAAGCCCTGTGGACTTATCATCGGACCTGAAGGGGATTTTTCTGAAAATGAGATTGCAATGGCGGAGAAAGCAGGGGCAAAGCCTATTTATTTAGGGCCTGATGTATATCGTAGTGAATTGTCTGCTTTATTAGGTTCTTTTTTCATTTTGGGAAAACAAGGTTATTTTGAGAAATCGCCCCAAAATAATTTTTCATTTGATTAGCACGATATTTTTTTAGCAAAATAAATATAAACAATAGGGAGATATTATCATGAGTGAAGATTGCCTGTTTTGTAAAATAGCACGTAAAGAAATACCTTCGACAGAAGTATATTCTGATGATGAATTTTATGCTTTTCGAGATATTCATCCTGCAGCACCCGTTCATGTTCTTTTAATACCACGGAAGCATATTGCTCGGATAACGGATGCCAGTGAAGAGGATGAAGCTCTTTTAGGAAGGATGCTTTTACGGGCAAATGAAATTGCAAAAAAGGAAGGAATTGCAGAACCTGGCTTTAGATATGTTCTAAGTTGTAACGCTCATGGTGGCCAGCTTATATTTCACATTCATTTGCATATTTTAGGAGGTAGAGAATTGGGATGGCCTCCAGGTTAATTAACTAAAAGTATTGAATATGAAAATTGATGTAAATACAAAATTATGTGCAGTAATAGGACATCCAGTTCGACACTCGTTGTCCCCTGTCATTCATAATGCTGGGTTTCAGAGTTTAGGTCTTAATTATGTTTATCTTGCCTTTGATGTTACCGACCTTGAAGGTTGTCTAAAAGGGATGCGTGCTCTTGATGGATTTCGTGGGATAAGTGTGACCATTCCCCACAAAGAGGCAGTAATCCAATATCTTGATAGAGTCGATCCAGTTGCCCAGAAAATAGGTAGTGTTAACACAATTACTCACGAAGGGGAACAACTTTTGGGAACGAATACAGACGGTCAAGGGACACTCAAGGCTTTTTCAAGGGCAGGTGTTACTTTGTCGGGGAAGAGAATTCTTTTCCTCGGTGCTGGCGGTGCTGTTCGTGCTGTTGCGTTTACTTTTGCTCAAATGGTACAACCTGCACAGATTACTATACTCGGTAGAACACCGTCACGGCTGGAAAAACTGCTTACTGATCTAAAACACACTTATCCTAATATTCTTTTTCAACATGGATACTTAAGTGAGGACATTCAGCGGTATATTACGGAACATGAAATCATTATACAGGGGACACCTATGGGGATGGAGGGACATAACTCCGAGAAGTTGGCTTTCCCTTTTGATGTTCTTTCTTCTCAGCATGTCGTATTTGATATGGTATATCGACCACTGTACACTGAATTGATAAAGGAAGCACAAAAAAGGAATTGCACAGTAATAACAGGGATAGAAATGCTCGTAGAACAAGCAGTATTACAATTCGAATTATGGACAGGGATACCTGCCCCTGTGGATGTAATGCGGAACGCTGTTGAAAAAGTATTAAAACAATGTGATATATAATTATTGTAGACAAGGAGAAACATTTATGAGGGTTCAGTCTTTTATTGGTAAAGCAAGCGTAGAAGGACTTCATCAAATGGATAATTTGATAAACGATTGGATTAAACGGACACGCCCTAAAATCATTCAGATAGCACAATGCCCATGCACATCAGCAAGACACGATGGTAGAGACCAGGAAACAATAATTGTAGTTACAATTCTGTATCAGGAAAGTGAGGTGTAATTATTTTTTCTAAATGATTACGTCAGACATAAAAGGGAAAGAGTTATTTTTTGACCGTTTTGTTTTATCCTACATAATAATTGGAAATAAATGTCTTTAAAGAATAATAATATTTATAGTTTGTTATGATTTTTTATTTTTAACCCTAATCAAGGAAAAAGGGAATGGATATGGATTTTGAGAAGTTTTTTTCACCTAAAACAATAATTCCCAAGTTAGAAGCGCAAAGTAAACAAGAGGTCATTTCATCATTGGTAGATTTGCTAAAAGAAGAAAGCAAGATAACAGACCGCGAAAAGGTTCTTTCCGCAGTGATAGAGCGAGAGTCGGTAGATAGTACTGGTGTTGGAAATGGTATTGCTTTACCGCATGCGAGTATTCGCGGTTTAAATAAGATAATTACCGCGATAGCACGTATTCCAGATGGTATTGATTTTGTTGCTCAAGACCGCAAACCTGTATTTTTAGTCATCTTAATCTGCTATCCCCCTACACAGAACCATGTTTATTTAAGTCTTCTTTCAAGTGTATCGAAGGTATTTTCGAAAAAGGAGAATGTCCAGACGATTATAAAACAGACATCGGCAAAAGCAATTCATGACAAGTTATTAGATTTACTTCTAAAACAGGATGAGCAAAATAAATTGTCTCATTTAGAAAAAAAACCAGACGAAAGGGTTTTAATTACCCCACCCCCATCGGGTCCTGTCCCTGAAATTCTATTGTTAATACGTCTTCAAATGATTGAAGAAGAATTTAAAGTGGCTACACGTGGAAAAAAGCAACTTCAACAGAAGATAGATAATTTGCGTTCTCTCATTTCTAAAGATACACTCCAACATTATGATAAGCTAAAAGAAAGAAGACCACCTGCAGTAGTGCCTATTGAGGGCAATACCTGTCATGGTTGTTTTATGACATTATCTACAGATTTTGTCCAAAGAGTAAAGCAGGAAAAAGATAATCTATTTTTATGCCCACTATGCCGAAGATTTGTGTATTGGATATAATTTTCTGAAAATAAATTTTATAACAGACTGTATATATGGACGACGTATTTACAAAACAAGAAGGTATTGTGTCTGCCCTATTTAAAGGGTTATCTTCAGATGAAGTAGAACGATTGTTCGATAGTGGGCTTATTGTCCACTTTAAGAAAGATGAGGTTGTGTTTTATCAGGGGAGTATGGGTAATCATGTTTATTTAATTTTAAGTGGTTCTGTTGGTGTGTATCGGGACGAGAAACAAATTGTTACATTAGATAGTGGTGAAATTTTTGGTGAGATGGCATTATTTACTAAAGAACCGCGTTCAGCCACTGTGAAAGTTCTCCAAGATTCACAACTATTAATTTTTAGTGAAACTTCATTTCATAAATTGTTGACTAAACAAACAGCAGTACGGCTATTACTAAACATCATTAACATTCTCTGTGAACGATTAAAGAAAAAGAACGAAGAGTAAGAACCCAATACATCTTTTAGAGGGGTTTTTAATTTGAAATTGGTGAAGAAATAATAGGTTTGGTATGATTCTTTGTAATTTATTAACAAACATTTAACTTATAAGGGTTAAAGAGGATGTTATCACATTTTTCATTTCTTGATGCAGGTATTGTCGGTGTTTATTTGCTTTTAACCATTATTGCTGGGTTGGCAGTTCGAAAGTATGTAGGGAAAGTGGAGCATTATCTTGTTGCTGGCAGGGAGATGAACCTTTATTTGGGGATTGCTTCACTTGCGGCGACAGAATTTGGTATTGTGACGTGTATGTATACAGCACAAAATGGTTATAAAATGGGATTTGCTGGGGCAACACCAGGGATATTACAAACAATTGCTATGCTTGTCGTAGGTATTACTGGTTTCTGTATTAAACCTTTACGAGACGCAGGAGTTATGACTATTCCAGAATTATTTGAGAAGCGTTTTGGTTCTACGGTGAGATGGTTATCAGGTGTTGTTATTGTCCTTGGTGGTCTTTTAAATATGGGTGTATTTCTGAGAACAGGTGGTGAGTTTTTACTTCTCACGGCCGGTTTTAATCCAGATGCCTTTGCTCAATCCCATCAGCTTGAAATTATGATGAGTGTTCTTTTGATAATCGTAGCAGTATATACTGTTCTTGGGGGGATGTTGTCGGTTCTTGTAACAGATTTTTTGCAGTTTATAGTAATGAGTTTAGGGATGCTTGTTGTTACTGTGTTAATTTTAGGAAAGATAGGTTGGACTCCATTAGTTGAGGCTGTTCAGAAACATCATGGTTCTGCTGGCTTTAATCCATTTTTGATGGAACGTGGTTGGGAGTTTGTATTGTTTAACCTTTGTTTACAATTTGCGGTTGTACTCACCTGGCAGGCAGTAATTCAGCGGGTTCTTTCCGCAAAAAGCACAAAAACAGGAAGGCAAATTTATGCTCATACGAGTTTTTTCTTCACAGCACGGTTTCTCATCCCAGGTTTGTGGGGCATTGCAGCTTTAGCGACATTAACTCCAGAACAAGTCGGTGGAAATACATTATATGCAATGCCCAAGTTTTTGAGTATGTTTCTTCCCAGTGGTTTAATGGGAATTTTGATTGCGGGAATGTTAGCAGCAGACATGTCTACGGACTCTGCATATATGTTAACATGGGGAGGTGTTATCTACAATGATATTCTGGCTCCATTCCGCAAAAAACGGGAATGGTCAGAGAAAAAAGGCGTGCTTATGAATCGGTTTATTGTGGCGATGATAGGTTTATTCCTTTTGTTTTATGGATTATGGTATCCATTAAAAGGAAATCTATGGGACTATCTCGGGGTTACGGGAACAATCTATCTATCAAGTATGTCTGTGCTTTTAATTGCTTGCTGTTATTGGAAAGATGCAAATAACTGGGGTGCTATGGGGTCTATTATTTTAGGTGCCCTTTTCCCTATCGGATTTTTAGTTCTTCAACAGCTTCCAGCAACAGCGGAATGGGCTCAAGAAATCGGTCCATATAAATCTGGTATCTCTTCATATATCGTTTCTGGATTGGCAATGATTATCGGTTCATTATTGAAAAAACATCTCGTCTTGAACAAGCAGAATCCTTAATACAAAGGAGATTTGTAGATGTCTTTTTTTTGGTTGTTAATTACGATATTTTGCATTGCGTGGTATTTTACGATGACATTTTATGTGGGAGTGCGTGGCTTCTTTGATATAAAAGAGATGCTACTTGCTCTTAAATCGAACGATGCCTCCAATACGAAAGAAGAGTAATCTTAAAACAAAAACCTTAGTAATATTTTGTTTGTATTGTTTATTATTTAAATATACTTTTATTATTTCCTGTTACACACCGAAAGCCACTGTTCAGGGATTTGAATAATGGGAATAGGGGAGTTTGTTTTCCATTTGCCATCTGTAAAATCTGGAAACTCTATTTTCTTTCCACCTACAGATGCTGATTGTTCTGATAATTCAATAATAGCTGACCATGTTGCCGAATCGTATACATCAGGAAGTGAGGTTTGTCCTGTTCGGATGGCACGTACCAATTCACGAACTGTGATAAAATCACCAAGTCCATGTCCAGCAGTTGAACCGCCAGCGGATTCGTAAGCAGACCACATAGGATGTGCATATTTATCAGTGTAAGGTTCAAAATCTTCCCATGTATCTTTTTGTGGGCTAATATCCTCTAAATAAATTTTTTGTAGAGACCCGAAATAAATTCCCTTTGTTCCTTGAACTCTAAATATAGAGTCGTAAGGACGTGGTAAGGTTGTGTCATGATATAACGTCACTGTTTTTCCTAAGGCTGTTTGAAGTATGGTTGTATTTATGTCACCATGTTTGATATTCATTTTTGCGAGTTTGTGGTCGGCACCATATTTTTTTACAAAGTATTCATGCATCCCGAATGGTGGGGTTGATACACTGTATAAGGAAACAAATCGGTCACCTCTATTAATGTTAAGCCACTGTGAGATAGGTCCGATAGGATGCGTTGGATATGTATTTCCTATTCTGTTAATTAATCCTTTTCCACGCCAGTTTAACGTGCCTGTTTCATCTGCTAACAGATATCGGCAATCATGTTGGTAACCACCTTCTGCATGAACAACCTCACCAAAAAGCCCTTCACGTATCATACGAAGAATGGTGAGTGGCTCTTTAAAGTAGCAGACATTCTCTAACATGAAACAGGGTTGATTATATCTATTTGAGGTTTTAATTAGTTCCCAACATTCTTTAAGAGTGATTCCTGCTGGGACCTCAATTGCGGTTAATTTACCTGCCTTCATTGATGATATGGCTACTGGTGTATGCCATTCCCAGGAGGTGGCGCATAACACACAATCAATGTCTTCTCGTTTTACCAGATTTTCAAAATCGGTCTCTCCGTTTGTGTAAATTTCTGGGACGAAACTTTGTCGTTGTGTGCATAACGATTTTGTGCGTTCTGCATGTTCTTTTTTTATGTCAGCAATAGCACGAATCTCGACATCGGAACACTGGGTTAATAAATCGACCAAAAAATGTCCTCGATTGCCAACTCCAACGACACCAATGCTTGCTTTTTCTTTTAATTTTTCCCTTTGATTCATAAGCATGCTTAATGATAATGACGGAGGGATTAACAAGGCTGTTTGTATAAAATCTCTTCTTGAAAGGTCTGTCATATCTATTCCCTCTACTTATTGATTGTTAAAACACATTAGTCTTGATAGCAAATGAAGAAGGATAAAAGTCCAAGATTGAAATGTTCTTTTTTTATATCAAGATATAGATTTCGACGTACCTGATAAATGCGTCCTACTAATTCATCATGAAGGAAGATGCCAGACTGTAAGACCCAATATGGTTCGGAGTTATTTCCAAAAAGCGTTACTACATAGGCAGAACCAAAGAAGGAAAACTTTGGTTTTATAGTGGCAATATGTTTATTTTCCTTGTAAACGTCAAGTATTTTAGGTGCTGTTGATGTAAAAGTGATAGAGAACCAACTTCGTTTTGCTAAAATATAACATATTTCTTTTTCTAATGGGTCTTTTATAATCCACTTTTTTTCTTTCTCTTTCTCCTCAACAAAAAAGTATATTTCACCTTCTGAATTTACGCAAGGGAATAGCCCTTCTTTCCGAACATCCCCAGGAATTATATATAGGTTGTGATTTAAAAAAGGGTCTGGTAAATCTACAATGTTCTGTTGAACAGCGACATGAGCCTCTGCCAAGTATTTTCTCCAACGTAATTCGTTTAAGAGTGCCCTTCCTGTAAAAAAGATAATACCAAATAGTGTAATGAATACTAATGATACTGTTCCAATATATAAAACTTGTTGATTTCCTAATATCAATCCCCAACAGGTTACAGAGAAGGAAACGAACACAATGATAAAGTAGACTAATAACAGTATTGGATTTAAGCGATAAACGATACGAGGCAACGTAAAATAACATACAGCCCGCTCATAATCACTTAGATGGTCATCCATTTCTACCCTTGGCATGGATGGAATTCCTTTGTCTTTTATGTTTTATTCAGATGGGTTGCATCTTTGTATATATTATCTATAATTTCATCCACACACAAAGATAACGTTTTTACTACTTCTTTTACGTCTTTATCTGCTGGCTGTTTTTCAACTGTGTATACTTTTTGGGTAATGAGTTTCATGTTTTCTGGATTGAGGAATTGCACAACAAATTTTACGTCCACGTTAATTTGTGGAGACATTTCTACTACTTCAAAATTTAATACATCGATATGAAGATAAACATCAGGGGTGTTTTTACTTAAATTTTCACACATAAAAGATTGGTTTATTTTATGGGTTAATAATTCTTCTAAACTGGAAGCCCAAAGATGTGTTGAATAATATTCAATTTCGACTGGGCTCTTTCTTATCATAATTTCTTTTCGTTTTAATGGTTCTGCTAACTTAATACTTGCCACTTGAAGCCATAGGGGTTGTGAAGTATCTTGCTGGTGTTTTAATGACCATTCCAAGGTGTAGTAATGAAGTGGTGGCGCAGATATACAACCGATACATATATTTCCAATTAAGAATATGAAAATTGTGGATATTATACAGGTAATATATTTCATTTCTTCCCTCCTGGGATTTTCCCTGTAATTAAGGATTGAGGTTGTTCAGCCAATGTTTGTGAGAGAATACGTAGATTACGAATAGTCTCTTTTAAGTCGAGCATAACTTCATCTAAATTCCTGCGATTTTTTCCTATCCAATTCCGTGCCTCTGAAGATAAGGTATCAACATTACTTGTTATTTCTTCTACATTCGCTAAAATTGTTTCTAAGTCGTCAGCAGTTTTCTCTGATAATGTTTGGACTCGTGTAAGAACCTCCTTAATTGAGTTCATTGAATCGCGAATAGGTCCTCTATTTTCTGCAATAACAGCGTTAACTTGTTCTAATAGTTTTTTTACGTCCTTTTCTATATCCGTTACATTTTTTACAATTTCTGTAATATGTGGTTTTTGCTCACCCATAAGATTTTTCAGCTCAGTAATAAAGTCTTTCCCTTCGCTTAAGGTATCGTTAATTTGCTTTGTCAGGTCTGATACACGTGGTCTATTCTCGCCAGATGCTTCAGCAGTCCTTGTTCTTTCCATACCCAAGAAATCTGTTAGGTCATCTAAAAGTTGTTCAACCTTTGCTATAGTGGACGAAAAATCGGGCAATTCAACAATTCCGCCGGATTTATTCACAGAAGCAATAAGTCCTCCTTCTTCAAGGACAGGTGCTTGGGCGTCACCTGTGGATATTTCTAAATGGCGTGCTGAGGTGAGAGAAACTTGTTCTACCGTAGCCACACATTTTTGATTTAGAATAATATTTGGTGCAACCGCAATTTTCACACATACCTGAGTTATATCTTCAGGGTCAGTAAATATATCGATAACTTTACCAATCTTTAAACCGCCATAGCGTACATCCGCACCACGATCTAAACCTAATGTGTTTTTAAACTTGGTATAGTATATTTTTGTGCCAGCGTAAGGTCTGTAACCTCGTACTGTTAGGATAAACGCAATTAGAATGATGATGCTAATTAAAACAAACAATCCCGCTATAATTTCTTTTTTCGTAAATTCAACTGCTTTTGAATTCATTGTTTTATACCAATATTTGTTTATGTTATGTATTATTACATATTTTCAAAAGTATCCAAAATTGACGGGGCGGTTTGATTTTCTTCTGGATTTGGAGTTCGTGCAAAAAATTGACGTAAGTATGGGTCAGAATGAAGTCCCATCTCTTTCAAATCGCCAATAGCCACAATTTTACCTTCATGTAGGAGACAAACACGGTCTGCAATGATTTGAACGCTTTCCAAATCGTGAGTGACAACAACACTGGTAAGGTTAAATGTGCTTTGCATTTTTCGTATAAGCTGGTCTAATCCTGCTGCGACAATAGGGTCTAATCCTGAGGAAGGTTCATCATAGAAAATAATCTCAGGGTCTAACGCCATAGCCCGTGCTATTCCAGCACGTTTTTTCATTCCTCCGCTTAATTGAGAGGGATATAAATGGGCACACCCTCCGAGACCTACCAGGTCCAGTTTAATTTGTGTCATGATTTCTATTGTTGAGTCTGCAAGGTTGGTATGTTCTTTTAAGGGTAACGCCACATTCTCTCCTACTGTCATCGAATTAAACAGAGCGGAGTTCTGAAAACACATGCCAATCCGTTTTCTCAGTTCTATTTGTTGTTGTGTATTAAGGGCTGTAACATCTTTCCCAAACATATAAATTTTTCCAAAACTTGGTCGGAGTAATCCTACTAATGTTCTGAGTAATGTACTTTTCCCGCAACCACTACCGCCAAGGATTACAAATATCTCACCTTTTTTTACCTTAAATGAGATATTATCAAGGACTCGCCTTGTCCCGTACTCCACGACAAGGTTTTCAACTTCAATTATGTATTCGGAGTTATTATTGTTCATCATTCTGTAAAGTAAAATAAAGCTGTCCAGATTAAATCTACAATGATTATTGTAAAAATTGATGTTACTACAGAAGAAGTGGTCATTTTCCCAACACTTTCTGCGCTACCTTCAACTTGAAATCCACGATAAATACCCACCCAACAGATGGTAAAGCCAAAAAATAAACTTTTTATTAGCCCTGAATATAAGTCCTTGGCGACAAGGGCATTTGCTGTTTGGTCAAAATAAGCCCAAAAATCAATTCCGAGAATTCCAACGGCTACCACAAATCCACCTGCAATCATAATTGCCATGGATAGCACTGTAACACAGGGCACTGCAAGTATCATCCCCAAAAATTTTGGCACGACAAGAAATTTTGTCGGATTTAACCCCATAACCATAAGGGCATCCACCTCTTCAGATACCTTCATTGTGCCAATTTCCGCAGTTATAGCCGAGCCACTTCTACCTGTAATAAGAATTGCAGACATTAACGGTGCTAATTCTCTTAAAGCAGATATACCCACCAGATTCGCTATAAATATCGTTGCACCCCATTGCTGTAATGTATATGCGGACTGCATTGCCATAATAATCCCGACCAATAAAGAGATAAGCCCAACGATAGGCATAGAACGGAAGCCATATTCAACGAAATGTTCTACCGCACTTTGCCATCGTAAACCTCTGCCTCGCAGGGGTTGCCAAAAAAGCCAATTTAAAGTGTCCATAATAAGTACACAAACAATTAATAGAGAGTGTAAGCCATTTAAAAAATGATGACCTATATAACCTAACAGGAATCTCATTACTCCTCATTACTTTCTATAATAGTAAAGACAGATTCTAATCGAGCAAGGTTCAATACTTTGCGGACTGCTGGTGAAGGAGTAGATAACTTAAAAGATTTTTTTTGTTTCATAGCAGAGCGTAATCCTTCTACTAATGTTGCGACCCCCGAAGAATCCATATACTCCACAGTTGATAACTGTATTATAATAGAGGTATTTGATTTATCGACAGCTTCCATAATCGCTTTGCGTAGATTTGGGGAAGTGTATAAGTCAACTTGACCCGATACTTGAATTTTATAGTTTCCATTTTGTTCTACCGATTTTACTTCTATGGACATAAGTTAACCTTTCTTGAAACCTTTTCTACGGGTTCTCAGGATAAGACAATTTCTACCATCATTATCTACATTAAACTGTATTTCTTCAAATGCACGTTTAAGAATAATTAAACCAAGTCCATGTGGCTTGATAGTTGTAGGTTGTAGAGGTGCAACTTCCTTTCTGTCTAAAAAGTTTTTTGGTGGGCATGCTCCACAATCCTGTATTTCAAATTCAAGCCATACTGTTCCCAGTCGTGCTGTTAATTGTATTATACCTGAACGGGAATTGTGGTATGCATGGCGAATACAGTTTGTGCATGCTTCATCAAGTCCTAAAACAATATCATCTATTCGGTCTTTGGAAAAGCCTACCACGTCTAAATAATTTTTTATTAAAGCCCTAATAGGCTTTAAGAGTTTTGGATGTGAACGGAATGTTATTTTTAAGTCATCACGCATGGTTTAGCCACCGAAATAGGAGTAATGTGCAATCGTCATGAGGTGAATTAGGTTCTGTGTGTTTCTGAACTTCACTTAATATCGCCTGTACAAACTGTTCTGCATTTTCAAAATGTATAGTCTCAACCATTTTTTTTAATCTATCAATACCAAATTCTCTGTCAATAATTTCTTTTTCATTATCTTCATTTCTTGCCTCAATGATTCCGTCGGTAAATAATAAAATAGAGTCTTCCTTCGATAAAATGTCGTTTTCAACTTTCCATGTGGAGTTAGGTAGAACTCCTAACGGTGGTCCACTTGGGTGGAAACAATAGTCCGTTTTGTGATTTCTTAACCATAATGTCGGTAAATGTCCAGCATTAACTACAGAAATTTCTCCAGTCTTTATATCTACAACGACATAACATAAAGAGCAAAACATGCCTTGCTGTCCATACTCGAAGAGGTCTTCATTTAGGGCATTGATTACATCCACTTGTGAGGATAATCGTTGTGCCTGAATTCTAAATTCAGTAAGCAATCGCACCATAGCAAGGGAAGCAGGCATTCCTTTTCCAGATACATCTCCTACAATAAACCCAATTTTATCTTTTGGTAATAAAATGACATCATAAAAATCACCACCTACTACCTTTGCTGGCAAAGTTCGTGCATACATATCACAATTGTTCGGGATAGATTTCCAATTGTCAAATAAGAAGCCTTGCTGAATGACAGCCGCAGTTTTTAATTCCTGGTCTAATCTATACTTTTCTATTAATTCTTGATATATTCGAACATTTTCCATAGCGAGACCTGCCGCATTACCCACAGCGGAGGCAAGTAACAATTCTTCTTCGGTATATCTGCTCTGTTCCGATACTGTATCCATATATAACAAACCGATCACTTTCTCTTTGGCACGAAGCGGAGCACAAATGACAGATTGGACATTTAAGGAAATAATACTTACTGCTTTTTTTAGATCATCGTTTTCCATAATATCCTGATAAAGCAGACTTTGCCGTTCTTTAACTACTTTATAAATAACAGTACTGCTAATGGATACTCGATTTACTGGAACAGAGATAAGATGTCCTCCTTCCCACTGATGAACACGTTGACATTGAGGGCATGGTAACACATTACCGTTTTCGTCTGTTAGTAAAATGGCACCGTGGTCGATAGGTAGTACACGAGAGGTTGCTTCGATAATTTTGTTTTGTAATTCACAATGATTGAAATTAGTTGCGATTTCATTAATAACTTTGCAAAGGGTCTCTAATAACAAGTTGGCTCGTTGTTGCTTTGTAGAAGGAAGTGTTGTCTCATCCATGCTGAGAAAGGAATGAGCCACAATAGAACTTTGGTCGCCAATTTCTGACTCTTTTTTAAGATTTTCTGTTGGCTCTTTGTTCTGCTCTATCTCAAAACGGAAGGTTGTTTTCCCAATCTGAATTAAGTCGCCAGGATGAAGTTCTCCTAAAAGCATCTTTTGCCCGTTGATGTATGTGCCGTTTGTACTTCCTAAATCTTTCCAGATATAGCCTCCTTCTTTAGCCTTCAATTCAATATGTTTGCGAGAGACCGCCGGGTCTTCTAAAATTAAACCACATTCTTTAGTTCTGCCAATAATTAAATGGGTAGGGAGAGGTATTTTTTCTCCTTTGTCATCGTTTACTAAATATGCTTTAGGCACTTCGTCTCTCCCAACTCGTTTTATAAGATATTATCATTATTTTACAACATTTACTTATATATAAAATACAAATTCCTTTGTTTTCGTTTCATTATAACCATTTTATTTTTTAATGAACCACCTATCATTACTAAAAATTGCAATTGGGATTAGCCTTTTCCTATTGGCAATGATTTTTTCTTGCAATAGCATAAAGTTAGTTACTCTCCCTGGAACAAGTTTAAATGGTGAAATTTTTACACCTAACGATTTTGCAGGAACAACTGAGGCTGAATAAAAACATGTATTTAGTGGCAATGAAGTTGCTTTCTGCCATACAGGGATACAATCTGTAAGGGATGTGGCACTTCCTGCAAGATACGGTGTACCTTTTAAACATAATTTTCTATCCTTTTGTAGTTCTACTTGAGAACCGAACTCAGTATATTCTCCTGGTTTCATCCCCATAAATTGTGTGGCATCGGAAACAAGAAACACCTTTCTCCAGCCTTTACACATGGCTATCACTTTTAATATCGGCTCGGGCAAGTGATGCCCATCTGCAATTATAGATACATTCAAGTTGTTGTTCGCAAGGGCAAACCATATCGGATTATGATGGCGATGTATGTAATTATGAATACCATTCCCAAGATGGGTACAAATAGTTGCCCCTGCTGTTATTGCCTCTTGCATTGTTTCTATGGTTGCATTATGATGACCCAGAGCAACCGTTATTTTATGGGCAACCAGGTATTTTATAAAAGAAATGGCATTTTTCAATTCTGGGGCTAATGTTACATACAAAATAGCATCACTCAAATGGGAAAAATACTTTTCCCAATCCTTTATAGATGGTTCTCGAACAAATTCTTTTGCATGAGCACCCCGAGGCCCATCTTCGGAGGAGATCCATGGTCCTTCTAAATGAATCCCAGGAATTGCAGAAGAAAGCTCTTTATGCTTTTTGATAGCATCTGAGATAACTGAACAAAGGAATGCCATTTTTTCAAGAGAATTTGAAACAATTGTTGGAACCCACGAGGCAACACCTATTTTTAATAACTGCTCTGACAATTCTAAGATTTTTATATCATCTAACTTCTCGTCTTGAACGCTAATTCCAAACCCACCGTTTATCTGGGCATCAAATAGCAATGGGGCAATAATTGTCTCGTTATCCCCCAAATCTGCCTTTTTTGTCTTGTTTTCTGCTCCTACCCAAAGGATTTTACCCTCTTTAATACCGCATGTGATTGGTGTATGATGATGAATGGGAATACCTCGAATTGTCAGCATGATTCCTTTGTTTATTTTTATCATTTTTCCTTTCCGACCGAATTTATGAGTTCGTCATAGAAATTTAGATACACCCGAATACCTTTCTTTAGAAGGGGTAAGTTTTGATGTTCATTGGGACCATGAATACCATCATCTGGGAGAGCGAAGCCTAACATGATTGAATCAATACCTAAATATTGTTGGAGCCATGCGACAACAGGCACACTTCCACCTTCTCTGCGAAATATGGGTTTACGCCCAAATTCTTTTTCTAATGCGTTTACGGCTGATTTCATATACGGTGATTTTAAATTCATCAATGCTGGTGGGGCACAGGAATGAAGTATTAAATTCCACTTGATTTCAGGTGGACAGTGTGTCTGTAGAAATTCACGAAGGTATGTTTCTATCTTTTCTGGTTCCTGGTCAGGCACAATTCGCGTCGAAATTTTTGCCCGTGCCTTTGAGGGTAGAACTGTTTTTGCCCCTTCTCCTGTAAAACCCCCGATGATTCCATTAATTTCCAGAGTAGGTCTGGCTCCCACTCTTTCAATGGTACTGTATCCAGCTTCGCCATAAAGATGCGACATACCTGTTATATTTTTCCATTCGTCATCACTATGTGGAATTTCAGCCAACAATGTTCTTTCTTCTTCGCTTAGTGGACGAACATGTTCATAAAAATGCGGTAGTGTTACCCTCCCCTGTTCATCATGCATTTTTGCTATGAGTTCACATAGAACATGCAAAGGATTACGGATAGTCCCTCCATAAAGACCACTGTGTAAATCTTGTTTGGGACCTTTTAACTCCAATTCAAAATAAGTCAACCCTCGAAGTCCGTATGTTATTGCAGGAATAGTAGGAGCAAAAATACCTGCATCACAATTCAATGCCACATCAGCCTTTAATAAATCTTTGTATTTTCTTAAAACAAGTTGCATACTGGGAGAACCAATTTCTTCCTCACCTTCAAGGATGTATTTTAAGTGCAGTGGTAAGGTATTATGTGCGAGCCATGCCTCTGTGGCGGACATCTGGGCTAATAATTGCCCTTTCATATCAGATACACCCCGTCCATAGATATAGTCCCCTTTTATTGTAGGTTCGAATGGCTTTGTTAGCCATTCACTTTCAGGGTCTGCTGGCTGGACATCATAATGCCCATAGATTAACAATGTGGCTACAGGATTAGGCGGTTTATATTCTGCAAAAACCAGTGGATGCATGTCAGTCTCGATTAATTCAACTCGATGAAAATCTAATTTCTTAAAATAGTGCATTAACCACTGTGCTGTCCGAAGGACATCCTTTTTGTTTTCGGACAGTGTAGAAATGGAAGGAATCGATACGAATTCTTTTAAGGAATAAACAAAATCGTTCCAATGCTCATCCACATACGACAAACTTAGATTAGATAAAGCCACTACGATACTCCTCTTTATGTATCTTAATACCTCTAAAGTTTTAATTTTTTATCTACTAAAAACAAAACTACGACACCCCTTTTCCGATGTCGTAGTTTATATCAATGTGATATTAAATTGGTAAAAGTTTATTAAATATCACTGGCATCCAGACCTGTAACGAGCCAGTTTCCATTTTCGTTTGTGAATGTCAATTCTACAGTAGTGGAACCAAAATTGCCTTTTATATCAATAGGATATGCTGTGGCAGTATTTCCATCTACTTTAATTTGTAATTTGCTTAAATCCACTTCAAGATTATCGAGATAACCTACATCCACTGCCTGTTGTAAAAATTCACGTGCACCAGCCTTATCACCCCATTCATAATGTTCAAATTTTTCGGAGAAAATTCCCATCACTCCGTCAATGTTTTTTGCCTTTAATGTTTCTGCAAATTGATTAATTTTTGCAGAGATAGCTTCTTCGGGTGTTACCTTTTTTCCAGTCTGACAACCGAGAATGACTAAGCTCATGCATACAACGACTGTAGCAATTGTAAGATACAAAATGCGTCTTTTCATGTTAGACCCTTTCCTGTTAGTGTTTTGTGTTATTCAACTATCTAACTACCTTCTCAAAAAGATATGTCTATATTTATACCACTTTTATTTTTGAATTTCAAGTTATAACCTTATCATTCTCTCTCTATTTCTCTAATTATACTTCTTACCATTTTCTGAATAATGGGAACCACTTCTTGAGTGAACCATGCATTTTTCTTTAACCAGAGATTATTACGGAATGAAGGATGTGGACACACTATAATGGGTGGAAAATATTCCTTCCAATGAAATACCGTCTCTGTAAGTGTAGATTTAATTCTATCTTTTAAAAATAATTTATGAGCATATCCACCTACAAGAAGAATTAACTTATATTTTGAAGTGAAAGGAAGAAGTTTTGACCACCATAAATCGGCACATTCATGTCGTGGTGGCAAATCTCCACCTTTTACGTTTCGGCCAGGATAACAAAATCCAGTCGGAATGATTGAGAAATACCGTGTATCATAGAACTGTTCTCTTGATACGTTTAGCCATTTCCTTAGTTTGTCTCCGCTGGGGTCATTCCAGGGCAAGCCTGTTTGATGAACTTTTAATCCTGGTGCCTGTCCTACAATCAAGATAGGAGACGTAATCCCAACCCGCAAAATAGGATTTGCTCCTAATGGCAATTTTTTATCGCAAAATCGACATTTTCTAATTTCTTCAGCAATTTGCAATAGCCTTTTATCATTTATGCTCATAGAGGAATATTTTTTATCCATTGAATAAAGCGTCAACAAATGAATTTGGGTCAAAGGGTTGTAGATCTTCTACGCTTTCGCCAACACCAATTAGACGAATAGGTATATTTAATTCTCTCTGAATTCCTAATACTACACCTCCTTTGGCTGTTCCATCCAGTTTTGTTAAAACAATCCCAGTAATATTTAACGCCTCTGTAAATATCCGTGCCTGTTGCATTGCATTCTGCCCTGTTGTTGCGTCGAGCACGAGTAATACTTCATGTGGTGCTTCGGGCATTCGTTTTTTTATTACACGATGTATCTTTTTTAATTCTTCCATCAGGTTAACTTTTGTATGTAGTCTACCAGCGGTATCTATAATCACATTATTCGCTTTACGTGCAATTCCAGCATCAACAGCATCATATGCTACTGCGGCAGGGTCTGCTCCTTCTTGATGACGAATTAATTCGGCACCGCTACGTTGACTCCATATTTCTAATTGTTCACCAGCCGCAGCTCGAAATGTATCTCCCGCAGCAAGGATTACTTTTTTCCCTTCTCTCCCTAACAGGGCAGATATTTTCCCTGCAGTTGTAGTTTTTCCTGAACCATTGACACCAACAATCAGGGTAACATGTGGAGGTGGTTCCGCAACCCAACAAATTTCATCCTTATCCGAGGTTAACATTTCTGTCATAATTGATTTTAATAAAGCCAATGCTTGTTCTGGTTCGGTTATCCCTTGCTTTTTTACTTCTTCCTTTAATCGCTCTATCAAAAAAAGACTTGTATTTACTCCCAAATCTGCTTCAATTAATAATTCTTCAAGGGAGTTATAAACATCATCACTTAATTTGGGGTATAAGGAAAAAATATTTTTTATTCCATCTGCTAATGCACTTCTTGTCTTTTGTAATTTTTGTTTAAGATTAGAAAAAAAAGTCATTTTAAACATTTAGATATCCTTTATCTTTAGATTACAAATTAAAAATATGTTGGGAGAATTTGCGGTTTAGAATTATAATCCCTCTTATTTTTTATGGCAACCTGAACGCATAGAAACCGAAATTCTCACTTGTCAATTCGCTACCTCCATATCCCTCAAAATGACCATCTTCCCGTTTGGAGACGATACCTGAAACAGCACCACGATTTCCACCCCATTCACAGGACGCACGATCCCAATATGCGACAAGCCGTTGTTCTTGCTTTTGAGCTACCCCACGAACCTGTGCTCCATTGTCTAATAAGGCAACGAACAAATAAGCATCATCTTGTTGAGAACGTACTAATGCCTTTCCCACAGGGGCATAATTATCATCCACATCTCGTACTGCAATGACAAATGTCCCTTCCATGGTTTCTATATTCAAAGGTTTTTGAATTGCTTCATAAATCTGGTTGCTTGCTACTACCTGTGACTTCAAATTTTCTGCCATAGTATTTAATTGCTTTCCCAAATTACCAGACCACGGTGATTCTGATGAAAATGAAAATTCGCTACTACTTACTAACCACATCATAATTTGGTCTGCATTCAGTCCAGCAAAGATAATAACAATAGTCCCGAGAATAGCAATGATACCCAAAACAATATTTCGTGGACTGGGCAATTCATCTCCCACTAATAATTGCTCTTCTGCCTGCATTCTTAACCTTTTTTGGTCACGTAGATTATTACCACAGGTTTTACAAATAAGTGTCCCTTCTGGATTGACCGTGCCACATTGCACACACACCGCATCTGCATCAATCTTCTGTCCAGGTGAGGAACTATAATCTTGTAGTGTCCTTCTCATATAGTAAAACCTTATTAAACATATTTAAAAATTTATCTATTCACCGCTTTATCACTCAATAGTTTACAATTATTCTCTAATTATTATACAATAAAATAATGAAAGTATAATACTTTATTAATATTTTATACTTTTGTCATGAATTATTCAATCAAAATTTAATAAAGGAAAACATTATGAAAAAAGAATTTTTTATGTTTGGATTCGCTATTTTCCTATTTATGTCAACAATAATTTATTGTGAAGAACCGATAACATATGCGGAACGTTTAGGCTGGGAAAAAGGGAGTCGGGTTATTATATTTCATATTGATGATGTTGGACTTTGTCATGGTGCAAACCAAGCAACAATAGAGTCTTTTACTAAAGGAGTAGCCACATCATGCAGTATCATGATGCCCTGTGCATGGGTTGATGAATTTGTGAAGGAATGGAAAAAAAATCCACAATGGGATGCAGGACTTCATCTAACGTTAACCTCCGAATGGGATAATTACCGTTGGAGTCCCGTCTCCGGTTTTCAGCAAGTGCTCGGGTTAGTAGATGAATCAGGCTATATGTGGGGAGATGTTGCCGATGTGGTTGTTCATGCAAAACCAGAGGAAGTAGACCGTGAGATTCGTGCACAATTAGCCCTTGCAGAACGGATGGGAATAAAACCTACACATCTGGATACACACATGGGCACTCTATTTGCCACTCCGGGATTTACAGAAAAATATATCAATTTGGGAATTGAAAAGCAGATACCAGTCCTGTTTCCAGGTGGACACATGCAGTATTTACAGCAAGAATTACCCTTCACTCAGGATTATGTAAAGAACTGGGCACAAAAAATCTGGGATGCCGGTTTGCCTGTTTTAGATGATGTTATAACATTTGCCTATGACTGGAAAGTAGAAGATAAATTAGACCAGATGAAAAAAACATTGCATGAAATGAAACCAGGTGTAACAGAGGTTATTTTACATTGTGCTATTCCGACGGAGGAATTTCCATTTTTCACTCAATCTGCAGTCACAAGAAAAGGTGATTATTTATTGATGATAAATCCAGAACTTAAAAAATTCCTTGATGATGAAAAAATCATTTTGAGTACATGGAGAGAGTTAAAAGAACGACGGGCAAAAGCTAAGTAAACTATACTTTCTATACAAGATGGGCTAACTTTTCAATTTCTTGACAGAAGTGTGGAAAAGTCTCCTCATAATTCCGTGCCAACCCATGAAAGATACTTGAAGAACCTAAAATAAGAATATTAGCTCCTAAACGAATGAATTTTGCTCCATTTCTTACTGTTATATTCCCATCCACTTCAATATCTACAGAATATTGATGGTATTTAATTTTTCGAGCAAGAATTTGAACTCTCTCGAAAGACTGGGGAATTAATTTTTGTCCTGCATACCCAGGGTCTACTGTCATCACTAATACCCTGTCCACCTCAGGCAATAGGTATTCCAATTCGTCTAATGGTGTCATGGGATTGATAGCTATCCCTGCAAGGAGTCCTAAATCACGTATATGTTTAACAACTCTATGTGGATGTATGCACGCTTCGACATGCACAGTAATTCCAGAACAGCCTTTCTCAACCAGTCGTTTCAAATACCGTTCAGGTTTTTCTATCATCAAGTGAGCCCAGCACGGTAGTGAACAACATTTTTTTGCGAGAGAAATGAAATCGAAACCCAATGTTAAATTTGGAACGAATCTACCGTCCATCATGTCAAAATGAAGTTCATTAATATTTATTCTTTGAAGGGTACGAAACTCTTCTTTTAGATTTCCTAAGTCAAGACACATCACAGATGCAGAATATTTAACGTTATTAAAATTAAAATCTTGTTTATCCATATTTACGTCACACCTTGATGGAGTCGTTTAAATTAATTTGATTATCTTTATATTTGTTTTAAAAATGTGGATACTTCAGATAATGTTGGCATTGAAGGTTGAGCACCAAATCGGGTGCAAGCCAAAGCACCAACAGCATTGGCAAACTGCAACGCCTCTTCTATGGATGTTCGTCCCCATGCTAATGCCAACCCAGCAGTAAATGCATCACCTGCAGCAGTGGTATCAACCGTATTAATTTTATATCCATTAATGAAAAATTTTTTTTCACCATCACTATAAAAACAACCTCTTGCCCCTAATTTCAGCACGACAGCACGAGCACCCATTTTCATCAATTTCTCAGCACAAACTTGACAATCCTTTTTTGTCTCTGGTTTCTTTCCAACAAGGAACTCTGTCTCTGTTTCGTTAGGCGAAATAATATCAATATAGGGGAAGATATATTTAGAGATTTTTCTTGGTGGACCTGCATCAACAATAGTTATTAAACCAGCCTCCTTGGCTAAGATAATGGATGCCTCCACAGTCTCGGATAGTAATTCTAATTGGGTAAGGAACACATCTCCCTTTTTGAATATACCTTTCTGCTGTATAACATCCTTCGGTTTTAAATCATGGTTGGCACCTGGAATTACAACAATACTATTTTTACCTGTTTTATCAACAAATATTAATGCGGTTCCAGATAAAGAATCGACTGCCTCTTTAATAGTATGGGTTGGTATTCCTTCATTCTTAAAATTTTGTTTCATAGCTTTTCCATATTGGTCTTTCCCAACACAAGCAATAAAACGAACCTTTGCCCCGAGCCTTGCAAGGGCTACAGCTTGATTTGCCCCCTTCCCACCGAAAACCACGGATAACGAGTCCCCACGAAGGGATTCCCCTTCCTTTGGCATCCGTGGAACTTTTGCCACCATATCAACATTAGCACTACCAACCACGACTACGCTTCGTTGTTGGTTCTTTAATATGTTGAGCAATTCTTTCATATTTGAAAGTCCAAATCAATTTATATTTGCTACTTTGTTAAATTCCATGCACGAGCAAAGGCTTCAAAAGAACGGTCATATGTCTTCTCCACCTCTGGTGGGAAACAGCATCCAGGCAGTTGTCTCTTTTTAAGATGGTATTGGAGACATTCACAACATAAGGCATGTCTCGGGCAACCCGGATAACTACATGAGCAAAAAGATTGATTCCGTTCTTGATTTTTGCATTCTTGTGCCATAGTAGTAAACCTCCTTCAACTATTTAGTTTCATTTTACTTATATATTGTTCCTCATAGTACTTCTTAAATTCACCTTCTTTAATTTTCCGCCACCACCATTCATTTTCCTTATACCACCGAACTGTTTTTTGAATTCCTTCCTCCCAGTTAACAGATGGTGCCCAACCTAATGCTCGAAGTTTAGCGGAATTCATGGAATACCGATAATCATGTCCTGGACGGTCGGGTAACCATTGAATTAACGCTTCATCTTTTCCTGTTAGTTCGAGAACCTTACGTGTGATTTCAATATTTTCTTTTTCAAATCCTGCAGAGATGTTATATATCTCGCCAGGTGTCCCCTCCCTTAAAACGGTGTCTATTGCTCGGCAATGGTCATCAACATATAGCCAATCACGAACGTTGTGTTCTCCACCCTTGTATAAAGGTAAGGGTTTGTTTTCAATTGCATTGGTGATAAACAGAGGTAGAACCTTCTCAGGATATTGATAGGGTCCGTAGGTATTGCATCCACGTGTGATTAATACTGGCAACTTAAACGATTCAAAAAAGGCTTTGCCTAACAATTCACCGCCCGCTTTAGAGGCACTGTATGGATTGCGTGGGTTTATCAAATCGGTCTCCGTAGCAGAACCTTTATCTCTGCTTCCATAGACTTCATCTGTCGAAACCAATAGTACCCTACTTACATTCTTTTTTTGAGCAGTAATTAGAATCTGATATACACCCTCTACATTTGTTTTGAGAAAGTCCTTGGCACCCATTAAACTGCGGTCTACATGTGTTTCCGCTGCAAAATTCACTACCGCATCGCAAGATTCTATAGCCCGTTCTACGGTATCTGCATCCGCAATATCTCCACGAATAAAGGTGTATCGTGATTCATCAATACCTCGTAAATTATCAAGGTTACCAGCATAGGTAAGTTTATCAAGATTCACAATAGAAAGGTCAGGGTACCATGCCAACATATTACGGATAAAGGCTGAGCCGATAAAACCAGCCCCACCCGTTACGAGTATTTTCTTCATCAGATTTCTTCCCTACGTTTTATGTATTCTTTTACCGCTTCACGCCATGACGGTATTTTTCTACCGAGTACAGAAGTAATTTTCCGATTGTCCATAGCTGAATATGCAGGTCTCTGTGCGGGGAGCACAAACTTTGAACGGGAACAGGGAAGCACTGGTGTTGATATATCTAATAATTCAAAACATTCTTTCATCCATTGGTAACGTGAGCATTCACCACTATTTGTCGCATGATATAATCCGTATTGGTGGGTTTTAGCAATGTCTAACGTCATCTGGGCTAAATCCCAAGTATATGTGGGAGAACCAATTTCATCATCAGATATTTCTAATTTCTCCGCAGTGCGTGCACGGTTTACCATCTTTTCAATAAAATTATTTCCACCTGGACCATAAAGCCATGCGGTCCTCAAAATAAAATGTTTCGGATTTACTTCTTTTGTTGCCTGCTCACCAGCCAATTTAGAACGTCCATAAACTGACAAGGGATTGGGAATATCATCTTCTGTATAGGGTTTCCTTTGTGTCCCATCGAATACGTAATCTGTGCTGTAGTAAACAACAGGCACATTCCACTGCTTTGCAAGGTCAGCAACAAAACGTGCTCCAACCTCGTTTACAAGAAAAGCCTTGTCAATTTCTTCCTCTGCTCGGTCAACATTTGTATATGCTGCCGAATTAATAACGAGGTCAGGAGCCTCTCCTTCTAATAACCTATACACCTCAGTTGCATTTGTAATGTCTAATTCTGGTAGGTCATATCCTATAACTTGATATTCTGGTTGAAAACACTTTATTAAATCTTTACCTAACTGACCTTTTGCACCAAAAATTAGGACTCGCATACGCTACCTTTCCTGTATAAATTAAAAAAGTATTATAAAGGTATATTAATTTTAACAAAAAAACAGATTTTCCTTGAAAAGTACTTTGGCCTTAAGACACATCAAACTCATTATCACTGTTCAAAATTATAATATATTTCTTACGCACGTCAACCTTCTTGACTGCTATTATGGTTAGGCTTGGTTTCATTCATTCGTTCCTGAACACACCGTAACCACCAGATGGTAGTCTGTAATTCTGTGGCTAACGATGGTGCTTGAGAATAGAATTCCTCACATTGTTTTAGTGCTGTATCAAATTCACCGTGTTCTGTCAGAACCTGTATAAGAAAAAAACGAACAAAGTTAAGATGTGGTTGCTTTTTTAATAATTGTTGTAGTTCAAAAATTGCCATAGAATAATTCCCATTTTCAACAGCACGTCTTGCACGCTTAAATTCCGCAGGTAACGTAAAAGGGAAATTACGGCGGATAAATTCACTTAAAATAGAGACAATCGGAGGGAATGGAAGAATAATATATAACCACCAAATGTTGTAGTTATAATCGTCTGCAACTTGAAATACATAAAGGATAGATATGATACAGAATAATATAAAACTGATAGCGGAACCAACTAAAAATGCCCTTCGATAAGGTTTAGAATGATACCACATCGGACAGATGCGAAGTGGAACATAATTATTTTTCTGCAATGTTTCTTTTATTTTTTGAATTTGCATTATTAAATTTTCTACTGCTACTTTTACTTCAGGTTTCAACCAAAATGAAAAACGCATCGCCTGTGCTTTATGTGTCAGTATAATATTCATCACAGGATTAAATTTGAAAAATGAAATTATCCCACGCAAACCCACAATAAAAGAGAAAATAAACAACCCAATTAATGGAAGCATCCATAACAAATCAGAATTTTTGAATAAAGGCTTGTAGATAAACCACAGGCTAAGAGGTAAAAACAACAAAAAAGCTACCATCAAGCCAATTACCCCTTCCCATAACTTCCGATAATTACGATTTCTACTTTCTTCAATATGAACCACTTCCACTGGCACATATAACGAATATTTTGATACCCATGTCTCTTTGTGAATTATTAAAATTGAACCTTTAAGCTCCAGACGGATTTGTCCAGGATAATTGACTCGCGACAAATTAATACTACACGATGAAGACTCCATGTCACTTCTCGCTTTCTGTAAAATACTAAGTATAAAATAAATGTTAGTTATGTTATATTATACTATTTTATACACTACGTTGCTGAATGGAAACCTAATCAATGGAAGGGATATATATGAGAAAATGTAAAAAATGCTTATTCACATTCTCAGGGGTTACAATTATTATTTTATCTATTGCCATTGCCTTATCGTTAACTTCCTGCTATGTGGGATATTCAAAAATTACAGTTGACGGTAAAACACGATATTATCGTATTCACATACCATCTAAACTGGACACGAGTATACAACCGCCTCTCCTTCTTGCCTTTCATCAATTTAGTGATACAGCACGAGGCATGGAAAAACTCACCCAATTAAACGATTATGCTGATAGGGAGCAATTTATCGTCGTATATCCACAAGGGAGATGGCGAACATGGAAAACAGACCCTATTCCAAACGATGATACCCGCTTTATAGAAGAACTTATTCAGTTTTTGGTGTTGGAATATCGCGTAGATCCAGGAAGAATATATGCAACAGGCGCATCTGCGGGAGGAATGATGATACAGGCATTTGCATGTTATTCTGATAAAATATCTGCAATCGCACCTGTGATGGGGAGTATGACACAGGAACATGCAAGCCAGCGAAAGCCAATAAAAAACATTCCCGTCCTTATTATCCATGGAACAAAAGACCCTGTTGTCCCTTATGATGGAGGAGCAACTCATGCTGGCATTAAAAAAACCACTTTCTTATCCGCAGAAGAGAATGCAAAATGGTGGGCAACCCAATACGGATGCCAGGAAGAACCATTGTTAAAAAACTATCCAGACACAAACCGTGATGATAATTTCACCACAGAGATATTTGATTTTAAGTGCAACCCAAGGGTTATGTTGTATAAGGTTAATGGAGGTGGACATACCTGGCCTGGTGGTAAAAATCGATATCCGAAATTTATCGTGGGTCCAACAGCCCCTGAACCAGATGCTACATACATAATCGTAAAATTTTTCCAGAATAATGCTTTATAACTGCAGTTATATTTTATAAAAAAGGTGTCGTCATAATGATTTCTGCGATTATCCTTGCTGGTGGAAAAGGCTCAAGTGCTTTCCCCTTTTCTACAATTAGAAACAAGGTTACAGTTCCAATATTAAATACCCCTGCTATACGAAGGCTGGCTCTACAATTAAAAGATTTGGGTATAGAACATATTATTGTTCTTACAAAGCACCTTGAACAAAGCATACGATACGCATTGAAGGATATAAGTCAAATTAGTTTCATTCATCTCAAAGAATGTGATGACCCTGCCTCTTCAATTCGAGTAGCAATTCCTTCTGTTTCTACACCCGAACTGATGATTATACATGGCGATATTGTGACAACGCATCATACCCTGAAACACTTTATAAATACTTATAAGGAACAACAGCCTGTTACATCTGTTTTAGCCTCCAATCAACAGCCAGCCCCTAAACATTCTTTACTTTTAAAGGTATCTTCTAATAGGAAATTGGAAGGGCTTGATTTTAATAGAAATGAATCTAATTACTGGTTTTGTGGTGCTGTGATTGGGAAAACAAATATGATTGATGCCTATATTCAAAAGGAAGCAGGGATAATCCACTCTACACCTTTAGGGGTTGTGCCAATGCCAGAGGGAAATATACCCTCAATGTTAGAAATTATGCTCGAAGATAAACAAGAAATATCTGTAATTTCTGCTCGGGATTTTGTTGTCGATTTAGACCATCCTTGGGACATTATTGAGGCGAATCAAAAAGCATTAAACCACTTTTTCCGTAATTTAGAAAGCTCGAAGATTGCGAGTAAAGCAAAAATAAGCGACGGGGCTGATATTGCATCGACGGCGAAACTCTGGCTCGAAGAAGGAGCAAATATAGACAAAAACACTATTATTAAAGGAAACCTATTTTTGGGATCCGATAGTCAAATCAGTTACGGTGCTATTATAGAAAGTCAAGTTTTTATAGGAACAAAGTCTATAGTCTCTGAATATGCAAAGATATTTAGTGAGTCAGTATTAGGAGATTCAAATTTAGTCTTACATAATGCAGAATTTTATGGTTTAACATTAGATACAGTATTTATGGTTCATTATTGTTGTATCTCGGGAATGATTGGTTCACATGTAGACATCGGTGCCGGTACTATTAGTGCTACCTGGCGATTTGATAATACAACGCGACCAATGAAATGTAAAGAACATTTAGAAACACCTCCATATCACGGCAACCTAACGTATATAGGTGATTATTGTAGGACAGGTATTAATGTCATGTTTATGCCAGGTATACGAGTCGGTGCTTATTCATGTGTTGGTCCTGGTGTTATCGTGAATAATGACATAGATGCATATTCTCTTATTACTCAACGACAACAATTAGATGTAAAACCTTGGGGACCAGATAGGTATCCCTGAAGGAATAAAAATTAAACGATTGAAGGAAGTAACAATGGAACAAAAAAGTATCCGCGGTATTATTTGTGCAAATTTAACCCCATTTACTAAAGGTGGAAAAGAAATTGACCATCCTAAGCTACATCGCCTTATACAATTTCTTCAGGAGAAAGGGGTGCATGGGTTGTTCGTAGGCGGAACAACAGGCGAAGGTCTTGTAATGTCCATAGAGGAACGAAAAGAACTTTTGGAAAGTGTTTTGAAATGTGTAAATAGGAAAATAATGGTCATTGCTCATACAGGCACTTTTGATTTACATTCAACAATAGAACTTACTGCTCATGCAGTTGAAAAAGGAACCTACGGTGCAGGTATAGTTGCACCAGGATATTATTATTATGATGAAGAGGCTCTCTATAAATATTTCTCCACCATTGCTTCTGAATTCCCTAACTTTCCTATATTACTTTATAATATTCCATCCTGTGCAAGGAATTTTCTAACCAATTCACTTATTATCAAATTAGCAAAAAAACACAAAAATATTGTTGGAATTAAAGACAGCACAGGGAATATGGTGAACTTATCTGAATTATTACTCCAAAAACCTACATCTTTCACTATAATAAACGGTGTAGATGAATACGGCTATCAGGCTTTCTTAGCAGGGGTGCAAGCAGCTGTTTCTGGAACATCTAATGTGGCACCAGAAATTTATCTCGGCGTCTATGAAAATGTGATGAAACGTAAACTGCCCGAAGCATGGATTTACCAATCCCAATTAACAAAACTTTGTCAAATCCTACAATACGGTAGAAACCTTGCCATCTTTAAACAAGCATTGAAACTAAGAGGTATCGATGCAGGATTTGTCCGTCCTCCACATCGTGAACTTTCCAAACAGGAAATCCAATTATTAGAAAAAACTCTTAAACTACTTAAATTAACTTGATATCAAGGTTTTATGTACATCGGGAAATCGTTTTATCCCTGTATATTATTGTTCTGATTCTGTTTTTCTCCCGCGATATTTTCAACGAAATGTAAGATAATCACTCCCATTAATATCATCATACAAACTAAAATAAGTACGAGAAAAGCGTATTTTGATGGTAATAACGAAGTGATATATGCAAGGAACCCCATACAAATAGAAAAATAATACAAGGAAAATACTACTTGTCTTTGGGATAAGCCTAATCGTAACAATCGATGATATATACAATCTTTATCTGAGGCAAAAAAACCAACTTCTTTGGGACGGCGCATCCTCCTTAAAAAACTCAAAAAGGTATCTAAGAAGGGAACTGCTAATACAACAATAGGTACTGTTAATGCAACAATTGTAACACCCTTTTTACGCTCTACTAATGTGGCACAGCCTAAAACAAAACCTAAAAAAAGTGCCCCTGCATCACCCATAAAAACTGATGCTGGATGAGAATTATATATTAGAAAAGCAATCGTGCAACCTAACAAAATGCTCATAATTAAACAACTAAGTATCTGTTTATTACTATAAGATATAGTAAAAATAGTGAGTGATGAAATAGCCACTAAACCACTCGCAAGTCCATCAAGTCCATCTACGATATTAATCGCATTAGTAACACCAACTATCCATAATACAGTTATCACCAAAGCTAAAGGTCCAACATTAATAGTACCTCCTAAAGGATGTGCAATAGTGGTTACTTGAAACCCCCAAAAAAAGAGAATTATTCCAAATATTAATTCAATTACTAATTTCTTGCTTGCTGGAATTGAGATTAAATCATCTAACACTCCCATCAATACAATAAATGTTCCACCAATACCAATTACTACCATCTTATTATCAAAATATTGTGGATATCTACATTCAACAAATAAGCACGCTAACAAATAGGTAATATAAAAAGCTAAGCCTCCTAAATAGGGTATAGGTTTTTTGTGAACTTTTCTACTCTCATTAGGCACATCATAAATACCCAATTTCATTGCTAACCATCGAAAAATCGGAACCAGAATCAATGTGCATAAAAATGATAGTGCAAAAACAGTGACATATGCCCAGTCGTGTGTTTTCATTTCTTTTGGCCTCCTTTTAATATACCTACAACTGCAACAGGGATATTCTTTTTTGAAGGTTCATACTTAGCCCAATTTTGAACCGCCATCCCTTCTTTTGCACCTTTAACACCAATCCCTGCAAAAGCATAACCATAACCAAATAATACTAAATCTTTTTGATTATATGTTTTCTTAGAAAAACCGAAGGATAATAACTTTTGTTCTAATGTGTCTGTCATATTTTCTGTCGCTTCATCCGATACTGCAAAAACTCCAATATGTCCCTCTGGCACTTCTTCTAAAAACTGCTCCATCTTATAGGCTTCATTTTGACTTTCCCATATATCAAAACGGTCTGCTCTGAAAACTTTACAAGGAGGAGGTGTTAGTATTAATACATACAGCCCCCTTCGATTTCCTGCATAGTTCTTTCCTTGAAACCATATCTGTGCTCCACTTCCCTCTGGACTACCTTCACTTAGTATTAATACATCTTCGTCAATTTCTACACCTGTATTACCTATTCTTGAAGTAAAATCAAATACCCCCCCGCTATATAGGAGAAAAGTCAGAATTTGTTTTTCTGTCCATCCTCCATTCTGTAAACATTTCCAGGTATTTCTTGTCAATAGTTTCCACATAGAGAGAAGGGATAAAGATGATGTTTTAGATAATGAAAGATTTGTTATAAAATCATCATGTAAGACACTTATATTAAAATCCAATTTGTTTACTTCGGCTGTATGACAGTTCTTTACAAGTTTTGCAATTTCATAATACATAACTAATTTTTCTATAGAACCTATGTCCCCTGTTTTTGTTTTGATGTCTTTTAAAAATAAATATGCTTTTTCATCAACGGGCTTGAATATCTGTATACCTCTTTCTATTTCCTCTTTCGCCTTGTCTATATTTCCTTTTTGAAAGTAGTATTTTGCTCTAATAATATAATTTTCAGGATCTACAAAATATTGATATTGTGAAATATAATAATGTGCTGTCAAGAAAGAAGCAATAACAATAAAAATAATACCCCATAAAACAACGAGACTAAATAATGAATTTGTTGAACCTTTCATCTTAAAAAAATACCCACTTTCAGTAACAAATAATTAAATTAATTGTTTATATTGGCAGATTCTATTTACACCGCACATAGAATTAACTCTTGAGTTTATTTTAACATATTTTGTTTCCTTTACCAAATATCATATAATTTGTATTTATCATTAACTCAAGAAGGAAAAGATTGAGCATGAAAACCAAAGATATCTCCGTCAGAACGCAACAGTTCATACGTATTTTACTTTTTATTTCTTTACTATCTACACCATTCGCTTTTTCACAAGATACAGAGAAGGAAAATAAAGATAATTCTCAATTAGGTGTATCAGAAGAACAAGCCAAAGATATTCTTACAGAAACTGACAGTGGTATCAATGCAAATTCTGGACGAAGCGAACTAAATCTTCAAAAGGAAATATCCGTAGACCTAATTGACCTCGATGCGTTACGGAAAGCCACAGAAGAGCGACGAGGACCGAATGCTGTTGCACGTATGTCATTAAAGGAATGTATTGAGATAGCATTAAAACAGAATCCAGATATTATCGTTAGTGGATTAGAACCAAGAAAGGCACAAGCAGACCAATTAACAGCCTCAGGGATGTTTGACCCATTTTGGCAAACATCTCTTCAATATAATTACGCTTCTATTATCGCCAATCAGCAAATTCGTGCTTATGCTGGAATTAATAGCGTAGAAACACATCAAACAACTTTCGAATCAACAGTTGCAGGAAAAATAAAATTAGGCACACAATACGCAGTTACTTTCAATAATGAAATTGAAGAAACGTCCTTCTCAGATTTTACCAAAGAGTATGGTGGACGACTCTTACTAACCCTTACTCAGCCATTACTAAAAGGCTTTGGTATTAAGGTTAATGCTGTTCAGATTGAGATGGCAAAACATTCGGAAAAAATTGGCGAAGCCCAATTAAGAATGACCGTTATGAATACAGTTGCGGAAATTATTAAAGCTTACTGGGACCTTGTGGGAGCGATGGAAAATGTGAAGGTTCGTGAAGAGGCTTTGGCAAATGCAGAACGATTATTATCCATCAGTGAAAAACGACGCGAAATTGGCACAGCCGCAGATATTGAAGTACTCCAAGCCAAAGCGGGTGTCGCAACACGACAAAGTGAGCTGGTTACTGCACAGGCACAATTAGAAAGTGCATCAGATATCCTGAAAAACTTTCTTTTATTAAGAGATGGTGATTTATTCTCAAAAACGTTAATTGTTCCCACGGACAGACCTCATAGTTTTGAAAACGAACGTCTTAACGTAGAAAATTTAGCACCTGATGTAGACCAATCTGTTGAAAAGGCTCTAAAGAATCGCCCTGAAATTGTTATGGCAAGCTTGCAGATTGACATTGCTGACTTACAATTATTAAAAGCACGTAACGAAATGCTTCCGCAAGTGGATGTTATTGGTAGTTACGGGCAAGGTGGAAGAGACCGTTCCCTTGCTAAAATGTTTTACGGAATTCGTGATGATGATGAGACTTACTATACCTATGGAATTAAAGCCGTGGTTCCCCTCGGTAATCGTGCTGGGAGAGGTGCCTATCAGCGAGCCCGTCTTACTAAACGCGAATCAGAGGAACAAAAAAAGAAAATAGAACAAACAATTATGATGGGTGTTCATCTGGCAGTACGAAACGTGGAGACAAATCGTGTTCTTGTCGAAAGCAATCGTCAGGCACGCAAATTACAAGAAGCGAATGTTATCGCAGAAGAAAAACGACTCCGTTTAGGAGTTAGTACCAGCTGGCGAGTATTACAAGTACAAACAGATTATACAGTTGCAAAAACTCTGGAATTACAAGCACAAATTGCATACGAAAAAGCCCTTACCGACCTCTATCTTGCAGAAGGGACATTACTGGAACAGATGGGGGTTGAAGTAAGTTTGCCCCAAGTAGAAGACGTCATCTCGTATGGAGAAAGCATCAAACCCCGCTGGGAATAATCCCTAATTTATAACTTTTTTCTCACTCTAACGTTGCGCGATGTTTAATTTCCTAACATATAAAACGCCCATAACAACAATAACAATAATGATATTAACGATGCCGAAAGAAGTTATAGATGTAAGTCCAGTTGTGTATTTAATTTCCACTTGTTTTGATACTATTGTTTCTTTCGCATCAGAAACCTCCACCCAATAAATTCCCTCATCCTCTTTTGACATATCTTCAATCAACAACATAGATTCATTACCACCAATAGGCTCACCATCTTTCCACCATTGATAATTTATAGGAGGAATACCACCTGTAATATTAATCATTAATGTATAATGCCCCCCATCAACGACAATCGCTCCTTCTGGCTGTTGTAATAACTCCATACGAGGATAAATTCTTAAACGAACCTTATTTGTATAAACCATTTCTTCTCGAGAGTCACCCACATAACATTGGTATTCTCCTGCATCTTGTAATGTTAATCCATTAATCTCCCATGTATTTGAATTGGGCCCTACGGACTCCCCATCTTTGAGCCATTGATATGTGAGTGCCCCTTCCCCACCAGAAATATTAAATGACAGAACAACTGCATCTCCGAGATAGTAATCCCCTCCTACAAGGTATGAAAGAATCTTAATACGATTTGTTACTGTTTTACTTTTTGGTTCGATTAAATAATTTCCGGCAAGGTCTGTTCCTGTGGACACGCTAACAGTGATATCTTCACCCTGTAATAAATTCCCGTTATTCCAATTTAAAAGATAATTATCGGGTGCTATTTTCTGCACCGTGTTAGGATTTGTGCTTAACGTGCCCTTACCCGGTCCAGATAAACTATACCTCGTAGCCAGAATCATATATGGTTCCATCGCCTCCGAGAATAAAACCCGTATTCTTTTACTATCGACTACTCTTACATCAATAACATAGGGAGGTATCCCGATACTCGAACATACCACTGTATCCCAATCCGGATCGATTAGATTTCCGTATATGTCTTTGACATTTTGCACCTCAATCTGAACCAATGAGCCACCTTTCATTTCACCCTCGTCCCACTCCAATATATAGGTTCTTGAGTCTGTATCCTGGATAACCCTGGACGGGTGAATAACAAGCGTACCTTTACCAGAAGCCCCTGACGGATTACCAACTGTATAATTACCAATAAACAATGCCGAAGAGCCCATATCCTCACTATACTTAATTTTTAAAGTCCTCTCATTGACTGCTGTAAGGGACAATGCCCTTGGCAATGTTACCTCAAAAATATCTGATGCGGTATTGTGCAGTGGGTCAATTACATTCCCTGCTAAATCCTGAACATCATTTACCTGCACTGTTACTTCTTGCCCTTCTGAAATACCTGTGCCTGTTGTCCACGATATAGCATAGGTCGGTGGAAATTCAGCTACCTTTTCTACATTGGTAGGTTCACTACCTGGAGGAGTATCTATCCACCATCGATAATTGGCAGGATTCAGCACATTACCTGGCTCAATTTCTTTCATAGATTCCGAAAAAACAACATTAATCCGTCGCGGCCCCATCACTTCGATCGATGCTAACATTGGAGGCACACCCCCAGTTCCACCGCCGACATGTGTTCCACTATTCGGTTGACCTATGGGATTGCCTTGTGCATCGAACACCCCTGTTACGGTTACAGTTATATCTCCCCCATTTTTCATCTCTCCGCTGTTCCAGATTAGTCTTACATTCTTATTATCTATTTCCGTCACTTGGCTTGGATTGTCGGATAAGGTTCCTTTGCCATCATTAGAAATAGTGTAATTACTCGGTTCGCCCAATTCATCTGTTCGCATCGGCTCTGAAAACTGCACCTCGACTTCCAATGGCTGAGTAACCTGCACCGAGGCAACATACGCAGGTGTCGCATCAATCACATGGACATGAAAAGTCTCATCATAATATAATCCCATCATATCCGTTGCCCAGACCTGAACGGTTAAATATGGATTCTCGGATCCATTTAATACACTTGGCAAATCCACCACCAGTTGATTGCCATCAAGTCGAAACGCTCCATTTCCGTTCTGAACCAAATTCAGGGTATGTGGCTCTTCTGGGTCAGGGTCAACCACAGTTCATTTGTTTTTTAGGTTGTTCCGCTACCTGGTATGTGGCTCTTCTGGGTCAGGGTCAACCACAGTAAACTCTGCTACAACTGTACCTTCAGGAACATTGTCCAGCACCTCTATTGGGTCGGAATCGGGTATTATGTCTGTGGGACGGAAGAATCCTTCGTCAGCACCAATATCTGGCGAGGCATAGAATGAAGGTAAAGGCCTACTTTGTCCTTCAAAATCTATATTGGTTGTATCTGTTATTCCTGAACGGCCTAATGCACCACTCCCTGTCTGTAATTTGCCGACATCATCCAATTTTGGATCGGCATAAATTATAATTTGGTCATCTGGCGGTGTCTCGAAACCACCTTTCCCATCTGCAGAGTTACGGTTCCATGCTAAGTTTTTCCATTCAAAACCTGTTTCCCAAACGGGCAAAATATTAGAGGCATTAGGAGCATCAAAAATAGTGCCCGCAGAATATAATGTATCACCCGTCCTACCATGAATTAGCCAATTCGTTACTGGGTTAGCTTCCGGCGAAGTAAGTGTTACATGATGCAAACGAATGTTAGCAAACGCAGTAGGAGATAAGGTGTCACTAAAACCGCGTGTATCTATATATGAAAGAACGCCACCACCGTAAAAAATGGTATTAGCAATGTTCAGTTCAGGACCATAATTACCGCCAGTGGCACCGGAGCGAAATGTCCCTGCACCAAAACCCCACCAACAAGAATCCTCTCAATTTCAACCGGTCCTGATAATTCTCCGCCTAAACAGGTAATTGCATAACCAATATATGGCTTGATTATACCCTTCGCACGGTAAAATTTTATTGAGCCACGCAATATGCGAGCATAAGTCCCTGTATTGCTTGTCATACCATCCATATTTACCCAGTATATTGGAGATGGGATTACATCATCTGCTGTGTCGAACCAATCTGTACCTGGTTCTAATCCTAATATTTCTACTCGAGCACTACTTTGCTGAAAGTTGAATGCACGCTCTCCACAGGCACCTGTGAATACTGGCTTGTATAGCCGATAAATATTCGGCGTAGTTTGATTATCCTCGCCTAACTTATCAAATAGATTTGCACTACCACTTCGAAATGAACAATTATAAAAAACTACCTCCGACCCGCCATCACTTGCAGTAGGGCTATCCGCTTTTACTGCTATTGCACTATCGGAATAGGTACTACTCTCTTCCGGAGCAAAGATACATTCTTCTAATGCGATTTTGACCACATTTTTCAGTGATAATCTAGTCCCTCTCCCCTTGGCATAGCTAAAGTCTATATATCGCAACTGGGCTTCCATTATTCCAGTGCCATTCATTGGTCCAAGAACCATCAACGGTAAAGTTTGCTCGACTTCGTCCCCTCCTAAGAACCTAACCATGTAAAACTGGTGCTTGCTCGCAGGAACATTCTGCAAATATATATAACTTCCATTGGGTGCTCCCGGTTGTTCTACTGGCTCCCAAACACGCTCCTTTTTGATAAAATTTGCTTTCTCGACTATAAAAACACCGTTTCCATTCATCGAGGTAGCAATCAGCGGAGAAGAGTATTCAGAAAATAACGCTATTCGGTTGTACACACCTTCATCGTAACCAATAATTTTTAAAATTTTTCCCATCGTAGAATTATTTGTAAATACAGGATGATCGCTATTGGGTCTAATCTCCGGACGAATGCCAACATCAGCAATTACTTCAATATCACCACTATCTGCGAGGACTAATTCCGGTACGAGAAAGTACACCCCCTCACTTTGACTTGGTCCTTGCCATTCTATTCGGATAGTGTGATTACCGGGATTTGTAACTGTGGCGTGTGTCCATGCATCAGATAATTGTTCAAACCCCCACTCGTTAGGATTTCCCGTTGCATCATTAGGTGCACCTTCGTAAATACGGTATAAATCTGCGTGAGTATATGAAAATGAAAGGAAAAACACAAAGAATGAAATTGTTCTCCCACACCATTTCATAATAATTATCCGAAATTAAATATTATATATATGTTATAATTTTTATTAATCTTATTATATCATAAATCATAGAAAAAACAACACTATATTTTATAGTTTCTTTGCGTAATAATCGGATAATTAAAAGGGTTAGTTATGATTGCTAAAATTTCATTACTTGGAGAATGTAATATTATTTCACCATTAGAAAAATTTTTATCAGAACAGGATAAAAAGAATTTACTATTTATTGATGATAATACTTATATCTCTAATTCAATAGAGATTAATGAACAAGGAGAGTATTTAGAAAAAGAGCAGATATATTTTGAGAAAGCAGGTCCACGAAAGAAAATTTTCTTCCAACCCGAGAAGACAGTTGCGGGAATAGTAACCTGCGGAGGTATATGTCCAGGATTAAATAATGTAATTCGTTCCTTAGTGGTAGAATTGTGGTTTCATTATGGGGTTCGGAAAATTTTAGGTTTTCGCTATGGATATGAAGGATTAAATCCAGAAAAAAATTTACATCCGATTCAGCTTGACCCTGAAATTGTGGACGAGATACACGACGAAGGAGGAACAATATTAGGCACATCGCGGGGACCACAAGCTCCAGAAAAAATGATTTCATGTTTGTATTCTATGGGTGTTAATGTACTATTTTGTGTTGGTGGAGATGGAACACATCGTGGTGCCTATCAATTATTCCATGTATTGCAAGAAAAATCATACCCCATTTCAATAATTGGAATTCCTAAAACTATAGATAATGATATTTTATATACTTCACGAACCTTTGGTTTTAACACCGCCATTGAGGAAGCAAGGAAAGTCCTTATTTGTGCACATACAGAGGCAAAGTCTGTCCGATATGGTATAGGTTTGGTTAAGTTAATGGGTAGAGATTCAGGGTTTGTTACTGCTTATTCTGTTCTTGCAAGTCAGTTGGTTAATTATGCAATCATCCCAGAAGTAACAGTTCCTCTTCATGGTAATAATGGTTTTTTAGCATGGCTTGAGCAAAGAATCCTTACAAGAGAACATGCACTTATCGCTATTGCAGAAGGTGCAGGTTTAGAATGGATAAAAGAAGGAAAGGAACAACAAGATGCATCGGGGAATATTGTACACCCTGATACGGGTAAATTTTTAAGAGATACAATTACAACTTATTTTAATAAAAAACGAATTCCTGCACAGATGAAATATTTCGACCCAAGTTATTTAATACGAAGTGTTCCTGCGAATGCAGAAGATTCGGCTTTTTGTGATGCACTGGCTCGAAATGCAGTGCATGCAGGAATGACAGGACGCACAGGACTAACCATTGGTTATATCCATAATCAATTCGTTCATATCCCCATCAAAATGGTTATTTCAGGCCGTAAAAAAGTTGACCCGAACGGGTCCTTATGGCAAACTGTTCTCGCCAGCACAGGTCAACCCATCTCAAAGTAATACATAAGTTTTTGCTATTTTCAATGATTAAACATTTATTAATAAAATTATGAATTATAAAATATGATAGAATAATTAGAACACTTTCAATGCTCATGATATATTGAGGTAATATGAAAAAAACATACCAATTACCATTATGGCAAGAAAATAAAATCCCTAAGAATAAAGAAGTTTCTTTTATTCCCCTTACGAATAAAAAAGTCCCGATACTTTTCAGAGAAACAATTCCAGAAATACCTTCAACCACTTATGGTGCCTTTGAAATTTATAAATATCCTGCCAAATTTATTCCTCAGGTAATAGCATTTATATTAAAAGAATACGCAAAACCAGGAATAAAAATTTTTGATCCGTTTGCAGGTTACGGAACGGTAGGAGTTGTGTCAAGAGTTTATGGGAACCCTTATGAACTATGGGACTTGAATCCTCTTATAAATGTAATTCACAATACAGCGATAATGGAATATCCTAAAGTCAATTTATTTGAACTTTTAAATGAAATTAAAATCTCTAAAAAAGAATTTCTTCCTAAGTGGTCTAATTTGAATTATTGGTTTCCAGAGGAATTTCTTCAAATATTGTCAACATCATGGGGTTTTATTTATTCTTTGGAGGATAGATTAAAATACTTGTTTCTTATTCCTTTATTAAATGTTACAAAGTATTTTTCTTATGCTGATGAAAAGGTCCATAAATTGTATAAATCGAGACATTCTAAGCAGAAGATAACAGAGTTAATAAAAAAAGATTGGAAAACAATTTTTTATAATATGCTTGAAAAGGAAGTAGGGAAATTACAAAGAAAACTTCTTGAAAACAAACTACTAAAGCCACAAAATGTAGAATATAGAATAAAATCAGGGATTGATACATTAAAAGAAGAGTTAGATAACGAAGTCAATATTCTAATTACTTCCCCACCTTATTTACAAGCACAAGAATATATTCGTTCTACAAAATTAGAACTTTTTTGGCTTGGTTATGATGAAACTTATATTAAAGAATTAAATAAAAAAGAGATTCCTTATTGTACTGTTCCGGAGATAGATATCTATTCACAGACATTTTATCAATATAGAGAAAAAATAAAAGAACGTCATTTATTATTACTATATGACCGTTATTTTCATGGGATATTAGGTACTTTTTCTCGATTAGAAAATAAAGTTAAAAACTATATGTGTATTTTCGTAGGGCCTGCAAAAATCAGGACAACCTCTATACCGATTGACGATATCATTATTGAACATTTAGAACAAATGGGGTGGTATCACGAAATAACGTATGTTGATAGAATTGTTTCTCGTGTAATGTTCGAATCAAAGATAAATCCTGCTTCGGGAGAAGAGGATAGTAGAATCAAAACCGAACATTTAATAATTTTAAAAAGAGGTTGATATATGATACCAATAAAAAAGGTAGACCTTAAGAACAGTACAAAATTTAAAACCATTTTGTCCTATTTTATTAATGAACAGCAGGAAATTATTTTTAAGAAGAGCAAAATATATTTTGAATTTGATGAATTAGGAGATTTATTACTTTCTGCTTGTAGGATGAATGATTATAACATAGTTTTTTATGAAGGGAAAAAGACTTTCTTGAATGATGAAAAACTTTTGTTATGGATTTATGAAAAACTCGTGCCTAATACTGTTATTGTTAAAATTGATGATGAAGATATTGTTAGATTATTATTATTTTGTATGGAAATTACTTATCAAATGTTTTCTGGGGGAACGAGAGCAACAACAAGTGCAAAAGGTTTCCGAGAACGACGAAGAACATTTGAATCTATCTTGGTTGACCAATTTACAGGAAAATTAGGCGAAGTTATGATTAAAAAATTTTTGGAGAAAAATTTTATAGGGAAAAAGATTGAACTGGATTGGGAAATATCAAGGCAGATAGAAAAATACAGAACAGATATTATGAATGCGAGGAAAAAAAATAAGTATTAAATCCTCGCCATCTTTGGGAGGAATATGGGCAGAAGCAGATATAGTTTACGATTATGGAATTATGGTGAAATGTTCTGTTCCCCAGCAACCTATTTTGCAATTTTTTGTTGAGGTTTGTGGTTTTACAAGACTTCTAAATTTTGCAGAAGGTAAAATTCCTTCCTCAGATATTTTATTTAGCTAATACTTAAGTAATTTGCGGGAAAGAGTAAAAAAATACAAGTGTGGCGAAATACAAACTGACTTAAAGGCTTTTATTTGTGGATATTTCAATACAGAAGAATTTGTACCCGTTAATGAAGGTATTGAACTTCCCTATTTAGGAGTTGTAAGGGAAAAAAGATATTTAGTTCCTATTGACACATTGAAATGGCGAAAAGAGGAATGGAAGAAATTTTTTGTTGAAGCAGGAATTAAATAGATAAGTAATAACGTATTTTTATATGTAATATCGTGAATGTAGAACTAACTAATTATACCAATTATCTAAACAAATGGATATAAAGAATACATAGTATTTTGTAGTTAAGTTGAGAAATGGATTAGTCGTGTTTGGGAAGATTGATAATGTGTGAGTTGATTAGGAATTTAGCGATTAGTTCTGCTTTTATTTGTGCGCCTTGCTCGTTATTATGAATTAGATCTGTGAATAGATTTCCGTCAACGGGATAGGAATTATCCAAATCTAAAATAGGTATATTTTGTTCTTTTGCAATTTTCTCTATCACTGAATTCATTTCTTTTATGCCAAACGACATAATTCGATTAATAATAGCAACAGATTTTTCATCTCTCACTATAAAATGATTATTATGCTTGGATTTGTTTAGAGCATACGTAGTTAAAATGGGAATTATTGATTTGGACTTAGCAAGTAAAACAAGATTAGTCAAATTTTGCTCAAACCATATTGGTGGATTGTTTAATAATATGTTCTCAATTGGAATATCCTTAAAAATACCTTCTGGATAAGAACGATTCAATAATTGAACAACAACATCTATGAAACAATTTTGCGGGCTTAAATGCATCGAAAACAAATCAAAATGTGGGATTGCATATCCCAGTTTTACAAGGATAATTCGCATTACAGAACTGGTCTCCCAGAAGGGATAATTAAACATTCCGTCTATACCCCAACGAGCACACGTAATATCTCTCTCTAAAGGATTTTTAGGTATTGGATGAACCAATCGGGTAAATATTATATCGTTGAATCCACCATAATAAATGAGAATATCAATAGGTAACCGTGAAACACGAAGGTTAAAATCAATCAAAATCTCAAAACTGGTCCAGCCATCAACACCCGCATTGATAACTTTTGCTTTAACTCCCTGTTCATTTAAATACTTTTCTAATTGAGCAGGATAGGCTTTCTCCCAGCATTCAATATCGTAATCATAGGTAGTTGATTCCCCCAAACATGCAATCCATATTTCCCCATCTTCCTTCGTTCCAAGTTCCTTGCCTCTAAATCCATACAAATTGTGTTTATTGCACCCCTCCTCATAATTAGGAGACAAAGTATAAACCGTATAAGGGTGCGGTGTTATCCTTAATTTGTTCTTATCCTTATTAAATATCCTTGCAAGTTGTGTTATCGATGCATAACGGCTCAGCGAATCCTCATCTGCAAAATAATAAACGTATATATTTGTAGATATTTCGGCGAGGACAAAAATAACCCCAGCGGTTATAACAAAAGATAGAAAAATCTTGAAATATCGTGTCATTTACATATTCCTGAGTTAATTAAATACTCACCAAGTAATTCCGCTTTTATATGAGCACCTTGTGGTGTGTTATGAACTAAATCAAGGAATAGACTTGGATTTTCTGTTGGAAAATAAGAGGGTAGATCATATAAAGCGGTATTTAATTCAACACTTAATTTTTTCAATACATCATTAGTCTCATTAATGCCTCTAATCATTATGTTTTTCAAGATATCTTTCCCAGGAGATGTAGGTACAATCAAAATATCATTTTGATTTGATGTGTTTATCATGTATGTCATTAAGACAGGGGTTATGGATTTTGATTTTGCCAGCAGGATAAGATTCCTAATATTGTGTTCGAACCATATTGGAGGGTTAGATGATAGGATTTTTTCTGGAGAAACTTCCTTAAATATGCCTGATGGGTAGGTGCCTTTTATTAATTGAATGATAAACTGGTTCATCCTATTCTCAGGGCTGTAATGAAGAAAAATTAAGTCTGTATGAGGTATCGCCAAACCTGCTTTTAACATAAAAATCCGAAGTAATGAACTACGTTCCCAGAATGGATAATTAAATAATCCGTCTATACCCCTACGGGCAAGAACGATGTCCCTCTCTAATAGATTATCAGGAATAGGATAGACAAAGCGTGTTTGTCCAACATCATTAAGCCCACCATAATAAATAACTATATCCACAGGGAATTTAGACACATGAAGTGTAAAATCAATCAGAATCTCAAAACTGGTCCAGCCATCAACACCCGCATTAATTACTTTTGCTTTTATCCCTTTCTCATTTAAGGTTTTCTCCAATTGAGCGGGATAGGCATCTTCCCAGCATTCAATATCAGAATCATATGTTGTAGATTCCCCTAAACAGGCTATCCAAATTTCGCCTTCCTTCTTTTCTCCCAGTTCATCTCCCCTGAATCCGTATGAATTATGCTTATTGCAACCATCGGTATAGTTTGGTGTTAGGAAATACCCCTTATATGGATGAAGAGTCGCCTTTAACTCTGTTCTTTCCTTGTTTACTCTCCTGAAGATTTGCTCAACTGAGGCATAATTAGTAAAAGTTCCTTTATCCATGAAGTGGAGTATATAAATATCACACAATATTTCCAAAGTAGCAAAAAGAATTATAAGAACTATCAACCATACAAATAAAAGCCTAAATATTTTTTTCATTCGTTCTGATTGCCTGTTTTAAAAAGACAATAACATTTGCCAGATAAAGGTATAGCCATGTGCTTCAATCCCGTTCCAGATTTGTTCAACCAGCAATTCGTCTCCCTTGATTTGAGGTATTTCTTTCCGTTTTTCTTCCCAGGGCACACATACACCAGCAGGTGGATAACAGGACAGCCATGACGGTTTCTGGATGTGCAATCCATCTGTGGATTGTACCGTCTGTTCACTGTTTAATACATTGTCAATTCCTGACCAACCCATACCATTATATATTCCATATTCACGAGTCGCCTCTGTAAAAGCCTGAATGTTCTCAACTTTTGCATCATTTTGGATAATAGCACTGGCGTCCATAATGTATCCACCATCTTTGGCTAAAAGTTTTATTAATTTTTTACACTGTTCCCGCACTTCTTTCGGTGTCCCTACTGCAAGGATAGCGTTCGGTAATCCACCACTAATACAGAATTTTTCACCTAATATTTTTTGAACTTTTTCGGGAGAACTACGGTCAATATGGAACACAATACTTTTTTCAGGCAATTCTGCGAAAGATTCTAAATGGTCATCCCAATTACCTTCTGCATAAAATAAAACCTGCTGCCTTTCTCGCCAGAGTTCTTCAATGATAGGTTTCAGTGTAGGCCAATAGAATTTATGAAATTGTTCTCGAGTAACAAATGGAGTACAACCGCGATGCATCCAAAAGCCGATGGGAACTAATTTATTAGGGTCAGCGGTTGTCTTTGCCACATGATGCAAATGGGGCATCAAGGCTTCACATGCTTTTAATACTTTATCTGGCTGGATTAGTAAATCCATCGTCAAACCAATATAACCACGTAATTTATCCGCAATAATATCCAGAGGTGCTTTAAAAATCCCCGCGATAGCAGAGGTTGTTCCACATTCGTTTTTTAATCGTTCAATTTGAGGACCAAAGGCATAGAAATAATCATACATTGCCATGGCTGTTTTGACTAATGCCTGATAAGTCCTTACTTTCGCAGGTTTTCCAGGTTCAACCACTTCTGTTGATACACGAGGCAACCATTTTTCGTATAAAAAACCCGTTGGGTCAGCAATTAATTCATCATATTCATCCTCTTTCATAAATGCCTGGTCTTCGGGCGGTTCTTTATATTGAAACCCTGTGTTCGGGTCAAGTTCAATTCCAGGAATTCCGTAATATTTCAAGCCCAACGATTGAGCCAAACCTGTCCATACATACACCATATTTGGGACGACCGCATCCCAATCAAAATCTTTCACAGTTTGGCAAACCGCATCAAAGGCAATCCGATAATCATGAGTTACTTGCTGACAGGTAAAACCACAATAACGTGCTGTGAACTCTGCTACAAATGGTCGGATAGGGACACAATCAGGTTTTTCATTTCGTAATGCGGTAACATATCGCTTCAAACAATTTTGATAACGGGTTGCCATCGTGTCCATTGTTAATCTCCTTGAAAAAGTGTTTAACTGCATCTTTTTTATTAGGTT
>Ga0209204_1000203_pt1 | contig 69970 bp, 85 predicted proteins | sample AD_JPNMR2_MetaG_FD_184425 | JGI IMG/M metagenome (GOLD analysis project Ga0209204, IMG submission 184425) | Active sludge microbial communities of municipal wastewater-treating anaerobic digesters from Japan - AD_JPNMR2_MetaG (SPAdes) (version 2) | ecosystem: Engineered > Bioreactor > Anaerobic...
AGGGTCTTTGCGCAATTCTATCGGGTGGAAGATCGTAATCAAATATCCTGTTCATGGCTTATAAAACAAAAATATTAACGGATGAGCATAGAGCATATCGTGAAGTGTCCACCTGAAATCAAACTCAAATGGACCAATCCTGGCAGGGTTAGCGAAAATTTTTTTGACAATAAATCCTTTTTTCTTCATCTGCCAGATCTTTTTGTTCATTTCTTGCATTCTGTCACCAGAAGTCAGAAAATACTGAAGTTCGCCAAGAATTAAAAAACTCCCTGGTTCCGCATTCTGTAAACTGTGTTCAGGAATAATTGATACTGAATATTTTAATGGACTAACAGGTGGAACCTCAAAAATCCACGGATCTTTTGTGTAAATAATTGTGCTTGCTGGCTTAATTTCTCTTTCAATATATTCTGCAGCTATCAGGCGAACATCTTTTTTACTCATTAAGACGGAATAGGCAAGGGATTTGGAAAAACTACCTACAAGAAAAATCATGCACATCATAGCGCCCAATAGTCTGCTCCGTAAATTACGAATTTGTAAAATCCAGTCAAAAAAACAACCAGCGCTTAAGCTTAAAAATGGCAAAACAATCAGATAGTAGCGGGCATATTTAAAACCGCCTGCACTCAATAACGGCAAAAACATTAACATGCAACAAGTAAGAACAATTCTGTCCGAAAAATTTCTTCGTACTGCCTGTACGCAAATTCCAGCAATATAAAGAATCAAAATCAGCCATACCCCAACCCACAATGCACCAAAACATTCTCCCGGAAATCGAAAATAACTCAAAAAATCTGAAGCACCGACACCCCGTGAAAATGTTTGGTACATTACATCACGTTTAAATTCTTGAAACGATATTAATGCATAAGGCGTGGTAATTAAAAATCCCACGAGAAGAAGGAAAAACAAAATCATCGTGTCTTTAAAAAAGCGGAAATTAAAATTCCGCCTATCAGCAAAATATACAAACGGAAGAGCAAAAATCATTGTCACAGCTGGATACTTTGTACCAGATGCAACACCGATAAAAAAAGAAGACAGGCAAAGGAATAAAAATTTTTTTGTCCTGATAAATTTCACTATAAAGAAAAGTGATACAATGATCCAGAACACCATAGGAATATCCACTGTCATATAGTGGCTGTTGATAACATATAATGGAGATAACCCCAGACACGCTGTGGCAAACAGCCCTCCCCATTTACCATACAGGAAAACTGCCACCATTGTAAAAAAAATAAGACCACATACTGCCATTGTAACTGTCAATAATCTTCCCGCAAGATAAATCTTTCCCATCTCTTCACGGTGATTGAAATAATAAGAAATATCAGTGGTTAAATTTACAAATTTCATTATTGAAAATATTTCAAGAGTAATGGCGACAAGATATATCTGACAGGACGGATACTCAAAAAAGTGAGGATTGAAATCCAGTTTCTCTGGAGACATTGCGCTGATACTTTTAAGAATATTTTGTTCATCAGGATGAAACGATCTGATGGAATTGAAAACCGAACGTGGTAATTTTTCTTCTGATTTTTCCTTTGAAATCTGCCAGCTTTGTTTTACATACTGTTGTGAAACGCTTATGTTTCCATGATAATAATTCTCAATATATGAAGAAGGAAGACCCCATGTGATACCGAGCAAATACAAAGTACAGCATCCAATATACAGCAAAATCAGCGATAGCACATACCAGTGTTTCATTTTCCAAACCTGATTTTAATCAAATCGATAAACATGCGAATAGAATCTCTAAAAATTCTAACAGTACTATAGGGCGAATTCATCCAAATGACCCCAATTTCTTTTATACAGTAATTCAACTGTGTTGCCCTGAATAAGATTTCTACATCGAAAATAAAACCCTTATGTTTGAGATTTGAAAAAATTTTTTTGGCCACTTCCAGTTTGAAAAGTTTAAATCCACACTGTGTATCAGAAATTGACAATCTCAAAATTTGATGTACCAAAAATTGAAAAATCCATCCTGATAATTTCCTGTGCCATGGCTGAGGAATAGGGATGACTGAATCTTTTAATTTCCTTGACCCAATCACAATATCGTATCCTTCGAAAATAAAATGTTCCATTTTCTCTATCTCGGAAATTGGCGTAGAAAGATCAGCATCAGAGACAAGAACCATCTTTCCTTTCGCGGCCAAAACACCTGTTTGAACTGCTGCTCCTTTACCGGCATTTTTTGAGTGAACGATAAGTTTTACGTTTGGAAATTCATTAATCATGGATGAGACAATTTTCCTGGTGGAATCAATGCTACCATCATCTACAACGATCACTTCGAACGCCGCATTCTTGTCTTTAAAATACTCGCATATTTTTGAAATAGTTCGTTGTATTCTCTTTTCTTCATTATAGGCAGGAATTACAACAGACAATTCTAAGGTTTCCATGAATTCGTTATCGCACATAAGTAAAGTTTAATATAGGGAAAAGTTTTTAAAATCTTAAATTTCGATCTTCCCTTCTTTCTTCCATACCATACAGTTGGTACATCGCATATTTTATATCCTTGAAAATAAAATTTTAATGCCGCTTCCATAGAAATAGCAAATCCCTTTTCATTCAAACATATTTGCTGCAACGATTTTCGTCTGTATAGCTTAAATGCATTGGAAACATCTCGAGTCGGTATGCCAGCAAGATAATATAAAGAAAGGCAAACAAATTTAGAAAAAAAGTTTTGGAATTTTGGCCCTCCATATTTTCCACCATTTTTCATGTACCGGCATCCGCATACAAGATCAAAACCTTCTTTTGCCTTTTCAATCATCAATTGAATCGTTGCCGCATTATCACATCCATCAGCCATTACAGGTATTACATATTCACCTTTTGCATGAGCGAACCCTGTTTTCAGTGCATTCGCAAAACCGGGTTCATTGTCATTATGAACCAGTTTTACCTGCGGTCTTTTCTTAGCAATTTTTCTCACAATCATCTCTGTGTTATCAGTTGAATGGTCATTTACAACGATAATTTCAGTAGTATCCCCATTGACAAAAGAAAAAAGGGAATCAATCGTTTCTTCCAGATTTTCCTGCTCGTTCCTTGCCGGAATAACGATACTTAACAGAATCCTGTTTTCCTCACACAAGTTTCTTTTCCTTTAACTCTTTCAACGCCCTTTCAAAACCATCACTGGCATCTGTCTGTTTTGACCAGTCCAATAACATTGTTAGCCCTTTCTTTAATGAAACTTCCGGCTTAAATCCCAGCATTCTTTTTATCTTCTTTATATCTGCAAAACAATGTCTCACATCCCCTTTTCTGAAGTTGTAGGTCACAATGGGCTGCAATGATTTTCCTGCCATCCTGATCAAAAGTCTTGCGATTTCAAGAATAGTTACAGGCTTTCCAGATCCAACATTGAAAATCTCATAATTTGCACGATCCTGTTCCAGGACAAGAATATTTGCCTTTATAACGTCTCCTACCCATATAAAATCCCTTGTCTGAAAACCATCTTCAAAAACCACAGGAGGATTATTATTCTTTATCCTACTGATAAAAATAGCAGTCACTCCTGTATAAGGATTAGAAAGGGATTGACGCGGCCCAAAAACATTGAAAAATCGTAATGAAACAACAGGTATGCCATAAGTTTTTCCGATTAGAAGACTCATTTCTTCCTGTTCCTTTTTTGAAATAGCATAAATTGAATTAGCCGATAATGGAGATTGTTCAGTTGTTGGAATTGGTCTTGCAATCTTCCTGCATTTTGGACATTTTATTTCCCAGAATTTACGGTCTCTTTTCCCACTTTTAGAAATGTTTCTCAATTCTGGCTTAAATATTCCACACTTTTCACATCTTGCCATACCCTCACCATAACTGCTCATTGATGCAGCGACTATTACTTTTTTAATACGATGCTTGGTATTGACAAGTATATCAAGAAGATTTGCGGTACCACAGATATTTGTGTCAACATATTTTGAAATCTTATATTGAGATTGTCCTACGCCAACTGCTGCGGCAAAATGGAAAACATAGTCATGGAAAATCAAAACGTCCTTGAATTTTTCATAATTTCGTACATCGCCTTTTACAAAATTTGCTTTTTTATTGATATAATCAGGAATTTTGCCCTCAGGATGAACCTGTCTGTCAAGTGAGTCGAAAATTGTAACCTTGTAGCCTTTTTCTATGAGTGCGTCGCATAGATGACTCCCAATAAAACCTGCCCCTCCAGTAATGAGCACTTTTTTCATGATGTTTTACCAGTATAATAAGAAAGTGTTTTTGTAAGTCCATCATCAAGATTGATAGTTGGTTCCCATCCAAGAAGATTTTTTGCAAGCTCAATATCTGGCTTTCTTTTTCGCGGGTCATCGGGAAGAGGTGGCAAAAATTCAATTTGAATATTCGTTCGTGTAATATTCCTGATTTTTTCTGCCAGTTCCAGAATCGTGAATTCCTCGGGGTTTCCAAGGTTAACAGGCATGTGATAATTTGATTCAACAAGCATCAGTAAACCTCTTATTAAATCATCCACATAACAAAAACTTCTTGTTTGTTTGCCATCACCATATACGGTAAGTGGCTCTCCTTTTATCGCCTGCGAAATAAAATTTGGAATAACTCTACCATCATCAAGTCGCATTCTTGGACCATATGTATTAAAAATTCTCGGGAGATATGTTTTGATACCATACTTTTTGTGATAAGCCATTGTAATCGCCTCACCAAATCTTTTCGCTTCATCGTACATTGACCGAGGTCCTATTGGATTAACATTTCCCCAGTAATCTTCTTTCTGCGGACTTGTTAAAGGGTCTCCATAGACCTCTGAAGTAGAGGTAAAAAGGAATTTTGCTCCTGTTTTCAGGCAAAGGTCCAGGCATTTCTTTGTTCCTATAGAATTTACCAGAAGAGTTTCGATTGGAAATTTTACATAATCTTTTGGAGAAGCAGGGCTTGCAAGATGAAACACAATATCAGGCGTAAATAGCAATTTTTTTTCAACTTCACAGGTAATGATATCCTCTTCAATAAAAATAAAATTTCTGCTTTTCACTAAATGCACAACGTTTTCCTTATTTCCTGTAATCAAATTGTCAATACACAAAACCCTGTCCCCCTTTCTCACCAATGCATCACATAAATGACTTCCAAGAAACCCAGCGCCTCCAACAACAATTATGTTCATATTTTTCTTCCTATTCCGGTATACTGAAATCCGAGTTTTTTGAGATACTGTGGATTGAGAAAATTTCTTCCATCAATAATTCGAGGTTTTTTCATCAATTGCTTCACCTTTTTGAAATCGAGAGATTGAAACTGTGGCCATTCTGTTAAAAGTATCATCAATTCAGCATCTTTCAATGCATCATAGGGATTTTGAGCTACTAAAACACCAGGTAAAGTGCGCGAAAGATTTTTTAATGCCACAGGGTCGTAACAAATAACTTTTGCTCCTTTTGAAATAAGCATTTTCATCACTTCAACAGCAGGACTTTCTCTCAGGTCATCTGTAAAGGGTTTAAATGATGCTCCCAAAGCACAAATTTTTTTATTTTTTAAACTTCCATTCAGGAAATTTAATGCTTTTTCTATCACAATTACCCGTTGTTGTTTATTGATTTTTTCAACCTCTTTAAGAAGATTAAAGGAAATACCAAATCTTTTTGCAAGACGAATAAATGCCTTTATGTCCTTAGGAAAACATGAACCCCCATAACCAATTCCTGCTTTGAGAAAAGCCATACCGATTCTTCTGTCATAACCCATACCTTCAGCCACCTTATCAATATCAGCACCGCATTTTTCACATATCTGTGATATCGCGTTTATGAAGGAAATCTTTGTCGCAAGAAAAGAGTTTGATGCATGTTTGATCAATTCAGCACTTTTAATATCTGTAAATATTATGGGCGATTTTAAAGGCTTGTAAAGTTCATGCAATATTCTTTTCGCCCTTTCGCTTTCCACTCCCACAACAATTCTGTCTGGTTTCATGAAATCATTTACTGCAGCTCCCTCCCGAAGAAACTCAGGGTTTGCCGCAACATCAAATTCTATCCCTGTCGGCGTCAAAATACTCAGACTTTTCTTAACCCATTGGCCAGTAAAAACAGGAACAGTACTTTTTTCAACGATGAGTTTGTATGTTCTTTTTTGTTTTTTTGAATTAAGCACCTTTGCAATTTGAAAAATCACATTTTCTATTGCTGACAGGTCTGCTTCACCACTATCAGTTGAAGGAGTACCAACAGCAATAAAAATGATTTCTGAATTTTTAACTAATTTATTCACAGAAGATGTAAAAACTAATCTACCTTTTTTTACAGTATCTTTGACTATGTTTTCAAGTTGTGGCTCATAAAAGGGCATCTGATTTTCTCTCAGGGTCTTTATCTTTACAATATCATTGTCAGCACAGATGACAAAATTACCCATTTTTGCAAAACATGCAGCTGTTACAAGTCCCACATGTCCTGCTCCTATGACACCAATGTGTTTCATGTTTTTATCCTGAATAAAATTCTGGATGTAATGTTATCCATTTAATCAATTCCTTAATGCCTTCGTATCCAGAAATTCTTGGCCTCCAGTTTATTTCTCTTTTAATTTTCTTATTTTGGCTGATAAAAACCTTCTGGTCTCCTGGCCTCCAGTTATCAAAACCATACTTCATTTTTTTACCTGTGATTTTTTCGATAATGGATATTAACTCAAGCAATGAGAATGAATTTTTTGTTCCACCGCCGATATTAAAAATTTTACCAGCACATTGCTCAGGCATACGCATGACCTTCTTATAAGCATCAATAAGGTCTTTTACATGAAGGATATCTCTTACCTGTTTTCCATCACCATATATTGTTATTGGATTACAAGAAAGATTCTGTAAAATAAAGTGCACAACCCAGCCCTGATCAACATTTCCATGCTGATAAGGACCATAGATGCACGACTGTCTGAATACAACTGTTTTCATTCCGTAAATACGAAAATAATCTCTTACATATTGGTCTGCTGCGCCTTTTGAACAGCCATAAGGAGAATGGAAATCAAGTAATTCATTTTCGGATATACCATCTGGTCTCTCCACAAGTTTATATCTCGTACTGGTTTGTTTAATTTTCAGATGCGAAAGGTCTCCATAAACCTTGTTTGTAGAGGCAAATAGAAACATCGCATTTCTGGAATTCTGTCTGCATGCTTCTAAGAGATATAACGTTCCCGTTGCATTCACCTGGAAATCATAAATCGGATCATTAACAGAAGATGTCACAGCAACCTGAGCCGCAAGATGAAATATAGATTTCGCTCCTATGGTGATTTCTTTGACAAGTTTGTAATTTCTAATATCACCTTTTATAAATTCAAGATTTTTATATCCATGCGATAAAAGAAATCTCAGATTTTTTTCAACACCTGGTCGCGAAAGGTTGTCAAAAATAATCACATTGTTTCCTGGATTCCGCACAAGATCTAACGCCAGGTTTGTTCCTATAAAACCAGCTCCACCTGTTATCAGTATTTTTTCCATGTCCTTATCAGTACTATATTATACACTGAAACACTGCAATTACTGGCCAATTTTGTATTTTCTGCCTATTATAATTATTGAATCCGGAACAAAAAATGGTTGAAATAAAATTTTAACAAGGTAAAGAAAAATTGCACCCGGTGAGAGAGAAAGAAAAAAACCAGGCAGATCTCTTGTTTGGATAACACAAACGCTTTCAAATCCCGCAAGGAATAAAAGATTTCTAATCGACCTAAAATTAAAATGGAATATCTGTGCAGGGATATGAAGCAAACTTTTTGATTTTCCAGTAAATTTTAATAGATTGGCAATATGAAAAAGAAACATGGAATGAACAGGTGTTTTAATGATGATCAATCCATTGTCCTTAAGAATTTTGTTAACACTCTTGAGATATTCTAATGGATAATCTACATGTGCAATAACATCTAACATTGTTACAATATCAAAATAGTTATCAATAAACTTTGCCTGCCTTATATCACCATAAATAACATCAAACCCCCTTTTTTTACAATGTTCTACAGCAAATGGTGAAATATCAAGTCCAGTAATATTGAAGTTTCTCTTTTTTGCAAGTTCGAGAAATATTCCAGTACCACAACCTATATCAAGTAAATTTCCTCGGGGTAATGTTATTTTTTTTTCGATATTTGAAAATAGTTTTTGAAGATATCGTTTTCTTTTGAAATACGATTTTATGTACCATTGAAAAAAATATTTTTCATCATACAAATTTGTCAAATTGGATGCAGGTGGACAAAAGATCACATCGCATCTTTTGCATCTTCTTGCAATATACTTTTTTTCTTTCCAGACAACCCGGGTACCTCCTCCACATATTAAACAAGAATTCTGTATTTTATCAATGTCCATATAGCAATCAAACCATCTTTCCACTTAATTTTTTTACCTTCTCTTTTTGTTCGTGGTGCATACTTAATAGGAACCTCATATATTTTTATCCCCTTCTTTGCGATTTTTGCAGTCACTTCAGGACAGAATTCAAATCTTTTGCAATTCAGTTTAATGGATTTTATCACGCTACTTTTGAACATTTTATAGCAGGTCGGTTCGTCTGTGATAGAAGTATCATAAAGCACATTTGATAAGAATGATAGCAATCTTCCGCCCACATAAAATGAAAATGAGGATTTCGGGTTTTTACCGAGTACCCTTGACCCATAGACAACATCCGCTCTACCCTCCTTGATTGGTTTGATCAGATGAAGAAAATCCATGGGGTCATACTCAAGATCTGCATCCTGTATCACAACTACATCTCCTGTTGTTTCCTGCAATCCTCTCCGTATTGCATAGCCTTTGCCCATGTTTGTTTTAATAAAACAAATTTTTATTTCAGGATGCCTGCCCTTCAGTTGTTCAATAATCTCAGTTGTTCCATCGGTACTACCATCATCAACAATGATAATTTCCTTCTCCAGTGGAACCTCAAGCACTCTTTGAATAATCTGTGCAACCGTTGCCTTTTCGTTATAAACAGGAATAATAATGGAAAGCTTCATATATTTATCTTTCCTTTAATAGAATCCACGAGCCACAAAAATCCAGCTGAGGCAAACAAAATCACAAAGGGTTCTATGGCAATTCTATAACGTATGGAAGCAATAAAAATCATATGAAAAATAGTAAAAAACGCAATAATTCCTATTAAAAATCCTGTTTTGCAATTTCGTACAGGCACAAACATTCCAAGAACGAAAAATGGAATCAATAATCCAAAGCTCAACACGCTAATAACATTGTATAATGTTCCACTGTACTCAGAAGCATTTGGAACAACGTTCCAGAATCTGATAAATTTTTTCCACAGCAATAAAGTAAACCTATGCGGATCTTTTTTTATACAATCAAATGTTAAACTGTAAAAAACTGCGTCTCTTTTCGATTCCTCAATCTGCCAGACACCTTCAGGAAAATACCTGCATGGACCTCCCTGTGAATAAGGATTGTTTCCTTCCCAGAACACTGCTCCACCCATTGTGGTTCCAGGTACAAACTTACCAAGAACAATATAGTTCCTTATCACCCACATGCTTAAAACCAGAATAAATCCAGCAATGGCAAATGCCATTTTCTTTAACTTGTTTTTCATCTCCTGCTTAGTGCACAGCACAAAAAGTACACAGAAAGGAAAAAATAATTCCATTGTTGGTCTGCATAGCCCAGCAAGTCCGCAGACCCCACCAGAAACAAATCCATAAAACGGCAATACATTTTTTTCCGTCAATTTAATAAATGATAGAACACACCATGCCACCAGAAATACAAATAAGGTTTCTGTAAGCAAAAAACCAGAATAAAAAATAAAAAATGGATAAATAGATGAAATGCCTGCTGCCAATATTCCAACCTTTTTGTTGTAAATCCTTTTCCCGAGGCAATAAACAAGATATATGCTTGCAGTGGAAATCAAACACTGTGAAATCCTGATTCCCTTCAGTCCAATTCCAAATTTAGCAAATAAAACAAGGAACAAAGGATAAAGCGGTGGTCTGTATGCTTTCAGGTTTTCTCCAACTATCAGACCACGACCTTGCAAAAAATTTTCTACCATTTTCCAGTATTCATGTTCATCATCAAAATAAAATGCTGGTTTAAGATAAAGAACAAATACCATCCTCAAAATGAAGCCAAAAAGAATTATGAAAAAAATTTTTTTGTTAAAAATTTTGCCCGCCATATTTTCACCCTGAATACGAAAAACGAATTGTGTCCATAAATACCAATTCTTGGAAGCGCGTATATGTCAAAATCACCTTTCCAGTTTGTCACAACTGCACCAGTATATCCTGCATTTTTAACCATGTCCCTAATTTTCTTATTCTGTTTGCCATATGGATAACAGAAAAAGTCTATTTTTCTTCCAATATTTTTTTGAATAAATTTTTTTGACTCAAAAATCTCGTCCCAGGCGTGTTTTCTATCAAGGACAGTAAGGTCAGGATGGGAAAGAGTATGCGATCCAAAGTCCACATTAGACCTCAACATCTCCTGAACCTCTTTCCATTTGAGGTATCTATCTTTTTCTTTGTCTTTGTATTTGTTATAAATTTTCTCAGTACCAATAAAATGCGCAATGAGAAATATTGTAGGTCTGATGTTATATTTTTTTATCACAGGATATGCAAAAAAATAATTATCCGCAAAGCCATCATCAAATGTGACACAAAATCTATTTGTGAATGACCTTTCTTCAATGTACTGATAAAGAGACACAGGTTTATATCCCTTGTCGAGCAGAAACTTTACCTGGGATTCAAACATCTCAGGTGTCACGCTTAATGCATCGTCAGGATACCAGGGATTTATTCTGTGATAAGCAAGAATCATTGTTTTGCCTTAAGTTTTTTGAATCTGTAAGATATGATTAACCAAATCATTTTTAATCCCAAAACCAGGGACTTTCTGAAACTTCCTGTTACAGAAGATTTTCCAATCCGTGGTTTATAGTTCACCGGGATTTCAATAAATTTCATTCCGCGCTTTGCAACAAGAATTGTTAATTCCGGACCAAAATGTTGAGTCCCTACTGAAAAATACGGTTTTACTTTTTCGTACAAATGTCGTTTTATCAATCTCATAGTACAACCAACATCTGTAAGGGTCGTTGTGTTATACAAAAACTCCAGAAGTTTTGCAACTGCCCAGTTGCCCCATTTCAAAAATGCTCCCATATTTGCGCCATGCCATATCAATTCTCTTGTCGTTCGGGTACCAATCACATAATCAAAATCATCAGAATATGCAAGCAATTTAATAACGTCCCTGCCTGAGAATGTGCCATCTGGTTCTGAAATGATTAAAAGGTCTCCGGTTGCTTGTTCAAGTCCTTTCCATATCGCATAACCATAACCCTGCCTTTTTTCATAAACAATCTTTGCTTGTGTCTTTTTTACTTCTTCATCTGTTCCTGCAATTGCATTATTGTTCACAACGATGATTTCGTCCACAAAACCAGAACCAAAAAAATCTTCTATGGCCTGTCTTATAGAATCTTTTTCATTATAAGTTGGAAAAATCACTGACACTTTTTTGTCTCTCCACATTATTTTTCTCCTAATATTACTTCATGTGCACATATGTAATTCAAAAATGGAATATTTTCAATACCCTTTTCCAGAAAAGTGAAAAGGGGCATGGACAAAGCAGGCGCAAAGTCAGGTACAAACCCTTTTCGTTCGTGTTTGATCAAACTTAATCCATTACTTTTCATTTCTCTTATAATAATCTTTGCGGAAAATATTTTTTCACGGCCTGTATCCTGCGGGACCCGTTTCATTAACCAATGCCAATAAGGGTTAATTCTATTATGATCCCATATCAGCAATCTTCCTCCAACTTTCAAAACACGTACCATCTCCTTCAAAGCATGCCTAAACTCTATATGGTTTAAATGGTGCAATGTGGCAACACATATCACACCGTCAAAGCTTTCGGCAGGAAATGGAATGTTCTTAATGCAGGCACATACGATTCTGCCCGGAAGTCTATTCTCTGCAATCTTTGCCATCTCTTGAGAAATATCAATGCCATATACATCAAACCCTGCCTGTAAAAGATGCATAGTCAAAAGGCCTGTTCCACAGCCAGCATCAAGAATTTTTTTTCTACTTCCAAAATTTTTCTTAATGTACTGAATCCGTTTTTCAATATAGTGATCACGGACAAACCTCTTAAACACGCTGTCATAAACTTCAGCAACTGAATCAAAATTTCCTGACATGATTCTTCCTAAAATCCTTAAAAAACCAAAGTGCATAAATACAAAAAACTAACATCAGTGGCATCACAGGAAATCTATATCTGATGGCAGCACGAATCAAAATTGTAAAAGTCGAAAATGTAACAACAAATCCTTGCAATATAAAAAATTTTCTCCATTGTCGAAAGGATAAAAAAAACCCAATCCAGCCCAGAATAATTAACGGGCTTTCAATAAAAAAACTGATCATGACGTGCTTTTTGCTGTATGGCTCGCCTGGTCCTGAAATTGTATGCGGGAAAAATCGCCAGAATCTGATAAATCTGTCTATCACAAGATTGAAATAAAGGACTGGATTTTTCTTTACAAAATCAAAACCCATACGATAGAATTTTCTATCTATCTCAACCTCAGAAAGTCCTCTGAATTCTTCTATGTTTTCAGCATGATAAAAGCCACTGGGTTCACCTAATACCCTTTCATTATTAGCAATGTAAAATACTACCCCACCTTCGGTTGAACCAAGTACAAGTGTATGATGTATAAGATAATTGCGCACAACCCATGGAAGTATAATCAAACTACCACTGCAGAAAAACAAAACCTTCTTAAGAAAATTCTTTTTGTGAATAAAAAAATAAATAAGAATCACAGGAAACAAAACAATGGCAAGAGGTCTGGTCAGGAAAAGACAGCCAAATGTTATTCCGGAAACAAAGTATATTAATAATTTATCTGTTCTCACTGCAAGAACTGATAAAAAAGTCAAAACGACAACGAAAAACGCTGTCAGTGTTTCAGGCGCAAGATATCCTGTCCAGAAAATCGCAACAGGATATACAGCATAAATTGTAGCACACACGATGGCTGCTTTGTTATTGACCAAAAATCCAGTAAGTAAAAACAAAAAGATAGCAGTCAATGAACTTACAAAAGCAAGACCAATCTTTGCAGCGAGAAAACTGTGTCCAAAAATCTTATAGATAGCAGCAAGAAAAAAAGGAAAACCAGGAGCTCTCCATGAATAGAATGGTTTTCCATCGACAAAATATGGATTATTCACCCAGTAGCCCTGTCCAGAAGCAAGTTTCCAACCAAGTTCATCCCACCAGTCCCCCCATACATCCACTGAATTATCCAGTGTTAAAATGAAGCAAATGCGCGCGACAAGAGCGACAAAAAAAATCAACATCAAAATTTTTAAATTCTTCTTTTCCATATTAAAATCATAGGGTTTGGATGACACCAGTCATACGGTATCTTCTCAGATTGACTGAATTTCAATCCAAAAAATTTTGGTTCTTTTTTGAATTCTTTTATAATTTCATAATCAGAAAGAAGTTTCCTGATATCCTGAAGCGATCCTCCCCTCACCCATTGATACTCGCTTACGATAAAGTATCTGGGGCTGGATTTCGATTTTGGCTCGCCTATTTTTATATCATATTTCAAGAATTGAAAAGGTGGACTTCTCCAGGGAGATGGTGCTTCAAGAAGACCAATTGAAGAATCTGTGGGAATATTTTTGTTAATCCAGAAACCAGCAACACTGCGAATATTCTTATCACAGAAAAGCATTACATGCGCAAGAGAGAAAATAAACGTAAATATTAAAACAGGCAAAAGTATTGCTATCAGAGCTTTTCCTCCTATTTTTAATGAAACACATAGAATAATCAAAAAGATATATGGGTAGATAACAAAAGAATAGTGAACCCATTTGCCAGTGGTCATTCCAAAATACAATGCAGCTGGTAGCAAACTTATCAGTATCAACAGACATCGTTTTTCCATTGAAAACAAAGAAAAAATTAGAAAAATGGCAGCAATCAGCCATATTCCTGTTCCAAGCCCATATCGTAAAGACACTGTCAAAAAATATTTCAAATTTTCAAAACTTGTAGAATTTTTCCAGTAGGATTGGATATAAGAAAGTTCATTAGCAAATTCCTTAAAGGATAATAAAACATATGGATTTGTTAGAAGATACGAAAAAACAAAGCATACACCGGAAATTACAATATTCTTAAAGATATTTCGTGCATCGCTGGTAACGAAAAATATAGACAGAATCACAGTTAAAAAAACATAACCATAAGAAAGAACACTGCCAAAAGCAAACCCTGAAAAAATAGAAGAAAAAACCATCCATTTCAATTGTCTTTCTTCAAAAAATCTAAAAATCCCATAGAGTGCACACATCACCCACAGCATTCCGCTGCTATATGGCTTGAGATAATGTGACCACATAACAAAACCAGGTGTCATGGAAAATAAAATTGCCACTATCAGCGAAATGTTTTGATCTTTTGAAATCCTAAGACACAATAGATAAAAAATTATGGTTGCAAAGACAAAGGTAAAAGCTCCAAAAATACGAGAAACCGTGTAAAGTTCTCCCATTTTATCGGGATTTCTTAAATAAAAAGCCATATTGGATTTTAATTCAATCAATCCTGTCATTGAACAAAGTTTTAACAATGCTCCTAATGGATATAAATAAATTCCTCCGTATTCAAAAAAATGGGGATTGAAATCAAGATGTGATGGATCCATTTTACTTAAACTGGCAAGAACCGCCTGTTCATCAGCGCCATAGGATCTAACGAGATAACTTCTCATGGAGTTCACAAGTTCTCGCGATATAAGTTTCTTTTTACCTTTAATCACAATAGAAATTTTTTCATCAGGATTGTAATCCGATGAATATGGCGCTCCATAATATATTTGCATGTCACGTATATCCTGATGCGTTTGCAACATGGGGTCGATTAAATCCTCCACAATACTCTGGTCACCAAAAACAAGAGAAATTCTCTCACTATCAGGAACCCCCCAGTTTATACCTTTTGTATGAAAAAAAACTCCTATCAACAATATGATTCCAATGGGCAATACTTTCCTATTCATAAAACCTGTATTTTAATATGGCAAAGATTGCCTTAAATCCATCCTTCCATCCAATTTTCTTTCCTGCTTTCCTGGGATTATATGACACAGAAACCTCTTTGATCTTATAACCTTTTTTTAATATCTTGCATGTAATTTCCGGTTCAATCTCAAATCTTTCAGATTTCAGATTTAATCCAGTCAGAATGTCTGTTGCACAAAGTTTATAACAGGTTTCCATGTCAGTAATATTTGAACGGTAAAGGAGATTGGTTAAAAAAGTTAAAAATTTGTTTGCCAGGAGATTAATCAGTGGCATTTTCCTTTTTTCCAAAAAACGGGAGCCATAGACAACCTGCGCCCCATTTTTCACTTCTTCCACCATTTTGATGATATCAAGAGGATTGAGCTCAAGATCAGCATCCTGAATAATCACGTAGTCGCCAGATACACACTTGATTCCTGTTTTTATAGCAAAACCTTTTCCCTTATTAAATTTTTGAGTAATGACATGAATGTTTTCTTTTGCTGACAATGTTTCTAAAATCTTTGCTGTACCATCAGTAGAACCATCATCTATAACAATAATTTCTTTTTCCACAGGCAGTGCTACAATTTTTTCCAGGACTTCAGTAATAGTATTTTGCTCATTGTAGACCGGAATCAAAACCGAAATTTTCATAATAATATCTTAATATACAGTGCAGAATAATTCAAAATCTCACTTTTTGTGATAAAATAAAATGAATATGATTGAAGCGATATTACTCGGCTTATTACAGGGATTTACAGAATTTCTTCCAGTTAGCAGTTCAGGCCATATTTTACTTGCTCAAAAAATATTATTGAATAATCTTGACCTTCCACTAATGATTTCTGTCCATATGGGAACAGCTTTAGCAATTTTGATTTTTTTCAGATATCGCATACGAAGAATGCTATATTCCATAATAAAAACTGCTGACGCATCTTATAAAGAAGAACGAAAACTCTGGAAGTATCTGATTTTAGCTTCTATTCCCGCTGCTATTGCAGGGTTTTTTATTGAACCTAAAATAGACCAGATTTCAAGTGTTTTTCTTGTTAGTGCATGCTGGATTGTCAACGGGTTGATTCTATTCTTCGGAGAATTGCTGGTTCAAAAAAATCAGAAAAACATACCAATCAATTTATTTTCTTCGTTAGTCATTGGCATTGCTCAGGCAGTTGCAATTCTACCAGGTATTTCTCGTTCAGGAACCACAATAACCGCGGGGAAAAACGCCGGGCTCAAATCTGAGGATGCATTTGAATTCTCTTTTTTTCTCGGAATTATTGCCATAGGAGGTGGCCTGGTTCTTGAATTAATAAAACATCCACAGGGATTTAATTACAACAGTATAATTGGAGCAATCACTGGTATGATTTCAGGTTATATTGCGCTTATGTTACTCTCAAAAACTGTTTATGCAAATAAAATGAAATGGTTTGGGTTCTATACAATTATTGCTGGAGTGATCCTTTTTCTTATAAGACCATGAAACACAAAAAAGTCAGGGTTCTGTCAAAAAAAATTTTTAATGGAAAATACGTGGAATTATTTTTTGAAAATAGATTTGATTCAATTCCTCAGCCAGGTCAATTTGTTCACATTTTTACTGGCGGTGCCTTTATGAGGCGTCCATTATCAATTGCAGGATATTCTCCCGAAAAAATTAGAATCGTTTTTCAGATAAAAGGTCCTGGAACAAAAAAACTGGCTGAACTTTCAAACGGAACAAAGATCGATATTCTCGGACCCCTTGGCAACAGTTTTCCAGGTATTGAAAAACAGCAAAAAATTTATCTTGTTGCCGGAGGTATAGGTATTGCCCCCATCTTATTTGTCGCAGATAAATTCATTCAATCAGGCAATGACTTCAAAATTCTCTATGGAGCAAGAACAAAAAATGATCTGCTTGACTTTTTGCTTCCAGAAGGTAACTATAAGAAAATTATCTCTACTGATGATGGAAGTGCAGGAGAAAAAGCTACAGTTATCGAAATTTTAACAAAAGAAATACTGAAAGAAAAACCAGATATCATATTTTCTGCAGGTCCTTTTGCTATGTTAAAAAGCTTAGGACTCCTGTGTGCAAAAGAAAACATTGATGCCTATGTTTCCCTTGAAAATGTCATGTTCTGTGGTCTTGGTGTATGCCAGGGTTGTGTAGTGGAAACTACATTGGGTTATCAAAGAGTTTGCAAAGATGGCCCAGTATTTCATAACAGATTAATCAAATGGAAATGAAAAAATTGCAAATAAAATTAAGTAAACTGAAACTGGATACTCCAGTGCTACCTGCCAGCGGAACATTTGGATACGGCGATGAGTTAATAGATATCATAGATTATCAATATATTGGAGCAATTATCACAAAAACCTTGACATGGAAAGAGAATGCAGGTAATCCACCACCACGAATATGGGAATTTCAAAATGGGTTGATGAATAGTATTGGATTGCAGAATATCGGAGTAAGACGTTTCTATGAAGAAAAATTGGAAATTCTACGCAACCTTAATAAAACCCTGATAGTAAGCATTGGTGGTAAAAATCAAGATGATATATTCAAAAGTATTGAATTTCTCAGCAATAAAAAAGGTATCGATGCATTGGAACTGAATCTTTCTTGCCCGAATATTGAAACAAATAAAACAATTGCAGAAAATCCAGATTTTACATTCAAAATGCTCAAGGAAGCAAGGCGGCTCACGAACAAGGTATTAATTGCAAAACTCAGTCCAAATGTAACAGACATTTGCGAAGTAGGGCTGGCTGCAGAACAAGCAGGCGCTGACATTTTGAGCGCAGTTAATACATTCAAAGGTCTTTATTATGACTGGAACAGAGAAAAAATGTATGCGGGTGGCGTGTCAGGTCCAATGATTTTTCCAATGGCTTTGAGAATGGTATTTGAGTTGTACAGAAAAGTTTCTATCCCAATTATAGGTCTGGGCGGTATTAACTCCGGGCAAAAAGCACTGGAAATGATTTTTTCAGGTGCTTCAGCGGTTGGAATAGGGACATCTCTGGTCATCATGCCTGATCTTGCATCGAGAGTATGTCAGGTCATACTCGATTATTTGAATAAGACGAGAAAAAATTTTTACTCTGTTATCGGCAGCAGGAATGAAAAAAAACATTGAAAGTAGTCACTCTGGTTTTTATGTAAATGTGCTCAAGTTTATTATTGTGACCATGATATTTCTCAGGCCTTTTTTCGATGGATTTTCAAGTCCTGCATTCAATCACACTTACAATCTCGCGTTTTTCACGTTGTTGCCTGTTTGCATTTTTGTGATGAAAAAAAATTTAACATTCACATATCCTTTGCTTTGTTTTCTGATTTTTACAATAATGTGTCTGGCATTTGTTCCTCTATGGCCTGCATGGACAACAACAATAAAACAGTTTCCCTATTTTTTTAGCCTTCTTACAACATGGTTCCTTTTTAAAATAGTATTTGAAGAAAAGGACATTTCCTGTGTTACCAGTATATTTCTTTGTTCAATGGTATTGATTATGATTTATGGTATTCATCAATACTTCTGGGGATTGGAAGCCACGCGACAAACCATATTGCAGCATCCAGAATTGATAGATAATATATCTGACACATACATGGATCGAATAGCAAGCAACAGAATTTTCTCAACATTTGTTTATCCCAATACATTTGCAGGGTATTTATTAATGCTTTATCCTGTTGTATTTTTTTATCTTTTTTCACAAACGAGTATCTCGCTGAAAATACTGACGGGAATTGTTCTCATCACGTTATTACCAGTATTGGCAGCAACAGAATCCATGGGCGGATGGTTTTGTTTTATTATTGTATCAATTTTGATGCTGATGTACTTTGTAATTCCGAAAAAATATTACCTTTATTTTTGTTTCTTTTTTTTCATAATACTCATTTTACTTGCGTACCATGGATTCACATCCGGAGTGATGCCCAAATTTGGTTCATTGATAGACAGGATAAACTACTGGTCATCAGGAATGCAAATATTCAAAAACCATCCTTTCACAGGTGTTGGACCCGGAAATTTTTCTCAATTTTATCTTCGGTTCAAAATTCCTGGTGCGATGGAAGCAAAATTTGCTCATAATCTAATTGTAGAAATCCTTGTATGTACTGGACTCGTCGGACTTGTTGTTTTCGTAACAACAGCATTTTTTTTCATCAAGGAAAATCTTCACAATTTCCTTTTTCCAAAAAATCAATTAATAGCCGGTTATATATTTGGTATGACCGGATTTTTACTCCACAGTCTTATAGATTTTGATTATGCTAATGTGGCAGTTACCTGCATATTATTCGCCTTTGCTGGACTTGTAGAATCATACTCAGGTACACAAAATATTAAATCAAAAACATTGACAAAATCGCTTGCAGGCATTATCATTATTGTGATGCCTATCGCACTCGTTCTGGAATATAAGACGTGGCAAGTAGAAAATATTTTAGAAAACATTAAAAGAGGTAAAAGCAACAATCCCATTCAGGTTCTGGAACAGGCATCTAATATATTTCCTGAACCTGAAATCTTTTTTATTGAAGGAGAAATTTTCAGGTTTGCGTATCAAGAAACTAGAAATATAGAGTTTGCTGAAAGGGCTGTTGATGCTTACAAAAAAGCCATAGAAATGAATCCTTTGGTACCGCTCTATCACAAAATGCTTGCAAGGTTGTTCGTTGAACTTGGTAAAAATGATGATGCCGAAAAAGAGTTTTTACAGGTAATAAATTTGTATCCATCGAAGGCACTTTATAACATCGAAATTGGTGAATTTTATAAAAAAATAGGAAATGAGAAACTTGCGAAAATTTATCTTGAAAAAGGATTGAATTTGCCGGCCAGTAGCAAAGACGAAGCACGCACAATTAAGGAATATAAGGATGGAAAAGATTTTTGAAATACAGGTCAGAAAGGTTGAAAAACCATGCTTTGCTTCAGGAGACATCCCTGACTTGGCACCTGGAGATCTTTGTATAGTTGAATTTGCCAAAGGAACTCAGGATTATGCAAAAGTTTATGCTATTTTTGACCCTGGACAGATGAATCCTAAGCAAGCCATTTCTGGAAAAATCTTGAGAAAGATAAATGAGCAAGACATGCTTGTAATCCAGGAAAATGAGCTTCTTAAACAAGAGGCATTCAAAATTTGTAATGGGAAAATTAAGGAAATTAATCTGCCAATGAAACTTATCGATGTGACCTATTCATTTGATAGAACAGTAATCACATTCTATTATTGGGCTCCTGGACGAGTCGACTTCAGAAAACTTGTCAAAGAGCTTGCATCGATATTCAATTGCAGAATTGAAATGCGCCAGATCGGACTAAGAGATGAAGCAAAAATTAAAGGTGGCTTTGGTATATGCGGCCAGGAAATATGCTGTCATAGATTTCTTAAAGATTTTGAACCTATTACAATGAAACTTGTAAAGACACAGAGTCTTCCACTTGATATGAGCAAAATATCCGGCTTATGCGGGAGATTGATGTGTTGTTTAATATACGAAAGCAAAATGTATGAAAACGGAGAAAGTGAACAATGAAATTTTATATTACCACGCCGATCTATTACATTAATGCTCAGCCACATATTGGCCATTGTTATACAACAATCGCTGCTGATTGTCTGTCAAGATATCACAGAATGAGAGGGAAAGAAGTATTTTTTCTTACCGGAACAGACGAACACGGAGATAAAATCGCCCAAGCAGCAGAAAAAAAGGGTGTCACAATAAAACAGTTCACAGATGAAATGTCTGATGTATTTAAAAACATGTGGAGCAAACTGAACATTTCTTATACAAGATTCATACGCACAACTGAAAAAGAACACGAACTCACAGTGCGTGAAGTATTTAAAAAACTAATGGAAAATGGAGACATATATCAGGGAGAATACTCTGGATATTATTGTATTCCTTGTGAATGTTTCATACCAAAAGCAAAAATTGACCAATCAAATCCAGCATGTCCTGATTGCAATAGACCAGTGACAATACTGACCGAAAAATCATATTTTTTCAAGTTATCCAGATATGGAAATGCTCTTATTAATTATTTTGAAAAAAACCCTGAGATCATTCAACCACGGTTTCGCCTTGAAGAAGTAAAAAGTTTTATATCTCAAGGACTCAATGACCTTTCTGTCACAAGGCAGGGTTCTATCTGGGGTATACCCTCACCGACGCCTGAAAAGTACACAGTATATGTATGGTTTGATGCTCTCTTAAACTATCTTACCGGAGTCGGTTACAAAAATAATACAACAAACGAATACTGGCCACCTGATGTTCAACTGATAGGAAAGGACATTCTTAGATTTCATGCAATTATATGGCCAGCATTGTTACTGGCACTTGGACTAGAATTACCTAAAAAAATTTTTGCACATGGCTGGTGGACAATCGGTAGCGAAAAGATATCAAAATCTAAAGGGAATATTGTGGACCCGCTCAACCTGGTGAATCGTTTCGGAGTTGATGGTTTTAGATATTTTTTGCTGAGAGAAGTACCGTTTGGACTTGATGGCGAATTTTCGGAAGAGAAATTTATTAAGCGTTTCAACAGTGACCTGGCAAATGATCTTGGGAATCTTGTCAACAGAACATTGAACCTGGTGGAAAAATTGTTCAATGGAATTATCCCGACAGGATATGTCGGTTCTGAAATGGAACAACTTGTTGACAGTGTCATAACAAATGTTGACAAAACAATGGAAGATGTGTGTTTTTCGGATGCTCTTAGTGAAATCTGGAAAATTGTGGGAGAAATTAACAGATTGCTTGATACAGAAAAACCATGGAATTCGCCATTGACCAGCGCAAAAAATACACTTTCACAGTGTATCGCAGGTATACACATTATTTCGTTGTTTATCTATCCTTTTATGCCTGAAACTGCGCAGAAAATTTGGAAAATTCTCAATATACCACACAGTAAAAACAATATTCTACTTAACAAGGATGCTTTGAAAATTCCAGAAGGCATAAAATCTGGTCAACGTGAAATTCTGTTTCAAAGGATAAAAATATGAAACCAATATTCAAAAGAATCATGTTGAAATTGTCAGGTGAGGCACTGATGGGTGATGAAAAATTTGGTATTCACTCAAACTCGTTGATATCCATCGCACAGGAAATCAAAGAAGTGACAGAACTTGGATGTCAGACAGCAATAGTTATCGGTGGAGGAAATATTTTTAGAGGAATTACTCGAGATGAAAAGGTAATCGATGAAATCACTGGCGATTACATGGGCATGCTTGCAACTGTCATCAATGGCCTTGCCCTTCAAAGTTGTCTTGAGAAAATGAACGCAATTACCAGAGTTCAGAGTGCATTTGAAATGAGACAGTTTTGCGAACCCTACATAAGAAGAAGGGCGATCAGGCATCTTGAAAAAGGTAGAATTGTAATATTTGTGGGTGGAACAGGGAATCCCTATTTCACAACAGATACTGCCGCTGCGTTAAAAGCAATAGAAATTGGTGCTGAAGTAATATTAAAAGCAACTAAGGTTGACGGAGTTTATACTGATGACCCATTGAAAAACAAAAATGCGAAAAGGTATGACTGGTTAACATACAAGGATGTTCTTGCAAAAGAGCTGAAGGTAATGGATAATACTGCAATAACATTATGTTTGAACAACAGATTACCAATCATTGTGTTTAATCTTTTCAAGAAAGGAAATCTGAAGAAAATTATATTTGGTAAAGGGACAAAAACAGTGATCGCTGATACCGGTTCAAAACTATGTCATTTACTTTAAAGGAGGAGGTACTATGATAAAAGAAATCTGCCAGCAAGCAGAAATGAACATGAAAAAGGTTGAAGACCATTTCGTCAGAGAAATAAACAATTTCCGTCTTGGCCGCGCTTCTGTATCACTTCTTGAAGGAGTTCTGGTAGAGTATTATGGTTCCAGACTGCCAATCAATCAAATTGCGACTGTGTCAATCCCCAATCCGCAAACTCTTATAATCCAGCCATGGGATAAAACGACCATTGACAAAATAGTAAAAGCCATTCAGATGAGTAATCTCGGATTGAATCCAGTTGCTGATTCTGCAACGATAAAAATTTCAGTGCCACCTCTGAGTGAAGAAAGGAGAAAGGAACTGGTCAAAATACTGAGAAAACTTGAAGAACAGGCAAAAGTTGAAGTAAGGGAAATAAGAAGAAAAGTAAAGGAGGAAATAAAAATACTTGAGAAGGAGAAGAAAATTTCTGAAGATGATTCTTTTAAGGCAACTGAAAAATTACAACAGTTAACAGACAAATTTATCGAAGAAATTGAAAAGAAAACTTCTCTAAAAGAAAAGGAAATTCTTGAGTCATAAGCGTTTTGTTATTGCAATTGACGGACCTGCTGGTGCCGGCAAAAGTACAGTGGCAATGCTTGTGGCAAAGGCACTTGGTTTTCTTTATGTTGATACTGGTGCAATGTACCGGGCACTCACATTGAAAGCAATTCAGTTAAAATTAGACCTCAATGATAGGAATGCACTGATAGACATGAGCAGAAACACCAGAATTGAACTTATCCAGAACGAAAATCATTACAGGGTTTTTCTTGATGGGCTGGAAGTCACAAAAGCCATACGCAGTGAACTGGTCAGCAAAAACAGTCATTTCATCGCATCAATTCCAGAGGTCAGGGAAATATTATGGAGTATTCAACGCTCATATCGAGAAAAATATGACATTGTGATGGAAGGAAGGGACATTGGGACTATCGTTTTTCCAGATGCTCAACTGAAAATCTATCTTGATGCCTCTGTTGAAGAAAGGGCAAAAAGAAGATATCTTCAATTGAAACAACAGGGAATCGAAACAAATATAGAAGATTTAAAAAAAGAAATCATCCTCAGGGATGAAAGGGATAAAAACAGAAACATTGCACCGCTTAGAAAACACCCAGATGCGATCACGATAGATACAACCTACCTGACGATTGAACAGGAAGTATCAATGATTGTTCATCTATACAAACAGACCACTGAAAAAAATAAAAAATAACGCTATCTTCTGGTTTCTCTATGGGAATCTCTTTTGAATGAACGGGGATGAAAGGCGGTTTTTTTCCTTTCCTGTTCCAGTTCCTCGTGTGTGAGAGCCTGTTTCCGGCTCAAATTTGCCCTGCCCTGCTCATCAAAACCAACAAATTTCACCCTAATTTTTTCGCCGACACCAACAACATCCTCAACTTTATTGACCCTGTACGGCGCTAGTTCTGAAATATGGACGAGACCTTCCTGTTCATTAAAAAATTTCACCATGGCCCCGAACGGAAAAATTCTTGTAACAGTTCCATCATATATTTTCCCAACTTCAGGTTCTTCAACTATTGCCTTTATCCGTTCAAGCGCCGCCTGACATTTTTCCATTTCAGGGCTATAAATTACAACGGTTCCATCGTCCTCTATATCAATTTCAACATCTGTTTCCTCAATAATCTTTCTGATGGTTTTACCACCACCTCCTATCACCAGACCAATTTTATCAGGAGACACCTTAAAAGAGACAATTCTTGGCGCATATTTTGAAATTTCAGGTCTGGGATAGTTCAAAACTCCATTCATGATATCAAGAATTTTTATTCTTGCCTGTTTGCTCTGTAAGATGGCCTGTTTCAAGATTTCCCATGAAAATTCTGCTGTTTTGACATCCATTTGAAAAGCAGTGATTCCACTGTAGGTACCTGCTATCTTCAAATCCAGATCTCCCACATGGTCTTCTTCACCGGCTATATCTGTTAAAATGATGTATTTATCATTTTCCCTGATCATTCCCAGTGCTATTCCCGCGACGTGTCGTGGAATAGGTATTCCTCCATCCATCAATGCTAGGCTTGAAGCGCAAACTGTTGCCATTGATGAGGAACCATTTGATTCCAGAATATTAGCCACGATTCTTATCGTATAGGGAAACTTTGTTTCATCAGGTATGAGAAACTGCAAAGATTTCTCAGCAAGCGCTCCATGGCCAATTTCCCTGCGTGACGGTCCACGAAGAGCTCCAGTCTCTCCTACAGAAAATGGGGGAAAGTTGTAATGAAGCATAAATCTTTTTGATGTTTCTTCAAAAAGACCATCAATAATTTGTTGATCATGCTTTGTACCAAGTGTTACTGAAGCGAGACACTGGGTCTGTCCGCGAGTAAAAAGTGCAGAACCATGAGTTCTTGGCAGCACTCCCACTTTACACTCAATGGGTCTTATTTCATCAGGTTTTCTGCCATCAAATCTTTTGCCTGTCAGCAGTATCAACTCTCTGATAGTTTTTTCAAGACATTTCTTAAATATCAATTCAATCTTAGCATGCTGTTGTTCACCATAGAATGTCTTCAGTTCTGTCAGCATATTTTCGTAGTACTGATTTCTCTGCTTTTTTTCTGGATAATTCCATATTGATTCCATTTTCTTTTTTACAAAAGATGTCACATTTTCAACTATGTCAGGCTCAAATTCAATTTCAGGTTTGTAATCAATATTCTGTTTCCAGCAAGACAATGACTTGACAAGGGGCTTTATTGAGTCGAAAGCGAACTTTGTGGCATCGATAAACAAATCTTCGGAAAGCTCTTTTGCCCAGCCCTCAAGCATTACTATTGAGTTTTCTGTACCAGAAAGAACAAGATTCAGGGTACTTTTTTCAAGTTCAGAAATCGTAGGATTAATGACAAATTTATCATCTATTCTACCAATCCGTATACAACCAACAACCCCACTGAAAGGCAGCCCCGAAAGCAAAATAGCGCCTGACGCACCAATAACAGAAAGAATATCCGGGTCGTTTTCTTGATCAGCAGAAAGGACAAAAGAAACTACTTGTACCTCGTCTGTAAAATCTTCTGGAAACAAAGGTCTGATTGAACGGTCAATCAAACGGCTGACCAGTATCTCTCTCTCTGAGGGTCTACCTTCTCTTTTAAAAAATCCACCTGGAATTTTACCGGCAGCAGACGTCTGTTCACGATAGTCGCACGTCAACGGAAAAAAATCCCTGATTTCTTCTGATTTTTTTGTTGTGACCGTAACGAGAACAACTGTTTCGCCGCAGCTTACTGTTACTGAGCCTGCAGCTTGTTTTGCAAGAGAACCCGTTTCTATGGTTACCAATTTGTTACCAAGCTCTATTTCTAATTTTTCCATCATTTTCTCAAATTTAACTTTTCAATAAGAGCTTGGTAAGCCGCAAAATCTTTTGCCTGAAGATATTTCAACAGACGTCGCCTGCGGCCTATGAGCTTCAACAAACCTCGTCTAGAATTAAAGTCCTTCGGGTATTTTTTGAAATGCTCACCAAGCGCTTCAATTCTTTTCGTTAACAGAGCAATCTGGACTTCAGGAGATCCAGTATCCTGAGGATGCCGACCAAAGTTCTGTTTTAATTGTTCCTTCACTGATTTATCCAACATTTCATTTTCTCCTTAATATGTATTTGTCTTTGAATACGGACTATGATTAAGTATATACTGTTATTCGAATTTTGTCAATGAAAGGTTACCTAGGGAAAGATGCGATATCTTTTCTATAATACATGTTTTTAAAAAATATGGTATCAACCTTTTCATACGCTTTCATCCTTGCCTGGGCAATTGTTTTTCCAAGTCCAACAACATTCAATACTCTACCACCGGCTGTAATAAAAATGTCGTTTTCCTTCTTTGTTCCTGCATGAAAAATTACAACATCCTTTGAAATATAATCAAGTCCTCGTATGGGATAGCCGGTTTCATATTTTCCCGGATATCCGCCTGATGCAATGACTACATCGACAGCAGACTCTGTTTTCCATTTGATAGATGTTTTGTTCAATAGTTTTTCTGTCGCGGCATCCAGCACTTCAAGTAACCCGTTTGACATCCTTGGTAGAATAACCTCTGTTTCAGGATCACCAAATCTCACATTATACTCAAGAACACAGGGACCATTTTCTGTTATCATCAACCCAAAATAAATGATACCACAGTAATCAAGACTTTTCTTCTGAAGGCCTCTTATCGTTGGAATTACTATCTTTTTTTCTATAATACTTTCCAGTTCTGGACTGCACATTGAAACTGGACTATAGCAGCCCATACCACCAGTATTTGGTCCCATATCGCCATCGTAAATTTTTTTATAGTCCCTCGCAGGGGCAAGCGGAATATAATTTTCCCCATCCGTTATCACAAGATATGACAGCTCCTCTCCGGAAAGAAACTGTTCTATAATGACCCTATTATTTTCGGCTGAAAAAACATGTTTTTCGAAAATATCCTCAACAAACGATAATGCCTGACCCATTTCAGTAGCAACACTTACACCCTTGCCTGCAGCAAGGCCATCAAACTTAACCACAACAGGAAACTCAATCTTTTCAAGAATAATCCTGGCCTGATTAAAGTTGTCTGCCACAAAAAAATATCCTGTGGGAATTCCATTTTCTATCATAAATTCTTTTGCCCACACTTTTGAAGATTCAAGCTTTGCCGCTTTTTGAGATGGACCAAAAATCTTCAATCTTTTTCTTTTGAATTCATCGACAATACCATTAGCCAACGGCAGTTCCGGACCAACAATCGTAAGATCAATTTTTTCTTTCTTGGCAAAAGAGGATATCTCCTGCAATTGATTGGTAGAAATATTGACCAGATTTGCTATTTCACCTATGCCTCCATTTCCTGGAAGTGCATATAGTGCACCTGTTTTGATTTCAGATGCGATTTTCCAGCATATCGCATGTTCACGTCCACCACTTCCAATCACAAGTATTTTCATCTTATTTTATTCCTCAATCGCCTATAATTCTTGTATCTTCATCAAGATATATTCCCCGTAAATTCATTTCAAGAGCATTGGGTGCAGGCGATGCTTCAAAACCAGTATCCCTTGTAATCTTCCCTTCACTAATCAATCTTACAAGGTGCTGATTAAATGTTTGCATACTAATTTCCTTATCTGAAGATATCGCACTTGGTATCTTACCAATTTTGTTTTCCATAATAAGTCTTGAAATAATAGGTGTAACTATCATAATCTCACATACAGGAACCATTCCTGTACCATCCTTTCTGGGTAGCAGCTTCTGACAGCATGTCGCACGAAGGTTGTAAGCAAGAATTTTTCTTACCATATCATGCTGTTGCTGCGGGAAAAAATCAAGAATTCTATTAATCGTGGTAACTGTATCCACTGTATGAAGCGTACTAAAAACCAGGTGCCCGGTTTCACACGCGCCAATAGCAGATTCAAAGGTCTCTGTATCGCGTAATTCGCCTATCAAAATAATATCAGGGTCTTCACGCAAAACCCTTTTTAATGCGTCATGAAATGACAGTGTATCAAGACCCACCTCACGCTGATTAATGACACAGTTTTTATCCGTGTAAACAAATTCAATTGGGTCTTCAATTGTCATGATGTGCAGAGCCCGTTTATTCTGGTTAATATATTCGATCATGGATGCAAGAGTGGTAGATTTACCACATCCTGTTGGCCCGGCTACAAGAACAAGACCAGTTGGAAAATCTGAAATTTTTGCCAGTACAGGCGGTAAACCAAGTTGCTCAAATGATGGTACAATGGATTTAATTCTTCGCATGACGATACCCACATATCCTCTTTGACGAAAAATATTCACACGAAATCTACCTGTTTCAGGGGTTTCTGTGGCAAGGTCCATTTCCATCTGCTCAAGAAATAATGCTTTCTGCTTCTCATTCATAATGCTAAAAGCGTAATTTTCAATTTCCTGGGGGGTCAATACTTCATCTTCAAGGGATTCTTGAAGAACAGTTTTAATTCTAAAAAAGGGTTTTCTTCCTGCCTTCAGGTGGAGGTCAGAGGCATCAACTTCAGCCATCTTTTTCAGTAGTTTCTCTATATTCATCCGTTTCCTTCTCGGACTCAATATTCTCCAGAACCACATCCAGCACATTCAACGAATCGTCTGATACAGATGCTGTACCTCCAGAAAGAATTTTGTGTCCTTTCTCAGAAAATTTCAGTATCAGTCGATAAATATTTTCCTTCTTATCGTATCTGTCAAGAATTTTTGTTGAGTCCTTCATATTATTCCACCATTTGAATTATTGCCATTTTACTGGCATCCCCGCGACGTCTATCAACCTTGATAATTTTTGTGTAACCTCCATTCCTTTCCTTAAACTTTTGACCGAGGTCCATCACAATTTTTGTCGTGGCGGGGTGATTAAGATATGAATTAACCTTTCTAATACTTGCTAAATCCTGCTTCTTTCCTGTGGTGATTAATCTTTCCACCACTGTTCTTAACTGCTTTGCTTTTGCTTCTGTAGTCATGATCTTCTTATTCTGAAAAAAACTGATAGCCATGTTTCTCAAAAGGCTTTTACGATGGGATTTATTCCGTCCGAGTTTACGAATATCTTTCTTATGCCTCATGACTGCTCCGTGTCTGATGAATTTTTCTTTAGTTTATAACCCTTTTTTGCAAGAAGTTCTTCTATCTCTTCAAGGGACTTCTTTCCAAGATTTTTCATTTCCTCAAACTTCTCGCGGGGTGTCCCAAGAATTTCTCTCAGAGTATGAATATTGTGCATCTGGAGTGCATTGATTACTCTGGTAGAAAGTTTTAATTCAGTGATTGGCGTGTCGAGTACATCACCCTGTCTATTTTCTGGAACCGACACAAGCTGGTCTCCTATCATCTGCATCGTGCCGATGATCATAAAGTGCTTGTTCAAAATTTCTGTGGCAATGCTGAGAGCATCAGCTGGAGATATCGCACCATTGGTCCATACGTCGAGAATAAGTTTTTCATAGTCAACAAGCTGCCTGACTCTTGTATTTTCAATATGGAAAGCGACCTTCTTCACCGGTGTATATATTCCATCAATCAAGATCATGTCTGCTGGAATATTTCTTCTTATCAACTTCATTTTTTCAACAGGCAGATACCCTCTTCCCTCAGTAATTTCAAAATCAATCGTCAATTTTGTTGATGGATCAAGGGTTGCAATATGAAGGTCAGGATTCAAAATCTCAACACTTCCATCAGTAATGAGATCTCTTGCGCACAATTCAGGAATCCCAGAAATTGTTACAGAACATCTATGAGGAAATTCCTTGATAATTGGCTTACATATTACTTGCTTCAGATTAAGGATAATCTGAGTCGTGTCTTCCTTAACACCTTCAATAACACTGAATTCATGTTGAACACCAGAAATTTTGATCCCTGTAATCGCAACCCCTGGAATAGAAGAAAGCAAAACCCTTCTTAGGGTGTTTCCAACTGTCACACCAAAACCTTTTTCAAGAGGTTCAACAATTAGCTGTCCATAATTAGATTTATATGTCTCTTTTTCCCATGCAATTTTTGCCGGATACAAAAATTCAATCGATTTTTCTTCCATAATATCCACCTCACTTTGAATAGAAGTTGATGATCAGATGTTCATCAACAGGTATACTAACTTCCTCTCTTGTTGGATATCTCACAACCTTTGCTCTCATTTCATCTTCATAAACCTCAAGCCATGCGGGTACAGGAGTTGTCCTGCCAGTTTCCCTTGCATTTTTTGCAATTTCTAAAAATCTTGAGTTATCGCCCACACTGATTTCATCACCAATTTTTACCTGATATGATGACCTATTTACTCTTTTACCGTTTACAAAAATGTGTCCGTGAGATATTGCCTGCCTTGCCATTCTACGGGAAAATGCCCAGTTCAATTTGTAAACAACATTGTCCAGCCGACATTCAAGCAGGCGCAAAAGAACCTCGCCAGTGACACCTTTTGTTTTCTTGGCCGTTGAAAAATATTTTCTAAACTGTCTTTCAAGAACACCATAATAAGACTTTACCTTGTTTTTCTCTCTCAACTGCAATCCGTATTCAGATGTTTTTGTTGCAACTATACCCTTGCGTTGTTTACGTGGATCAAGAGGACACTTATCACTTTCACATCTTCTACCTTTCAGATATAACTTTTCTCCGTTCCTTCTGCAAATTTTACATACGGGTTTAGTAATTTTTACCATAAATACTCCTTTTTATACCCTTCTTCTCTTAGGAGGTCTACAACCATTATGTGGTATCGGTGTAACGTCTTTTATTGCAGTAATATTCAATCCCGCGGTTTGCAATGCTCTGATTGCTGTTTCACGACCTGGCCCGGGACCTTTAACTCGCACCTCAACATCCCTCATATTTACAAGATTCTGCACCTTTTTTGCCACGTTTTCAGCAATGAGCTGAGCAGCAAATGGTGTTCCCTTTCTTGTACCTTTAAATCCCACTACACCAGCACTTGACCATGATATAACCCTTCCTTCAGGGTCTGTAATAGTAATTATGGTATTATTAAAAGTTGCCTTGATATGTGCAACCCCAAACGGTATATTCATATGCTTCTTCTTTTTCTTTGTATATTTTTTCCTTTCCTTTTCGGCCATTTTTTTCTCCTTAATAACAGAAATTAGCTTTCACCCTCACTAATTTTGGTTTTCAGTGCTTTCCTTGCAGCCTTATCCCTGATCACACCAACAGTTTTTCTCGGTCCCTTACGGGTTCTCGCATTCGTTCTCGTCCTCTGTCCACGAACCGGCAATGACCTCCTGTGTCTTAACCCGCGATAACAGTTGATTTCGATAAGTCTGCTGATATTACTACCAAGTTCCCTTCTTAAATCACCCTCAATTTTGAAATTCTGCTGAACGAATGCCGAAATCTTCCCAATCTCTTCCTCTGTTAAATCTTTAACCCTTTTATCAGGATTAACCCCAGTGGCTTTGATAATCCTATCAGCAATTGACTTGCCAATACCATAGATATAAGTTAACCCAATAAGCACCTTTTTTTCATTCGGAATTTCAACTCCAAGAATACGAGCCATTGTAAAACCCTCCTTAGCCCTGTTTTTGTTTATGTTTTGGACCGTCCTGGGGATTTTTGCATATCACCATAACGGTTCCTCGTCTTTTGATAATCTTACACTGAGGACATATTTTTTTTACTGAAGCACGCACCTTCATATTTACCTCCTATAATCTTTTGATAATTCTACCTTTGGTTATATCGTAGGGAGAAATTTCTACAATCACCTTGTCTCCAGGAATAATTTTAATATAGTGCAAACGCATTTTCCCACAAAGATGCGCAGTGACTTTCATTCCATTTTCCAGTTCTACAATAAAACTTGTACCCGGTAGCGCTTTGCTAATCGTACCGGTAAGTGTGATTGTGTCTGGTTTCTTATTCATCAGAAATATCTGTTAACACCTCAAAGCCTTCTTTTTTCACCAGCACTGTATCCTCAAAATGAGCAGAAGGCAATCCGTCCATGGTCACAACAGTCCAACCGTCAGCCAAAATTTTCAAATCAGGTTTGCCCATATTGACCATGGGTTCTATTGCAATTACCATATTTTCCTTTAGTTCAAACCCTTTGCCACGATGTCCGAAATTGGGAACATCCGGCTCTTCATGCAAATATTTTCCAACACCATGTCCAGCAAAATCACGCACAACATTGAACCCTTCTTTTTCAACAAAGTTCTGAATTTCCCATCCTATATCTCCTGTCCTGCAACCTGCTTTTACCTTTGATATTCCAAGTTCAAGAGATTTCTTCGTTACTTCAATCAATCTCTTTTTTTCAGAATCAATCTCTCCCACGGGACAGGTAATAGCACAATCACCGATATAACCATCTTTTATTACACCTACATCAAGAGACACGATGTCTCCGTTCCTGAGATATCTTGTTTTTGACGGTATTCCGTGAACTACTTCTTCATTTATTGATATACAGATTACCCCAGGATAGCCCCTGTATCCAAGAAATGCTGATTTTACCTTTTCTTTTTCCATCAGCAATTCAGCGAACTTCGCAATCTCAAACGTCGTTTTACCTGCTTGTAGAACACTTGAAATTTCAAACAGAATTTTCTTACAGACTTTTCCGGCGCCCCTGATTTTTTCTATTTCATCAGGTCTTTTTACACCCACAGTGCAAGCCCCTCAATTCTTTCTATTATATTTTCGCGATTGTCAGCAGCAGAAATAGTCAATATTTTATGCCTGCCGTCATAATATTCAAGCAATGGTTCTGTTTCGCTACGAAAAATTTCAAGACGCCTCGAAATAACATCTGGTTTATCATCTTCTCTTTGAACCAGAACTCCTCCACAGATATCGCATATCCCTTCCTTTTTCGGAGGCATATTTTTTAGATGGTAAATTGCTCCACAACTTTTGCATATTCTCCTCATTGATAATCGTTCTATCAAAACATGATCAGGAGCAACAAGATGCAACACCACAACACTATCGTTTGTATCAATCGTTTTTTCAAACATCTGCGCCTGATTCAAATTTCTTGGAAATCCGTCCAGCAAAAATCCTTTCGACGCGTCTTCTTGAGAAATTCTATCAACAAGCGCATCAAGTACCACATCATCCGGAACAAGTTCTCCCCTTTTCATAAATGTCTCTGCCTTCATACCGATGCTGGTATTCTTTTTTACGTTGTCTCTAAGCAGGTCTCCTATTGATATAAGAGGAAGTCCCCATTTTTCACTTAAACTTTTACCGATAGTCCCTTTTCCTATGCCAGGGGGACCAAACAAAATAATAATTTTTCTCATCTTGCTCGCGCCTTTTTGAGAAATCCCTCATAATGACGCATGATCAGATGAGCTTCGATTTGCCTGAGTGTTTCAAGAATTACAGAAACCACGATGAGAAGCCCGATACCACCAAACATACTTGCGATCAAATATGGAATCCTGAATATATGCATAATAATATATGGGAAAATTGCGATTACCATTAACATAAGAGAACCAGGAAGCGTCAATCTACCAAGAATTCTTTCAAGGTATTCACTTGTTGCTTTACCCGGTCTGATACCAGCGACAAAGCCACCATATTTCTTTAAATCTTCTGAAACATGCTCAGGATTGAAGATGACACTTGCGTAGAAATAACAAAATCCAATAATCAACAGGGCGTACAACACCATTCCTGGACCCGAAACAGGACTGAGAACATGGGCAAGTTTTTGTAAAAACGGATTGTTTGCAAACCTAAGTATTGTCGAGGGAAACGTAAGAAACGATACAGCAAAAATCAAAGGTAATACTCCTCCTGGATTCAGCTTTATCGGTAAATACGTTGTCTGGCCACCATAAACCCTTCTGCCAACAACTCTTTTTGCATACTGTATAGGGATTCTTCTTTCACCCTCATTCAACATGATTGCTGCGCCAACAACGACAAAAATCAGTCCCAGCATCAATACAATAAGCCCGGGATTTATTTCTCCAGCACTCACCAGCTGAGCAGTCTGATGAACCGCAACAGGCATTCTTGAAAGAATACTGGCCGTAATGATGAGAGAAATTCCATTTCCAATTCCTTTTTCTGTAATCTGTTCACCAAGCCACATAAGAAAAACTGTACCAGTGGTAAGGGTCAACACTGTCGTAATCCTGAACAACCAGCCAGGAGAATTGACCATCACGACGCCATCAAAATGAGCTGGATTTTCAAGCCATATACTTACCGCAAACCCCTGAAATAAACATAAGATCACCGTACCATAACGCGTCCATTGTGTAAGCTTTCTTCTACCTTCTACGCCACTTCTCAACATATGCTCAAAAAATGGAAATATTGATGCTAGCAATTCAAGAATAATTGAAACACTGATGTACGGCATGATTCCCAGAGCAAAAATCGTTGCGTTGCTCAATGCACCGCCTGCAAACAAATCAGCAATACCGAAAAGTGTCCCTGACATCCTGTCAAAAAAAGAAGCAAGCGCTTTCCCATTGATACCAGGAACAGGAATATAACAACCGAATCTGTACACAGTTAACAATGCCACCACGATCAGTACCTTGCGTTTCAAGTCAGGAACTTTTAATGTGTCTTTGAATGCTGTAATCATTTTTTAAGCACCACGATTTTTCCACCTGCTTTTTCTATCAAATTCTTTGCTTTTTCTGAAAATGCATGTGCATGAACTTCAAGAGATTTTTCAATTTTGCCTTCTCCAAGTATCTTCACAAGTTGATTTTTATTTTTAAGAAGTCCCTTTTCAGCGAGCGTCGCCGGTGAAACAATTTCGCCTTCATTAAACTTGCTGTTGATCAGGTTGATATTCACTACTTTAAAAATTTTTCCTGGTAGAGGTTTAAAACCCCTTTTTGGAATGCGTCTGATCAAGGACATCTGTCCACCTTCAAAGCCACCCACACGACGGTAACCTGACCTTGATTTATGTCCCTTGTGTCCCCTTGTGGATTGTTGTCCGTGACCTGAACCATGACCTCTTCCAACAATCTTTTTTTTGTGCTTGCTTCCCTTTGTCGGTTTTAAATCATGAATTTTCAACACCTTTTTTCTCCTTTAGTTCGAGGAATTTCAAGGCTTTGTAAGTTGCATTAAGAACATTGATGGTATTTGTTGAGCCAATAACTTTACATACAGCATCCCTTACGCCCATCACTTCAAGAAAAGCACGCATTGTTTTCCCCGCAACAAGTCCATGTCCTTTTGACGCTGGTTTAAGAATCACATGCGACGCATCATATTTTGCCTCGACAGCAGCTGCTATGGTGGAACCATTCAGGGAAATAGCAATCCTGTTTCTACATGCTTTTTCCCTACCCTTACGAATGGCCTCAGGAACCTCTGATGCCTTTCCCACTCCGAATCCTGCTTCTCCTTTCTGGTTCCCACAAACAATAACCGCACGAAACTTCAAACGCTTGCCACCTTTTGTCACCTTCATAACTCTTCGGATTTCAACAACAATTTCCTTCTCTTCTCCGGCTTGCTGTTCATTTTGCGGAATGAAATTATCACTGGCTAAAATTTTAACCCTCCTTGTCTTGCACCTTCAGCAAAAAACTTTACACGTCCTTTGTAGCTATACCCTGCTCTGTCAAAACAACAGTTTTCTATGTTCATAGATTTTGCACGCTCCGCCAGAAGTTTGCCAACAAGAAATGCACCCTTAACGTTTCCGCCTTTTTCATCAGGTTTTGCAATACTCTTAAAATCTTTCCCAAGAGAAGAAACAGTCAAAAGCATTTTGTTTGGTTGAACATCATCAACAACCAGAGAACCATAAATATGTTTTAAACTCCTGTAAACAACTAATCGTGGCCGTTGAAGATTCCCTGAAATTTTCTTTCTTACACGCAAATGTCTTTTTTTTCTTCTATCCTGTCTGCCTAACCTCATATGATAACTCCTTTATTTCTGAGCACCAACTGCAGCTTTACCAACCTTATGCCTGACGTATTCACCTGCATATCTAATTCCTTTTCCTTTGTAAGGTTCTGGCGGATATATATCCCTGATAGTTGCAGCAAAATTCCCAAGCAGCTCTTTGTCATAAGAACTGAGTTTTATCACTGTATTTTTCTCGACCTGCACAGTAATTGGTTCCGGTATATCCACTTCAACTGGATGAGTAAACCCAAGATTTAAAATCAGTTTTTTTCCTTTAACTTCTGCTTTGAATCCAGTTCCGTGGATTTCAAGTACCTTTTCAAACCCCTTTGTGACACCCAAAATTTTATTCATTATCAATGTTCGCAATAACCCTTGAAGTGCATCAGTTTTTTTAAACAATCGTCTGAACTTTGGACTCTGTGAAACGGTGTTAGTGACAATGACCTTTCTATCTTCTATCATTACTTCCAGATTATCAAAAATATTCTGCGTAATCCTGCCTTTTGGACCCTCAATAAGCAAGGTCCTGCCTTCCATCGATATTTTCACATTATCAGGTATTCCAATAGGTTTTTTCCCTAATCTGCTCATAGTATTCACCTACCATATGTAAAATAAAAGTTCTCCTCCAATGTTTAATTCTTTTGCTTTCCGACTGCTCATGACTCCCCTTGTGGTACTCAACACCGCCATTCCAGAATCCTGTCTTTTTCTTGCAATATCATCGGCAGAAACATAAATTCTGCAACCTGGCTTGCTTAATTTACGAACCTCTAATATCCCTGGTTTTTTCCCTGAGTACAACAGGTGCACTCGAAGAATTTTTTTACCATTGACCTCGATAATTTCCCAGTCCTTAATATAATGTTCTTCCTTTAATACTCTGAGAATACTTTCTTTCAGTTTTGACCACGGTACATCAGCGTATGGTTTTGCAACAATGTTCGCATTCTTCAATCTCGTCAACATATCAGCAATCGGGTCTGTCATCATTATTCCTCCTACCAGCTCGCCTTGGTAACACCAGGTATTTCTCCCTGCGATGCTAACTCTCTGAAACAAATACGGCAGATGCCAAATTTTCTCAAGTATCCCCTTGGTCTACCGCATCTCCAGCAACGATTTCTTTTCCTTACATTAAACTTCGGTTCCTTTTTCATCTTTTCAAAAAAACATTTGCGTGCCAAATCAATCCTCCCTTAACGGTAACCCAATGAGTTTCAAAAGTTCTCTTGCCTGCTCAGTATTTTTTGCATTCGTACATATAGTAATATTCATGCCTCTGACTTTATAAATCGTATTGTAATCAACCTCCGGAAAAATGACCTGTTCCCTGATACCCAGTGTGTAACTGCCACGACCATCAAATGAATTGGGATTCAGTCCATTAAAATCTTTTACCCGTGGAAGCGCAGCCGTGATCAAACGATCCAGAAATTCATACATCCTCTGGCCTCTCAACGTCACCATAACACCACAGATGTCACCTTTCCTGAGATTGAAAGAAGAAATAGACTTTTTACCTCTGGTAATGATTGGCTTTTGCCCTGATATCAAAGCCAGCTCCTTCTGCGCTGACTCAATCGCCTTGGCATCTTTATTATCCCTACCAACGCCAATATTGATGACAATCTTTTGAATCCGGGGAACCTGGTGTTGATTTTTAAACCCAAACTTTTCCATCATTGCAGGTATTACTTTTTCCTTGTAAAGTACTTTCAGCCTGGCTTCCATTATTTCTCCTCCACCAGTTCACCGCACTTCTTACAGTATCTAACCTTTGAGCCATCATCCATTTTCTTTATTCCCAATCGTGTTTTGCTACTACACTTCATACAGAAAAATTGGACATTAGCAATTGAAATTGGTTTTTCCATGCTTACAATTCCACCCTGTCTATCCATTTTTCCGGGCCTTGTCGCCTTTTTTACAAAGTTTACTCCTTCAACAAGCACACGTGTTGTTTCAGGAAACACCCTAATCACTCTGCCTTTTTTACCTGCATCTTTACCCTTAATGACAACCACAAAGTCATTTTTTTTGATACGAAACTTCATATTACAGTACCTCCGGAGCAAGTGAAACAATTTTCATAAATTTTGCATCTCTCAGTTCTCTTGGCACAGGCCCAAAAACTCTTGTGCCTCTTGGATTTAAGTCATCATCGATAATTACCGCACAGTTGTGGTCAAATTTGAGATACGAACCATCCGGTCTTCTAATCGGCGCCTTTGTTCTTACAATCACTGCCTTGACAACCTGCTTTTTTTTCACTATTCCGTCCGGCAGCGCATCCTTGACATTAGCTTTTATAATGTCTCCAATTCTTGCATATCTCCGCTTTGAATGTCCGAGCACTCCGATAACGCTGATTTTTTTGGCACCTGTGTTATCTGCTACCTCAAGTATTGTTCTTAACTGCACCATTTGCTACTCCTTCACTTTTGGAGGATGCTTTTTTAACAATTTCTACCACCTGCCATCGTTTCAATTTGCTTAATGGTCTGCATTGCCTGATAATGACAATGTCTCCAGTCTTACTAATTTCGGATTCATCATGAGCATAAAATTTCTTTCTTTTCCGGATCACCTTGAAATATACAGGGTACCTACTCAAGGTTTCAACCAGCACTACCCTGGTTTTTTCCATCTTATCACTTACAACTTTTCCCTGTTTTTCAATTTTATTTTTTTGCTTCTGAATCATTGGCACCTCGTTGCTTACTGATTTTTTTCAATTGTATTAAAGTGTTAATTCGAGCGATATCCTTCCTCAAATTCCTCAAAATTCGAGTATTTTTCAACTGTCCAAGTTGAACCTGAATTCTCGTTTCAAAAAGTTGCTTCGCAAGGTCCATTCTCTTTTGTTCAAGTTCCTGAACTGTCAAATTTTTCAGTTCTTCAAAATCCTGTCTTTTCATTGAATTTCCCGTTTCACAATTCTTGTTTCGACTGGTAATTTATAAGAAGCCAATCTCAACGCTTCTATCGCAACATCTGCAGATACACCGGCTATTTCAAAAACAATTCTTCCCGGAAGTACAATTGCCTCCCAACCAGCGACATCTCCTTTTCCTTTACCCATTCTTGTTTCAGCAGGTTTTTTGGTAAAAGGTCTGTCCGGAAATATTCGTATCCAGAGTTTCCCTTTTGACTTCAAATGATGAGTAATAGCGATACGAGCGGCCTCTATCTGATTGCTTTTGAGTCGGCCCGGAGATAAAACCTGTAAACCAAAATCACCAAAGTAGATTGTTGCTCCTCTGGTTGCTTTACCCTTTGTCCTACCTTTCTGAACTTTTCTGTATTTTACCCTTTTTGGCATTAACGGCATTTTTACTCCTTTTACTAAAAAGTTCCTCTGCAGGGTGAGATATTTCTATATTCATTGGTTCAGACACAGGTTTTTGAACAACCTGTTGTTCTCCATTAAACACCTCTCCAAGAAAAATCCAAACCTTCACGCCAATACATCCAAACTTTGTAATCGCTGTTGAAGTTGCATAACTGATTTTTGCACGAAGCGTGTGAAGAGGCACCTTACCCTTAATATAAAGTTCTGCTCTTGAAATTTCAGCTCCTCCAAGCCTGCCACCAACTCTTACTTTAATACCCAGGGCACCTGATTGCAACGACAGAGCCATTGCCTTTTTCACTGCTATTCTATGTGGTACCCGTCTTTCCAGCTGCATTGCTATACTGTCAGCCATAAATTGAGCATCCTGTCCTGGATTTTTTATCTCGTTCACATCAATTGTTACTTGCTTCTTGATATTGTTGTATAATTCATCTCTTACAGCATTAATTTCTGAACCCTTACGACCAAGAACAACTCCTGGTCGTGGACTGTATAAACTAATTTTGACCTTTTCTGATATCTTTTCTATATCAACTCTTGTGACAGAACCTCTTGGAAATCTCTGGAATAGAAACCTTCTCAATTCAACATCTTCTCTAAGAAAGTCCTTAAATTTTCTGTCGTCAGCATACCAGAATGATCTCCATTTTTCTGTAATACCAAGTCTAAGACCTATTGGATTTACCTTTTGCCCCATATTTGCTTCCTTTAATAGTTTTTGTTCCACTATGTTCTTCAAGAACGACAGTAATATGAGAAAGTTTTTTCATTATTATTACTGCTCTACCCATTGGAGCAGCCCGTAATCTTTTCATTCTTGGACCTTCATCTATAAATAGGTTTTTCACATACCAGGTTTTCTGATCTGGATTTTTTTGCTGAGCATTTGCAACAGCAGAACCAATGAGTTTTTTAAGTATCATTGCTCCTCGATTAGGGATATGGTCAAGAACACTCATAGCAGTGTGAGCTTCCTGATTGACAACTATTGGCCTTAAATACCGAACCTTCCTTGCACTGATTCTTGCAAATTTCAATTTTGCAATCACTTCCATCAGGTCTTCTCCGTTGTTCGTTCAGTGTGAGCACCGTGTCCGCGAAATATTCGTGTTGGCGCAAACTCACCAAGTTTATGTCCTACCATGTTTTCTGTAATATAAACATTAACAAACGTTTTTCCATTATGAACAGAAAATGTATAGCCGACAAATTCAGGAATAATAGTTGAACGCCTTGACCACGTCTTAATAGGTTCTTTCTTCCCTGATGCCTTCATCTTTTCAATCTTTTCAATCAGTACAGTATCAACAAACGGTCCTTTTTTTAACGATCTCATATCTTCTTAACTCCTATTTTTTTCTTTTCTGTACGATAAACTTGTTTGAATATTTATCGGGATTTCTGGTTTTGTATCCTTTTGTTGGTTTACCCCATGGCGTCTGAGAGATATTGCCTTTTCCTCTACCTTCTCCACCACCATGTGGATGATCCACTGGATTCATTGCCACACCCCTGACAGTTGGCCTTATCCCAAGCCAGCGACTCCTTCCTGCTTTGCCAAGGGATACATATTTATGTTCTGGATTGCTTACCCTCCCGAGTGTAGCCATACATGTCAAAGGGATTAACCTCACCTCACCTGATGGTAATTTTACAGAAGCAAATTTTTCACCCTTGGTAACAAGAATAGCACAACATCCTGCTGCTCTTACCAGTTGCCCACCTTTTCCTGGCTGAAGTTCAATATTATAAATCTCAGACCCTTCAGGAATCTCAGCAAGTGGTAACCTGTTACCCGGGGCAATTACTCCACCTTCACCACAAAAAACGCGCATGCCAACCTTTAAATCTGCAGGCGCAATAATGTAGGCTTTTCTTCCGTCAACATACTGAATTAAAGCGATATTGGCTGTTCTATTCGGATCGTATTCAATACTTACGACCTTTGCCTCTACAGGCCTGCCTTTAAAATCAATAATTCTATAAAGTTTCTTATGCCCACCACCTCTATGCCGTACTGTAATTCTGCCCGTATTATTCCTGCCACCTGTTTTTTTCTTTCCGACAACAAGAGTTTTTTCTGGTTCCTGCTTTGTAATTTCCTTAAAATCAGGAAGTACGGCATGTCTCTGACTATTTGTTACAGGATTTAATTTACGTAACGGCAATTTTTTCTCCTTCTTTCAAGGTCACGATCGCTTTTTTATAAGATGGTCGATAACCCTCCTGCGATAAGCGATATCGTCTTTTTTTGCCTGGCATATTTATCACTGCAACTGACACCACGTTTACTTTATAAATCTGTTCTATTGCCATTTTAATTTGTGTTTTTCTCGCCTTTTTGTCTACCGCAAACATATACTTGTTTTCTTTTTCAGCAGCAGTTGCCTTTTCTGTCACAAGTGGATATTTTATGATATTAAAAGGATTAAACATTCTCTTCCCCTGCGCAAAATTTCCTTAACAATGGAAACACAGCCCTTTGAGCAACAATCTTATCATGCGTTAGAATCAAATATGGATTTATCTGTTCCGCATAACAATACGAAACATTTTCAATATTGCGAATACATCTTATAACTGCATCTTTTTGCTCAAATTTATTATCAACAACTACGAGAACCTTTACCTGAGAAAGTCCAGCTTTTTTTAAAAACTCCGAAAATATTTTTGTTTTTGGATTATTGATTCCTTCTTTTACATCAATCAAAATAAGTCCGTCATCAATCATTGTTGTTCGCAAAGTGTCTCTTAAAGCTAATTTCTTCATTTTTTCAGGAAGACACTGACTGTACTCTCTTGGTTTGGGACCAAAAACGATTCCTCCGTGTCGCCAGATTGGAGTTCTGATCGATCCAACTCTTGCCCTTCCTGTCCCTTTCTGACGCCATGGTTTTCTGCCTGAACCTGACACCTCGCCCCTTGTTTTAGTAGAAGCAGTACCCTGCCTTTGATTTGCCAGAAAGGCAACAACATATCTATGAATAACGTCCATATTTGGCTTTTCCGCTGGTACATTCACGCTTTCAGTAGCAATTTTTTCCCCGTTCAGATTGAAAATCGGTATTTCCTTTTTCATGCTTTCCCCTGTTTTTTAATAGCGTGTCTAACAAAAATTAGGTTGTTTTCACCTCCAGGAACAGCGCCCTTGACCAACATCAAATTTTTTTCAGAAATAATTTTATAAACCAGAAGATTTTGAACAGTTACTTTTTTGTTGCCCATATGCCCTGCCATTTTTCTTCCTTTGATCACTCTCTGGGGATTACCACCACCAATAGAACCTGGCTTTCTATGCTGCATGGAACCCCTTGTGGCTGGACCACCCTTAAACCCATGTCTTTTGACAACACCCTGAAACCCCTTACCTCTTGAAATCCCTGTCACATCTACGTATTCACCTTCTTTGAAAATGGATATATTTAGTTGATGACCGACATTGATACCCTCTATGTCATCAGTCACTCTTATTTCTCTCAGGTATTTCAAAGGAGGAACTCCTGCCTTCCTGCAATGACCAATTACTGGTTTCTTTGCCTTCTTTTCATTAGTCACTTCATATCCAATCTGAATAGCTTTGTAACCATCAGATTCAATAGTTTTTTTCTGTGTTACAAAACATGGCCCAAGTTCAAGAACAGTTACAGGAACTACTCTACCATTTTCTTCAAATACATGAGTCATACCGAGTTTTTTTCCAAGAAGTCCCAAACGCATATCTTACTCCAGTTTCATCTCCACCTCAACGCCAGATGGAAGATTCAAACGACTTAACGCATCAACGGTTCTTGTAGTTGGTTCAAGTATATCAATCAACCTTTTGTGGGTACAAAGTTGAAATTGTTCGCGGCTTTTTTTGTTCACATGAGGTGACCTCAACACAGTATAAATCTCTTTCTTTGTTGGCAGTGGTATCGGACCTACAATTTGCACCCCGGTACTTTTGGCTATGTCCATAATCTGCTTGACAGATTCATCAAGTACTCTGTGATCAAAACTCCTTAATTTTATTCGTATTCTTTTCTTATCCATTGTGTATTACCTCAGGAGATGATTTCAGTGATTGCGCCTGAACCAACAGTCCTTCCACCTTCCCTGATGGCAAATCTTAACCCTTTCTCCATCGCAACCGGCGCTATCAACTCTGCCTCCATCTCTATGTTATCACCAGGCATCACCATCTCCACCCCTTCTGGCAACTTTATCGTTCCTGTCACATCTGTGGTCCTAAAGAAAAATTGCGGACGATACCCGGTGAAAAACGGCGTGTGTCTGCCCCCCTCTTCCTTCTTCAATACATATACCTGAGCCTTGAACTTCTTATGAGGCGTAATACTACCAGGAGCCGCTATCACCATCCCTCTCTCTACCTCTTCCTTCTCTATCCCTCTCAACAATAACCCTACATTATCTCCTGCTACCGCTTCATCAAGTATCTTCCTGAACATCTCTATGCTGGTCACCACCGTCTTTCTTACTCCTTCTCTTAACCCTACTACCTCTACCTCTTCCCCTGCCTTAATCTTTCCCCTCTCTACTCGCCCTGTCGCTACTGTCCCTCTTCCAGTAATCGAAAATACATCCTCCACCGCAAGCAAAAATGGCTGATCTACCAACCTCACCGGCTCCGGTATATAACTGTCTACAGCATCCATCAATTCCCATATCGGACCACACTTGCTACATTCCCTCTTACCACATCCACAATTCAACGCCTCAAGCGCTGACCCCTTCACCACCGGTACCTCGTCCCCAGGAAATTCATACTTGCTCAATAACTCCCTCACCTCTAACTCTACCAAATCTATCAACTCTTTATCTGTCACCATATCCATCTTGTTCATAAATACCACTATCGCAGGTACCCCTACCTGCCTGGCTAATAATATATGCTCCCTGGTCTGCGGCATCGGCCCATCAGGCGCACTTACTACCAGTATCGAACCATCCATCTGCGCAGCCCCAGTAATCATATTCTTAATATAATCAGCATGCCCAGGACAATCTATATACGCATAATGCCGCTTCTCTGTCTCATATTCAATGTGCGCTATCTGTATCGTTAATCCCCTCTCCTTCTCCTCTGGCGCCTTGTCTATCTCTTCATACTTCAAATGCTGCGCCTTCCCTACCTTCGATAATACCAGCGTAATCGCACTGCTCAATGTCGTCTTACCATGATCTACATGCCCAATCGTCCCTATGTTTACATGTGGCTTGCTCCGTATAAATTTCTCCTTCGCCATCGTATCCCCCGCAGTTATAAGAAAATGATTAACTCTGACGTCAGGCTGTTCCCATCCCTAAGCTGCTGATGGGAATCGAACCCATGACCCCGTCCTTACCAAGGACGTGCTCTACCCCTGAGCCACAGCAGCCTGACGTTCTTTCATTTTTTCTAAAAAAATTATTATACACAACAATCTTGACCACGTCAAATCTTAAAAAATGGCCATTTACACGACAGAATTTACTGTTGACATTTAACCCTGAAAACACGATCATACCAAGCTTGCTTCATTCAGATCCCATTTTTATAACATAATAGAGCGGGATACGGGATTTGAACCCGTGACTTCGACCTTGGCAAGGTCGCACTCTACCGCTGAGTTAATCCCGCGCAATTTTTAGAGCGAGTTATTTTAGCAGGAATTTAACCTTTTTGATCACTAAAATAATACATCAATTTTGTTTATTGTCAAATTTCCTATTTTTGAAAAAAATACAGTTAATTTTCAGAACAGTCCAGAATGATATCAATCCAATCATGGCTCCTGCAAAAATGTCTCTGAAAAAATGGACTCCTGCAAAAACTCTTGAAAACGCAACAATGATAGCAAAAGAAAAAAATACTGGCCATAACCGGTGAAATATCCATGACAAAAAAGCAGAAGATACAAAAATCGTTTGAGCGTGTCCTGAGGGAAATGAGCCCGATTTTAAAATTGGCCCTATTACATAAATCATCTGGTCTTTAAAGTATGATACAGGCCTCGCAGAGGGTAAAACCTTCTTAATAATGTAAACAATGACTGCGCTAAATATCAACATAGAAAGAAAAATCCAGAAATATTTCAAAAATTCATTACGTCTTGCCAGGTAAAGGATGACAACGACAATCATTGAGGCAACCTCTGTGGAGCCAAGATAACCAATGGTAAATAAAATATTCGCAAGCCACTTATTCCGGGAAGCAAATCTGTTGACCGTGAGAAAAGCACGGTTGTCAAGATTAATAAGATTTTTAAAAAAACTCCTTTGATGAAAATTGAGAGAATTCAGGTATAATGAATCCATCTCACTGGTTTTAAAACTATGACATAAGTAGAAATAAAATGTCTTTACTTTTTTGCCCATATAGAAAATTTCAACTTTTACAGGTTTATCAATTTTTTCGAATCTGAAAATTTTCCCAGGATCGTCAGGGAAATGTTCATCAGTAAAAAAAATACCATTTTCCCCACCAAGTTCTGTTCTCAAATCCCTATCTTTTTGCCAAAAATCATACTGGTCAATCCGTTTACTCAAACAGAAAAGTTTATGATTTACCACACTCACTGGAAGAGAAAAAGCCATCTGACTTGCGAGATAAAACTTATGAGTAAACAAAAATGTATCTTGATTATTTGACATCAGGTATTCTGCTACTTGTGCGGCAATATCCCATCCGTACAAATCGCCAGTAGGGTCTACATCAGGAGATAAAGGAAAACAGTGAAAAACAACCTGAACTGGAATAACCATTGTAAACAAACATCCTGTAAATAAAGAAAATTTTGCGACAAATTTTTTTATTCGGTTCATTCCAGTAAAAATTTCCTTGAACAAAGCAGCACAGGGGACGATAAGTATAAGATAACCAACTGCAGGCCAGTGAGGCAAAATTTCATTTGAAAAAGATGCATAGCCGAAAACAAGAAAAACAGGAATAGAAAAACTAAAAAATATTTGTGCCAAACCATTGTGATTAATGAAGATTTTCTTTGTGATTTTAAAAAATGAAATCACCAGCATGAACCACAAAAACGGTGATATCACTAACATCTGTGAAACAATATTCTGAATAAAGACATTTGGTTTAAAGAAGGATTTTTCGCCAAGGCCATGTTTGAATTGAAATGCAAACGATGCCCAGTAGTTGTCGTAATTCCATATCAGAACCGGAGAAAAAATCAAGATACTGATCATAAAACCTAAATACAATTGTTTTTTTCTGAAAGCCCTTTTCATATCTTTGTTAAGCACCAGAAAAAGAAAAATTCCAGGATATATCAAAAATCCAGAGTATTTTGTGAGTAAAGACAGACCTGTAAAAATTCCAACAAGATACCAGAGACTGTCTCTACCTGTGGTATAAATTTTCCATATCGTGATAATAGACAACAACCAGAAAACGGAAAGAATTGTATCTGGTACTGTCATGATTCCGCCAAGTACAGAAAATAAAGGGATTAAACAAAAAATCACAACAGCCCAGAATCCTGTTACAGGTGAATAGAGATCTGTTCCCAATTTTAAAAGAAGCCACATACACAATGTAGATGAAATCAAAGCAGGGAATCTTACTGCAAGAGGTGTGTGTCCGAAAAATTTCAAAAACGGTAAGATTGCATAACCCACCAGTGGCGGGTGGTCAAAGTATGACAATGAAGGATGCATGGCATATTGATAATAATGCGCCTCATCGCCACTCAAGCCATAAAAGGCAGCAATCAACAATCTGACAATAAATGTGATTCCCATCAATAAGTATGCACGACGCAAATATTTTTTTTCATCCATTGAAATAACCTGTGCGAAGGAGTAACACCCTGTAAAGATAATTCAAGAGTGTGGTAATTTTTAATTTAGATCTGCCGTATCTTCTTTCATAAAAAATAATAGGATATTCTTTCACCCGCAATTGTTTTTTGAACGCATAGTAAAATACCTCTGTAACAATAAAGGCATCCTTAGATTTCAAATAATGTAAAATTTTAGAAAGAGCAGAAGATTTAAAAAATCTGAAGCCTGAAGTTGGATCTGTCAGTTTAATGCCAAGAATAATCCTCAAATAAATCCTTGCGCATCGTGTTACCATTTCTCTTAAAAAATTTTTCCGTAAACTTCTTCCGCCTGACAAGAAACGAGAACCCGACACAACATCTGTATGCTGCAGACATGCCACCATATGTGGAATAAATTCTGGCGAATGAGAAAAGTCGCCATCCATTTCACCGATAATATCACACTGTTGCTGTAATGCCATTTCATAACCAAATCTTCCAGCATATCCTCTTCCCCTTTTATCCCTTCTGATAAAGACCTTCACATTTGGATTGTCATTAAAATATTGCCTGGCAATGATACCCGTGCCATCTGGAGAATTATCATCCACAATGATTACTTTGATACCCATTTGAAGACCGAGGATTTCTTTCACAAGTGGAATGATGTTGCTCCTTTCATTATAAGTGGGAATAATCACAGCGACATTATCTTTCAAAATACACTCTCCTGATGAACTGTTCTACCTGTCGTGGTGTTATTAATTCCATACACATTGGTCTGGTGGAGCACGTTTTTTTATAACAACAGACGCACCAAGCAGGGCTGACAATTTTCACACCATGATTGTACATTTCAACTTCATTTGAAGATGTGGGACCAAAAAGAGCGATAGTTTTTTTCCCAAGACCGACCGCCGCATGAAGAGCAAACGTATCACAGCATACAACGATGTCGCATAAATTAAGCAAACCAAAAAACAGATCTATTGAATTGGAATGCCCTGTATTGATAACCCTGAGATTGCTTTTCTTCACAATCTGTTCAAGTAAGTCCTTTTCTTCTGCGCCACCAAAAATAAGAATTTCAAAATCATCAAGACGCGAAAACAGGTCCAGAAAATGTTTTTCAGGCCATCTCTTGGTAATCCACCTGTTACCTGTTCCAATGACTGCTCCTAAAACTTTTTTTCCATTCAAGCCATATCTCTTTGCAAATTCTTCTGCATTTTTCTTTGATGCTTCAGAAATCGGAACAATAATATTTCCATATTCTGACAAACCTGCGATTTCTGCAATAAACCTCTGGTAGGTTTTTTTATTCCTTTTTTTCAATTGATCATCATGACTCATCAAAAAATAAGTTTCCGCGGATTGATTTGAACAATGAATTTTACCTGAACTGTCATACCAGAAACCTCTTTTTTCTTTTGATTTAACAATACCTGCAAAAATTAGTGCATCTTCATCAAGGTCAAGGTTGATAACAAGATCAAAAGTGAAAAATGAAACAAAATTTATCGCATTGCTTTTGTTAATAATTCTGTCGACAAAATGATTTCCTTCTAAAACAGGCACATGGTTGTCTTCAGTAATCCAGAATAACACACTTTCGGGATACAAATCCTTCAAAGGCTCGCATATGGAAGTGGTTCTCAAAACATCACCGAGAGCTCCCAGTTTTATAATAAGGATTTTCTCTTTTATAGGGCTATACCGGTCGCAATCAGGACATTTCTTTCCTGCCATTTTATGATAAACACAGGGAACCTCTGGCATAAAAAAACGACAGGACTGCTTCAGCTGTTTTATTTTACTCATGTTATCCGCTGACAGGATTAAAAAATTTTTCTGTTAACATTATAAACATGTGTGAATGAACGGTCAATTTGATATTCCAAGTTGTTCTAATAAAGCAGCCATATCCTCTGGAATTTTTGCAGTACAGGTTAATATCTTGTTTGTTTCAGGATGTGAAAATGAAATTGAATAGGCATGCAGGGCCTGTCTTCCAATCAGAACACTGGATCTTCCATATTTTATATCTCCAAGCACTGGATGACCGATGAAAGCAAGAGAAACCCTGATCTGATGAGTCCTTCCTGTAATTGGCCTTGCTTCAAGATACGTGGCATTTTTCCCTGTCCCGATGACATGAATTTCTGTTTTTGCCTCTTTGCCACGACCAAATTTTACAGATACTCTGCCAGAGCCATTTTTTTCAACATATAAAGGAACAGAAATTTCCTTTATCTCTTTTGAAAATACACCTGAAACCACTGCTCTGTAAGTTTTTTTTATGGTTCTGTTTCTAAATTGTTCGACCAGATTCAAGTGTGCCTTTTCTGTTTTCGCAAAAATAATACAACCGGATGTATCCCTGTCAAGCCGGTGAACAACACCTGGTCGAAAAGGTAAGCCAATTGAAGATAGCGTGGTATGCGCAAGTATCAAATTTACAAGGGTCTTTCTTGTCTGACATGGCACAGGATGAGTTAAAACACCAGCAGGCTTATTGACTACAATAATATGTTCATCTTCGTAAAGAATCTCAACATTACCAGTATCTGGTTCAAGAGTACAGGAAGGTTTTTCAATATTATCAGGAATTTCAATGATATCGTTTTTCTGAAGTTTGTAAGAGGGTCTAATAAATTTTCCGTTTACAGTAATCATCCGGTTTTCTATCAATTTTTTGCAGAATTCTCTTGAAAAATCAGGCAGGTTCTGAGCAACGAATTTATCAACCCTTTCTGGAACATCCTGCTGGAAAATCAATTTCACTTTATTCTTTCCTGCGGGAAAGCTCCTTTATCAATTCAAGGGCAATTATATTTCTCTGAATTTGATTTGTTCCTTCATAAATCTGAGTAATTTTGGCATCCCTCATCATTTTTTCAACTGGATAATCCCTCATATAGCCGTATCCACCGAAAATCTGAACGGCATCAACTGTAACCTTCATGGCAACATCAGAAGCCAGCAATTTTGCCATTGCGGATTCCTTTGACCCAGAAGACCTACCCGCATCAATCATCCTGGCAGTAGCATAGGTAAGAGCTCTTGCTGCTTCTATCTGTGTAGCCATATCCGCCAGCATGTGTTGAACTGCCTGAAACGAAGAAATAGGATGCCCAAACTGGTGTCTCTTGTGTGCGTATGCCAGCGCTTCTTCAAAAGCTCCCTGAGCAATGCCAAGTGCCTGTGCCGCAACTCCTGGTCTTGTGGCATCAAATGTTTTCATTGCAACAATAAAACCCATGCCTTCGCGCCCAAGAAGATTTTCTTTTGGAATTCTGCAATTTGTAAATATCAATTCTCTTGTTGCTGATGCCCTGATTCCAAGTTTTTTCTCCTTTTTTCCAAAAGTAAAACCCTCTGTTCCCTTCTCAACAATGAAAGCAGATGCTCCTCTTGCTCCCTTTTTAGGATCTGTCATTGCAATCACAGTGTAAATTTCGGCTTCACCACCATTGGTAATCCACTGCTTTGTTCCATTAAGAATATAGTAGTCGCCATCTTTTTTTGCATGAGTTCTTATTGAACCAGCATCACTGCCTGCCTCTGACTCTGTGAGCCCGAATGCAGCAAGTTTTTCACCCCTAGCAAGAACGGGCAAATATTTTTGTTTTTGCGCTTCATTACCAAACAGAACTATTGGGAATGTGCCAAGCGCAGAAGCAGCAAGTGTTAGAGAAATTCCGCCACAAACTCTGCTTAATTCTTCAATGACAAGACACAGCTCAAATATTCCAAAACCCATACCCCCGTATTTTTCTTCGATGTAGACACCAAACAAATCAGATTGAGCAAGAATTTTTACGATATCCCATGGAAATTCTTCTGTCTCATCGTAGTATGCTCTCTTCGGTTTTATTTTTTCCTCTGCAATTTCCCGAGCAAGCGCCTTTATCATTTTCTGTTCGTCAGTCAAAAAATAATCCATGTTAATCCCCTTTATATTTTTGTACACAAAGGCAAATGTTGTGACCTCCAAATCCAAAAGAATTAGATAGCGCAATTTCTACATCTGCCTTTCTTGCTGAATTTGGAACATAATCAAGGTCACATTCAGAATCAGGTGTCTGGTAGTTTATTGTAGGTGGAATAATACCATGATAAATTGTCAGTATTGTAAAAATAAATTCTACTGCTCCCGCTGCACCAAGAAGATGACCGATCATTGATTTATTGGAACTAATGGGAACTTTATATGCATGCTCACCCAGTGCCTTCTTTATTGCAAGTGTTTCACTTTTATCATTAAGTGGTGTAGAAGTTCCATGGGCGTTAATATATGTCACCTGTTGCGGTGTAATCCCGGCATCTTCCAGCGCATATTTTATACACAAATAGGGCCCTGAACCAGTCGGATCAGGTGCTGTAATATGATACGCATCACAGCTCATTCCATATCCGAGCATCTTTGCATAAATGCGGCTGCCTCTTGCTTTTGCATGCTCAAGAGACTCCATCACAACAATTCCACTTCCCTCACCCATAACAAAACCGTCTCTTTCTGCATCAAATGGCCTGCTTGCCTTTTCAGGTTCATGGTTTCTTTCAGACAATGCCTTCATGGAACAAAAACCGGCAAGTCCTAACGGTGTAATACAGGACTCTGTACCTCCTGTAATCACAATATCCATTTTCCCTGTGCGAATCAGTTCGCATGCAACAGCTATTGCATGTGCTCCAGAAGCACAGGCACTCACAGTAGCAAAGTTAGGCCCTTTCAAACCAAAGGTTATTGCTACCTGACCTGCAGCCATATCTGGGATAAGCATGGGAATCAACAATGGCGATACTCTTGAAGGACCTGAATTCAATAGTTGTGAATGTTGTTGTTCGATAACCCTTAATCCTCCTATGCCTGCCCCAATAATGACACCTATTTTCTCTTTATCTTCGTTTTCCAGTTTTAGCCCGCTGTTAGTAATCGCTTCATGAGCTGCTACGAGCGCGAATTGCACAAAACGGTCCATTCTGCGTGCACTTTTCTTATCAATCAAATCAAAATTAAAATCTTTTACTTCTGCAGCAATCTTTGTTGGAAATTCAGACACATCAAAATCCCTGATTAATCCTATACCACTTTTACCATTGACAACATTGTTCCAGGCAGTAGGAACATTATTCCCTACAGGGGTAATCAACCCCATACCGGTTATCACAACTTCATGTTTCTCTTTCATTGGTTCTTTGTCTTTTCCTCAAGATATTTAATCGCGTCACCGACTGTTCTAATTTTCTCTGCATCTTCATCTGGAATTTCTACCCCGAATTTTTCTTCAAAATCCATTACAAGTTCAACTGTATCAAGAGAATCTGCCCCTAGGTCATCAACAAACGATGCGTTATCAACTACTGCACTTGCCTCTACCTGCAATTTCTCCATAACAATTTCTTTTACCTTTTTTTCAATTTCGCTTCTTTCCATTTTTCTTCCTCCCGTGTTTTCAAGTAAAATGTTCACATTACCAATCCACCATCAACCCGAAACACCTGGCCTGTGATATAGGAAGCTCGATCAGACGCGAGAAATAGCACCAGTTCAGCCACATCCTGCGCCGTTCCAAATTTTCCAAGTGGAATCTTTTCCAGCACCGTGTTCTTGATCTTTTCAGGTATTCTGTCTGTCATCGGCGTTTGAATATAACCTGGTGCAACCGCATTCACTGTAATACCAGCTTTTGCAAATTCTCGTGCACAGGTCTTTGTCATCGCAATGAGCCCTGCCTTTGATGCTGAATAGTTCACCTGTCCAATATTACCGATTTGTCCTATCACACTGGCAATATTGATAATTCTTCCTGACCTTTTTGCCCACATTTCTCGACCAATGATTTTACTACACAAAAACGCTCCTTTCAAATTTACCTCTATTACCTGATCCCAGTCCTCTTCTTTCATGCGAAGAATCAGAGCATCTCTGGTAATGCCAGCATTGTTGATCAAAACATCAACCCTGCCAAATTCTTCCATCACTCGTTTTAGAGCCAACTCAATGCTTTCAGATTTTGTTATGTCCACCTGGTCGCAGATTATCCTTCCTGAAACCAGAAGGGATTTTGCAACCTCATGTGGGTTTATCACATCCCAGAGAACAAGATTGGCCCCAGCATGACCGAATTTTTCAGCCATTGCCCTTCCTATTCCGCCTGCTGCACCAGTGATAATCACGGTCCTGCTGTCAAATTCTCCCATAAGTCCTCCTAATTATTAAGTTCATAACTTCATAATTTCAATAGTTTTATGAAGAGATGATACGTCATCTACATTTAAGGTGGTAAGATTCGGTGCAATTTTTTTAATCAATCCTGAAAGCACTTTTTTAGGACCAAGTTCAATTATGTAATCGATGTCATCTTTCACTGATTCAATAGTTTTTACCCATTGGACAGGTGATACAATTTGTCTCTTCAGTGCATTTTTGATCTGTTCGGAATTAATAATCGGTTCTCCACTAAAATTGGCGTACACTGGAAATTTACACATTGAAATCGATGCGGCGTCAATTTCCTTTGCAAGTGGCTGTACCGCAGGTTCCATCAATGGGGTATGAAATGCTCCTGAAACATTTAGAGCAATGTATTTCACATGATTTTCATCACACCATTTTGATAATTCTTCTATGCCCTGGCTTGTTCCACCCAGAACAATCTGTCCAGGCGCATTGATGTTTGAAATATAAACACCTTCAAACAAATTTACAATTGTTTCTATATCAATTAGGGACTTGCCCAGTATTGCAATCATTCCTCCAGGATTCTGTATCGTAGCATCTTTCATGAATTTTGCTCTTTTTGAAACAAGAGTTAAGGCATCCTGAAAAGAAAATGCTTCTGCAGCCGTAAATGCAGTATATTCTCCAAGGCTATGACCTGCTGCAAACAAAGGGACAAAAGGAAATTCATGCTGAAGAACCCTCCATGCACCATAGCCAACTGCAAAAACACAAACCTGACATATTTCGGTTTCAGTAAGTTTTTCCAATGGTCCTTCAAAGCACAACCGGGTAATATCAAAGCCACATATTTCGCTTCCAGCATCAAAAACTTCCGCAAAAATTCTATAATTCTGATATAAATCCTTTCCCATTCCCACATATTGAGAACCCTGACCCGGAAATACCACTCCTATCCTTTTTTCACCCATCTTTACTCCATATAATAAGATTTGCTGCCCAGGTAAGGCCCGCACCGAAAGAAACCATACATATCAAATCTCCTTTATGGATTTTTCCTGATTTTACGGCTTCGTCAAGCGCCACACCCACAGACGCAGCAGACATGTTTCCATATTTTTCAATATTGACAAATACCTTTTCCATGGGTATATCAGTAAGTTTGGCAACACCCTGAATGATACGAATGTTTGCCTGATGCGGAATAATTAGAGAAATTCTGTCAGCAGTAAGATTGTTTCTCTCAAGAATTTTCTTTACTGATTCAGCCATTGCGTTGACAGCTATTCTAAAAAGGGATGAACCCTCCATTTTCATGTAGTGCAGCCGTTTTTCAACTGTTTCGTGTGTTGCAGGCATTTTAGAACCACCAGCAGGAACATAAAGAAGATTCCCATACAGACCTGAGGCACCAAGATAAGAATCTATGATTCCCACATTATCGTCTGTTTTTGCAATAATAGCGGCTGCAGCTCCATCTCCCAGCAATACGCAGGTAGCGCGGTCAGTGTAATCTGTGACCCTGCTCATACACTCAGCTGCAACAACAAGAATTTTTTCACATTTGCCCGCAACTATGAAACTTCGAGCAATTTCAAGACCATAAATAAAACCGGAACAGGCAGCAGAAATATCAAAACACGGAATATCATTAAGTCCAAGTTTATTCTGAATTATACATGCTGTAGAGGGAAACACCATATCAGCGGTAATTGTGGCACAAACAATCATATCAATTTCATTTGAAGAAATTGCAGCATCTGTAATTGCCCTTTTCGCAGCTTCTACTCCAAGGTCAGAAGATGCCATGTCTTCTGGACAGATTCTTCGTTCTCTGATGCCTGTCCTTGTCACAATCCATTCGTCAGATGTATCAACCATCTTTTCAAGGTCTGCATTACTCAATACCTTTTCTGGAAGATACGAGCCAATTCCTATGATACTGGCACCCATTTTTCTGTATGCTCCTTTAATGTTGCAAAAAAACGGCTTGACGCAATTTTTTCGCCCAGGAGTATTGCGTGGTGAATAGCACGGGGCGAAGACCTTCCATGACCTACAATCACTATCCCATTGACACCAAGAAGCACCCCTCCACCGTACTCGGCATAATCAGTCTTCCTGACATAACTTTTTATAGAATTTCTTGCTATAAAAAAACCAATTTTCCCTGATATTGAACGGTTGATTTCCCTCAACATCATACTCTTAAATGCCCTTCCTACCTCTTCACCTACCTTCAAAACAATGTTGCCAGAAAAACCATCAGTGATTATTACATCTGCTTTACCCATAAATACTTCGTGTCCCTCGACATTTCCGATAAAATTTAATGTTTGGTTTGAAACAAGCATTTTATATACATTCTGCCTGAGTTCATCTCCTTTGCCTGGTTCTGCTCCAACATTTAAAAGCCCTAAGGAAGGATTTTCAATATTGAGAACATGCTTTGCATAAAGAGAACCCATGATGGCGTACTGATAAAGATTTACCGGCTTTGGAGAAACAGTTGCACCTGCATCGATGAGAAGTGTAAGGCGGTCTCTTAAATTTGGTAGATGAACGCATATTCCAGGCCTATCCACACCCTTCAGAAGGCCAAGTTCGCTTACTGCTATGGAAACAAATATGGCTGTGTTACCAGCACTGAATGCGACATCCGCCTCATTGTTTTTCAGCATCTGAATAGCTCTATGCATTGAGGTATCTTTGTTTCTCATGATAGATAAGGATAGTTTTGTGTCCATTGGGATATAACCTTCGCAGTACACAGGTATCAATCGTGCATCAATTTCGTCTGCTTCCTGTTTGAATTTTTCTTCTGGGCATACACAGATAATGTTTGTATCAGCTGCTCCTTTTTCAAAAAACATTTTGATACCCTTAATAACAGCAGCTGGTGCATGGTCCCCACCCATCCCATCAACAACAATTCTAACCATTTTATTTTGCAGATTGTTTTTCTTTAACTTTCCTGGAAATCACGAGTTTTCCATTATAATAGCCGCAATTTGTACACACCCTGTGTGACACTGTCATCGTTCCGCAATTACTACATTGAACAAGATGTGGAGGCATGATTTTCTTATTATTTTTTCTTCTGGCATCCCTTCTGCTATTACTGTGACGTCTTGAAGTCGTCATATATTCCCCCTGTTATAAATTGACAACTGAAAATTTTTCCTTCAGTTTTTTTGCGACAACTTGTGGGACAAATTTCTCAACAGGTCCATGCAATCTCGCAATTTCTTTTACTGCAGATGAACTCAGATATAAATATTCCTCCCTTGGAGTTAGAAAAATGGTCTCTATGTGCGGCAACATTTTCCTGTTTGTCAATACCATCTGAAACTCATAATCAAAATCAGACACAGCTCTTAAACCACGGATTACTAAATATATTTGTTTTTTTTCAAGATAATTAACAAGCAGCCCATCAAAGTAATCAATTTCTATTTCCTGTCTGCCTGAGAAAACATCCCGCAACATTTCCATTCTCTCCTTGAATGAAAAGAGAGGTTTCTTAACTGGGTGATGAGTTACACTGACCACCAATTTATCGATAAACTTCAAACTTCTTTCAATGATGTCAATGTGTCCATTGGTAATCGGGTCAAAACTTCCGGGATATACAGCAGTCAGCTGTCCTTTTTTGATAAATCTGGACTCTCGTTGAACCATAGACCTTTTCCTTTATTTTTACAAAACCTGAAACCTGAAGATCTTCAAATAGTTTCTTGATTTTTGCACTTTCCAGAACAAAAAATCCGCCATCTACCAGTACGCTAACTGCGGTTGAAATCATTCCCTGGATTTTTTCAAAACTCAAATGATAGGGCGGATCTGCAAAAATCATATCAAATTTCATATGTTTTTTCTGGAATTTCGTTAATGCATGTTGTGCATCGGTTTTTACAATCCTGACCCGTTCTTTCACATCGAGAAATTTGCAATTTTTTTCAAGCAATTTTATAGAACGAACGTTATTGTCCACAAAAACAACACTTTCAGCGCCGCGACTGAGTGCTTCGAAACCAATGGCTCCTGTGCCTGCAAACAGCTCCAGTATCCGACTGTGACTTATGTATGGCGCCAGCATATCAAAAATCGCTTTCTTTACAATACCACGGGTCGGTCTCAATTCTGGTTTTTTATTATAAAATAAGGTTCTGCCTTTAAGATAGCCACCCGTAATCTTCATAATCTAAATCTGAAAGCAGATTTTCTCTGCCAGTCAATCAAAATTGCAGAAGCAATAAATATTGAAGAATACGCTCCAAAGAAAAATCCAAAAAGAAGTGTATATGCAAAATTTTTCAATGGTTCCCCGCCAAAAATGAAAAGCATGATGTCCACAAAAATCACTGTCAAAACAGTCAATATCGTTCTGCTCAATGTTTCATTAATAGACAGGTTGAAAAGTTCAAGATAATTTTTTGAGCGAGTTTTTCTCACATTCTCCCTGATTCTATCGAAAATTACAATCGTATCATTAACAGAGTATCCTGCAATTGTGAGAAGCGCGGCTATTATTGTTCCATCAATAATCTTATTTGAAAGCGCAAGTATTGCAATCACGATCAAAAGATCATGAAAAATCGCAATTGTCGCACATACCGCAAAATGAAACTCAAATCTAATTGTGAGATATAAAAGAATTCCCAAAAGCCCTGCAAAAAATGCTGTCAGTGCCCGTTTCCTTAAAGTAACGCTCATTGAGGGAGAAATAACAGATTTTGCAAGTACCTGGATGTTTTCTTTGCCAAATCTGGCTTCAAGGGTTGCAAGTATTTTGCCAGAAGTGTCAGGAGGGGACTTAATAATGAATTCATTATGTTCTGTACCGACTTCCTGTACTGTAACTTCCGGAATATTAAGGTTTCTTATTTCATTTCTTACTGCTGCCACAGAACTTGAAGTATTGAATCGTGTCTGGACAATATCTCCTCCAACAAAATCAATACCAAAATTTGCTTTTCCTCTCAATCCAAACACAGTCATACCGATGACAATAATTACCAGAGAAAAAAGATAAACCCATTTTCTTTTTCCGATAAAGTCAATGCGAGTATTTTTTATCAGTTCCATTTATATCCTCAATGTTTCTATTCTGCGGTTTGCAACAACAAAATCCACAATCGCCTTTGTTGCAAAAACAGCAGTAAAAAGATTTGCAATAATACCAATAGACAGGGTCAAACCAAATCCTTTAACAGACCCTTCCCCGAGGAAAAAAAGGATAGTACCCGTAATAATCGTCGTGATATTTGAATCAAGTATCGCCGACCATGCACGATGATAGCCGGATTCTATCGCACTTTTTACGGATTTACCGGACCTGAGTTCTTCCCGTATTCTTTCAAAAATCAGGATATTTGCATCAACAGCCATACCACAGGTCAGCGCAATGCCTGCGATACCTGGAAGTGTCAAAACACCTTTGAACAAAGCCATGAAAGCAAGAAGAATCAAAAGGTTTATAGCCATTGCCAGGTCTGCCAGAAATCCAAAAGCATAGTAATAAACGATCATAAAAGCCACAACCACAATAACACCATAAAGTGCTGCTCTCAAAGATTTCTCAATGTATTCTTTTCCAAGTGTTGGACCAACAATTTGCTGATATATGATATTAACTTTTGCCGGCAATGCTCCAGCACGCAATACCACAGCAAGTTCCTTTGCTTCCTCCATCGTAAAATCCCCGGAAATCTGACCCCTTCCATCAGGAATTCTATCCCGAATTACAGGAGCGGATTTTACAACTCCATCAAGAACAATGGCAAGCCGTCTGCCTATATTCTCGCCTGTCACAGCAGCAAACGTTGCCGCGCCTTCCTTGTTCAAAACAAAGTTAACCTCTGGGAAACCACTTGCTCCATATCCAACAAACGCATCAACAAGCCCTGCACCTGTCAATTCTGGTTGTCTCTTCACAAGAATAGGACTTGTTTCTCTTGTGATACCGCGCTCATCCTTACGTTGCATATACAAAACTTCATAATCTTTCAGTACGTCACTATCACCTTTCAAAACATCGCTCAATTTCTTTGAATCTTCTTCAACAAGGCGAAATTCAAGCAACGCAGTTTTACCAATAATTTCGACTGCTCTCTGGGTATCCTTAACACCAGGGAGATCCACGATAATTCGATTTGTTCCTTCCTTTTGAATTACTGGCTCACTCACACCCAGTCCATCAACACGGTTCCTGATTATTTCAAGTGCCCGTTGTGTAACATCAGACATTGATTTTTCTTCTGCCGGTGGTTGCTCAACCTCAAGAACAATATGGACTCCTCCCTGCAAATCAAGTCCTTTTCTTATCTTCTTTTCAGGAGGATAAATCTGCCACACACAATATGCAATGACTGCAAGAATAAAACCTACTTTAATGTAATGATTGCGCATCATTTGTAAATCCTCTCGGGATTAAAAATCTTCTCATCAACGATTTCCCAGTTTTCGCCTTCAAGTTTTCTCCAGAAACAGGAATAATAACCTTCATGACAGCACGCACATTCCTGTTTAACAACAAAAAGAAGTGCGTCCATATCGCAATCAATACGCACTTCAATTATTTTTTGAACATGCCCGGATGTTTCTCCTTTTTTCCATAGTTTTTTTCTGCTTCTGCTCCAGAAGTGTACCAGGCCTGTTTCAAAACATTTTTCAATACTTTCTCTGTTCATATAGCCAAGCATCAACACCCTGCCACCGGTATCTTGTATGATGGCGGGTATTAATCCATTACCATCAAATTTGAGTTTATCGATCGCACTCATGTTAAAATATTCCAGATCTCAGATAAAAATGACAAATAATATTATCATATACAACAGGATATGGCAAATCATTAAAATGCGTAACAAAAATCACATCAAAAAAATGGTATTTGCTCAGGTCAATCGAGTCAAATTTGGTAACATTTCCACATATAAGCATATTGCTATGAAATGCGGTGGAATCAGCCCAAGAGCTGTTGGAAAGATATTAGGACAGAACAATCATCTCATTGCGATACCCTGTCACCGAATTATATGTTCGAATGGAGATACTGGGGGATATAAACTTGGCAGGGAATTTAAGAAATTTGTACTGCAATGGGAAAGAAAAATTGTCCTATAAAACTGAGATGAAAAAATTTTTTATAATTTCTTTTCTGACAGAATTTTCAGGGCAGTTGTTTTTTTTCACACTGCCTCTCATTGCAATAAAATATGGTGCAACCTCTCAACAACTTGGCATTCTTGGTAGTGTCACCGCTTTGTTCTATATCCCATTTTCGATTTTATTCGGCGTTCTTGCCGGTAAACAATTGAAAGTTAATTTCCCACTGATATCGGCTACAATATTTTCTCTATTCATCGCAATGACTATGCTGAGTAATTCAGTACGTGTCCTGTATTTTATAGCCGCTGCTGCAGGCATTTCTCTTGCAGGATTCTGGCCACCGCTGATGGTGCAGATGAACAAAGAAACCGAAGGAAAAAATACAGGTGAAATTGTTGGAAAATTCAGTGCTGCCTGGAGTATTGGAACAATCTTTGGACCGATAGTCGCTGGATTTCTATATCAGCAATATATTCTTGCTCCATTAATGTTATCCGCCTTTCTTTTCCTCTGTATCGTTTTTATCCTGAGTACTGTAAAATCCAGTCCCTCTATCGTAAAAAAGATAACACAGGATAATAAAAAAGATACACCTGTTTCAGACATAAAAACACTCGTCGCAGCATATATTGGAACATTTGCTGTTTACTTTTCCTTTGGCGCTGTAAGAAATCTTTTTCCAAAACTTGCTGTTGACATAGGGCTACAGCCTTATGTAATTGGTTTATTGTTTTCAATCATGGATACCTTCAGAACCATAACATTTTTTGTTTTCAGTCAGAGGGAACATTTCTATCAAAAACCTTTTTCATTCGTTGCTTTTGGCTTTTTTGCCTATTTTTCCCTTTCATGGTTAATTTTTACCAATTCGGTCCTTCTATTTGCGATGAATTTTATCCTCCTTGGCGGAATTTTATGCGGAATCTATTATTCCTATGCCCTTCACACGGCATTCACGATAAAGAAAGGCCGTGCAATTGCTGTTGGAATTTTTGAAGCAGTCATCGGAATAGGCGTTGGCAGTGGTTCTCTGGTTGGTGGTATGCTTACTTTCTGGCTTGGAGAAAGAGCCCCATACATAGTATCAATGATTATTGGAATAGTATTTTCTGTCATTCAGATTACACTGGTAAGAAACAAAAATTCACTCCTTCAAAAGAAGGTTTCTTAATCCAATATAATTTCTGTACATTTCGTCGTAAGTATGATGCAAATTTTTATCCCCTTCTATGACAACACCAGAAAGGTTTATTTTGCATTTGTGACGCAGGTTAAAAAGACTCATTGCTCCAAAACCTGCAGCCTCTTTAATTTCTGGCAAAAAAACCTGCTTTTTTGTGATGGTGGATAAAAGATTTGCCACATGAATATCCTTTGCTGCGCCGCCTATCATCACAATCTGACTTATTTCCTCTCCTTCGGGCAAAATTTTACCTATTCTATCAAGACTGTGTCTCACCTGAAAACAAAGGGACTCAACAATTGCCTGCAGTACCTCACGGGGTTTTGTGGACAGGCTGAGATTACAAATAGCACCATTGCTAGTATTAAAATCAGGTACCACAATAACGGATGATGGCTTATTAAAAGAAACAGGATGCTTTCGCAAAATATTTTTTCCCCATGCATACACAATGCCTCCATTACTCAAAGCCGCCATAAGCCCGTGTATACCTGGTACCACATGAGGACCAGGGGCAAACTGCATCAAACGGTCAAAAACAATGTCACGTGTGGCGGCAAGCAGAACCCAGGCAGTTCCACATGAAACAAGAATCTTTCCCTTTTCTGCAGCCCCTGCTCCCAAACTTGCACAATACTGGTCGTGCCCACCAGCAAGCACAGAAATGCCTTCTTTCAATCCAGTATCTTCAGCAAAACTTTTTTTCAATTTTCCTATAATGTTGGGAGCATCAACAATTTCAGGAAGCATATTCTTGTTAATTCCCGCCAGTCCAATAATTTCATCATCCCACTGTCTTTTTTTGATATTGTACAACGTCGTAATTGCGGCATTCGTATGGTCAAGCACAAAATTTCCGGTCAGAAAATAATTGATGTAGTCCGCAACAAATGAGATGCGAGCAACTTTATTAAATACATCTGGCTCATTTTCTTTCAACCATCTGATAAGGGCAACACAGGACCAGCCACCTGGTACAAATCCTGTTTTATTATAAAAAAATTTTCTACCGAATCTGGCCACAAAATTTTTTGAGATATCCCTGCCCCTGTTATCAAGCCATGTTATTGCCGGTCTCAATGGCAAAAGATGCTTATCAAGCAACACGAAAGTACCGCCCTGGAAACTTCCACTGATACCACTGATATTTTTTTTATCTGCTATTTTCGTTATCGCCCGGGTTAATGCGCTGACCCAATCCTCACAATTCTGTTCAGCAAATAAGGGATAGGGAAATGTGATATCAATCTGTCTTGAAGAACTATTAACAAGAACACCATTCTGTGAATAAACAAAAACCTTTGTATTTGTTGTGCCACTATCGAAAGAAAGGATTCTATCCATGTTCGTTATATTTTTGAAAATTCAAGCCCCATGATACTGGCAAGGATTCTAATCTGCTCTATAACATCTCCATAAACCATTGCAAGATGATGGGTACCTCCATTATTGCTATACTGGCTCAAAAATTCTCTTACATCATTTGCAATCTTCAGCAGAAAATGCGGAGATGTAATATCCTGAAAAAGTTCTATATCTTCAATATATCCGGTAGTTGCTATCATACGAAAGTTCCCTTTCCTGCATGGAGCAAGATTGAATAACGTCACATAACCCGGCTTCATCTGAAATAAAAACATGCTTGTAGCAGTTCCTTTTTCCAGAATACCCATATCTTTTTTTACAAGTTTTATATTCAATGGATTTTTCGCCATCTTAAAGTTTGATTCCCCCATGTGTGACATAAAAATTCTGTTGTTTTTATAATCAGTTGTGAACATTTCTGTAAATGTGGCAGGTGGCGCAATCTGTTGAAGAACCCATACTGCTGTTGCACTGATAACATCTCCTTCTCCTCCATATCCCACGCCTTCAGAAATAAATTTTGAAATTGCTGCAAAAGGCATAGTACAATTCTTTCCCTCAAACCCCATAAAATTGATTGCCAGTGCTTCAAGGTGATACAGGTCAATTAATTTTCTTAGTGCAAGTTCCAGACGAACTGATTTTTCTCTTGTTTCATTATCAAGATTTTTTTCCACAAGAAATTTCTTATTTTCCTGGTTAATTACTTTTACGATTTCTTCTGGCGAGATACTGTTTGCTGCCTTATTCAACTCAGACATTTTGATTTCAATGATTTTTGGCCCGATAACATCTGTAATCTGCTTATCAGAAATTGCAAAATCTCCCATGTCCTTGAATCTACCCCCAATACGGCCTATGTTTAATTTCTTTAAATCGTGACGAATTGCTGCACATTTACACCAGTACTCAATTTTCTGAACAGTATCCTTCTGGGAATGATGTCCCGTAATAACAGTAAATGGCACGTCATTTCTCAACAAAACACTGGCGATATCCTGAACACCATGCATACCGTGATTATTCATCATATCCTGCGATGAAAAATCTCCCGTTATTTCATACAGTTGCTGGGTATTCCATATAAGAACCGGAAGTTTTCTGGACTTGATTACAGGTTCAATAATAAGACTGGGACTGTATGAAAGAAATATAATGATAATACCGTCCACATCGGATTGACTCATTTTCGTATATGATTTTTCTACCAGTTCCTCTGTGTAAGATATTTCTGAAGGAATGATGTCTGCAAAATGTGAACACTTCTGAATAAAACATGTGAATTGTTCAGAAAGATTATCCACAAATTCTGGTATTTTCTTTTTATAAAGTTGAGCAGTGACACCCATCATACCAATTCTGGGCTTTCTCGCCATAGGGTACCTCCGTTCAGTCATCCTGAGAACTTTCAGTCAGTTGTTTCAGATATCGTGCTTCACTGAAAAATTCATCAGGACTCATATCCCTTAAAAACACAAGACCTCTTGTTGCCCTTAATCTTGCAATTTCATTTGAATTAAAGAAATCACGACCCAGACATGTTTTTAACACTGTATATTGTTGTGCCATAATTTTCTGAGCAAGCGCACAAAATGGTCCATCATACTCATAGCTTGGGAATGATGCGCTTCTCTGCGAGCCAAAACAGATATCAAAAGCGCTATTCATGATTGCAAACGAATTCATTGATACAGGAACCATAATATCTGCTTCTGCTGGATGAAATCTGTACCAGATATTTCTATATCCCCATACTCGCATTGATTTGTTGGGATTTTTTTTCAAATACAGTGCCAGTGCTTCTGCTATTGCCTGAAGAACTTTATAATGCGTATCCGGACCACTTGCCTCTGGATCCATCGCCACTGTAATAACATCAGGATTGAGTTTTTCAATCAAAGAAAGTATGGGTACAATATCTTCATTCAACTGGGGCTGCTTCGTAAAAATATCTCCTGTATAAAAAGGCAATCTCAGATGAAAAATATGGTCGCAATTAAATCCAAGATGCCCCCATAAAAGTTCTTCTTCCCATTCCCTTATCATACCCTTAAGTAGTTGAACATCTGGAATGTCTTTCTTACCTGGGTATGAACTTTCAAAATATCGGAAAATCCAGGAAATTTTTCTTTTTATCACCTGATTATCATATGAATTAACAATTGAAACAATATTTCTCAACATTCTTCTTGCCATCGCTTCATTTTGAATATCAGTACTATTTAACGCAACACCGTCAAGATAATGATAAACGTCCCTGATTCTCGCAACACCATCATCGGGATTAAAATATTCTGATTCAAATAATTGCTTAAACTGTTTTGTGTCAATAAAATTCTCCAGATTTTTTAACTGGGAAACTATGTAATCATTGGTAACTGATGTAAAACCGCTTGTCATAGTTGCAAAATAATGTTTGTTCAAAGGCGTCCTTACAAGATGAATAATATAGGGCAAATATCCGAGCATAATGTCATCATGATGTGGTCCAGTATGCAAGAAAACACAGTTTTCAATAGTTTTGGTACCTTTTTCTATTCTTTCCTTAAAAAGTGCACTCACATTTCTGGTCAAAGATAAAATATCTTTTTCTTTATTATAAAGAAATCTGCCCTTTTTATCTTGATGAAAATCTGAATCAGTCAACAATTCGAGGTTTTTACCATTTTTTACCGCAATATCAATAATGATACGATTGATATCAGTGATTGAAAGATGCAGCTTTCTTTCAAGTTTTTTTATGGTTCTTTCCTCAAGAAGTTTTGTTGCGCCAGATGTAAGATAAAAACAAGAACCTTTCAGTTTCCTGAGAACCGTTGCTGGATACTCTGGCGAAGTTTCTTTGACAATAGCATCTCTTACAACAGACGCTTTGCTTTCACCTGCTGCTATGATAATGGCTGTGGTAGAAGGATTCAATGTAATTGTTTGAAGACCTATCGTCATCACCACTCTATCTCTTGCAAGTTCAATTCCTCCCAAGTCAGTCGCTGCTGCTGCCGCAGTTTCATAATTAATAAAGGCAAGTCGTGTTGTACTGAAATGGTCTGACCCTTTGATATTAAAACCAATGTGTCCATCAGGACCTATTCCACCAAGAAAAAATCCAATACCGCCAAGTTCTCTTATCTTTTGCTCATACTCCATTGCATACTGATCGGCCGAAAAAATTGCTTTCTGTTGAAGTTCTTCGAACCGGTTTGATGGCTGCCTGTATCTTAACGATAAATCTATTTTTCCATTCGGGAAAAGTTCACCAAGATTTTCTCCCTGTTTGCAACCGGTTGTCCACGCATTAATCAAAATTGTTTTATTTTCGTCCAGCCCAAATTTTTTCACATAAAATTTTTTTATGTACCACACAAAACTATTTTCCTGTTCTGGATTCATGGGAAAAAATTCGTCTATCTGCACAAAAACCATTGAAAACATATCAGGTTTTGACAGGACATCAATTGCATATTTTTCAAGAAGTTCTTTTACCCCCTTACTGTTCCAGTTATTCAGAATAAAGGACGTCCATTGGATAAAATATTCGGGGGTCTTGCCTGTTGGCAATGATATCACCCCACCTGGATTTTTCTGACACCATTCAATAAATCTCAATGCTGTTATCTTACCAAGACTTGGAAAATCAGGAACCTCAAGAATCCTGATTTTTTCCTCAGGTAAGTATTGAGGTTCAAACCCAGATTGTTTTATTGCAATCTCTTCAACTGATGAAGAAAAATTATAAACTTTCATTTTTTCCCCTTTCAAATTTCATCTCTGAAGTTTTTCAATTTCTTTCAGTAAAAAAGAGGCAAGAACCTGCTTGGAGAAACCCGTACAATTCTTGATTCTGCCATCAGAATATAACATAAAAATTTCGCCACTACCAGTAAATTTTCCAAAATTTTTTATTGTGTTTGCAACAATCATATCAAGTTTCTTATCCATTAATTTCTTTCTCGCATTTTCCACCAGGTTGGTACTTTCCAGAGCAAAACCAACAATAATTTGATTTTTTTTCTTTTTCTTTGAAAGACATTTCAGAATATCCGGATTCGGCACAAGTTTTAATGTCCAGGATTTTTTAAGTTTCAATTTTTCACCAGATTTCTTTACAGGTCTCCAGTCAGAAACTGCCGCAGTCATAATCAGCGCGTCCATCTCTGGAAATATTTTTTCTACTTCGTGTTTCATTTCCAGCGCCGATTCTACCTGAATTTTTTTCACCCCTTTAATTTCAGGAAATTCACACGGACCTGCAACAAGCACCACTGAATGCGCCTTCTCTTTTGCTTTTTTTGCAATAAGATAGCCAAGAGTTCCTGTAGCAGGATTGCTTATAAATCTGACAGGGTCGATATATTCCCTTGTTGGTCCCGCTGTGACAAGTATGTTCATTTTTCGTTTTTCTCAAGCGCAAGATATTCAATCTCTGCCTGAATGAACTGGTCTATTTCTCCATCCATTACTGCGTCAACATTACCTGTTTCAACCTGCGTCCGATGGTCTTTCACCATTGTATATGGACAGAACACATAGGATCTAATCTGACTTCCCCACGCAATGTCTTTTTGAGCGTCCCATTGTTCTGCTTCTTTTTTCCTTTCTTTTTCCATCTGTATTTGATACAGGCGGCTGCGCAAAATTTTCATCGCCATTTCGCGATTTTTAAACTGGCTTCTTTCATTCTGACATTGCACAATAATTCCCGTTGGTATGTGTTTTATTCTTACTGCGGTTTCAACCTTATTGACATTCTGCCCGCCTTTACCACCAGAACGAAATGTCTCAAATTCAATATCTTCTTCTTTTATTTCTATCTTGATGTCCCTGTCCACTTCTGGAATCACGTTAACAGCAGCAAAACTGGTATGACGACGTTTATTAGCATCAAAAGGAGATATCCTCACGAGTCGATGAACCCCTGTTTCACCTTTTAAATATCCATACGCATAATCGCCAGAAAAAACCGCTGTAATCTTCTTCAAGCCCGCTTCTTCTCCTGGCAGAAAATCAACCACTTCAACTTTTATATTTTTTTTCGCTGCCCACTTTGAATACATTCTAAAAAGCATACTCACCCAATCACATGCTTCTGTACCGCCAGCGCCCGCATGAAGCGTAAGAATCGCATTATTTCTGTCTGCAGGATCAGAAAAATAAAGTTCCGTCTTAAAATCCTCTATCTCCTTTGTGATTTCTTCAAGAATCCCGGATGCCTCCCTTTCAAGTTCAGGGGCAGCATTTTCTTCAAGAAGTTCAACGCTCGCAGAAAAATTTTCAAATAATCTTGTTATTTTATCAACTTTCATGCGTTTCTCAGCAAGTTGATTCCATTCCTTCATTTTTTCACCGTCAAGTTTTGGATCCCAGTATCCCTTCGTGTTTTTTTCGTTCTCAAGGGAAGTAAATCTCTGTTCCTGTTGTTCCCATCTAATCCTTTTTTTGATATCATCAAAAATGGCAAGCAGCTCGTCGCTTTTATTTTTTAATGTTTGTTCCATCATCAATATCCCTCTGTAAGAATCCTCCAGATTTCCTCGAGTAATGGCTTGATACCTTCATCTGTCACGCAGGAAATAAGAAAGTATCTATCTGCAATTTTTCCCAGTTTTTGAATATTGTTTCGACTTTCTGATAAATCTATTTTTGTCCCAACTATAATTTCTGGTTTTTCCAGCAGCGTTGCATCATAACAGCCAATCTCGTTTCTGATATTATAATATCTTTTTGCAGGTTCTGGTAGAGAAAGGTCAATAAGATGAACCAGAACTTTTGTACGTTCAATATGGCGTAGGAATTTAATACCGAGTCCTGCCCCCAGAGAGGCCCCTTCAATAAGCCCCGGAATATCAGCGGCAACAAATTGCCTTTCATTGTCCAGAACAACAACCCCGAGATTTGGATTCAATGTCGTAAATGGATAATCTGCAATTTTTGGTCTGGCATTTGAAATTTTCGAAAGAAGCGTGGATTTGCCGGCGTTCGGAGATCCAATAATACCCACCTCTGCAATCAGTTTTAATTCAAGTTTGATGAATTTTTCCTCACCAGATGCTCCAGGGGTGGCTATTCTTGGAGTTTGATTTGTTGAACTCTTGAAACTCGCATTGCCCTTTCCCCCTTTTCCACCTCTGGCTGCAAGTACCTGGTTGCCGTCCCTATCAAGGTCTGCCAGCATTACCTCTTTTTCTCCTTCTCTGATTTCAATAATAACCGTACCAGGCGGAACTTTAAGAATAATATCTTTTCCATCCGCGCCGGTACGATTATTACCTTCACCTGGTTTGCCACTTTCGGCTTTAAAATGCCTGTGATAATAATATTCTCTCAGTGTTTTCACATTGCTACACGCTCTAAAATATACGGACCCACCCTTCCCTCCATCCCCTCCAGAAGGGCCACCTTTTGGCACAAATTTTTCTCTTCTGAAAGCAATACAACCAGGACCTCCATCCCCGGCTTTTATCCATATTCTCGCTTCATCAACAAAATCAATCATCGTATCTCCCAGCAGTGAATCTAAAAACAAATATCGCAAACAGTATAAATATTGCAACCGACAGAACCAATAGTCCTGTGTGCATAC
>Ga0209204_1000209_pt1 | contig 68455 bp, 68 predicted proteins | sample AD_JPNMR2_MetaG_FD_184425 | JGI IMG/M metagenome (GOLD analysis project Ga0209204, IMG submission 184425) | Active sludge microbial communities of municipal wastewater-treating anaerobic digesters from Japan - AD_JPNMR2_MetaG (SPAdes) (version 2) | ecosystem: Engineered > Bioreactor > Anaerobic...
GTAACATGACAACGGAGTTGTTTAGATTGTGGTTGTGGTAACTTTTTGTATTAATACTATGGTGGAGGATAATCTTGAAACACTATATTTATTTAGTAGCAATCCTTTTAGTGTCTTCAGTTGTTTTTGCCCAATCTGCAAAAGAAATAATTGAATCATCAGAAAAAGCTATTCGTGGCAATACATCCAGGTCAACAGTTGCTATCACCATAAAAACACGAAGGTGGGAGCGCACATTGAAGCTGGTATCGTATGATAATCGTTTAAAAAGGATGTCGTTTGCTGAAATTCTTGCACCTAAAAAAGATGCTGGTAATCGCTTTCTTTTGATTAAGGACAACATGTGGCACTATGTGCCAAAACTGCAGCAGACAATAAAGATAGCACCGTCCATGATGCTTCAGTCGTGGATGGGTTCAGATTTTACCAATGACGACATTGTGAAGCAATCAAGCCTTATTGATGACTACACGCATACCCTTGAAGGCAGGGAAATTATTGATGGTATTGAATGTTTTAAAGTGGTGCTTGTGCCAAAACCCAATGTAGCTGTGGTATGGGGAAAAATAGTGTATTATGCCAGTGTTTCTCAATTGCTGCCAGTAAGGGAAGAATTTTATAATGAGCATAATCAGATGACCAAACTGTTAACCTGCAGCAATGTAAAGATGTTGGGCGGCAGGGAAATTCCCACGGTGTATATAATGAAAACAATTGCCGAGCCTGACCGCTACACTAAAATGGAAATAGTGGATATTCAGTTTGATATCGCTCTTTCTGGGAATATATTTTCATTTCAAAATCTTCAGAGGAAGTGAAGGTTGTAATCAGTTCTTATATATTCAACAGGTGTCAATATAAGCATTTGCAACGTCATTACATGTAACAAATGTTATCATGAACTTAATTCAGTAAGTCATCCTGAACGTGATTCAATAAGTCATCCTGAACGTGATTCAGGATCTATATGGTAAGCGTAGAGATTCCGGGTCAAGCCCGGAATGACGGTTGTGGTGTAGAGATTCCGGGTCAAGCCCGGAATGACGGTTGCACAATAAGTCATCATGAAACTGTAAATTTATAACATAACTTCTAAACCAATAAAAATGAAAAAAGATTTTGAAATAATAAGTATGTTAGCATGGCGCAATGTGTGGCGCAATAAACGGCGTACAATACTTACTCTGTGTACTATCGTTGTGGGTTGTGCCATGATTATTCTGCTCAATGCGTTTGCCAAAGGTGGCCACGACCAGATGATAGAAGATGCAACTGGCCTTGTTATGGGGCATATTCATATCCATGAAAAAGGGTACTGGGAAAATAAAACAATTGATTATGCATTTGAAGCAGATGAATCCATAGAAAAGGCGCTATCCAGTAATACACATATACGTGCTTACTGCAAACGTATCATGTGTGATGCCCTTATTGCAAAAGGTGGGACAACAAAAGGCGTCATGATACAGGGTGTTGAGCCTGTGCGTGAAAAGCAGGTGTGTGGCTTGCATAAATGCATTATCAAAGGCCGCTACCTGAGCGATAGTGATAGCACCCATGCAGTGATAGGTGCCACATTAGCCGAAAACTTAAAGGTTGACGTTGGCAATACTATTGCCATTATTTCACAGGGGTTTGATGGATCCATTGCAGCTGAACATCTTACCATTAATGGCATATTTAAAAGTGGAAATCCTGAATATGATAAATTTTTGCTGCAGATGCCTCTAAAACAGGCTGATGAAACATTCAGCATGATGGGCTACATTCACGCCTATGTCATTAAAGCTTCACATATAGATAACATTGATGCTATTACCTCTTCACTTTCAAAAAAATTGCAAAATGACGTAGAGGTATTGGGATGGGAAAAGCTAATGCCTGAGCTTGTGCAGTTTATAATCATGGATGATGTCAGCGCTTATCTTTTTGATCTGATGCTGTTTCTTGTAGTTGCCTTTGGTATTCTCAACACAATTCAAATGTCAGTATATGAGCGCACCCGTGAGCTTGGCATCATGAAAGCAGTGGGTACCACGCCAGGTCAGATTGTTGCACTGGTTATACTTGAAACATTTTTCATTACAGTTATTGGCGTGCTTCTGGGTGTTGCCTTGGGTGCAGGGATTTCCTATTATTTTACGGTGCATCCCATTGATTACTCACAGTATTCTGAAGAGATAGCGGTGTGGGGTATTACCACAACCATATTCCCTGCTACAGTAACTATCGCCAATATTGTGGTTACAGTTATGCTGACCATGATAGTGTCACTTTTGTTTTGTATTATTCCAGCACGGCGTGCAAGCCGGCTTCATCCTGTTGAGGCAATTCGGCACATTTAATCAGGTAAAAAACGTATGATACGGATGCAAAATGTAAAAATAGTGTTAATGATTGGTTGGCGCAATGTATTCAGGAATAAACGCCGTTCACTCATTGTTGCTTCATCCATTGTGGTGGGGCTTGTGGTGATGATGTTTTCCATGGCAATCATGAATGGCTTTAACAGGCAGATGCTTGAAAATACCATTAATACTTCACTGGGACATGTGGCTATACATAAAAAAGGTTTTTTCAATGATATGAAGCTATCATTATCATTTGTGCCAAAAGATTTGTGTAATGCAATTAAAAATATACAGGGCGTGGCGTGTATTGGGCAGCGTGTCAAGTTTGAAGCTATGGTACAGTCAAGCCGCAGTTCGCAGGGTGTGCTGGTAATGGGTATTCAACCCGAAGAAGAAAAGTGTGTCTCAAATATATTTGAATATGCTGGTAGCGATATCCATTCATATATTACGGACAGTTCAAACAATGATATACTTATCTCACGTTCACTTGCAACAAAGCTTGACATTGGTATTGGCGATAAATGTGTGGTAATGTTGCAGGATAAAGATGGAGTGCTTGCTGCTCATGCATTTATTGTCAAAGGGCTATACCAATCGCCCATTGAAAGCTTTGATAAATACGTGGTGTATACAGGTATACGTAAAGCACAGGAAATCTCGGGTCTTGGGAATGCTATATCCGAAATTATAGTCCGCTGCACGGATAAAGATTTTGCTGATAGTGTTGCTTCAACAATTAATTCACTGGATACAGCAGACCTTGAAGTGCTTACCTGGAAACAGATGGCACCAAACATTGTGCAGGCCATAAAACTTTTTGACACCATGATGTATGTATTCTTAGCAATAATATTTATTTCAATTATTTTCACCATTGCCAATACCATGATCATGGCAATAATGGAACGATACCGTGAAATTGGCATAATGAAATCAATTGGCACACAGCCATCATGGATTGCTGCCATTGTTATACTTGAAGCATGCGGTTTAGGAGTGCTTGGTATTGTTGCTGGCATTGTCATTACGTACCTGCTTGTTGCTATAACTGCAACAACAGGTATAAACTTTGCCTTTTACAGTGAATCAATGCGCGTGTGGGGAACAGGTACTACTATTTATCCATTTTTAACAGCAACCAATAGTATTGTGGCAACTGTCATTGTTCTGCTTAACACAATTGTTGCATCATTATATCCGGCATATAAGGCTGCAAAAATAAAACCAATTGATGCGTTACATTTTATATAGCAACGGAAGGTAGTATGGAAATTATACAGGTAGTCAATTGCACAAAGGATTATCATTCAGATGGACAAATCGTGCACGCCTTGCGTGGCGTACATCTTTCATTGCATAAAGGTGAGTTTGCAGCAATAGCCGGGCCTTCAGGTTCGGGGAAAACCACACTGCTCAACTGCATTGGCGGGCTGGATTATCCCACACAGGGAAATGTATATATAGAAGGCACTGATATTTCAAAGCTCAGTCCAAAGGAACTATCGCGCCTGCGCCTTTTTAAAATTGGGTTTATATTTCAGGCATATAACCTTATCCCGGTATTGACAGCACTGGAAAATGTGGAGTACATCCTTCTGTTACAGGGTATGGGCGATAGTTACCGTGAAAAAAAGGCTGCTGAAGTACTGGAGCTTGTAGGCTTAAAAGATGAAATGCATCGACTTCCGCACGAACTTTCTGGCGGGCAGCAGCAGCGTGTGGCAATAGCACGTGCTATTGTTTCAAGCCCGGCGATAGTTTTAGCAGATGAGCCCACTGCCAATGTAGATCAGAAAACAGGAAGTGCACTTCTTGATTTAATGGAACACCTGAATAAAGAAAAGCAAATAACATTTCTTTTTTCCACCCATGACCCCATGGTTATGAAACGTGCACACCGGTTGATTACAATAACTGATGGTACCATTGTGAAGGATGTGAAGCAAAAAAAATCCCGTTAAACTAACCATACTGCATTTTGTAATATTTTATCTGGGAATTCCTTAAACTTAGTTTATACCAATTAATCCATCTATTCATATAATGCATTATTTATATAGAAGGTAGTAGTAGACTAGAATAAGTCATAAATTGAAATTAAATCTATAAATTTATTTCTAAGTGGGAAAAAATAATAAAATGCTATTATTAATTAAAAAGCATCCTTACATACTACCGCTTTTACCAATATAGGTATAGAGATTTTTTTAAGATGTGATTAAAATAATATTTGAGGATATGATGCAGTATGCAACTATATTCCAAAAAAAAATTATAATTAGTATAATACTTTATTTCTACCTGTTTGTTTTGCTCTGTATAGGTTTTCATCTGCTTTTTTGATAATATCATAAATATCAATCATATCAGGAAAAGATCCGCCAATGCCAGCACTGATGGTAACTCTGTCTATCATGGTAAATAAATGCTGCTCAACGATACTTCTAATATTTTCAGCAACATTATATGCTTCAGATATATTGGTTTCGGGGCTAAGAATTAAAAATTCTTCACCACCCCAACGGCCAATTGTATCTGTTTTTCTGCAATTATGTTTAAATATATGGGCTAATTCTTTTAAAACAAAATCGCCCGCATCATGTCCATGGGTATCATTGATCTTTTTAAAGTAATCAATATCAATTAATATTACCGAATACATTCTGCCATACCGGGTATAGCGGGCAAATTCTTTTATCAATTCTTCTTCCATCTTTCTTCTGTTATTTAAACTGGTTAATTCATCAATGTATGAAAGATCCATGAGTATATTATTTATTTAATTGTGTAAGCTCCATATTTTTTTGATACAGTTTCTCTTTTGTTAATTGCTCCAGATTATGTGCAATGACTCCTATTTCATTATCAGGGTATGAATACTTATCATCAACTGATTTTGCTTCTACTATGTTGGCAACCCTTTTTGCCAATGATAAAATTGGGGTGATAATATCATGGGTAAAAATTTTATTTAAATAAAGCCCAAATAAAGAAGCAATTAATGTAATCACCATAATACTGATAAAAAAACGAGTTATTACGATATTGGTTATTTCTGAATTATCTACTTCTGTTATTACTTTCCATCCAATTTTATTTATATCCTGGATATAGGCAGTTTTCTTTATGTCATCCAGGGTGTAACTATATGATGCCCCACTTGCTGTATAAGTAATATTTGACAATGTGAAAAAATTTTTTCTCAGCATTTTAGGATTTTTATGAATAATGATGGTTCCGTCATTTGTTATAACAAAACTGTGTTGTGAGGAAAAGCCTTTATTGGTGGTATTAATTATTCTTGCTAGTTTTTCTAAAGAAGTATCAATAGCTATAACGCCACACATGGTATTATTGTTATCATATAATACTTTACTTATTGATACCAGCTATTGTTTTGTTTTTATTTCCTGATAGGCAAGGCCGTTTGAAATTTCTGGTGCTGTTTTAAGAGCTATTGTATACCATGGCCTTACCCGTGGATCAAAACCTTTTGGTGGAGTATAGTCATTGATTAATAATGTACCATCTTTATATCCCGAATAAAGATAGTTTATATCCCTATCAGCATTTTCAAAATGTTTAAAGATTTTTAATACAGTTCTTTTATTATTGGCATCACGCAACAATACATTAGCTATGGCATCATTGTTGCTTGAAATATAAATATAATTATACATTTTTATAAAATAACCTTCAATGAAATATTTTAATGCAATGTTTTGTTGTTTCATAAGCAATGAAATACTTGTTTGGTAATTGTAGTATACAAAGCTTCCAAATAATATCCCAAATGAAATGAATATCAGGGTTGAAAAAGCAATGATTGAACGTGATAATTGTTTTTTTAAAGACATGTCTATCCCTGCTACTATAAAGATTGAAAAAATAAAATATTGTGTAATGACAGCAGCATCCGCTAATTAGGTGTATACATTACAGTATATATACCAATAACTGATTTGTAAATTCTTTTATTGACAGCTTATGCGTAAAATATAAATAATAATTACAATGTCTTATTTATGAATAAAGGTAAAGTATTTTTACTATATACTTATATGTTTAAAAAGATTTACAAAATGTAAAATAGTACATACTTCATGTGGTATAAAAAATTTTACAGGATTATTCCTTAATATAACTGTCATTGTATAGATTACATCAAATTGGGAAATGTATGAACAAATACAAATGTCGCTTTATCATAATGTTAGTTCTTTCAGTATTAAGTTTAATGGTACAACTGCATAGCAGGTTGACAATGGTATATGCACAGGTGAGCTCTGAGAATGGGGATATTTCATTTTCCATTGGCGGCTATTACAAAAACCTTTTTATGGGTTATAAAAGCAATGAGTATTATTCTTCAAATTATATTCCTGAAGAAAAGCTGCTTGTAACCGATGTTAACAGAGTTCGCCTTTCACCCCATTGTGATATTGGCCAGAATATTGTATTTCATGCTGATATTGATAATGAATTTATCATATCCAATTACACACAAAGCAAAACATTTGATGCAACATGGATTGGATTTTCCTATGATCAATTATATACAGATTATTATGATTATCGCAACGATACTGGTTACTATCGCTTAAAACTGCACCGTGCATTTGCCAAATGTATTATTGGGAAAGCAACCATTACTTTAGGAAGGCAACTGGTACGTTTTGGAAGCGGGAAAATATGGAATCCACTTGATATTGTAAACCCAATATCACCACTTTCATTTGAAGGAGCAGAAGAGACAAAGGGGGTGGATGCCATGCGTTTTGAGCTGTACCCTGCTCATTTTTTAGAAGTTGGGTTTGTCTATGTACCTCAACGAAAGAACAATGAGTTTGGAGATAGTTTTGATAATTCAGTGTACCTTTTGCGCAACAAAGTAGTTTTGAGCAATATAGATTTTGCAATCCTTGCAGGGAAGATAATGCAAAGGAATGTTGCAGGTTTAGATGTTGCCCTGCCAGTATATGATGGCTTGTTGCGTGGAAGTTTTCTTGTGGATAAAGATGGAGATAATACTTACTATATTGCAGGTACAGGCTATGATTACTCTTTTGAAAGTGGTTTCAGTATCCTGCTGGAGTATTTTTATAATGGCTACTGTTTGACTAAAAACGATAAATTGTATCAGGCATATTATGAAACGTTTATCTACGGCATGAATGAACAGCGGTACCGTACGCTTGCATATCATTTCCTGACATATAACAGGCATTATGCAGGGTTATCGGTAAGTTTTTCTGGAGCTTCACTTTTCAGCGCCAGTGCAACATCTATTCTTGATTTTGAGGGGCATGGGGTTATGCTTATACCGTCAGTAGTGTATAATATAGTGGAAGATTGTGATCTGACGTTCTATATGTTATATGCGATAGTTGCTGGCAACAATCTTTCAGATTTTTCCTCATTTGACAATAGGCCTGCACTTGCAGCAGAAGTTAAATATTATTTTTAATATGTATTGTAAATGCCTTTTATTGTAGCTGATCTTCTACCACCAGTACCAGTGTCCTGTATGCTTCATTCTTGCTTATTCAAGTTCTGTAGCAGGATATTCATTTTTATCAAAAGATCTATCCTCTCATGAGTTCTATTTTCTTTAAACACTGCTTCCTTTACCTCTTTGTTTACTCCTGCTACTATGACTTTTTGTGATTATTCAAAATTAATCTTTTATTGTTTAATATGTTTTACAGGTATTTGTTTGCCTTTCTGCAAGTGGGTTAATAATTATTATTAAATTAATTTTTCATCCAAAAAAGTTACTATACTATCAACGTAAATATCATAATGAGTTATGGGGCCAATATGTTTCCCTGGCAAAATCCTGACATCAAGTTTTGTATTACTTATAATCGATTTTTCATAGTATTTACTAAAAAATTGTTCTTTTATTATTTCGCTATTTTTATCATACTTCAACAATTTCTCATCATCAAAGAGAGAATCATCCTCCCCAAATATTACAAGTATATGTTTTTTATTTACCACAGGGAAATTATTATCATCAGCATATAACGTTACATCAGCTATATCCTTATACGGTCTAAATATCTTTAAAATATTGAAATTGCCATAAATACATGAATTACATGATCTCGCTGTATCACCGGTTAAACCCTTCGTTATTCCCCAACCTGCACCCATTACATCACAGAAATGCCCTTTAAATGTTTCAGTAAATCCAATACGTAAACTTTCCCAGTTAAAGGATGACAATACACAACAGCTTGCCTGACAGGAATTATCTGGCCATTGTGTAAATCCAGCAGGGCATATTTGTATAAGATTTTCAAATGAAGTATATTTGCTTGCCATTCGGCGAGCTAACAGGCCTCCATGACTCCATCCAATGGCTGTAAGTTTAACTTTTATTGAATTTGTTAAGTCAACAAAAGATTTGCCATCAATTTTAATATCTTTACATTGAATTTCTTCATCAACATTCATGTTTAAAGATTTAAGAGCATGTTTAATTAAATAAAATAATATAATTTCCTTACCATTATCGCCTCTTAAATCTTTATTCTTCCCATAAGGTGTATCACACAAGGGAACTATGGTAATACCTGATTTTGATTTTAATGCAAGTTCCTTTGTGAATTTATAAGCATCATCAGCTCTCTGTGCATGTCCCTGAAAAAAAATAAAAATTGATCCGTTAGCGTTTCTTTCATTAAAATTTTTTAATTTTTCTTCATCGGTCCTTGCGTCTACAATAAAAAGATAACCCTTTAAATACTCACCATTAAATTCAATATCAACATTTTGTACATTGGGTTTGACCTGGACCTCTCTTTTTTTTATATTATTTTCAGTAAATCCTAAACCTGAAAGTAAATATGTAAAAAATAAAAACATAAAAAATATTTTTTTCATGTTACCCTCCAAAACATATAATTTGTTGCTATGTTTTAAAAAATTATTTTCTATTTGGGTACTGTCAACCATTGTGAAGTCAAGTCTAATTTTGTGTGGAATCCTACCAGATACATAATAATTACTTACAACTCCAATGACTAGTATTACATCGTTTATTCTATTATTGAAATATTGCTGTCTTCAACGAATATAAAGGTCTTTTAAAAATAGTTTTCGATTTTTCCCACAGGCTGCTTGTAATGTGGTTTTATACTTAGAAATGGTTAATTTCCAGATAGGAAAAATATAACATCAGCCGAACAGGATGTGCGGCCTTATATGTTTGCACCTGTTTGCATTAGCTTAAAAAAGCACATTTCCAGAATTATGGGGATACATTGTTGAATATTTTTCAAGCAGTTAATGGTAGCATATTTTAGAGCCTTGCAAACTATTGGGAAATTATACATTAAAATTTTTGAAAACGCAAGCTATTCATATCTCATTATTACATTGACAGGTGAAATTAATCTTGCTATATTTCACGTTATATTGTATGAAAGTATGATATGAAAAACCTACTGGCATGCTGTACAGCAAAATTAAATATATGCATGAATAGCATAGCATATATATTAACCATAGTATTTATCATAAGCTGTTCATCAGAAGATACTAACTCTCTACATTTGACTTCTGAAGAGATAAAATATATACAATCATTAAAAAAACCAGTTATTGCAGCACCCTGTCCCGATTATCCACCCATTGATTTTACTGACCATGATGGTAACCATATAGGATTAAGCCATGATTATTTGGATGAGATCAGTAAAAAGCTTGGAGTAACGTTCACGGTAGCAACAATACAATCATGGGCAGATGTGTTACAGGCAGCTAAAGATAGGAAAGTGGATATTGTTCTTTCAATCCAGGATGTTCCTGAGCGCCATTCGTATTTACAGTTTACAAAGCCGTATGTACGCATCCCCAACGTTATTGTTGTGCAAAAATCCAATACAAAAGTTAATAACCTGGATGATTTAGCTGGGAAGAAAATTGCAGCAGTGAAGGGTTATGCGGTCATTGACTTTATTAAAAAGAAATATCCATCATTTACTATAGAGGCGGTGAAAAACGAAACTGAAGGCTTGATGAAATTGTCCTTTGGTGAATATGATGCAATGATTATCTCACTTTCAACAGTATCATATCTGGTAGATACCTATGGCATTACAAATTTACGTATTGCAGGTAATGCGGGATATGACTGGAACTTGTGCATAGGTGTTCGCAATGATGATCCGGTGCTTTTTTCAATTATTTCAAAAGCTTTGAATTCAATACCTGAAAGTAAAAGACGTGCTATTTACCAGCGATGGATTTCACTTGCACCACGACCATTTTACAAGGAAAAAGAATTCTGGTATATCCTGACTTTATTGCTTTTTGGAGGATTGCTTGTAATAATTGGTATTATTGCCTGGAATGCTTCATTACGCAGGCAGGTAAAAATAAAAACGCAGCAGCTTGAACATGAGTTGTACTGGCATAAAAAAACTCAGGAGCAATTGCTTCTTGAAAAGGAACGGCTGCTTATTACTATCCAATCAATTGGCGATGCATTCATAAGCACTGATGATAAAGGGAACATCATCCTTTCCAATAAGCAGGCAGATGTATTATTTAATAATATGATATCATTGGGGAAAGATGTCAGGTCTTTAGTCAATTTTACTGAATCAACTACGCAAAAACTTGTTGATCCAATTGGTGAATGTATTAAGTTAAAAAAATCCGTTATATATTATCATCTTAAATGCCAATGTAATAATAGAACAATAGATGTGTCTGTAGCTTCTTCGCCCATTGAAATAGAAAATACTATTATTGGGGCCGTTACAATAATCAGGGATATTACCGACATGCTTGCAATGCAAAATGAGCTTATAAAACTGCAACAGTTTGAATCATTAGGAATACTGGCTGCGGGGATTGCTCATGATTTCAATAACATCCTTACTGCAATAATGGGCAATGCTGAAATAGCATCATTGATGCTGTTAAAAAATACTAAAGGGAATGATGTATTAGAAATAATTGATGGTATTAAAAAATCTGTGAAATCAGCTCAATCATTGACTGGGCAGCTGTTAACCTACGCAAAAGGTGGCAAGCCAATTAAAAAAGAAGGTAATATAATTCAGTTAATTCATGATACTGTTGATTTTGTGACACATGGAAGTAGCGTTAAAGTTGGATACATAGTTGACGGCAACATAGAAAATTTTGACTTTGATGAACATCAAATTTCGCATGTTTTTAGAAATATAGTGTTAAATGCAATACAGGCTATGAACAAGAGTGGAGTGTTAACAGTTACAGTAAAAAAAGTAGAACTTAAACATGATGTATTGCAACTTCCTGACGGCGAATATGTTATGATTAAGTTTTCTGATACCGGAAAAGGTATACCCCAGGAACATATATCAAAAATCTTTGACCCTTATTTTACGACAAAAGAAAAAGGAACAGGGTTAGGACTTACCACGTCGTTATCCATAATCAGACAGCATGGTGGTACCATTACAGTATCATCTTCAGATAAGGGAACAGAATTTACAGTGTATCTACCAAAAATTAAAGGTACTGTTTCTGTTAATGAAAATCATAATGCGCGTGTTGATTCAATCAGTGCACATGTATTAATACTGGACGACAGGCAGGAGATATTGGATGTTACAGCAGGGATGCTGGATATATTAGGATGTACGTATGACACGGCAAGCCATAGTGATGATGCAATAAATAAAATACTTACAGCAAAAGAACGGGGTAAACCATTTGATTGTGTACTGGTTGATATTACTATTCCTGGAAGCATAAGTGGGGTGGATGCTTTTGCCCAGATGAAGAAGATTCAGGAAAAACTAAAAGGAATTGTTATGAGCGGATATGCTGATAACAGTGCTATTGCAGATTATGCACAATATGGATTTTCGTGGTATCTTGTTAAACCGTTTACTTTCGATGATTTAAAGCAAGCTTTAATAAAAGCAACTATCGCATAATTATATTGTATTGAAAATATTGTAATTCTATTAAATACATATGTATCTAATGTGTTGAGTAAATTATGGAATCATTCTGGCAAAAAATAGATACTATAGATACTATCACACAGGGAACCATACTTTTAAGAATTAATAATAACCTTAAAAAAAGGCAACAGGGTGTTTTTCTTCAGTATGATGGAGGAATCATTCTAAAAAATGTGATTGATCATAATAATAATAGCCTTGTTGCCGCCGAAGGGATAATTTATCCAATTCAAGAAGATATTTTTTTTAAAGCAACATCAACATTTGCTACCAGTCCATTAGCTTCAAAGGCTTTAAAAATAATTTTTGAGTGGCCACTGTATCAAAAACATTCAGAATTATCGCTACACATTGAGCATTTTGTAAAAACCACATTTGTGCCAGAGCAAATATTAGATTACCAGAAAAACGATAATCTTAAATCAATATTCATTCCCATTCAGCAGTATTTCCGTATTGGCAGGTATAAAGAGCGGCGTAATATTGAACGAGTGTGTTATGAAAAGTTTAAGTTCTGGCTTGATTCATTACGTGTTGGCGAGCACATAACATATTTAGCTTCAGTTGCAGGAATTTCATCGCATACACCAAAGTTTTATTCTGCTGGAACTAAACCTCATGAAGTTACCTATCAGTATCTGGATCATGAAGAGTTTGCATTTAATCCCACACATGGTGGTCATATTAAACTCAACGCAATAATTGGTGGCAAAAAACAGTTTTTAGTTGATGCTGGTTCTAATTATATTGGGCGTGGTGTAAAAGCAACCCTGTTTACAGCAAAACAGGTGGCAACTGCACTGAAAAAAGCGTATCCTGAGTATGAGTTTATTCCTCTGGCTGGCAGAGGTGCATTTGGCGTAGAACAGAGCTATTAATATGCGGTGGACTGCTGTTGGAACTATCGCACAAAAATAAAAAAATGATTTTGACATATTGACTATAGTGTTGTAGTATAAAAATGGAGGTGCCAATGAACAAAGAAAATATAATGGAACTGTATGCACGTCATGTGTCCTCCGGCAAGGTGGAGATGTACAAAAAATATGACATTGCGCTGGTGCCACATAAACGCCGTGGTGTATTTTTATATGATATTACCGGGAAACGGTACATAAACTGCCATTGTAACGGTGGTGTGTTTAATTTAGGGCACCGCAATAAAAAGATAATGGATGCGGTTAAAAAAGCAATGCAGCGTTATGACATTGGTAACCATCACCTTATTAGCCAGCCTAAAGCTATGCTGGCCCAAAAATTAGCAGCTACTATGCCACATGGCTTGAACCAGGTTGTGTATGGTGTTTCGGGTGGAGAGGCAATAGATACTGCTATCAAATTAGCACGAGCTGTTACAGGCCGTCCAAACATCATTTCAGCTATTGGTGGTTATCATGGGCATACGGGACTTGCGCTTGCAACAGGGGATGAAAAATTTAAAAAGCCATTTGAACCACTTTCACCTGGATTTATTCAGGTGCCATTCAATGATGTTGAAGCAATGAGAGCTGCCCTTGATGAACATACCGCTGCTGTAATACTTGAAACAATTCCAGCAACGTTAGGTATTGTAGTGCCTCATAAGGATTATTTTAAAGAAGTAAATAAGCTTTGCCACAGTCATGGTGCACTGCTTATTATGGATGAGGTGCAAACTGGCTTTGGTCGCACGGGGAAGTTATGGGGCTTTGAACATTTTGATGTGGTGCCTGACATTGTGGTTCTGGGCAAAGGCATGAGTGGTGGCATTTATCCAATTACTGCAACAGTATATAAAGAAGACTATGCGTTCTTTTTCAAAGAAAATCCTTTTATACATATCTCAACGTTTGGAGGCAGTGAAATTGGCTGCTTTGCAGCTATGGCGGTTCTTGATATGTGCGATAGCACATTGCTAAACAATGTGAATGAAATGGCAGATTATTTTACAAAAAAACTAAGTATGCTTTCCTCACAGTATCCAAAAGCTTCATTTACGGTTAGAGGACTTGGCCTCATGATGGGTCTTGCATTTAACGATGAGATGACAGCGCTTTTTATGGTTAAGCTTCTATTTGATAACGGAGTATATGTTGTGTATTCAGGGAATGATCCTAAAGTAATTCAGTTTTTGCCTCCACTTATTATTACTAAGCGGGAAGCAGATTTAGTTATTGCAGCAGTACAGAAGTCACTACAAGCCTTATCACAGTGAGGAGGCTTTTATGGAAGATGATCATAAAGATATCATAGAGCATTTAGAACTATTAAACAAAGTGTATGAACTGAAACGAAAGCGGATACGGTTTATGCAATTAGCATCTGTTGATACTGAACTTAAGGAACTGTCACAAAATTTTTATAAGATCTGGAATAAAACATCTAAGGGATTTGTGTTAAAAGATACTGTGCAGCATTCAAAAAGTATTGATATTATTAAAGGACTTTTTGGACAACATGATGAAATTATAACGATGATGCGGGGTAATAAAGCTATACTTACAGTTGATAAGATACGCTTTTATCAGTATTTGGTACGCCATATTGCAAACACGCGTGCACTTCACTATCTGTATAATCTTTTTTATGGTGAAGAAAACCTTTCAATTGAAAAACTTGTTAAGGAACAATTGCCCTATTTAGAGCGATACCTCCCAACGTTCAAAAAATTTGATAAGACAAAAAATTTGGAAGGATTAGTCCTGTCGCAGTTTGATGTGCAGAATATATGGTCTATTATTGAAATATATGACCGTATTCGTGATAATCTTATACAGGATACGAGTTTATACCGGCAATTTACTAAAGATTTTACACGGTTGTATCGCGAAGAGCTTAAATTAAAAATATTAGGATATGGCGAAATATCCACCGTGATGCAGACCATACATGGATCAACGCTGAATCAGTCATTTATCAAAACAAAAATTGCTGAATCGGATTGGGTATGGAAACGGATGCCCCCTATCGACACTCTTGATGCTGTTGAAGCACTGAAAAAGGTTTATCATGAATACAGGGAAATACTTACAAAAAAAATTGGCATACAGGTGCCACAGCAACAGTTTCGTTATTTTAAAAGCAATGGATGGTATACCGTATATGCTGGTCAAAAAAAAATAAATCCACAGATGGTTGGAAATTTTCTGGTAAAACGTTTGGATGAGAAAAATGCAGTTGTCCTGTTTAATAAGATACTGGCTGAATTAAAAAAATGGTATAGCTTTAATATAAGCGATAGTTCCCTGAAAGTGGGTATTGATGGGCAGATATCAAACTGGGTACTGATTTCGGTTGATGGTGCCCTGAATTATGTTGGTCAAAATGATACTCTTGTTTATATTGATACCAGTACACCGTTATATCGTATTAACGGGGTTGAACAGCTAAATGCAGAGCTGTTTTTGAAAAATACACCATGGTTTTTACGCGCAATTATACGGGCTTTATTTTTACAGGAAGTTCTGGATAGGTATTATGATTTGCGTTCAGTGGTTATTGACTGTATAGCAAACCTGTATAAGGAAAAGCGTGAGGATTTGATACCTGCGTTTATAAAAGCTGCAAATTTTTTCTTTGCTTCAATAGATGAATCAATTCAGCCACTGACTCTTGATGAGATTGCAAAATATTATAAAAGTGATGCTTTTATATGGCGCCTGTTCCAGTTTGCACGCAGAGTTGATAAATTTGTAACCGAGGTTATTTTTCGAAAGAAATATATGTACCGACTTCCAGAAAAAATTGAACGGTAATCTATGTGAGTATACTTTTCCAGCCAAGCGCCAGTACTTTATGTGCATTTTCTATATGTTTTTTTCGAGTCTTTGATGGATGTGCATGAGCCATCAATGCAATAAGAATGACAAGTTCCATTAAGCGTACGCTATAATCATTATTATCCACTTCAATTGTAACAAATGTATTGTACCGTAGTTTAAGTGGTATGATAAATGAAATTCCTAAATCCCAGTCAAGTACTGTTGATGACACCGCATTATGGACAACTCTATTATTAATGCGAACCGTTCCACGGGAAAAAATAAGATTTGAACTGGTAAGTCCTAATTTTTTTACACTCCTGTAAATAAAATTAATAAGGGCATGGGGCATATTGCAGGTAAAGTAACAGTTGCCCTTAACTTTTTTTAATGGTTTAACTACTTTCTGTACTTTACCTCTAATACGGCGTGGCACAACAATGTAACGCTGTGTCTTATCAATAGTATTAATATTAATGATGTTGTCTTTATTCATTGTAAAAAGAATTATAACCCGCCTTCAATGGCGTGAAGTATTCTATTACTATTTTGTTAATTCACAGTATAATTATTTATAATATGATTATATATTGTTTCAAGTGCCTTGTCATGTGACCCATCAATAGCTGTATCAATTATCACGTCTTTTCTATTTGTTTCAAACCAGTGATATAACATGCGCATGCCATCTTTTACTGTAGGCGCGCTGTGACATAGTGTAACAATTTTTCGCATTTCATCACGGCTGAAGAAATTACGTGCACCATTGATAACAAAAATAAAATGGCGCAGGTCATCAGCCTCAACTACTTCAAGCTTGTCTTTGCTGTATCCTTTTTGTTTTGCAGTAATGGTTTTAACGTCAAGTTCATCAAATTCATGTTGCAATTTTTTAACTTCCAGGTTATGTAAAAGCACCTTGGCCTGTTCATAAAGAAAGTTAAGACTTTCCACATCAAGTTTTTTTAAAAGCAGGTTAATAGCTTTAATGTATTGTGCTGTAGCAGCGGTAGCAGTTGATTTCGATCCGGGTTGTGTTTTTTTAGCCTGCGATTTACTTTTATTGTTTTTTTTCTTTTGTGTTGCCATACGTTTTTATTTAATTTGTACTATAACGGTATAAATAAATGCAGCTATTGCAATAGTTTGAGTAAACCATAGACCAATTATCCATTTAATTGTACTTGAACGAACGGTTTCAATTTCTTTTAAAAGAGATAATTCAATTTCTTTCATCTGAAATCGATTTTGTTCAATTTCTTTAATTAAACGCAATTCAGTTTCCCTTACATCCTGCTTTGTTGCCGATTCATTTTGTTTTATAGACTGTTCCAGCGAATCAATAATTTCCGCTAAGCCTTTTGCAATAGCTTCGTTTTCTTTAAATATCTCATATGTTTTTAAAGCTAAACCCATGTATAATATCCTTTTGCACCTGGAATAATTATTTAATTACATATTAGATAAATTTTCCAATAGTGTCAAATAAAAATTACAGCTTAACTCTGAAATAGCGTTTTATAAATGATACCTTACCTTTGTTATAAGGTGGGTATCGTAAAAATGTATCTATAAAAAACGGCTTTTTTAAAACGCCTTTATAATGGGTAAATGTATCAAAACTTGCTTTTCCATGGTATTGTCCAATCCCGCTGAAACCAATCCCACCAAACGGCAAATACGGCGAAACATAGTGTGAGATAGTATCATTAACGCAACCGCCACCAAAAGAAATATCATCAATAAGCTTTTCCCAGGTTCTTTTATTATTTGTGAAGATATATGCAGCCAGTGGTTTTGGAAACGATTTAATAATCTGTGCTGCTTCTTCAATAGTGGTAAACTCCAGTACAGGGAGTATGGGGCCAAATATTTCCTCCTGCATTGATGGATGGTTAAGTGTAATATTGGTGATAAGTGTTGGAGCTATGTATCGTTCTTCTTTGTTAGTTTGGCCACCTACGGCAATGGTACAGTGTTCAAGCATCCGTGCAAGACGATCATATTGCTGATTGTCAATTATACGCGCAAAGTCATTACTTGCCTGTGGATCATCCCCATAAAATTCAGTTATATATTTTTGTGATGCATGTATAAATTCTTCTTTTTTGTTTTTATGAATCAATACGTAATCAGGAGCAATACAGGTTTGGCCAGCATTAATAAACTTACCCCACATAATACGTCGGGCTGAAGCATCAATATCGGCATCATCACATACTATGGCAGGGCTTTTGCCTCCCAGCTCTAACGTAACAGGAGTTAATTGCTTTGCTGCTGCCTGCATAATAGTCTTCCCAACATCAGTACTTCCGGTAAAGAAGATGTAATCAAATTTTTGATTCAAAATTTCGTCATATACTCCAGGATATTTTTGAACCACAGCAATATATTCTTCAGGGAAAAACTCATTAATCATATCATACAAAACTTTTGAACTTTCCTGTGCGGTATAGGCTGGTTTAATAATAGCACAATTTCCAGCAGCTATTGCACCAATTAAGGGATTCAATACTAAGTTAATAGGATAATTCCATGCGCCAATAATAAGTGCAACACCATATGGTTCCGGGAAAATATAACTTTTAGAAAAAAGGTGAACTATTGGAGTTTTTACCCGTTTTGGCTTTGCCCATTGCTTCAGGTGCTTTATGGCATGGTCAATTTCATATATGGTTACTGCTATTTCGGTGGCAATTGTTTCGTATTTAGGTTTTTTAAAGTCTTTATCCAGAGCCTCTATGATACGGTTACCATATGTTTTCAGTGATTTGCGTAACGTAGCAAGTTGTTGTAATCTGAAATGTATATCTTTTGTGGCACCTGTTTCAAAAAATTTTCTTTGAGATGTAAGTATTTCATTGACCGTGGTCATGGTTAGTTCTCCTTAATTGTAATAAGTATAAAAATATACTGAACATGATAACAATAGTCAACATAAAGATTGTTAAAAAATATAAAACCGTTAGTTTTAAATTTAAAAGATGGAAGGATAATCAACAATATGAGAGCTATAAGATAATTGGTTAGTGGAGTTTTATTTGCACATTACCCTAATGCAACATCCATGAGCATCATGGTGGCAAAGCCAATGATAGCACCAATGGTTGAAAGGTCGGTTTCATTACCGGTTTGTGATTCAGGGATAAGTTCTTCAACTACCACGAAAATCATGGCACCTGCAGCAAATGACAACGCATAGGGTAGGAGTGGTGTAATTACTGAAACCAGGTATGCACCAATCACACCTGCAATTGGTTCAACAATACCGGATAACTGACCGCATTGGAAAGCCTTAAAACGCGAAAAACCTTCACGCCGCAGGGGGATTGAAACAGCAGCGCCCTCAGGGAAGTTTTGTAGTCCAATACCAATTGCTAAAGCGATAGCACCTGCTAATACACCTGTATCAGTGGAATTAGTCAGTGCACCAAAAGAAATACCTACTGCAAGACCTTCAGGAATATTGTGCATGGTGATAGCAAGAACTAAAAGAACACTTCGTTGCCAAGAAGTTTTAACTCCTTCGGCTTTTTCTATTGCAAGTCCCATGTGGAGATGGGGTAATATCCTGTCAATAACCAGTAAAAATGCAGCACCACATAAAAATCCCGATACTGCGGGAATCCATGGAGTATTGCCTGTTGATTGTGCCATTTCAATTGCAGGATTGAGTAACGACCAGAAACTTGCAGCTATCATCACACCAGCTGCAAATCCTAACATTGAATTAAGTATTTTCTTGTTAATTGAAGAAAAGAAAAATACCATAGCGGCACCTAAAGCAGTTACAGCCCAGGTAAAAAGGGTAGCAACAAGTGCCAGAAAAACAGGATTATATGTTAAAAGATTTTTTAGCATATTGAAACACTTTGTGTCAATCAACGAAGCACAGTGTTTAGTGAATTCTCATCATAATGCAATAATATTTCCATTAAATGTCAAGCTGTAAATGGGAGTAATATAGATCACATCCAAAAGCTTAACGGTAACGCTGATTCATGAATAGCTGTAAATTAAAAGTTTATACCATTCTTTTGTCGATAGTTACTGGTGAAATCTCAGTACAATTATATTAAATTATCGAATAAATGTATTATTGAAAAAATGCAATAATAAAAAATTTATTTGACAGATATAATGATTGTATATACTATACATATACAGTATGAGACAAATTGATTTTGAAAATATAACAGGTTTTGATTGGGACGAAGGCAATGAATTTAAAAATTGGGTAAAGCATAAAGTGTCTGTAGCTGAATGTGAAGAAGTATTTTTTAATGAACCATTTTTTACCTATGTTGATGAAAAACATTCTTTGAAGGAAGATAGATATTTTGTGCTGGGTCAGACTGATCAAAAAAGACATTTATTTATTGTGTTCACAATACGCAAAACATTAATACGGGTAATATCTGCACGTGACATGAATAAGAATGAGAGGAAAATATATGAAAAACTTAAAAAAGATACCACAATTTGATAACGAAGATAAAGAAAGAGAATTCTGGAGCAATAATGATGCAACTGAATATATTAATTTTGCTAAATCAAAAAAAATGTATTTGCCAAATATTAAACCAACGACCAGATCAATTTCAATTCGTTTGCCAGAATCTTTGATATATAAATTAAAAAATATAGCAAATAAGAAGGATATTCCCTATCAATCTCTAATTAAGCTATTTTTAGCAGAAAAAGTTAATGAAGAGATGAAAAAGCAATAATAGTTAAAATTATCTTGACAGTTTTTACTAGTATAATTCTATTGCTTTACAATATTTATAAGTTAAGTATTATGACATTTTCACGCGATCATATAGGGTATTTTTTGGGATTTGTAATTCTTGGTGGTATATTAGGAATTGCAATTGGTTCTTTTATAGTTAAGCTGGCTCCTTCGCTGGCTGTTATCAATGCGCCTCTCACCAGGCCAATTGGATTTGATCTGAATTTGATAAGTTTTTACATTCGTTTTAATATTTCTGCAATTGTGGGAATGATTGCAGGTGTTTTATTGTTCAAATGGATTTAAGTAGTAAAGGTTGCTCCTGCAACTATCACGCATTCCGTAAAAGCGGAGTGTAAATATGTAAACCGGTTTACAGTAGCCGGTTGCCACATACCAGAAGTTTTTTACTATGAACTATCGCCCAAACTGTACATAATTCAAATAACACTGTATGTGTTTATTTGATGAGTATACATGATGCTTTGGTAAGCATTGAATATTATATTATCAGGAGGTATTTCATTGTCAGTAATATCAATGAAAGCTTTGTTGGAATCCGGGGTTCATTTTGGGCACCAGACACGCCGATGGAACCCTCGTATGGCACAGTTTATCTTTACTGCGCGTAATGGTATACATATCATCGATTTGCAGAAAACCATGCAGCGGCTTAAAATTGCCTATGCTGCAATGAAGGAAATTGCTGCAAAAGGTGGCAGGGTGCTTTTTGTTGGTACCAAGAAACAGGCACAGGGTGCAGTGAAAGAATATGCTCAGAAGTGTGGACAGTTCTATGTATCAGAGCGCTGGTTGGGTGGATTGCTTACTAATTATAAAACTGTTTCGCGGTCTATACAGCGATTGAAAGAACTTGAACAGATGGAAGCTACCGGAAAATGGGAAGCCGAAACCAAAAAGGAAATTTTGGAGCTTACCCGTGAGCTTGAACGCAAGCGCAAGGTACTTGAAGGTATCAAAGATATGGATAGGCTGCCCGATGCTTTGTTTATCATTGACCCAAAGCGGGAAGCTATTGCTGTTCAGGAAGCGCGTAAATTAGGTATTCCCATTTTTGCAGTGGTTGATACCAATTGTAATCCCGATGAAATAGATTATCCCATTCCGGGCAATGATGATGCTATACGGGCTATAGCACTGTTTCTGGAAGTTATGGCTAATGCCATCATTGAAGGTCAGTCAGCAGGTCAGGTGAGCGGTGAAGCCGTAGAAGCAAAAATTGACTTTGTTGAAGAAGAAGCAGCTGAAGCTAAACCTGAAAAAGATTATGCTGAAGAGTATGCTGACGAATTTGATGAATATGAAGATGACAGGCGTTAAGTATTTTGTATGATAATTAATTTTTATGTAAATAAAGGAGTTGTACAGTGGCAGAAATTACAAGTGAAATGATAAAAGAGTTACGTGAAAAAACTCAGGCAGGTATGCTTGATTGTAAAAAAGCATTAATTGAATGTGGCGGCGATATGGAAAAAGCAGTTGATTATCTGCGCAAAAAGGGGCTGGCTGCTGCAAACAAGCGTGAGGGGCGTGTTGCCAAGGAAGGTATCATAGCTTCCTATATCCATAATAACAGTAAGCTTGGCGTACTTTTAGAGCTTAACTGTGAAACTGACTTTGTTGCACGAAACCAGGATTTTCAGGATTTAGCAAAGGACCTGTGCATGCAGGTTGCAGCAGCAAATCCGCTGTATGTGAGTCCTGAGGATGTACCGGCTGAAGTCCTGGAGCGTGAAAAAGAGATTTATCGTGAGCAGTTAAAAGAAAGTGGTAAACCTGCAAATGTAATTGAAAAAATAGTTGAAGGAAAACTTACCAAGTTTTATTCTGAAGTATGCTTGCTTGAGCAGGAATTTATCAAGGACAATAAGGTATTGATCAAAGACCTCATTAAAAACAAGATAGCAACGTATGGTGAAAACATCACCGTTGGTCGTTTTGTACGCTTTCAGATTGGGCAGCGATAGTTACTGATTAAGGTTAAACAGGATGGAATCAGAGTCACCAGCACAATACAAACGAATTTTACTTAAATTAAGTGGCGAAGCACTTGCCGGGCAGCAAAAGGTGGGAATCAATCCTGAGATTGTTTCCCACATTGCCCGTGAAGTGAAGAGAGCCTACGAATTGGGAGTTGATGTTGCACTTGTCATTGGTGGTGGTAATATCTTCAGAGGGTCAATGGGGACATCCATTGGCATTGAGCGGGCAACCGGCGATTACATGGGAATGCTTGGAACAGTGATTAATGCGCTTGCTGTTCAGAGCGTTCTTGAAAACATGAAAATACCAACACGTGTGATGACTGCTATTGAAATGCGCCAGGTTGCAGAACCATATATACGCAGGCGGGCATTGCGTCACCTGGAAAAGCGAAGAATTATTATCTTTGCTGCTGGTACAGGAAATCCGTTTTTTACTACCGATACTGCTGCTGCATTGCGTGCCATTGAAATTGGTGCAGACCTTTTCCTCAAAGCTACCAAAGTTGATGGGATTTACGACAAAGACCCGGTTAAATTCCCTGAAGCGCATAAAATAAATGCAGCATCATACATGGATGTTTTACAGCAACAATTAGGGGTAATGGATTACACTGCAGTGTCATTATGTATGGAAAACAAACTACCACTTGTTGTATTTAATTTGTTTGATGAAGGATCACTGGTAAAGATTTTAAAAGGTGAAGATATAGGCACACGGATTTCGTAATATTAATTTGGTTGGGGGAATATATGATAAAAGATATTCTTGATGATGTGAAAAACCGCATGCAGAAAAGTGTTCAAAATCTGGCAAAGGATTTTGCAACAATCCGTACTGGCAGGGCAAATCCAGCAATCTTTGATAATGTTAAGGTAGAAGCCTATGGTACCGAAATGCCATTAAATCAGGTTGCTACAATATCCTGCCCCGAGCCACGGCTTGTAGTAATACAGCCATGGGACAGAACCAATTTAAGTGCTATAGAAAAAGCAATATTAAAATCCAATCTTTCTTTAACCCCAAATAATGATGGCAATATCATTCGTATTCAAATACCTGAACTTACCGAAGAACGGCGCAAGGAATATGTTAAGATGATAAAGCAAAAGGCAGAGGAATGCAAAGTTGCTATACGTAATATTCGCCGTGACGGCAATGACATGGTAAAAGACCTTGAAAAGTCCAAGGAAATATCAGAAGATGACGCAAAAAATGCACTGGATGAAATTCAAAAAATCACTGATAAATTTGTAGCTGAAGTACAGACAATGACTGACGGCAAAGAAAAAGAGATAATGAGCTTGTAACTTTTCAAGCCCATTAGTATACTTATTAATATGCTTATACATTATAAACGAAAGATTGATTACTCCAATATACCACGGCACGTTGCTATCATCATGGATGGCAACGGAAGATGGGCAAAAAGAAGGGGCTTGCCGCGTATTGAGGGACACAGGCGTGGTGCCGAAACCATTGAGCGCTGCATGGATACTGCAATAGAGCTTGGCATTAATGTTGTTTCACTGTATGCGTTTTCAACTGAAAACTGGTCACGCCCAAAAGAAGAAATTAATGGCCTGTGGAATCTTCTGGAATCTTTCTTTGAAAAAAAGCTGAACACCATAATTGAAAAAGGGGTTCAGGTACGGCATTCTGGCAGTCTTAAGGAGCTTCCTGTAAATGTTCAGCGCATTATTACTGATGCTGTTGAAAAATCAAAAAACAATTCCAGGATAATACTTAACTTTTGCCTGAATTATGGCGGAAGACATGAGATTATTCATGCGGTGAATGAATGGCTACAGAAAAAACCTTCCCCGGAGCTATCGCTTACCCCTGAAATATTTGAAGGCTATTTATATACCAGAGGATTACCGGATGTTGATCTTTTAATCCGAACCAGTGGTGAATACAGGATAAGCAATTTTTTATTATGGCAGATAGCATATGCGGAATTAGTATTTATGAAGGTATTGTGGCCAGATTTTAATGAGAAACATCTCTACCAGGCAATATACGAATATCAACACAGGGAAAGGAGGTTTGGTGGCTTATGAAAGAGCGCACTAAAAATACTTTAATACGGATTCTGACTGCAGTTGTTGCATTGCCGGTTTATGTGTTTTTGATTGTAACGGACTCATTATATTCATTGCCGGTGCTTCTGGTTAGCATCATTGTTACCGGTGTTTGCCTGTGGGAATTTTATCAGATAGCTGAAGGGCAAACCGGTTACAGGCCATTTGTAAAGACGGGAATGATTTCAGCATTGATTATCAATATTATCATGTATTCGTATGCATATGGAAACATTACCGGTATTGGCAGTTTAACAGTAAATTTTGATGTACGCTATCTGCTTGCAGCTGTAATGATAGCTATCAGTGTGTTTGCTACAATTCATATTGTAAAGCGCCCATTAAAAGGGGGGATATACTCATTAGGTGCAACTATACTTGGCTGGTTTATCATTGTTATTCCGTATGCACATATAATGTTTTTGAAATCATTACGTGATGGTGTTCTATTCATTATTTTTGTACATCTGATTGTTATGATTAATGATACCGGTGCATATTTTGGAGGTGTGTATTTTGGGAAGCATAAAGCCAATTTTAAAGCATCGCCCAATAAGTCATGGGAAGGGTATTTCAGTGGACTTTTGTTTGGCATTGTTTTTGCAATTATTTACAGCCAGCTAATTGAAGTATTGTATGGTAGATATTTCTTCAGTATTGTTGAATCAGCCATTATTGGTATTATATTCAGTATTATAGGTAATATTGGTGATTTGTTTGAATCAGCAATAAAACGTGATGGTGCCATAAAAGATTCAGGTTCTATTATTCCAGGTCATGGTGGTATGTGGGATGTGTTTGATTCAACGATATTTGCAATGCCATTATTTTACTACTATCTGGTAATCCGAGGGATTATATAAGGTACTCATTGGTTTATGCATTCAAGCGTAATAATATTTGGTTCCACCGGTTCAATAGGCCTTTCTACTCTTAAAGTGATTCGTCAGTTTGGAAACAGATTTACTGTAAAAGGGCTATCGTGCCATAAAAATATAACACTATTAAAAGAGCAGATACTTGAATTTCATCCACAATACGTTGCTGTAAGTGATGAAGAAACGTGTTCTACTGATGAATATAAAAAGTTAAAAAAAGAATTTGGTTCGATAGTTTTTTATGAAGGGCTTGAAGGCTTAAGCAAGCTTGCTGCAAATGGTGCTGATATTCTGGTTGTTGGCATTGTTGGTGCTGCTGCACTCAAGCCAACACTTGATTCGTTACAGTATATTAAACGCATAGCAATTGCCAATAAAGAGACACTGGTGATGGCAGGTGATATTTTTTTAAAGCTTTTACAGCGGTATGCTGTTGAACTTTTGCCTGTGGACAGTGAACACTGTGCTATATTTACATTGCTTGGTGGCAGAAATACTGATTCAGTAAAGCGGTTAATACTGACAGCAAGCGGTGGAAGTGTGCGTCATAAACCGGTTGAGGCGCTTGATACTGTTACTGTGGAAGAAGCCCTTACGCACCCAACATGGGATATGGGTAAAAAGATTACCATAGATTCTGCAACATTGATGAACAAGGGGCTTGAGGTTATAGAGGCACATTACCTTTTTTCAGTGCCGTATGAGTCAATTGAGGTGATGATTCATCCGGAAAGCATTATTCATGGTATGGTGGAACTCATTGATGGCACATTGCTTGCTCATATGAGCATTACCGATATGGTGTATCCTATCCAGCGGGCATTGACGTATCCACAGGTGTGCCATAATGATTTTGGGAACGTTGATTTAACAGCAATAGGTTCCCTGCATTTTACAAAACCTGATAAAAAGCGCTATCCGGCACTTGAGCTGTGTTATGAAGCTGGAAGGCAGGGTGGTACCATGCCGGCAGTACTCAATGCAGCAAATGAGGTAGCCGTCAATGCGTTTTTACAGAAGAAGATTTCGTTTACTAACATAGTATCAGTAGTTGAAAAGGTTTTAGGGAAGCATAGGAAGATTGATGATCCTGATTTGCAAACAATATTCAATGCTGATGCAGAAGCACGACAATTAGCACTAACATGTATATGAGGTAAATAATGGTAACACTTACGTATATTTTAGCAGCTGTAATTTTACTGGGTTTGTGTATTTTTGTTCATGAGTTGGGACACCTGTTAGGTGGCAAAATGGTGGGCATAAAGGCAGAAGTTTTTTCCATTGGTTATGGTAAAGGTTTTATAAAGAAAAAATGGGGCGATACAACCTATCAGATAACATTAATCCCATTTGGTGGATATTGTAAATTTTATGGTGAGGATCCAAACGAAGAGCGTCAAGGCAATCCGTATGAATTTTTAAGTGCACATCCCTTAAAGCGTGTTGTTACGGTACTCATGGGGCCACTGTTTAACCTGTTTTTTGGTATCATACTTTTCTTTATCATGAATATCCACGGTTATCCTGTTGAAACAAATAAGATCTATATCCCTGAATATTTAACAAAAGGTGAATATGTTTCGCCTGCGTATGAAGCAGGGCTCAGGACTGGGGATACCATCGTTGCTATTAACAATGAACAGATTGTAGGGTTTACCGATATTCAGAGCAAAGTAGCCTTTTCCAAAGGCAAACCTATCACGGTTAAAGCAATCAGGGGCAATGATACATTGGAAGTAACTATCGCCCCAAAAAAATACACAAAGAAGGGATACTATACCATTGGTGTTATGCCCTACGGCGATAGGGTGCTGGTTATGGGTATTCTTGATAATTCCCCGGCAAAAAAAGCTGGTTTAAAGGAAATGGATGAGATCATTGAAGCAAATGGGACTCAGTTCCACTCACCTGAGGAATTCACACAATTTATACGGCGACATCCTGATAAGGAATTATCGCTTACCATAAGTAGAGGTGGGCACCTCATTACACTTCCCATAACTCCACAAACAAAAGAGGTGTTGACGATAAACCAGTTTACAGACATGCGCTTTCCAAAAGAAAGCTATACAATTACGGTTGATTCAATGTCGCTGATTAAAGCAGCAGCAAATGCTGGAAAGGTTCTCATAAATGGAAAAGCAGTAAAGTCATTTGAAGAAATGCAAAACATTATTAATGCTTCAAAAGGTGTCATAACACTTAAGACTCCTGGTGGCACCTATAGTGGCATCATGAAATTTGAACGGTATGGATTTGTGGGTATAGAAACTGCTATTTCACCTGAAAATAAATTTATACAGTATGGTGTACGTGATGCTTTTGTAAAATCGCTGGTTGATCCATTTGATTTTATTGCACTTAATTTCCGCGGCATTGGCATGATGTTTTCGGGTGAGCTTGATGTGCGGCAAAATTTATCAGGTCCAATACGCATAGCAAAGATTGCTGGCGATACTGCATACTATCGCGGCGTGTCTGCATTTATCATACTCATGGCAAAAATTTCCATCATCCTTATGGTCATGAACCTGCTTCCCATTCCCATGGTTGATGGAAGCTTTATTCTCATCTTTCTGTACGAAGCCATTACGCGCCGTGCATTCAGCCAGAAGCTATTAGAAAAAATTCAAATGATTGGTTTTGCCATTCTGGTGCTTTTGGGTATATTTGTTATATTCAATGATTTATCGTTTTTGCCATTTTTCAAAGATTTATTTTAATGTGCGATAGTTACTGATTAATGAATTATTCCCGCAGAAAAACCATTCCTGTACAGGCAGGCAGTTTAACCATTGGTGGTGATGCACCGATATCGCTGCAGTCAATGACAAATATACCTGTAAGCCAGGTAAAAGCAACAATTGAGAAGATAATACGTTTGCAGCAGGAAGGGGCTCAGCTTGTACGGCTTGCATTGCGTACAGAGGATGATGCACAGTATATAAAAGAAATAAAAAAAGAAGTAACCGTACCATTGTGCGCTGATATCCATTTCAATTACAAAATAGCACTGAAAGCCATAGAGAACGGCATAGATAAATTGCGCATTAATCCTGGCAATATTGGCGCAAAAGAGAATGTGGTTACTTTAGTGAAGGCTGCCAGTGAAAGAAATATCCCTATCAGGATTGGTGTTAACTCAGGTTCTGTAGATATAAAAAAATATGGGGAAGTAAATCCCCAAACGCTTGTTGCTTCAGCCATGGAGCATGTGCAGCTTCTTGAAGATTGCAGGTTTACCAGTATAGTTGTTTCCATAAAATCATCGGATTTGCTGCAGACAATTGAAGCAAACCGCATCTTTGCATCACAGCGCCAGTATCCCATCCATATAGGATTAACCGAAGCTGGCTATGGCACTGATTGTATTATTGCAAGCAGTATGGTTATTGGCACACTACTATATGAAGGTATTGGCGATACCATACGACTTTCCATGACAGGTGATCCTGTCCATGAGGTAAGAGCTGCAAAGCGCATCCTTGAAATTGGCGGTTTCCGATTCAGGCCATATACCATTATTGCCTGCCCAACATGTGGCCGCACCGATACAAAATTAGATATACTGCAATTGACGCAGGAAGTAGAATCAATGGTAAAATTACATTTTGAAAAGACATTGATTGAAAAGCACAAACACATAACGATAGCGGTAATGGGATGTGAGGTTAATGGCCCCGGTGAAGCACGGCATGCAGATATTGGCATTGCTGGAGCACGTGATGGCAGGGTTGTACTGTTTGCAAGAGGTGAAAAGAAAAAAATACTGAAAGCTTCTGAAGCTATAAAGGCAATAGAAGAAGAAATAGATGCAATGGTGTAGTAATTAAATTATTACTTGACATATACGTATTGTTTTTATATTTTATTACGTAGATATTTATAAGGTTTGAACTATGAATTCAAAATTAACATTATACATTGATAAGAAAGTGATAACAAAAGCAAAACAGTATGCGCGTAAAAATAAAACCAGTATTTCAGAGGTAGTTGAAAAATTTTTAGAATCATTGGTTGATAACCATAATAAATATACAATAGCACCTATTACAAAAGAATTATCTAATATTATAGTAAAGAAACCAAAAAAAATTAATTATAAGCGTGAAATTGAGGATTATTTGCTTTTCAAATATGATTTGTAATAAAAGCACTATTTTTTTCAATAACAATGTCTTTAAAAAAATGTATATTTTGATAGTTAAAGACGCATGCGTTTTTTTATAATCAAACAAAAATTTAAATCAATCATCAGTGCATGAAGAATAAATTATTTATTGATACAGATGTTATTTTGGATGTTGCGCTGAGACGTCATCCTTATTATATCAATTCAGCACTTGTTTTAAGCCTCATTGAATTAAAAGAATTCCATGGTTTCACCTCAACAGTAATTATAACAAATCTTTACTACATTCTTAGAAAATTGGAATCACATGATATAGCCGTAGAATTTATTAAAAAATTGCGTTTAATTATTGATGTTCTGGCTGTAGATGATGAGATTATAAATCTGGCATTAGAATCAAAGTTTAAAGATTTTGAAGATGCTATACAATATTATACTGCGTTGAAAAATGGTGTAAAATATATCATAACCAGAAATACAAAGGATTATTCATCAGGGAATATTATTGCCTGTACACCTGATGAATTTGTAACAATTATTGAAACTAAACATAAGGAATAGAGATTGCTAATGTGTTCCTCTTTTTGCTATCATATTCCTGACGGCTTGTATACCATTGGTATTACACAAAATTCTATTGAGACATTGTTACCTTATCTGCCACCTGATATAAAACCTGAATACCTGTACCATTCATTTCCGCAACACACGGTAGCATTGCAACAGTTTGCCATAGCAATGCGCTATGTGACCGTGAGTGAATTTGCTCAGTTTATTGAGGAAACCGGTTTTATTACGCAGGCGCAAAAGGATGGGTGGTCATGGACATGGGAAAAGGGCTGGACTAAGAAACAAGGCCTGTGGTGGCAAAAGCCTTTTGGCATTGATGAACTTGATACACTGTATACTGAACACAGTAGCAGTATGTGTGTGTTGCAGGTAAGCTGCAATGATGCCCGGGCATACTGTGAGTATCTGTCAAAAAAGACGGGGGAGGTGATTATGCTTCCCACGGAGTTTATGTGGGAGGCTTTTGCAGCAAAGGTTGGTATACCAGGTATGGAACAATTGCAGGAACTATCGCCCAATAAACATGTACTGCTTAGCGACTACTGCCACAGCCTTATTGAGCTTACAAAACAACGCCAGGTGTTGCCCGGTACTGTTTGGGAATGGACCGATAGTTACTTTCAAGGATATCCTGGTTGCCTGCCACATAAAGAATATGGTACCACTTATAAGGTACTGCGTGGTGGCTCATATTTTAGCAGTCCATTGCAAAGAGCACGGGAGTACCGATTCAGACGTTGCCCCACTGCACGAAGTCCGTTTTACACCTTCAGAATATGTGTTGTGCCAGCTTGATGAAAGCAGTTATTCAATGATGGCAACCACGCGTGCTGGTGCGGCACTTGCCCGTTTAATCTTTAGCGGAAAACAGGCAACCTTGAATCCTGTTGAAGGCACTTTATCTAAATTGACAAGCCGTTCCATATGCGAGTATACAAGGTCAGCCTGATGGGCAGCCCAGAATATGCCAGGCTTATTTGCTTCAAGTGCCTTCTGTGCTTGCAGATTGAGTGGCATATCCCAGCCCCACGCATCAATTCCCATCACACGAACACCAAAATTGTATAACATTACTGTTGCTTCATACGTAACGCCGCAACCACGGAAGATATAATCAGGCTGTCCGTAATACTTATCCATGCCAGTTTGTATCAGGACTATATCATTGGGCTTTATTGAATACTTGATGCGCTGTAATTCATTTTCAATATCCTCAGGTGTTACGGGATTGCCTTCAGGCTTATGGGTCATATCTAATTTAACACCATTGCCATAAAACCATTCCAGTGGCAATTCATCAATAGTTGGTGCAGGTTTTCCTCCAATGGTGGTGTTATAATGCCAGGGTGCATCAACATGGGTGCTATCGTGTGTGCCAAGGCGGGTAATGGTTTCGGTTGCCCAGCCTTCATTATTACGCATAAGATGTGCAGGCACTTTCAGAAGTGCTTCCACCTGTTTTGCCCCATCAGCATGGGAGTGATACTGTACATCAATCTTTAAAAAATCGGGAGTTTGTGGTGGTGAAGGTTCAATGGTTGATGAAAGATCAATTATTTTCATGGCTACCTCCAGATGCAATATGTAGTGTTTAGTGGTTATTGAATGTAGTGAAAAAATGTGGTTAATGCAAACATTTTTTTACTATATATAAAGGTTTGTCTATGTCTGTGCTTTATGATTTTTAGTATTACCAGATGGAATTTTTATAGATGCCAAAGAGTTTGATGTGTGGAATCACTGTTTACATTACATTAAAAATAAATTATTAATTGACATCGTTTTAAATATGATTATATAATCATATCACAGCAAGGGGGTCAGAGCCTATAGATAAAAATATACATTAAAAAAATGGGGGATGCCATGAAACTGCCTTTTACATTTGATGCTATGCTTGCTTTTGGATGGATGTCAATAATGCTACTTTTAGGCATTATTCTGCGTGCAAATATTAAAGCATTTCAAAGGTTTCTTATCCCAAGTTGTCTTATTGGTGGTGCAATAGGGCTTGTTTTACGAAGTTATGAGATTATACCTATTACTGCTGATATTCTGGAAACGTTAGCTTTCCACCTGTTTAACATATCATTTATCTCTATTGGGCTAACGTACAATAAAGAAAAAGCGGATTTGAAGCGTGCTGGTGAAGTTTTGCAGGGTTCAATATGGATGGCAAATGTTGAAGGCATATCATTTGCAATACAGGCAATTGCTGGTGGATTATGTGTTATGCTTTTAAATTCTATAGGATTTAACCTTTTCCCTGCTTTTGGCTTTTTTACACCGTTAGGTTTTACTGAAGGGCCAGGGCAGGCATTATCGGTTGGCAAGGTTTGGGAAAATTTAGGATATGCACATTCAGCTACATTGGGTCTTACTTTTGCTGTATTTGGATTCCTGTTTGCTTTTTTTGTTGGAGTGCCTCTGGCAAACTGGGGTATCAAAAAAGGTATGGCAGTACATACTCCAAAAGAATTATCTGATGAAATCCGTAAAGGTATAATACAACCTCAGAGTGAAAAAGAAATAGCCGGTGAGCTTACCACACATTCTTCGAATGTTGATGCAATGGCATTTCAGGCAAGCATCATGGGGCTGGTGTACATGATTACCTACGCTGTTGTTTATAAAGTAGCCAGTGTATTAAGTCCTGAAATGGGTCAGATGGTTTGGGGATTTTTCTTCTTCATTGGGCTTGTCATAGCTTTTATTGTACGGCTTATCATTTCAAAAATGGGAGGATTATATCTCATTGACCCTGGTATTCAGCGGCGTATTACCGGGTTTGCTGTTGATTATCTTCTTGTTGCCACCATCATGGCAATTCAGGTTGTGGTTGTGTGGCAATACATTATTCCTATTCTGGTTATTAGTATTGCAGGTGGTTTACTTACAACGTTATTCTGTGTGTATTATGGCAAACGTTTGTGGAGTTTTAAATTAGAACGCATGCTTGCCATATATGGAACTGTAACAGGAACAGTGTCATCCGGATTGTTGCTTTTGCGTATAGTTGATCCTGAATTTAAAACAACCGTAGCGCTTGAAACAGGTGTTATGCTCATGTTTGCCTCTCCATATATTATTTTAGGGATGCTCTGGGTTAGTGCTCCGGTTCTATGGCAGTGGAGTTTAATAAAAACAATTCTTGTGTTTGCTGGCATGTTTGTTGTAGCTATCTCCATAACTGAGATACAGCGTTTTCTTATTTTAAAAAAGAAACATGCCTAATTTATAAATCTTTGTATAAACTTACTTTTTAAACAATGCGTGAAGAGTAATGTTAAAATATTATTTTCTAAAATTAAAATTTAGTAATGAAAGATGAGTTATGAATATACTTGAAGAGTTAAAAGGATATTTTGAAACAAGGCTTAATGAATGCAAGACCAATCAGGAATTAAATAAACATCAAATAGCTGCCTATACAGCATATTTGGAAAAATTGGATGCAATACACGATGATGACTATGGCAAAGTTGCTGAAGCAATAGGCGAAATGTTTTTAATTGCCAGGGCTGAACAACGTGATAGATATGAATCTTTGAAACGCATTAAAACGCTTTTTGGTGATAGGGAGGGTGTGAAAGCTGAGCAAATAATGATTGATGCGGTGCAGGCATCTTCAAACCATACAGAGCTTTATAGTAATATTTCAAGAGCAAAGGACGATGCTGGTATACTTATACAAAATACTCATAGAGCATTAGAATTAATTGTAAAACTTATAACACGATGTGTGGAATACCATGTATCCTGTAAAAGCAGAAAACAGAAAAGAAAAGCTGAAGTTGTAGCTATCTGGAATGAACTGCAGCAATGTGATCCTGAAATCACTGTTGATAAAATCATGATGCATAAACCATATCGCCGGGTTATTCCGTTTGATAATGAAAGACTTTCACTAATTCTTTCATGGCTTGGTGAGGTGTTACAATAATGGATGATACAATTAAACAGATGCTATCAGGTTACCAGACAGCTCTGGCAGCATATAAGCAAAAGTTAGGTGAGTCACATGCTAAACTGATGAAAGCATATGATATATATGCAAAGCTTTGTAAAAAGGCTGAATTGCTAAACGATGCAATGACTTTTTATTCTGATAAAGAAGTTAGCACATCAATGGCTGATATGAGTGCGTTACTTGTTGAACTTGCGCAGGAAAAACAAGATACATCTCTGGCAACAATACCTTCTGTGGATCAGGTTGCTGCTGCTTATCATATTGCCTATGAACAGCTTCCTATGGAAATGAAGAAAACACGTTCAGTATATGAGCGCATTTTTGAAATTGAGAAACAATCTCAGAATGCCCTAACGTTTTTACGCACAATGGCAGATGAAAAAATCTTTTTGAAGTTGAGCATAATGCAGCAACTTGAACAATTGGAGGGAAAAAAGGAAGAAGCCCAAAGAAATTCCAATCCTGTTATGGTCAACTACTATGAAAAGATGGAAGCAAAAATTCCCAACGTGATGTCAATAGCTGAATTAGAATATTATGCAAATCTTGAAAGTGAAATTGCGATATATCAAAACTGGTGGGATATTTTACTACTCAATACCAGCGTGACACTTCTTTGCAATGCAATAGCAGGTTGGTTATTGACACAATCTGAAGATGATCGTGAGGAGGTGGAAAATGCGTATCGTTTTATTGCATACTTCTATGGTATTGATATGGATGAGCTCTTTGCTGTGCCACGCTTCAAGGACCATGTTGTGAAAGTAATATCAAAGTCGGTTAACAATTCAAATAGTATGGAAAGTGCTGAAGCATTGATTTCACAATTTAAAAATGCTATACAGGCCTGTATGAATGGTCGTGATCCTGTTAAAAGAGGTCCTGCAAAAAATCAGACCTTGATATTGTGGGAACGTGAAGCTCCGTTACAAGCACTTGAGGAAGCATATAAAACCAACGTATATAAAACGTTGTAATGTATATTATTGTATCATGTGCGAAAGTTTGTATAAAAATAAAAAAGGTTTGTCATGAATAATTTGCAGGGGAAAGTCACCGTTATCACTGGCGGTGCAAGCGGTATTGGTGCTGCCATAGCGCTGGAATTTGGATTACACGGTTCATCGATAGCAATTCTTGATGTGGATACAATTGCATTGAAGAATCAGGTTAATTTTTTGCAACGTAATAATATACCTGTGATTGGTTTTCAGTGTGACATTACCAATGAAAAACAATGCACGGTAACTATCGCCAAAATAATAAAACAATACGGTGGTATTGATATACTGGTTAACAACGCGGGCATAACTCAGCGTAGCCTTTTTATTGATACAAACGCTGCGGTGTATAAAAAAGTTATGGATGTTAATTTCTTTGGCGCCCTGTATTGTACCAGGGCAGCTATAAACAGCATTATTGAACGCAAGGGTGTTATTGTTGTTATTTCAAGTATTGCTGGTATAGCGCCATTATATGGAAGGACAGGATACAGTGCCAGCAAACACGCTCTTCACGGATTCTTTGAAAGCTTGCGAGCCGAGCTAAAGGATGATGGTGTTTGTATTATGATGGTATGTCCTGGATTTACTCGTACTAATTTGCAATCACGGGCTCTTTCTGGAAATGGAACTATCAATACTTTAGATAGGGCTATAGTTGGCAGGGAAGCAAGTCCACAGAGTGTTGCACAAGCAATTTATAAAGGGGTTATAAAGCGCAAAAGAATGCTAGTACTAACAACAGTGGGGAAACTCAGTTTTTTAATAGCAAAATATTTTCCACGATTGTATGAAATAATGATGAGTAAAAGTGTAAGAAAAGAATTTATTAAACGTTGAGTAAAGAAAATGTTACAGTCCTATTTTTGTATACCCTGACCAACGATAATCTTCATGAACTCCCTGAAGTTTTTGTCGCTGATACCTGCAGCATCCATGACACCTAATTTTTTAAACTGAAGCATGCCTTCTGCAACTGCAGAAAGAAAAAAGGCAACCATCTTGGGGTCTAAATTCTTAAAGTCACCTCTTTTTACACCGTCAGTAAACGCACCTGCCATCAATTCAAGTAAAGCTACATTCTTTTTCTGGATTTCATCTTTATGTGGGTCAGGTTCATCATCGTATTCAGCTTTGTATTCGGTTAATATGTTATAGTAATCATGATATTCATAGTAAAATTTAAGATATGAGTCATACGTTGAGATAAGTTTCTGTGCAGGAGTTTTACGTGCTGCCATGCCTTCACAGAACAGTTTGTGCAGGGTATCAATTGCCTCAAGGCAAATGGTGCTATAAATCTGCTTTTTATTTTTAAAATGGAAATAGATTGCCCCTGTTGTCAGTTTTGCCCGTTTGGCAATATTTCGTATGGATATGCCATTGTAGCCAAACTCCAGAAAAAGTTTGCGGGCAATATCAAGGATTTGTTGACGGTTATTCTTTCTCATGATGACATTGCATAAGAATGTGACAGAAAGGGTCAAGATATTTTTTTAAATTTTAAAAGGAAAACGATGATGATATCTATTGAAAAAATGATGTATTGTCATTAACGTGATATTATATCAACAAATAAATCTATTATAACATAATATTAGCATGAAAAAGATATTATCTTCCATTGATCAGGCAGTTTTGCTCAGAGCAATAGAACAGAGCCCTGCTTCCATTGTCATAACTGACACAAATGGTATAATTCAGTATGTTAATCCAAAGTTTGAAGCTATCACAGGATACACTTTTGATGAAGCTGTGGGTAAAAATCCACGAATATTGAAGTCAGGATTTCAAAGTTTAGAATTTTATCAACACATGTGGCACACCATACTGCGTGGTGAGGTGTGGGATGGAATTTTTCATAATAAGCGTAAGGATGGTAGCTTTTTCTGGGAACACTGTGTAATAGCGCCTGTTGTTGATGAAAAAGGAAATGTAACTCATTTTGTTGCTATTAAAGAAGATATAACTGAAAAGAAAGAGCAGGAAGAGGCCTTGCGTAAAAGTGAAGAAGAATTGCGCAAACGAAATGAAATTATAAGCAAGGATTTAGAATATGCAAAGCGCGTCCAGCATTCAATAATAAATACCACACTGCCTCAATATCCTGGGATAAAGATATATACACAGTATATTCCCTACGATTATGTTGGTGGCGATTTTTTCACCCTGAAAACTATTGATGAAAATCTTTGTATTTTTATGGCTGATATTACCGGACATGGAGTGCCTGCTGCTTTATTTTCAACAGTTTTAAAATATGCTGTAGAAAATTTATGGAATAGTAGGATTTTATCTCCTGATCAATTTATGTTTAAACTTAATCAGGAACTGATAGATATATTGTCAGGATACTTCTTTACCGCGTTTTATGGAGTCATAACAACAAACTTAAAGGGTGAATTGTATTTAACATATACCCGCTGTGGGCATCCCTATCCACTATTATTATCAAACAATACCATTTCAATGTTATATAGCTCCGGTACATTATTAGGTGTTTATCGGGATATACGTATAACAAGCAATCAAATCAGACTTTCAAAAAATGACAGGTTGTTTATGTTTACCGATGGTCTGGTGGAGATAGATATTAATGGAGAAAAAGATTTGCGGTTTGATATTCTTTATGAATCCATACTAAAAACAAAAGATATGCCATTGGAAGAATCCGTACAAATACTGCTTAAAGATGCAACATCACAAAACAGAACCATTGATGATGATATAGCAATTATAGCACTTGAGGTTTGTTAGGGTGTGCAGGCTTGCGCCTGCACATGAGGTGTGATGATATGGCAATTATAGCACTTAATTAATAACACTTTATGTTAGTTGAGGTATGCGGGGGAAGTTTGCAATAATTATGATTTCTTTTTATTTTTCTTCAGTATTGCATATTCAAAACCATCAAGCAATACCCTGAATGATGCAGCATTGATGTTTTCCGATAATGCATATACTTTCCACACTTCTTCACCGTCGGTGAATATGATGGTTACTTCTACATCGGTACTGGTACCTCGTTTGGCATCAAGTATATTTGCCCTGTAATCAATAAGATTGACGTTTTCAATCTCAGGAAATAGTGGTATAAGCGCCTTTTTTAAGACTTTTGCAAGAGCATCAACCGGGCCATTGCCAGTGGATGCTTCATGGATAAATGTGCCATTGGCTTCAATCTGGACTGTTGCTTCCGGATTAAAACCATCGTCAATCAAGCGATAGTTATCAATAACCTTAAATGGGGGTTCGTATTTTTTTAACGCACGCGCTATTGAAAGTTCCCGTGTTGCATCATGAATTTCAAAGTTAAGCATGTATTCACCTTAATATTTAAAATATTATTGAGAACTTTCCTGTTCTTCTTCACCAAGAGAATATTCAAAATTCAATGTATAACTGTCATAAGGATCTTCTATTGTTTTCTGGCTACTTTTTACTTTTTTGTTGTCTCTGTACACTTTTATTTCGATAGATGTAGCTCCATCAAAGGTTGTTGCTGATACCTCTAAATAATCTACATCTTCTATCTCCTTTTCAAAAAGTGCAATACCATAGGCATCTTCTGTAGCTGAGAAAGGAACAGGTGTATCCCCATTAACGATATAATATCCAGTAAACCCTTTTACTGTTGAGATGACCATAAGTTTAATTTTAACTGGTTCATCCTCACATGCAATAAAAGTTATCAAAGTAACAGCTATAAGTATTACTAAAAGTAACCGTTTTACGATATGTAGTTTCATAACCCTTCTTTTATCGTACCATTATAAAAATGAAAAATTCACTTTTTTGTGATAGTAAATAATAAAATATTGTTAAAAACTCAATATTACTAATAAAGCATTGTCAATAATTTTTATATGGAAATTAAAAAAAGATTTGTATGGTCGTGTTATTCAGTGTAATGTAAATTGTATAAATAGAATTTCAGGGGGTAATAATCCTTATGCATTCCTTTATTGCAATTATTAAAGAAGCATCATTTGTTAGCGTTTTTGTTATTGTGATGATGCTGCTTATAGAATATATTAACGTGGTTACACAGGGCAAGATTGCCAACCTTAAATCAACAAGATTAAAACAATATACTATTGCTGTTATTCTGGGTATTATTCCAGGCTGTCTGGGTGGTTTTGCATCTGCAGCTATGTATGCACATGGTGCAATATCACTGGGTGCAATTGTTGCCACAATGATAGCAACCAGTGGTGATGAAGCATTTGTTATGTTTGCTCTTTTCCCTGCAGTGGCATTTGCATTACATATTGGCCTTGCTTTGATTGGCATTGTGGCAGGATATTGCACAGATTTGATTTTCAAAAAACATGGTCCAGTTGAACATTGCTGTGATGGGCTGGTAATTCATGATGAAATTCCTTTTTCACATTACACGCCTGGCAATATTATTTCATTATGGAAAAATCTTTCTTTGTCGCGGGCTTCGCTGATGTCATTGCTGCTAGTTGCTTTATTAATGGTTATAACTGGTTTCTTCCACCAGGAGGAAGGTTTTGTAAAAATTGCATTGCCAGTTATTATTAGTATAGCCATTATTATTGTGGCGATAGTCCCTGAACATTTTTTACAAGAGCATTTATGGGAGCATGTTATAAAAAAACATCTTATAAGAATATTTTTGTGGACACTATCGGCGCTGATTGTCATTCATCTGCTGGTAGATGTGTTGCATTTAGATGCATTAATTCATAATGCCCAATGGATTGTTCTTGTTATTGCTGCGCTTGTTGGTATAATACCCGAATCAGGCCCACATCTTTTGTTCGTAATGATGTTTGCAAAAGGGATGGTGCCACTTTCAGTGCTGGTAACAAGTTCTATAGTGCAGGATGGCCATGCCATGCTGCCACTTTTAGCACAATCAAGAAAGGATTTTTTATTGATAAAATGTATTAATCTTATAGTGGGTTTGATAGTAGGTTCTATCATTATGTTGACAGGTAATTGAAAAGTTTATTTTGGTGTCAAACGTGAATAATTAATATTTTTGGTGGAGATATTTTTATGAAAAATATTTTAGTCACCGGTGGTGCAGGTTATATTGGTAGTCATGTCACACGATTGCTTGCAAAAAAAGGATTTAATCCTATCGTATATGATAATTTAAGCGGTGGATTTAAAGATTTTGTTTCGGGTTTTGAATTTATTAAAGGCGACATTGGCGACTTTGATAAACTTGCACATGTACTATCGCACTATAATATTATATGCGTTATGAATTTTGCTTCATTCATTGCTGTAGGAGAATCAGTTCAGTACCCACTGAAATATTACGAAAACAATGTGGCAAAAACATTAACCCTCTTTGAAGCAATGATAAAGACAAATGTAAAACGATTCATATTCTCATCCTCTGCAGCGGTGTATGGTAATCCGGAAATAATTCCAATACCTGAAGAAAGTCCCATGAAACCTGAAAGCCCATATGGTAAAACCAAGTATTTCATTGAAGAAGTTTTACGTGATCTTTCAGTATCTAATTCTTTTAAGGCAATCAGTTTACGCTATTTTAACGCTGCAGGTGCAGATGAGTCAGGTCAGATTGGCGAAAGCCATGTGCCAGAAACACATCTCATTCCACTGGTTATCCGTGCCGTACTTGATCCGGAGTATACCGTTACCATCTTTGGCACAGATTATAATACTCCTGATGGTACCTGTATCCGTGATTATATTCATGTAAATGATTTGGGGGATGCCCATATCCTTGCACTGGAAAATCTTTTAGAATCAGGAAAAAGCGATGTGTTTAATTTAGGCAACGGCAAAGGGTTCAGTGTCAGAGAGGTCATTGATTCCGTGCGCCGTGTTACAGGAAAAGATTTTTTAGTAAAAGAAGGTGCCCGAAGGCCAGGCGACCCAGCTGTTCTTGTTGCATCATCACAGAAAGCAAAAGAACTATTACACTGGCAGCCGGTGTATACTGATATTGATTCTATTGTGGCAACAGCATGGAAATGGGAATCGCAGAGGAAGCGCAAAGGATATTAAAAGTGGTGCTAAAAAATTAGTGCAAAATCGTTGACATACATATATATGTCTTACTAATTAACCAATAATGCTATACATACATAATAATCCAAGAGGTAAATGATGCTTGATAGCCTGTTTAATCCAAAATCAGTTGCTGTAGTTGGGGCTTCAGAAATCCCTTTTAAATGGGGTACGTATATTTCAAGCAATATACTTGATGGCAAATTTAAAGGGCGATACTATCCGGTAAATCCCAATATACTGGAAGTCTTTGGATTTAAAACATATCCTTCAATACGTGAGCTTCCAGAAGCAGTTGACTTAGTTTTTATTACTACTCCAGCAAAAACTGTTATGCAGATTTTGCAGGATTGCATAACAAAAGGAATTAAAAACATAGTCATGATAACCTCTGGCTTCAGTGAAACTGGAGCTGAAGGAACTCAGATGGAAAAAGAAATTATCAGTCTGGCAAAAAATCATGGCCTAAATATTGTTGGGCCAAATACAATGGGTATTGTCAATACTCACTGTTCTCTATATGCTACAGGGGCTATTACCCGTCCAAAGCCAGGTGGTATTTCAATTATTGCTCAAAGTGGCAATTTAGGGTATCAGATTATGGAGTGGGCAGAAAGTGAAGATATTGGAATAGCTAAATTTGTGGGTTCAGGTAATGAAGCTGTATTAAAAATTGAGGATTACCTTAAATATTTTAAAACCGATAGTCAAACAAAAGTCATACTTATGTATGTAGAAGGGGTTGATGACGGCAGAGTATTTGTTGAGATAGCTAAGGAAACATCGCTTCACAAACCAATCATTGTTCTCAAAGCAGGAAGAACCGAAATTGGCAGCAAAGCTGCAGCATCACATACTGGCGCAATGGCTGGCTCCTTTTCCATTTTCAAAGGTGTAATTCAGCAAACGGGTATAGTATTAGCTGAATCGCCCCGTGAATTATTAACACTTTCTGCAGCATTTGATTCGTTTCCACTGCCTAAAGGTAATAGAATTGGCATCATCACGTTAGGTGGTGGATGGGGCGTTGTTACTGCGGATGAATGTGCTGAGCGAGGTCTTGTTATTCCCCATTTGCCTCAATCAATAAAGGAAGAACTTGATAAGCGGTTGCCGCCATTCTGGAGCAGAAACAATCCTGTGGATTTAGTCGGCCAGCCTGATTTTCAGTTATTCAAAGATGCAGTTGAGCTTATGGTGGCTCATGAGGATTTTGATGCCGTTATAGTACTGGGCATTGTTGGCTCAAAAGTTTTTGCTTATCGTGCAGCAGAAGCAGTATACAATTTAGGAAAAATGGAAAAAAGTGTTTTTGATGATTTTAAAAAATTATTATATATTCATCAGAAGGAATTTCTTGACAGATTAATAGAGTTAATGAATCGTTATAAAAAGCCCATTTTACCTGTTTCATTGTCAAAGATGCCAGGCGATGAAACAATTCACTCTGATAGCGGTAATTATAAAGTGGTTATTTATGATTCTCCTGAAGAGGCAGTGTTATGTTTATCAAAAATGTATCAATATTACAATTATGTAGAGAAGAGGAGTAGGGTATATGCGTGAGATTTTAGAGCGTGCAATTGCTAATAAACAAAAAGCATTATCCGAGTTTGACTCAAAAAGTGTTATTAAGATAGCAGGTATTCCTGTTTCAAGAAACTATCTTGCAAAAAGTCGTGAAGAAGCCATTGCATTTGCACAGGAGTTAGGATTTCCTGTTGTGTTAAAAGGGTGTTCCGATACATTAACACATAAAACCGAACTGGGAATGGTAAAATTAAAATTAAAAACTGAAGAAGAGGTGGCACGGGCATATGATGAAATAACTGGAAAAGGTGTTCCGTTAGACGGAGTTCTGGTACAGGAATGGCTTGATGGTGACAACCGTGAATTTGTGTTAGGAACCATTCGCGATCCACAGTTTGGTCCCTGTGTTATGTTTGGATTGGGTGGAGTGTTCACTGAGGCCCTGCAGGATGTATCATTCAGAGTTGCACCAATTACCGAACTTGATGCCTATGAAATGATGGATGAACTCCGCACAAAAAAATTATTAGGACCTTTCAGGGGTTCTCCAGCTGTTGACAGGGAATCACTGGCAAAGGCGCTGGTAGGGTTAAGTGAACTTGTCAGCAAATATGAAGAAATTGCCGAAGTTGATATAAATCCTGTTATTATTGATGGCAATAAACCAGTTGCTGTTGATGCATTGATTGTGTTGAAATCATAAAAAAAAATAATTGCTATTACAAATATCTACAAGTATTATTTAACTGGGATTGTTTGGTATTGAATTTATTGTAAGAGGATTGTATTATGAAATTGCGTCCTGCGTATAAAAAGATAGGTATGCTTTTTTCCGGAGGTCCGGCCCCAAGCGCCAATACAGTTATATCATCAGTTGCATTGAATTTTTTGGATAACGGTATACCCGTAATTGGATTTTACAGGGGCTATGAATTTTTGCAGGATTTTAACATTAATTATCCAAAAATAAAGAAAGGTGTCCACTACGAGGAGCTGGATTACAATATTACTCATGTCCGCAACGAAAGAGGTATATACCTTAAAACTTCCCGTGCAAATCCTGGAAAAGATATAAAGGCGCTTGACGATTTGCAAAATGCTGAGAAAAATAAAAAACTAAAAAATATACTGGATGCATTTGAATACCTGAAAATAGGTGCGCTAATATCCATTGGTGGTGATGATACGTTAAAGACAGCAAACTTCCTTAATCTTATGGGTTATCCTGTTATCCATATACCTAAAACCATTGATAATGACTATTATGGAATACCATGGACATTTGGATACTGGACTGCAGTGGATACTGCACAGAAGATGATGTTAAACCTCAAAGCTGATGCTCAGGCAACCGATAGCTTTTTTATTGTTGAACTTATGGGGCGCAAAGCAGGCTGGATTACCTATGCTGCGGGTATAGCAGCGGAGGCAATTATGATGGTTGCAGCTGAGGATATTGATGAGGATGTGCTTGATATCGAGGTGCTTGTAGAAAAGATAACCAACGTTATACTGGCACGTGAAAACAATCGCCGCCCTTACGGGGTCATTGCAGTTTCAGAAGGAATTGTAGATAAGTTGCCCGATGAATACAAGCCAAAACACACTGACAAACATGGTAATATATTATACCGTGAAGCAAAAATTGGGGAGATACTGGCTGAGCATGTGAAAAAGCGTTACCAGGAAAAAACAGGCATGGAAGTAAAGATTGTTGCCAAACAAATTGGTTATGAAACACGCTCTGCTCCACCAATAAGCTTTGATGTGGTGCTGGGAGCTATGTTAGGCTATGGTGCGTATAAATTTTACAGTGAAAATATGTTTGGCGTCATGGTTTCCGTTACTGATAATTTTGATCTTAAGGCTGTTCCGTTCAGCGAGCTTATAGATCCAGACACTCTGAAAACGCGACTTCGTGACGTTCCCAAAGGGAGTGATTTCTATACGTTGAAAGAACGGTTGTCGTATCGCAAATCATGGGAATAATACATGGGCGATAGCTCAACGCATTGTATCTACTGTGAAATAATAATCATATCTATCGCACGTCTTTGCGTTTAAATACAATGGTATAAATTAATTAAAGGTAATTATATACACACATGCACAAAATAACTACATATACAAACCTTCTATCTGTAATACTATTGATAGTAATTGTTTCCTGGTTTTATTCATGTACAAAGGAACCGGTTGATGATGCAGCAATGATAGCCATACGCTATCTCACAACTACTGATGAAAAACAATTATTGACCTATTTGAACAATGCATCACAAAGGAAAATTGAGAACATGAAAAAAACTTATGGAAGTGTATACCCGTTTATCTGGGTTCACCATGATACAGATGCAACGTGGGAAGTTGTTAAAGTTGAAAAAACAGACAATAATGCAACCGTAACATTGCAGTGTATAAAACATAAAAAACAAAATGCAATTGGTCTTGAGGTTGTCCATACATTGGTAAAAGAGGACGGGAAATGGAAAATAGATATCAGTGATGAATTGCCATCACGCTAACATTACACTAATGATAAGCCCATATTCAGTATAATATCGTTACACAATTCCTGAACTTCATAATTATCCGGATCCTTCTTAAGAAGGTCAAGACATGAAATGTAAGCCATAAAAATATCACCACGCTCAAAATACACATTGATAAGGTTTATATGTGCTTCAATAAAGAATGGGTCGACATTGATTGCACGTGTATAAAAGTATATTGCTTTATCATAATCATATTCTTCAAAATAAACGGTTGCTAAATTTGATAAAATAAAAACATTTTCTGGAAATTTTTTTAACGCAAATAGCAAAAAATTTTTAGAAAATTTTAATTTTCCCATTTCACAAAGTGTCAGGCCTAACCCATTGAGTATTTCGGGGTGGTTGCCAATTAAACGATATCCTAAGGCAAAAAGTCTGAATGCTTTTCTGAAATTACCCTTTTCAATTGCATCGTAGCCATATTCAATTAATGTTTCACAATCAAAGGAATGATCCTGATGTAAGAGCGTATACAATTTATTTCTGTAGAAAGCTTTGTCTCGCATAGGCATTAATCAAGATTTTTATAATATCATGTTGAAGTAAATCCTATGATAGTATGGCCAATTCTGTCAATAGTATTTGAAATAAATTTTTTCATTTATCAGATAAAATATATAAGAACTTGTTTCAGATTATATTGGAGTGGATGTTAAATAATTATCCATATTGTTCATTATAAATGGGTTAATGAAATATCACATTGTGCAATACCCCTTACAGGATATTAATTTTATTAAAAAACTTTATTGCAAAAATAAATATAATGATAGATATGGTGTACTAAAATTATAAAAATAATCTATATAACCATATTTATGTTGTAGTATAAAATATTTTCATTTATTTTCATTATTGTATATTTTAAAATCAGGAGAATTGATATGAAGAGATTATTATTGGTGGCAAGTATTATTGGTATAATTATTGGATTTATAGGATGCAAATGCAGTTCTGATGTGCTGGCAACGTATGATGGGGTAGAAATAACAAGAGGCCAGTTTAAAGAATGGTTGGAAGATAAGCAATTTTCAGTAGAAGCAATACTCAAAAGCAAAAAACAGCAAAAAGATAAACTGGAAATGATGGCTATTGAGCATATTGCCCTACAAGAGGCAAAAAAAGAAAATCTAATTGAAACAGAAAAGTATAAGTTTTTGGAAGATATGGCTTATGAATCTATTTTGCTTAAACATTTATATAATAAGAAAATTAAGGATGTAGTAGAATTTAATGAGCCTGCATACCATGTAAAGCAAATCCTTATACGTGTAAGGGATTTTAAAATTGTTAATAATAAACGAGTAAATTTATCAACTTCTGAGCTTGAAAAAGCATACAGTGAAGCTGAGAACAAAGCCAAAGAAATAATTGATAAAATAAAAAGCGGCCAGAAATTTGAAGAGCTTGCAAAAACGTATTCAGATGATTTTTCAAAAAAGAATGGTGGTGATATTGGTTATGTTGTAAAAGATATGCTTGCACCTGAAGTTGCTTCAGCTATCGAAAGCAGTAAATCAGGAATTATTGAAAATCCAATAAAAACCCAGCAGGGGATTTACATTATACAATTAATGGATAAACAGGAAATAACCAAAAAAAATCTTAATAAAATAATTAAAGATGAAATGCAGGCAAAAAGGCTTGAACAGATCCTCTTGCGAAGAGCATCGAATAATTATATAGAAAAACTTATGAGTGCATCTGATGTGCAGTTTAATGAAAAGAATTGTAAAAGCAAAAATCCAAAAGATGTAATTTTTAAGGTTGGTGATAGTTCGTTTACTGTTGCAGACCTGGAAAAGCGCATTTCATATTTTCAGCCAAAAGGAAGTAGCCTATCAAAGGCAACTATAGATGACACAAAAAAAATCGATATTGCAAAAAATGCCTTTAAGGTTGCTTTATTAAAAAGGGAAGCAATCAAAGAGAATCTGCAAACAAATGAGGAACTTCAAAAGGAATTCCAGAAAAGAAAAAATATGCTTTTTGCCAAAGAATATATGGATTATATTGGAGAGCGAGGAATTGCTGTTACCCCCAAGGAAATTCGTGATGAATATGAAAAATATAAAGACACGCGTTTCACTACATTTGTGAACCAAAAGGGAAAACAGGTAAAACAAATTTTACCCTTTGAAAAGGTTAAAGATCAGATAGAAAGTATGCTTTACAGAAAAAAAAGATCTGAAAATTTAGCAAAATGGAAAAGAGATATGTTGCATATTAATAAGTTTACTATACATGAAGATGAGCTTGAAGGAAAATGATATAAAGTAAAAAGGCTGAATGCATGAGGTTGGGCAGCAGACCAGCCTCATGCTTAATGCATTGTGGAGTTTAATGGTGGGTAGATATCATAGTTAAAGAGATAGTGCTTTCCATCAACATCTATAGTTTCAAAATTTTCAACAGAAAATCCTAATTCCTGAGCCGATTGCATATAAAAATATAGTATGCTCTGAATTCTTTTTATTGCTTCAATCTTGTTGGAAGCGTAACAACTGATATCTAGTTCAGGGCAAGTGGCAATAAATTCATTGTTTTTCTCGATTAGCTTTACGGATAATTTCATTACAGTTCCTCTATGATAATGTTGCTGTTACACATTTTAATTTATCGACTCTGGAAAGAAAAAAAATAATATCTAAAATAAGGGTTTTCTGCTTTAGTTGACTGATTATTCTTTAACGATATGAAATAGTTATCAATCAATATGTATACATAAATTTTTTTATTTGTTTTATGCAGGATTGTAGATAATTTTAATAAATTCAAAAGAAATCATAATAAATACAAAAAATTGTATATGATAACAATAATAATTTTTTTAAAAAAAATCAGACTTATTTTGTTGACAAAAAAAGGTATGGTGCTTGTATGGAATTCAGTGTTTGTATTTGAGGTGTAAGTGAAAAGGGATATCACAAGAATCATACTTGCATATTCAACCATAGGCATACAGCTGGCAGTTACGATTCTTGTTTTTCTTTATGGTGGGTTCTTACTTGATAAACATTTCAATAGCAGTCCTATTTTTGTTGTTATTGGAACTATTATTGGAATGGGAGCAGGTTTTTATAATTTGATGAAAAGTTTATCCGAGCTGGATCGTCTGTTAAAGAAATCACAGCTGGGTGATAATAACAATAGTAGCGGTTCTAAAAGGCGTAAATGGATGTAACGTTTACGTTGCATCAATCAGATAATAAAAAAATTTGATGAGGTGTTTAAGGCTATGGTTCAACTGCTACAAGGTTTACAGGCTATTATACAATCATCTAAAAGTGGCGAAGAAGAGTCGATGTATGATATAGTCATGCATCACCTTACTGACCACCCCATCCACGATGGATTCATTGGCAAAATAAACGAAAAATTTTTTCATGAAAAGCTATTTGGTATCTTTGATATGACAATTACCAAATGGGTTTTGATGCTATGGTTATCTGCATTTTTATGTTTGCTTGTTTTTATACCCGTTGCCCGTAAAATCAAAAATTCATCATATGGCTCTCGTTCCCGATGGGTAAATTTATGGGAAGTATTAATTGCTTTTGTTCATGATGAAGTGGTTGAGCCTAACTTTGACCATCATTATGTAAAAAAAGCAATGCCATATTTCCTGACTGTTTTTTTCTTTATTCTTTTCTGTAACCTGCTTGGATTAATACCAGGTATGTCAACAGCAACAGGTAATCTGGCAGTAACTGGTGGATTGGCTCTCTGTACACTGGTAGGCATGCTGGGAATAGGGATGATAAAGCAGGGAATATTTGGTTATTGGGCAGGTCTGGTTCCTCATGGAGTACCTGCTTTTGTTTTGCCTCTGATGTTCCCAATTGAAATCATCGGCCTTTTGATAAAGCCTTTTGCTTTAACAGTCCGACTTTTTGCAAATATGACAGCTGGACATGTTGTTATAATTATATTTATTTATCTGGTTATGATGTTCCAGAGCTATTGGGTTGGTATAGGTTCTGTGGCTGGTTCGTTAATGATTTATTTGCTTGAGTTACTGGTTGCTTTTATCCAGGCGTATATCTTTGCTGTTCTTTCAGCTATGTTTATTGGTGCCTCAATGCATGCTCATTAAAATGATCAGGCTTTGAGGTATTCAATATATTATGTTCGCAATAACATATTGTTTGTTAAATTTTAATACTCAAAAATTTACGAGGAGGAGTCAATGGAATATTTAGGCCTTTCTTACCTCGCAGCGGGTTTCGGAGCTGGTTTGATAGTTTTTGGTGCAGCACTCGGTATTGGTAAATTAGCTACTGGTGCTTTAGAAGGTATGGCACGTCAGCCAGAGTTGAGTGGTGACTTAAGAACAGCAATGATCATTGCTGCTGCTCTTATCGAAGGTTTCACTTTCTTTGCTCTCGTTGTAACATTCATGCTTGCAACAAAAGCTCCAATTGCTACGCCAGTTGAGAAGCCAGCAGCAGAGCAGACTGAAGTTAAGTAAATCTATTAACAGGTAGTTCACTATGGAAGTTTTAAAAGAAGGCTTGCTAAAGGTTGATCCCGGCCTCCTGTTATGGACAATAATAACCTTTATAGTGTTGTTATTGATATTATGGAAAGCCGCATGGAAGCCAATTGTTGAGGCGCTTGATGCAAGGGCTGAAAAGATTCGAGGTGACATTGAATCTGCTGAAAAGTCCCGTCTTGAAGCCGAAAGGCTATTTGCTGAGCATAAAGCAATGATGGATAAGGCAAAAGAGGAGGCGGCAAGCATCATCGCTGAAGGTAAGGCTGATGCGGAAAAGTTAAAAAATTCCATAGTTGAAAAGGCAAATCAGGAAGCCAAGGATCTCATTGAAAGAGCGCGTCGCGAGATTAATCTTGCAAAGGATAAAGCGCTGGCAGAGATTCAGGCTGAAGTTGTAACAATATCTACTGATATTGCTGCAAAAATTATCGCAAAGAATCTCAAAGTTGAAGATCAGAAAGCCCTTGTAGAAGAGGCATTACAAAAAATAAGGACAGTTCAGTGATACTGAACTGTCCTTAAATTTTAATGAGTAGGGTTATCGTTGTGGCAACAAGTGAAGTAGCGAAAGTTTATGCAGGTGCTTTGTTAGAGATTGCGCACGAAAAAAACGCTATATCAAAAGTAGAGGAAGAGTTATCATTCCTTGCTGAGCTATTAAAAAATGATTATGATCTTATGCGTTATTTCAGTGCGCCAGGCATTACAAAGGAATCAAAAAAGCAGTTTGTTGACAAGGTTTTTGGCAGTGAACTATCTGAACTTATGGTTAACTTTCTTAAAGTATTAATTGATAATGGACGTCAACAGGACATTCCGGATATTAGTGTCGCTTTCAGCGAATTACTCGATATAGTTAATAATCGTCAGAAAATTAAATTAGTCAGCAGTGTTAAGCTTGATTCAGATATTATAAATAGAATCAAAAAGAGCTTAGAAGATCGTTTTAATAAGAATATTATTGTTGAAGAAGTTATAGATCCAACTATTTTAGGTGGCATTATAGTGCAAGTAGATGATTTAATTATAGATGCTTCATTGAAGAACGATTTATTTAAGTTACGTGAAAAATTATTACAAAGTAAGATCAGAGGTGAAGTGGCTTATGAAGATTAAAACTGAAGAAATAAAATCGATTATTAAAAAGGAAATTGAAGGGTATAAGTCACAGTTAGATGTACGGGAAGTTGGTACTGTTATTCAAGTTGGTGACGGTATAGCACGTATTTATGGGTTGGATAACGCGATGGCTGGTGAAATGCTCGAGTTTGAGAATGGAGCATATGGCCTGGTATTTAACCTTGAAGAAAATTCAATAGGTGCTGTTATTTTAGGTGACTACCTTTCAATTCAGGAAGGTGATTCTGTTAAGCGTTTAAACAGAGTTCTGGCTGTACCTGTTGGCGAAGAGCTATTAGGAAGAGTTGTTAATCCGTTGGGGATTCCAATAGATAATAAAGGTCCCATTAATTCTAGCAAGATGAGGCCTGTAGAGTTTATTGCTCCTGGTATTGCTGACCGTCAGCCTGTAAAAGAACCTTTACAGACAGGTATTAAAGCAATTGACTCTATGACGCCAATAGGACGAGGCCAGCGAGAACTTATAATTGGTGACCGTAAAACTGGTAAAACTGCTATTGCAATAGATGCTATAATTAACCAGAAAGGCAAAGGTGTGTATTGTATATATGTTGCTATTGGTCAGAAAGCATCTACCGTTGCTGCAGTTGTTGAAAAGTTAGAGCAATACGGTGCAATGGATTATACAATAGTTGTTGCTGCTAATGCTTCAGACCCAGCACCTCTACAGTATATAGCTCCATATGCTGGTTGTGCAATGGGTGAATATTTCATGTACGAAAAAAATGGCCATTCATTGTGTATATATGATGACCTTTCAAAACAGGCTAATGCATACCGTCAGCTTTCATTGTTACTCCGAAGACCTCCAGGACGTGAAGCATATCCTGGCGACATCTTTTACTGCCATTCACGACTCCTTGAGCGTGCCGCAAAGCTTTCTGATGACCTTGGTGGTGGTTCGCTAACCGCATTACCTGTAATTGAGACTCAGGAAGGTGAAGTTTCTGCTTACATTCCTACGAATGTTATATCCATTACTGATGGTCAGATATATCTTGTTCCTGGATTATTTGCTTCTGGTATCAGACCTGCGGTTGATGTTGGTATTTCAGTATCGCGAGTTGGTGGCAATGCTCAGATTAAAGCCATGAAAAAGTATGCAGGTTCATTACGACTTGATTTGGCACAGTTCAGGGAACTTGAAGCTTTTGCACAGTTGGGAACTGAACTTGACCCGGCTACTCAGCGTCAGCTTGATAGAGGGCAGAGGCTTGTTGAGGTACTGAAACAGGATCAGTATGAGCCAATGCCAGTTGCTGAACAGGTGGCAATCATATATGCAGGTACCCAGGGGTATCTGGATAAAATCCCGGTATCTGAAGTAAGAAAGTTTGAAAAAGAATTTTTAAAATTCATGCGTGAGGCTCATCCTGAATTACTAGACGGTATTTCATCAACTGGCGAATTAAAGGATCCGGATAGATTTGGCAAAGTAGTGGGTGATTTTGTAGAAAGTTACTTAGCCGGTAAAAAGGCAGATGTTAGGGCTTAAAAATACTAAATTTTGAGGAAAAGCTGTGGCAACACAACGAGAGATATTAAAGCGAATAAAGTCTGTCAAAAATACACAGAAGATCACCAAGACAATGGAAATGGTTTCCACTGCCAAGATGAAAAAAATGCAGGACAGGATAACTATGTCAAAGCCATATGGTGAAAAGCTGGAAACCATAATTGATCATCTGCGACAGACCGGCGTTGAAGATGTATACGACCCACTTATGCAGGAAAGACCGGATCCAAATAGAATATTAGTTCTTATGATTACCGGTAACAGAGGGCTTTGTGGTGGATTTAATACACGTGTAATTGATAATACAATAAATTTCAAAAATAAATTAACCATTGAAGAAGGAAAAGAAGTACTTATTTATTCAATGGGCAAAAAGGGCTCAAATTATTTTAAGTTCATTAAAGAGCCCATATATAAAAGTGTATTAAACCCTGAAGATAAATTCAAGTTTGAAGATGCATCAAAATTAGGTGAGGAATTGATCAATTTGTTTGTTACCGGTGAAGTTGATGAGGTGTATGTTTCATATACCAAAATCATGACTCGTTCAACACAGAAAGCTACAATTACCCGGCTGCTTCCACTGAAGCCTGAGAGTGTGGCCATTCAGGAAAGTGTTGAAGATTTTCATGTAGAATATATATTTGAGCCTAATCCATATAAAATATTTTCTTCATTGCTACCATTATATATTAAAATGAAACTGTATCTGGCAGTGCTGGAGTCAGGTTTTTCTGAAAACTTTGCACGTAGAGTAGCAATGAAGAATGCAACAGATGCAGCAAAAGAAATGGTAAGAGATTTGACTATAACATATAACAGAGCTCGCCAGGCCAAGATTACAAAAGAAATCTCTGAAATTGTAGGTGGTGCTGCAGCCCTTGAATAAAGGGTAAATGATATAATACTAATTATTCATGAATTAAGGAGTTAGATATGGCTGAGAATATAGGTAAAGTTGTACAGGTTATAGGATCTACACTGGATGCTGAGTTCCAGGAAGATAAACTCCCTGCAATCTATAATGCATTAAAGTTAGAAGTTGAAGTTATGGGTGAAAAGAAAACCCTTGTATGTGAGGTTGCACAGCATTTAGGTGGTAACAGGGTACGTGCAGTAGCTCTGGGATCTACCGATGGTGTTAAAAGAGGCACTCCAATTATTGATACCGGTTCTCCAATTACAGTACCAGTTGGTGAAGAAACCCTGGGCCGAGTATTTAACCTTTTAGGTGATGTTGTTGATAAAGGTGCACCAATAACTGTTAAAGAAAGAAGATCTATTCATCAGGAGCCACCAAAATTTGATCAGTTAGAGCCAAAAGCAGAGATTTTTGAAACAGGTATCAAAGTTATTGACCTCATTGAGCCATATATTAAAGGGGGGAAAACGGGATTATTTGGTGGTGCTGGTGTAGGGAAAACAGTTGTTATTATGGAACTTATCAACAACGTTGCTATGCAGCATGGTGGTTATTCGGTATTTGCCGGTGTAGGTGAAAGAACCCGTGAAGGTAATGACCTGTGGCTTGAAATGAAGGAATCAGGTGTTATCAATAAAGCATGTTTGGTATATGGTCAGATGAATGAGCCACCTGGAGCACGACTCCGTGTTGCACTGAGTGCTTTGACAATGTGTGAGTATTTCCGTGACCTTTCTGGTAGAGACGTTCTACTGTTCATAGACAATATATTCAGGTTTTCACAGGCTGGTTCTGAAGTATCTGCACTGTTAGGGCGTATGCCTTCCGCTGTAGGTTATCAGCCAACTCTGGCAACCGAAATGGGTGAGTTACAGGAGCGAATTACGTCTACTAAACGTGGTTCTATTACATCTGTTCAGGCTATTTATGTTCCTGCAGACGACTTAACTGACCCTGCACCTGCAACAGCATTTATCCATCTGGATGCAAGTACTGTTCTTTCACGACAGATTGCTGAAAAAGGAATTTATCCTGCTGTTGATCCTCTTGAATCTTCTTCACGAATACTATCTCCTGAGATAGTTGGTGAAGAGCATTATGCAGTTGCTATGGAAGTGAAACGAATATTACAGCGATATAAAGATTTACAGGATATTATCGCCATATTAGGTATGGATGAATTATCTGAAGAAGATAAATTGCTTGTTCAGCGAGCACGTAAAATTGAAAGATTTTTATCACAGCCATTCTTCGTTGCTGAGCAGTTTACTGGTATGCCTGGCAAATATGTTAAATTAGAAGATACTATCCGAAGCTTCAAAGGATTAATAAATGGTGAATATGACCATCTTCCTGAGCAGGCTTTCTACATGGTTGGCACCATAGAAGAAGCAGTTGAAAAAGCCAAGAAGCTTGCTGGTAATTAATAAATTGTAGAGGATAGAACTATGGCAATGAAATTAAATTGCAATGTATTAACGCCAGAACGACAGATATATGAAGGGCAGGTTGATTTTGCGGTGGTACAGGCATATGATGGTGAAATGGGATTTTTATATAACCATGCCCCTTTAATCTCTGAGTTGGGTACTGGTGAAATACGATTGCGATCCGGCGATAGTACAGAATATTTTTATGTAGATGGTGGTTTTGTAGAAATTAAGAATAATTCACTCATTATTCTGGCTCAGGAAGCTGTGAGCAAACAGGATTTGAAGCCAGAAGTACTTGAATCAAAGATTAAAGAGATAGCTGCATTGCCAAAACCTGAAACATTTGCTGACAGGTTAAATATAGACATTGAATTAAAGAAATTGAAGGCACGTTTAAAGATTGCTAAAAGGTGATAATAAAAAAACGGGCAGACTAAACTGCCCGTTTTTTTATAGTTCAAATAATTATACAATTGAATAATTTAGAGTTGTATTATGCTCCATGTCTGAATAGTGCTCGGAGTATTGAAGTAATTTTTCGTATAATTCATTCCTTTTTTTGATTAGAAGCTTGCCGGTATATGTATCTTTTACCCTTAAAGGTGTTTCAAAATTATCAATGATTTCAACCATTAAATTAACAGGTTCTTTTTTCTGGCGCGCCTGTATTGTTTCTTCAGGGGTGGGTAAAATTATTGCATAAAGTGAATACGGAGTCTGAATGAGAGCATGCCCTCTGCTGAGGTACGCATCAGAAAATCCGCCGTCAATATTAATGGCCCTGCCGTCAGGAGATGCAATTTTTTCGCCCTTTCGCACATCTACTGGTGTATGCCCATACACTATTCTTTCCGCTCCAAATTCTTCCATGATTTTATCCATGAATTCCTTTTTAAGCAGGTTTTCACCCCAGTAAAGCAACTTTTCTTTATGAGTGGATTTATCAGCAATGAAATATCGTTCAAAGGTTTTCATGGCATTCTTCCCAAAGAAGGGGGATTTTGAACCACACCACAAATAAAACATAAGAGCAAGGTCTTTGGGATTTTGAGGTTTGCCTTCCAGATAATTTTTGCCTATTGTTTTAATTCTATGTTGCAAATGATCAAGTAATGCTTTTCCTCTGTAACCTAAAAATTCTTCAAACTGACCATCATGTGTGCTGGGTATCAACGCATGTATGTTAAGTATATAATTGTGAATATGGTATAGTTTGCCATGTTCAAATAAAAATTCCATTAAATAGCGGACTTTCTTGCTTGTTGTAAATTGATATGTAAGGTCATTAATTATTTCTTCTTCTTCGGGTGATAGTTTATCAGGATTATCTAAATCTATTGTAGGAAACTGTGTATCAGTTAATCCAGAAGTATCATTATTTTTTAACATTTCTGCTAATTTGTGAAGCCAGAGCCTTGATTCCATATTGAATTCTGGATTTTCCCGTATAGTTTGTTCTTCAAGCTTAAACTGGATAATGGCAAGTGCTTTCTCCATTCTTCGTGATATATCCTGCTTTGCTTTGAAATTACCCGGTATTTCTCCTGTATAAGTATGTAAAGCAAACTCTTTCAATTTTGTGATATTTATTCCTATTCGGTCTAAGAATGCAAGGTTATCATAGCGAGTGCTTATACGCAATGCCTCAGCAATAAGTGATTTATTACCTGCTGCGGCACCCATCCACAATATATCATGATTACCCCATATAAATGTTAAATACCGTTTTATATCCTTTTGATTTAGAATACGAATTATTTTATCTGGTTCATCACCACGGTCAAATACATCGCCAAGTACAATGAGATGTCCCAGAATAACCTGCTTAACTATTTTACACAGTGAACTTATAATCTTATCTGCAATTAATTCATTTTCATAAATCATATTTGGCACAGGATAGTTTAGTATAAGGTTTTCAAGTACATGTTTTAAATCTTTATTGATGTTATTCCTTATTTCATCAAAATCCCGTACATTCTGAACACGGTACTGAACAATTCTGATGAGTGATGATATGATATCCTGCCTGTCAAGACGGTATACCTCATCTTCAAAATACCGTTCTTTACGAATTATCCTTCCCAGATAATCAATTTTTTCTTTTGAGAATGTTTTTGGCAAAGCCTCGTAGCATATTCTCCATACAAGGCCAAAACGCCCTTTGAGGATTGATACAAATCTGTCACCAGCGCCATGTGGATCGCTTACCCACATGGTTGTGTCAATGTATTCATTTAAACGGGATTCTATTTCGGTAAGGTCTCGTATAATATTATGAAGTGCAGCAATATTTTTCTCAGCGTCCATAAGCCCTCCACAATATAACAATGTTACATTATTTTTCCACCGACATCGTCAATGTCAATATCTTCAAGGACCTCTTTCATGGTTTCTTTATCTATCTGGGAAAGATTTTCTAATCCTTGCGCTATCGCAAACACTTTCTTTTTAACATATATTGGGACATGTGCTCTGAGAGCTATCGCCATAGCATCACTTGGGCGACAATCTATGATAATCTCAGAGTTGTCAGGAGCAATCAAATTGAGTTTTGCAAAATAAATATTATCCTTAAGGTCATCAATTATGACTGATGTCAATGTGTACTGGAAAGTTTTGAGCATGGTAATAATAAGATCATGCGTAAGGGGCCTGACAGGTTTTTTGCCTTCCAGTTCAATAGCTATAAGGCTTGCTTCAAGTGGAGCTATCATGATAGGCAGTATATTGCCCGTTTCATTATCCTGGAGTACCACTATAGGAGTGTTGCTTTCCTCATCCAGGACAATAGTTGCTATCTCAACTTTACAAAAGGACATACTATTTCCTTTTAATATTTATTACACTCAATATAAAACCAATATATGAAAAAATCAAGCAAAGTTGCTACTTTTTGGGTTTTATTTTAGTATAAAGCTTTTTTGAAATGATGTTCTTAAAATGAATTGCAACAACCCTGCTATGTGTTTCTTTATTGCTTTCACATTCAATATATTCAGCATACTGGAGATTTTGCAATAAACGTTTAATGTCATCGGTTGCATGCAGTTTATCAGTTTTTGCTCCAAAGATGTAGCAGGGTGTTGTTATAAAGGGGAGTTTGTCCCATAGATTATAATTTTTGAGTGCAAGCGCATTAGGTTTTAATTTATAAGGATCTGCTGAATTTATTGTATTGGTATATTTTGCCATTTGTTCCTTTTCTTTTTCTGTATCCAGGCGAAAATTGCGTAAATACCATTTTACAAGTTCTTTGAGTACATTATACCATGAAGCAGGAAACCTGGGTACAATATCACCCAGCAGAGGGGGAAATCTGAATTCAGGAAGTGGGCCTATGAGCAGTGCGCATTCTGGCTTTCGGGTGTGCATCGCTAAATATTCTAGTATAACTGAGGAACCCAGCGAACTTCCTGCCATAACAAATGTTCTGTTTTTAGGAATAACTTTTTGAATAACTTCATGGAGATCAAGTACCATTCGCATGACATTAAACGAAAAGTCTTTATACGTTTTCCCTTCAGGTATTCTGGAAGATGTTTTTTCGCGGGTTTCGATATATATAACACGGTATTCATCGGTTAAAGTTAGCAGGACATCTTTCCAACCGGTTATATGAGATATCCAGCCTGCAACAAAGAATATAATTGGTTTGGATGAAGAATCCTTTTTGGGAATAAAATCTATACAATATAATTCCATTCCATCAGAAACAGATATGAAAAAATCATTGATTTTTGTTGATGGTATTGTGTATTCCGTCAAAGCCATGGTAACCCTCTAATTAAGTATTATTGCAATCTATAAGAGAATATCATATACAAAAACAAAAATCAAGCATTTCATTGTATACGCTGTGCAATATCTGTGCCAACGTCAGCAGTTGTTGCATTACCACCACGATCGGGTGTCTTAACAGTGCCATCATTTAAGTGATTGACCACAGCAGATTTAATCTTTTGTGCTGCATCGTGCTCACCTAAAAATTCTAACATGAGTGCACCACTGAGTATTGCAGCAACTGGATTCGCTACACCTTTACCTGCAATATCCGGTGCCGAACCATGGACGGGTTCAAACATTGATGGGTATTTTCGTGTTGGATTGATATTGCCACTTGCAGCAAATCCCATTCCCCCAACAACTATCGCTGCCAGGTCGGTAAGTATATCGCCAAAAAGATTGGATGCGACTACAACATCAAATTGCTCGGGGCAGCGTACCATATTCATGGCTGCAGCATCAACAAGCATTGATGATGCTATTACATCAGGATACTCTTTGGCAACTTCGTAAAAAACAGTATCCCAGAATACCATGCTGTATTTGAGTGCATTGGATTTGGTTATGCTTGTCAGAGTTTTACGTTTGCGGTTTCGGGCAGTTTCAAATGCATACCGGATTATGCGTTCAGTTCCTTTTCGCGAAAAATAGTTAATTTGCATTGCAACTTCGTCGGGAGTACCAATATAATGTCTTCCTCCCAGTGCTGTATATTCACCTTCAGTGTTTTCTCTGATTACTATCATGTCTATGTCATATGGTTTTTTGTTTTTTAAAGGTGATTCAACACCAGGAAATAGCATTGCTGGCCGTATATTGACATATTGATCAAAAGCTTTTCGTATAGTTAGAAGCGGTTCAACAGCAATATGGTCAGGGGCATTATGTGTATTGCCAAGTGCGCCTAATAATATTGCATCAAACGATGAAAGTAATTCAAGATAATTTTCAGGTGCACATTTTCCTGTTTTATTATACAGGGTTGTATTCCAGTTAAATGTTGTGTAATGAACATCAATGTTGCAGGCATCAATAACTTTTGCTGCTTCTGCTACAACCTCGGGACCAATACCATCTCCAGGGTACAAAGCGATTTTATAGGGCATAACTATCTCCATATACTTAACTTAAGATAATATTCACGTCATTAAAAACAAGTTTAACAAAAGAATTAAGCTCAATGTAGTTTGCTAATTAAATATTTTTATACATGAGTTACTTTAAATAAAAGTTAGCAGATTGTTATAAAATATTTGAACAACTATTAGAAAAATTATATACACAACAATAACATTCATCTATAAAAAAGTACATTAGAATTAATTATTTATGGCATAATTATTTCATAATGCATGCTTATACCATCAAATGAATGTGTTCATGGTTTCCCGATATGGTTATACATACATATTGATAAGTAAACGATAATATCTATATAAAGTAAAATCTTAAAATGGGTATACTGAATGATGAGGAAACGATACTCTTTGTAAAAGATCTTTTGAACAATAGATATTCAAATTCTTATCAATAATAATACAATACAGGTTAAATGCAGCATTGTTTTTACAAAAGGCAATTGCCTGCTGAGTTCCCATAATAAATAAGGCAGTGGCATATCCATCGCATATTGTGGGGTTACTGGTAATCACCGAAACTGAAATAATATCGCTCTGTGCAGGGTAGCCTGTTGCAGGATCAAGAATATGATGATATCGCTTTCCTTTGTAAATGGTATATCGTTCGTAGTCACCGCTAGTGGCAATAGCCTGCCCATCGTGTAAAATCACGGTCCCAATGATGCCTTCCTGGCGTGGATGCTTTATGCCAATAGTGTACCCATACCCGTAATTATCGCCCAGTACCTGCAGGTCACCGCCAGCTTCCACAATCCCTTGCTGTATGCCGCACTGTTTTAATACAAGAGCTGCCTGTGCAATAGCATATCCCTTGGCAATTCCGCCAAGCCCAATGGTAACACACGGTTTTTGTTTTATTACTGTCCTTGTTTTAGGATTTAGATGGATATAGCGATAGCCAACACAATTCAGGCGTTGATTAATACTTCCCTGTGAAGGCGGAACAAATGATGGTGATTGCAACTGCCATAATGAACCAACTGAGGCAAAGGTAATATCAAATAGTCCATGAGTGTTGTGCGATAGTTCCAGTGCCAGCTTTATTACAGTGAATGTGTCATTGCTGACATTTGTTTGCAGGTTATTGTTGATATGTGTAACATCGCTTGTTGGAATGTAGGGGCTCATTATTTCTTCAATGTGTTTAATAGTTTCAAAAGCCTGATTAATAGCTTCATACGCTTTTTTGTTTGAGGTGCTATCAGCAGTTATGGTCACAATGGTTCCCATTGCCATTTTTGATAGTGAATAACGTTGTTGACGTGAACACGAGAATAGAAGAAGTGATACAACAATAATGGTAAGTATCAATGTGTATTTATGTTTCATATTGTATATCCGGATATAATAACGTAGTTGTATTTTAAATCATGGGATATGACAAAATATCGCTTTACTGGAATTTTTGTAAAATATTAAATATTTTCATTTAAGTAATTTCTTCCAATTTAGGTTAGTTATTATATTAATTTAACACTGTAAGTTGGTTATTAATAATTACTGAATATAAATTTTGTAAAAAATGGACACATGTATTCCTGTAAATAAAGATGGCAATAATGCAAACTTTATTATTCATAATTCTTGACAATTATCGTAAATATTGTAACAAAACAATATACGATAGCATAATTACATACCGATAAGTTTATAGGTATATACTGTATTTACAGTCAGAAAAGTTTATTTCTCTGATAGAATATTTTTTTATATAAACAGGATAATTGTATGAAATTACGAATAGTCTTAATTACAGTCATTACCTTTGTTATATGTACCGCACCATTAACTGATGCAAAAACTGTAAAAAAAGCTCAGGGATCTGAGAATATTTCCGATTTATCAAAATTTAATGAACAACTGGTAAAGGTAACCAATAGTGCTATTCCAACCGTTGTCAGTATATCAGCAGAAAAAAAGGCTGGCAGCCCACGGGAAAGCAAACGGATGCCTATGCCTTTCCCGGTTCCCAAAGAAGCAAAGGCACTGGGCTCTGGTGTTATCATTGATAAGCGCGGATATATAGTTACCAACAATCACGTGGTAAAAAATACTAAGTCCATAACCATTACGTTATTTGACAAACGAACATTCCCCTGTGAGTTGGTTGGCTCTGACCCCGCAACTGATATTGCAGTCATTAAAATTTCCGGTACAGTTCCTCAGGATTTGCCAGTTGCCGTCATGGCTGATTCAGACACATTAAAAGTTGGGGAGATAGCAATAGCAATAGGTAATCCGTTTGGATTTGGGCATACCGTAACCATGGGTATTATCAGTGCTACAGGCCGGGAAGGATTTGGACTTGCCGATTATGAGTATTTCATCCAAACCGATGCTGCCATTAATCCCGGTAATTCCGGTGGTGCCCTGATAAACATTAATGGTAAACTTATTGGCATTAATACTGCTATATTTTCAAGAAATGGCGGCTATATGGGAATAGGGTTTGCAATACCATCCAACATGGTAAAACAGGTGGTGGATGAGTTGATTAATAAGGGCAAGGTAACACGAGGGTGGCTTGGCGTATATATTCAGAACATTACACCGGAAATAGCAAAAAACTTCAAGTTTGAAGGAAGAAAGGGTGTTTTGGTTGCCGATATCATGAAGGATTCACCTGCAAAAAATGCAAAAATTGAAATTGGCGACATCATTATTTCGGTCAATGGCGTTGAAGTGTCTGATATAAATCAGCTCCGAAGATATGTTGCTTCATTAAAACCGGGTTCAACTGCCAAAGTCAAAATATTCAGGGGTGGTCAGGAACTGGAACGGGAAGTACTCATTGCTGAGCTTCCTGCACAGGCACAGGCACCAGAAGAAAAGATGGAAGAAGTTGATACAATAGGCATGCGTGTGGGTGATATTACTGAAGAGAATGCCTATAAATTCAGAATTACTGATACTACAGGAGTAATTGTACTTGAAATTCAGGAGCAAAGTCCTGCGTATGAGGCAGGCATGATGGTTGGTGATATCATCAAGGAAATTGAAAATACTCCTGTGGAAAATGTTGATAAATATAACGAATTGCTGAAACAATATGAAAAGAAAGAAACATTACTGCTTCTGGTCAAGCGTGGAGGTATCCACAAGTTTGTGGTAATTAAGAAGCAATAGTTATTGTAAATAATCCAGCCCCACTGCTTTTTTAACGCGCAGTAGTGTTTCCTGGGCAATGGGGCGGGTTTTTTCAGCACCCTTCTTTAAAATTGCAGCTATTTCACTTTTGTTGTTTTGTAATTGTTTTCGTTTATCTCTGAAGGGAGCAAAATATTCCCATATCATTCCAAACAACTCTTTTTTTACCTCACCATACCCAATGCCACCTTTACGGTAGCGTTCTTTGAGTATTTCAGTTTTTGCTGGTTCAGCAAATAATTTATACAGGGCAAACAGATTACAGGTGTCAGGATTTTTTGGTGCCTCAACTGGTGTTGAGTCGGTTACTATACGCATTACTTTTTTCTTGAGTGTGGCTTCGTCTTCAAAAATGTTTATGGTGTTATTATAGCTTTTAGACATCTTCTGGCCATCTATTCCAGGAATGACTGCAATATCCTCTGATATCATTGGTTCGGGCAACACAAATATTTCACCGTACATCTGGTTAAAGCGTTCAGCAATGTCACGGGTTATTTCTAAGTGTTGCTTCTGGTCTTTGCCCACAGGTATAACTTCAGCATTGAAAAGCAGTATGTCAGCAGCCATAAGCACTGGATAGGTAAAAAGGCCTGTGTTAGGCACAATGCCTTTTGCAATTTTATCCTTATAACTGTGGCTGCGCTCTAAAAGTCCTAAGCTGGTGTGGCATGATAAAATCCATGCTAGCTCTGTCACTTCGGGAATATCGGATTGTACCCAGAAATGCACCTTATCAGGATCAAGACCTAAAGCAATAAAGTCCATTGCAGCATTAATGGTGTTTTCAGATAGTTCCTGTGGATTGTGAATACTGGTCAATGCATGGTAATTTACAATAAAACAAAAAAGGTCGTTATTGTGCTGCAGTTCAATCATTGGCTTCATCATGGCAAAATAATTGCCAATATGAAGCGTTCCAGACGGTTGTATGCCAGAAAGTATTCTTGACATTTTTAACCCCTTTTTCAGTATGGTCACGTTGTTGTGTATGCAGATTGTAAACAGATGTACTGAGTATGCAATTATCGTCAATAATTAATTTAACAGGAACTATCGCTTATAAAAAAATAACAATAATTTGATATTTGGAAAGATGTTAAGTATTTTATAATTACTGAATACAGTGTAAAGGCATTACGATGGGTGTGGCAAATCTTTTTACCTATAAGTATCTTAAAAGAAAAAAATTAACAGTCATAATATATTTAATTATATTATGTGCGATAGTTACTATCAATGTGCTGTTTTTGCTGGCACATCAGTTTGCTCTCAATTACATTGCCATAAGTTTCTTTTCAGAAATTATGTTATTGATTTTGTCAAACATAGTGGCAGTGAGTATATCTTTTGTCATTGTTAATAAAATGCTGCAGAAACGGTACAATGATGTTGCTGCTTCGCTTTTAACTGTTCTGAAACAGTTTGAAAAAGGTAACTTTACCTATCCATTCTCTATTGATAATGGTCGTTTTGATAATGTGTTGCGCTACATGCAGAAATTAATGATGAGACAAAACAGCACGCCGGCATCATTTGATGAGAAGCTGAATGAACGAGTGTTTGAAATAATAACAGTGTTAATCAGTGCAATGGAGGATAAAGATCCTTATACCAGCGGACATACCACACGTGTTGCACACTATGCATTGGCAATTGGAAAACGTTTGGGTTTGTCACAGGAAAAAATGCGATTACTTAATCATGCTGCAGCTGCCCACGATATTGGTAAAATTGGCATCCCCATTGAAATAATAGAGAAAAACGGCCGTCTAAATGAAAAAGAAAAACTCATGATGGAAAGCCATCCTATACGGGGAATGAAAATTTTATCATCAATTGATTACCTTGAAGATATTGCATCAATAATAATGTATCATCACGAACGTGCAGATGGCAAAGGCTATTATCAACTTCCTGGTGAAAAAGTTCCTGTTGAAGCAAAGATTATTGCAGTTGCTGATGCACTGGATGCAATGCTCAGTGATAGGCCGTATAGAAAGGCACTATCGCTTTATGAAGCAAAACAGGAAATACTTAAAAATAAAGGTACACAGTTTGATCCTGAAGTGGTTGATGCACTCATTAATGTGCTGGAAGAAAAAGAACCATTAAAAGAGTTTATTGCTTTTTGATATATTTTTTTATAAATTCTTCCTGTGTTAAGATAGAAATAAACTGGTCCAGTTTAGCTATTTTAAAAATACTTTCAACATTTTCATTTATATCATAACAGACGAATTCAATATTGCTTTTAAGTGCTAAATTCATGCATCGTACCAGCGACCCAATACCTGAAGAATCTATATATTTCAGGTCACGAAGGTTAAGTGCAATAATCTTTGGATTATCTTCAATATGATGACGATAAACTGTTTCAAAGTTATGCACTTCAGAAATGTCGTATCGACCATTTAACGTAAATATTAATAAGGGTCCTTCTTTGTGTACATCAATTTGCATGTGATAACTCAAATAAATTATGAATTAGCAACAGTAAAAAACCTGATATATATGTTTTATAACTGCAAAATTCTTGTTATTTAGGTTAAGGTATTGAATTATACATGTCAACAAATAAATTATTTAAAAGATTAAAAAATATTGGTCACAGTGAGTTAGCTACTGAATAAAAATATAGTACAGCGATTGATAGCATTAATGTTAATACTGTAACAATTATCCCAGGTTTTAAGAATTCCATAAAGCTTATTTGAATACCTGATTTTGCCGCTGATTCCAGCACAATCAAATTGGCCATTGCACCAATTATTGTTGCATTGCCAGCCAGTGTCGATGATGAGGCCAGCGCTAACCATATGATGTTGCTGTTGCTGTATTTTAAGGTTGGCCCTAATAGAATAACAAAAGGTACATTGCTGACTATCTGTGAAAAAACAAGACTGACAGCATGTAAAAGGGTTATACTGTGTAGGCTGTTATTAAAGTGGGAAAACTTCAGCAATAATGACAGGATTCCAGCTTTTTCAGCACCTTTGACTACTATAAATAGTGATGCAAAGAATAATAATAAAACCCAGTCTATCTCTTTGATTATTTTTGATGGTTTAATTTTACCCAATAATAAAATTAATGAACTACCAGTCAGCGCAATCAGTGGTATTGATATATCAAGAACGTGATGAAGCAGAAAAAATAATGTGATAAGAATAAAAATTGGAACAGAAAATATCATCGATGACAGGTTATATTTGTAGTCGTTCTGGCTATACTGCAATACCTGCTGTGTTTCAAATGTGTGTGAATACATACGTTTGATGCATACTACAATAATTATCATCCCAATAATTGAAACTGGAAGCAGGTGAAGAAGAAAATATACATAGGGAATTCCTGAATAAATGCCAATGAGCATGTTCTGTGGATTACCTGTGATGGTCATTGCACTGCCCACATTAGAAGCCAATATTTCGGCTATCAGATATGGTTTGGGGTCAAGTTGCGCTGATCTGCATATTGATATTATGATGGGGGTAAACATCAGGACAACTGCATCATTAACCAGAAATGCGCTTGCAATACCAGTAGTGAAAGTAATGATCCACAAAAGCTGTAACGGGGTTCTGGAAAAAGATATAGTTTTTTGTGCAATAAAGGCAAAAAAACCATCCAGTTCTAATGTTGCTATGACTATCATCATGCCCAGCAAAAGGGCTATTGTGTTAAAATCAATAGCACGAATAGCCTCTTCAAAAGAAAGCACTCCCGTTAAAATCATGGCAATAGCGCCAAAATAAGCAGCAGATGGCCTGTCAACATTAACCCATGGAAGGCGAGTAAAAATTATGCCTGAATACGTTATTATAAATATTATCAATGCAATAGAATACATGGCGATAGTTACTGATAAAGAAACCTTAAATTAAAAATGCAGAGGATTTGTAGGATTCCTCTGCATTTTTATTACATAAATGCTGCCCGGCCAGGACTCGAACCTGGACTACTCTGATCCAGAGTCAGATGTGTTGCCAATTACACCACCGGGCAATTTCATATAAACAATCTATAGCACATAGTTTCTGTAAACAAAAATTTTGTCAATAATTTTGACTGTATTCAATCTTCTTTTTGAGCTATTTTTGCCCATGTATCCTTCAGTGTTACAGTTCTATTAAAAATGAGTCTGTCATTGTTAGAATCAGGATCAACGGTAAAATAGCCCAACCTTTCAAACTGGAAATTAGTGTAAACCTGTGCACCTTGTACATAGGGTTCTATATACCCATTTACAACTTTTAATGAATCAGGATTAATGTAATCAGTAAAATCTCTGCCTTCTTCAACTTCAGACGGATTTTCCTTTGTGAACAATCTGTCATAAAGCCTTATTTCAGCAGGTAATGCATGTTGTGCACTAACCCAGTGAATGGTGCCTTTGACTTTTCTACCGTCTTGTGCATATCCGTCCTTTGTGTCAGGGTCATAGGTGCAATGAATTTCAGTAATGTTCCCGTTGCTATCTTTTATAACGTTTACACACTTAATAAAATACGTATATCGCAAACGCACTTCAGCACCAGGTGAAAGCCTGAAAAATTTCTTTGGCGGATTTTCCATAAAATCATCACGTTCAATGTAAAGGACTCTGGAAAATGGTATATTTCGGGTACCAGCGGCAGGGTCTTCAGGATTATTTATACCTTCAATGTATTCAACCTGATTATCAGGATAGTTAAGTATAACCACTTTAATTGGATTGAGCACACACATAACACGGTTGGCTTTTTTGTTTAAATCTTCCCGTATGCAATGTTCAAGCAGTGCAATATCAACAATACTATCCTTTTTTGCAACACCAACAAGCTTTGCAAAATTTTTAATGGAATCAGGGGTGAAACCTCTTCTTCTGAGCCCTGCAATGGTAGGCATGCGTGGGTCATCCCATCCATTTACAAAGCCTTCCTGCACGAGTCTTAAAAGCATACGTTTGCTCATGACGGTATAGGTTAAGTTAAGACGTGCAAATTCAATCTGTTTTGGACGTTGGCCTGTCGCTATCTGGTCTAAAAACCAGTCATACAATGGACGGTGTACCTCAAATTCCAGAGTACAAATGGAATGCGTTATTCCTTCAATGTAGTCGGATTGACCATGAGCCCAATCATAGGTAGGATAAATGCACCATCTATCGCCCGTACGATGATGGTCCGCATGTTTTATGCGATACATCACAGGATCACGCATATGCATATTTGGCGATGTCATGTCCATCTTTGCACGCAATGTTTTTGAACCATCGGGAAACTCACCGTTTTTCATGCGTTCAAATAAGTCTAAATTTTCTTCAACACTGCGGTTGCGGTATGGG
>Ga0209204_1000211_pt1 | contig 67942 bp, 51 predicted proteins | sample AD_JPNMR2_MetaG_FD_184425 | JGI IMG/M metagenome (GOLD analysis project Ga0209204, IMG submission 184425) | Active sludge microbial communities of municipal wastewater-treating anaerobic digesters from Japan - AD_JPNMR2_MetaG (SPAdes) (version 2) | ecosystem: Engineered > Bioreactor > Anaerobic...
TTTTCGCCCGGAGGGGGTGGGATTTGAACCCACGATTCCCGACCAAGGGAATACACGATTTCGAATCGTGCGCCTTCAGCCACTCGGCCACCCCTCCATAACAGTATATGATGATGCTAAATAGATGAATAAGCAAAGATTTAGCTGTTATTTAGAGTAGTACATTCCTTTTCAGCTACTAAATTTAAGAATATTGATGTTTAATATTGCCTATATGTTAAACATAACCTCGGGTTTTTGATGGGTCGTATCGTATTTGATTGGAGTATTTTTTAAATTCTTGTAGCGTTCGTAAGAGAGCCCCGTAAGCCATGTTTTTTAAATGTGTTAGTCACATTTTAAAATGTCTGTGATGGTCCATTTGAGCCACTGTAAAATTATTTAAATGGGTGATTTTCTCAGTTTTTCAAATAAATACTTCGTGAATCTTGATTCCTTTAAAAGATATCGTAATTCCCTTGCCTTCTATAGGCCTGTGTCTACAGGAAATATGGTTAAGAAGAATGCACTCTTTGCTGCATATCCCTTTTTTAAAATACTCGGCTCAAAGATAGACAAAATAGCTTTTTTTAAGTTGCTTGGAGTTGAAGAAATTATACAGTATGAGAAAAAATATGGGAAAATAAACGGAGTTTACCTACCACCAGGGAGCGGAAAAGTCGTTGTACAAATTTTGAACAAACACGATGAGATAATTGGATACCTTAAAATTTCTTTAAATGAAGATGGTATGAGACAGATGAGGAATGAAGCCCAGATTCTAAGTTTTCTAAAGAGTCAAAAAGTTGATCACTTCTCCTATCCTGACATCCTTGATATGGATGAGAGGAATGGAGCAGAGTTTCTCTTTTTGAGTACCCCAGAAAAGTTACTAATGCCATTCAATCTACCTTTACATGAACTTATGCAGATCGCGTCTAATATATTTTCAGTTGAAACGAAGAGAGAAGAAGTTATTAATTCGATATATTTCAAACAAATTGAAAAAAGAGTAAGTAGTTCAAGTTTTACAAATATGTTGTCTCGTCAAGTTGCGGGGATAAAAAGAGACTTAACAGGTCTTGAAATAAATACAGGCTTTGTTCATGGGGACTTCAAGATATGGAATGTATTCCAGCTTGTAGATGGGAAATATTTTATAATAGACTGGGAATTGGCATCAAGATTTGGTTTCCCAATGTGGGATCTCTGGACATGGTTTTTGATAGGAAAAATGGCACAAGGGAAGAAGCTCAATAAGAAAGATGTCATTTTACTCCAAGAGATTAATCGCGCAAATCGGGATATAACTTTCGTATTGCAAGCGCCTCACGGTCTTGAAGCATTGACACGGCTGTTTTTTATAGATGTTGTCACGAAGTTGGAAATGCACGGTCACGGAGATAAGAATACCAGAGATGCAATTAATTATATGTTACACTTGGTACTAAGTACAAATGAATATTTTCGACTATAACGTTAGGCTTGTTCAAACTATAATACAAAAAGACGCTACAAACAGAGAGGATAAAGATGAGGCTTAGTCTTATGCTTACTTCAAATTCAAGGGGTTGTTAATCAAATTAGAGAGATTCAGATAAGATTTGCTCCTCTAATATCCATGTTTTGGATCAATTCTGCTCGAGGTTTCGTCCTGCATTTGCCTTTATGTGGGATTGAGAAAATTAAATTTATCACTATTATGCAGTAACTACCAGAACTACCAGAGTTTTTATACGACAGCCTTTTCGTATTGTAAAATCAGGTAATGGCTCAATCATTGTGCCTTTTATCAATTAATACTGTAATTCTTGGCCTTCTTACGCCTTACTTGGGGACTTGCGCCATTTCTTAAACATTTCAGAACGTCTTTAAGCGCCGTAATATCACAATTTTACATAATGTTTGTGATGTTTTTCCTCATACGCAAGAAAGGCTATAAAATAATTTAATAGAGATGCGATTCAGAGGATTTTTTACTCGCAATTATGTCATTCTATCGAGAGTTGGGAAGTTTTGTGAATTGGAAGAATTTAGTAAGCCTGTCCTTAGCACTTTTGTAAGATACTTTTTGTACGATGTAATATATTGAAGGTGCTTTAAAAATGTAGGGTTTATGGAAGGGAATGACTTTAGTGGTTAGGGAGCAATTAGAACAAGGAGTTTACAGAAATGAGTAATAATAGTGGTTCACATAGCTTACTCTATGTAACGTCTCTGGGAATACAGATGTGGGATTTTTTTATAAACGGAAAGGAAACTTACACTGGTCTTTTGCCTTTTTTCGTACCGTTGCAAGAATTGTTAAAGCGTGATGATGTAAAGAAAATAGTATTTATTCTCTTTATAAATAAGAAGTACCGGAAATATGGAATTACAATCCCGGAGAGGCATAGGAATAAAATTGTGGTATATCCTATTTATTGTGACGAGAGCTTTAAAAGTCCTTCTTTCACCTTTATTAAATGCCCATGGGCAGTCTGTTTTGGTTTTTATCTTGTAAAAAAGTATAATATTGGTAGAATAATAGGGCACGGGACGATAGGAGTTATTGGTGGCATAATAGCAAGAATTGCGAGAATTCCATTCGTATCAAGGTTATATGGAGTGGCATGGACACAGAAGGACCTTGATTTAAGTAAGGTCAGGTTCTTCTTGAAACATCCTACTCTTTTTTTATCACTTAAGATTAAATCAGAGGCTATCATAGCGACAAACGATGACTCTCTTAGGGAGCAATTCTTTGACAAATTTGGCAACAAGAAGAACAAGTTTTTCCTTTTGTTTGATGGAGTTGATAAAGATATAAACCTGAAAGTAAGTGACCCTGGTATTAGTATCCCAGAGCCCTATTTTTCTTATGTGAGCAGATATGACCGATTTAAGAGGCTTCACCTTGCAATTGATGCCTGGAGATATCTAAGAAATCAGCTTGGAGATCGAACTCCTTACCTGGTATTTGTCGGTCCAGTCTCTGATAAGAGGTATTATGATGAGCTTTTAAAAAAGGTTGAAGAAGATAAACTTACAGATTGTGTTAAATTTTTCGATGGAATGCCGCACAGTAAGAGCATGTGGATTTTGAAGAATTCTATAGCTACTCTTATATTGTATGAAGTCGCATTGTTTTCAAACGTATTCATTGAAAGCATGCATCTTGGTGTTCCTGTTATTGCTTCATCTGTTGGCTCAAAATCCATAGAGTTCCTTCCCGAGGGCACATATTTTCCCACTTCCAGCGACCCGTTGGATATATCCCGTATGGTATTGGAAGTGTTGAATAATGATGAAAAAAGGAACCAGGTTGCAAGTAAAGCGAGAAAGTTTTCTGAGGAAAATATTCCCTCGTGGGACGAAAGACTGAAACTGGAGCTAAAACTATTCATAGGGGATAGTAATGATGGGTAAAAAGATCGTATTTTTTACACATGGTAAGGTAAATCCCCATGAAGAAAGTGGTATGTCAAGAATAGTTTACTATCGTACGAAGTACCTCAAACGTTTAGGATATGATGTAGAAGTGATATCTGTTTTTGAAGACGTAGATCATCATGAAATATTTACCCGCGATGAAATTCTCAGTGTAAATCTATTCCCGAGGATATATATTCCATTGGGCTTTAAACATAGTGAATTAAAGAAATATTTAGATGCCAACAGAGGTGACATTGATATTTTTGATTTTAATTTAATGTGGTTTTACGATAAAGTCCCCGTGGGTAAATATCTGAATCAAGAAGGGATCCCGTACATAGTTACTACACATTGCGCATATTCTAAGGACAAGATTGCACACAAACCGCTGAAGAAAAATTTCGCAAAATACTCATATGAATTACCATTTCTGAACAGAAGTTCAGGAGTAGTGGCACAAACGCCCGAAGAACTGTCGGGGCTGAGGTCCTTTGGAGTAAGCGCTCATATCTATATATATAGCAATGAAATTGATGATGATGAAATAAGTGCAATCTCAAATTCTGAGCCATTTCAACTTGATGGTCTACTAAAATTGGGATGGGTAGGAAATATCACACCGGTAAAAAATCTTCATAATTTGATAAAGGGGATTGGTATTTTGCCTGAAAGTTATAGAAATCACATCAAACTCTACTTGGTCGGAAATGCTAAAGACAAAGCATACAAGGAAAGGCTTGATAAATTAATTATGGAGTATAAGCTTGAAGATAATGTTGTATTCCTCGGTCCTAAATACAGGGAGGATAAATACAGATTCTTAAAGTCAATCGATTGTTACATTCATACCTCAACATCGGAAAACATTTCACTGGCTGTATTAGAAGCTATGGCAGCAGGGAAGCCTTTAATAATTTCAAGGACTTCGGAAGTGTCGTACCTATATAAGTATGATTTCTTTGTGATGGTTGAGCCTTGGTACGATCATATTGCTGAAGGAATTATGAACTTCATGGACCTTAACAGTAAAGAGCGTGAAATTATGGGCATGACTGCTTTTGAAATAGTGAAGTCAAAATTTTCAGTGGGGGTCCTAATAGACAAATATGTAAATATAGTTAATCAAGTACTGAATAGAAGAGAATGAACAAATTTGCGCCTTTTATTGAGAGAATATTTTCAACATTTGAGCGGCTCAATATTCCTTATGTAATACTAAGAAATTATGAGGGATTACCCTATGAATTGAGGTCAAATGATATTGACATTTGTGTCCCTCAAAAGGAAGTTAGAAGGGCGATAAAGGAAATCCTACGTTTGGCTAAGCTGAATGAGTTTGATTATTGTTTCTTTATGAGTTGTATATCTATATATTGCATACATCTCATAAGCCTCTCAAAAGGAAGCCTCAAAATCGACATCTTTGTAGGTTATGAAAACAGAGGTAGGGTAATATTCACGGCATCAGAGCTGATTAACACTAAAGTTAGATACGGAACTCTTTACGTAGTGGATCCCGTATATGAGGTTTCAGTAGTAACTGTTAAGGCGATTTTGACCGGAGGTGTACTAAAACGAAAATATTGGGATAAATTATACGAGGTGTTCCTCAACAATGAGTCAGAACTCGGTAAAGTTTTAAAGAAGGCAGTGGGAGGATGGGCTTCTAACTATATACTCGGGATTCTTAGAGAAGGTAATGAAGAGAAACTATATAAATCAAGAAGAATATTCCAGGCATCAACATTTCTATATGCTTTTAGGAAATCTCCTTTTATATTTCTTCATAATTATTTTCTTCATTATCTAAAAGAGTTTTCGAAGTATTTTGAAATAAACCGAAGGTACACAGTTGCGATACTGGGCCCAGATGGCTCAGGGAAAACGACATTTGTAGAGGCGCTTAAAAAAAAGATAGAAGATAAGCTGAAAATCAATCAAGTTAGTATTAAAATATTTCATTTTCGCCCCAATGTATTTCCTAATCTTGCAAACATATTTAGAATACAAACTAAGAATCAAAATGGTCTGGAAATCCCTTATCAGAAGCCGCCAGCTGGTTTTATTTCATCTCTTATGAGAATTGCATATTATTCTCTCGATTATATAATCGGTTATTGTATAAAGGTAGTCCCACATTTCAAGAATTATCCATTTATTATATTTGACAGGTATGCCCATGAGTTTTTGTGCGACCCATGCCGGTCAAGAATTAATTTACCTTTGTTCGTGAGAAAAGCATTCTTTGCAATTATTCCCAAACCCAGGTGGACTTTCGTCCTTAAAGCAGATGCAGATACTATTTTACAAAGAAAAAAGGAACTTTCTAAAGAGAAGGTCGAGGAATTGAATGAAAATTATGCTATGCTCTCCAGATATAAAAATGTGTACTTCCTTGATGCGTTAGATACACCTGCGGATATTGCAGAGCGAGCGTTTCAAATAATAATTGATGACATAGGAGTTAGGCTTTGAGAAAGAAATTGCTTATTTCTGCCTATGCATGTCACCCTTATCGTGGGTCTGAGCATGGCATTGGTTGGTACTATTCTTTAAGATTAGCGGATTATTATGATTTGTTTGTAATTACTCGAGCAGATAATAGAAGCGAGATTGAGGAAGCGCTCCGCAGATCGGGAAAGGAAAATATCAAATTCATTTATATAGATTTACCAGAGCCTATGCGATTTTGGAAGAGAGGTGAGAAAGGATTGTATATCTACTACTTTATCTGGCAAGTATTAGCGTTTTTCACTGCAATAAGGTTGCACAGAAAGGAGCATTTCAAAGCCGTTTGGCACTTAACCTTCGGGAATATGGTTCTACCGACTTTTTTACCATTCATTAATGCGAGGTTTATCTGGGGACCCATCGGCGGCGGTAATAGAATTCCGTTAAGTTTCTGGAAATACATTTCTCTTAGGGGAAAAATAAACGAGTTAATGAGGCTTGTAGTGTTATTTTTATTGAGGATAAATCCGTTATTCTATCTATATTGCAAAAAGGCTGCAATAATTCTTGTAAGGACCAGAGAAACTGCAAGACTTCTTCCCTCAAGGTTTAGAAAAAAAGCAGTTTTATTCCAAGAAACAGCTATGGACCCCGAAGACCTACCGGTGTTATGTAATGGCGTGTTTAAAGCAAACAGGTTGCATGAAGAAACAAAAACAGTCTTTATAACTGTAGGACGTTTGATGTGGCATAAGGGTATAGTTTTTTCTCTCTACGTGCTCAATCGTATTTATGAGAAAGTCCCAGACCTTGATTGGAAGTACAAAATAATTGGGAGCGGACCCGAATATGGTTTTATAACAAAGCAGATTGGATGTTTTCCCTTCAAAGATAGAGTAAAATTAATAGGGAAACTTCCAAGGGAAAGGGTGATAGAGGAATATAAAAGTGCAGATATATTTTTACTACTATCTGGGAGAGAAGGAGGTTCCTGGGCTTTATTAGAAGCTATGTTATGCGGACTTGTTCCAGTTGTTTTAGATGCGGGAGGCTCATCGGAAATCGTAACCGATGAGTGTGGAATAATTGCATATTCAGAAACTCCCTCATCTCTCATAGAAATCCTTGCTGATAAGTTGATTGAGATTATGAAAAAGCCTGAGTGCATTTCTGAAATAGGATTGAGAGCAAGAGAAAGAGTATTAAATGAACTGTCTTGGGAGAAAAAGATTTCAGAGCTTCAAAAGCTTGTGGACCAGGTCCTATGACGGCAATTCTTACTGTAGTGGCGCTGCTTTTTGCGTATTTGTCCCTTGGAATATTTAGAAAAAAGTGGTTTTTCATACTTTTTTTTCTTGTGTTATTCTTTACTGAATTTTACTGGATTGAGGTTTTTGACGCTTACCTTAAACCTTTCTACTTAGTTAGTGTTGCAACATGTGTTGTATTCGGTTTACGATATTTACCAGTCCTTAAATCAAAGATAATAGGAGTGTTGTTCGCCTTCTTTATCATTCAGGGGCTTTATTTGTTTGTCATCGGAGCAACTTTTGAAGAGTGGAAGACGTGGGTATTACTGTTTTTCTTTATCACTATAAGTTTCAATACCGCTTCTGCCTTATGGTCAAAAAGTTTAGCAGTTGATGAGTTTGCCAAGCTTTTATTAATTTCCCTTTCGGTAATTGTAGTATTTGGTTTGCTGCAGGTTCTCTCATACAACCTTGGTATTTATTCACTTTCTTTAAGAGGTTCTCATTCGGGTTCTTTGCAGTCTGAGTTGAGATATTCAGCGTTTTTTACAGAGCCGGACAACTGTGGGAAATTCATAGCGATGGGACTTTTGATACTATTTCCATTTATTAAGCAGGGACTTGTGAATAAGTGGTTGTATTTATTCTTGACTATAGGTTTTCTACTTGATATGACACGGTCTGCAATAATAGGGTATGCTGGTGCTATTTTTTTTGGGGCTTTGATTGTAGGCTCTACAGGGTCAAAAATACTCGGTTCCCGTTCAAGAATCATCATAAATGCCGGTATAATTCTTGTTGTCAGCACCTTTGCTGTGGGGATCATTTCGCATTTTTTGGGTGTGCGCGAGGTTTTTGAGTATAGATTTGGAAGTATTCTAAAATTGGGTGAAACTTTACAAACAGACGCTGCATTACCAGTTCGTAAGCTTTCGGTCGTAGCGGCGCTACGTGAGAGTATGTCAAGTACCCAAAGCTTTCTTTTTGGTAAGGGTTGGGGAGCTGGTTATCAACTCTCACTTGGAGGTTATAGTGAATACGTTAAAGGCTCCTCAAACTTGTATACGATGCTTTTGCTTTTTAGTGGAATATTCGGGCTAATGGTATTTTTATGGATCTTCGGTTACGCGATTAAGGTTTTAATTATTGCTATTAAAAGAAACGTGCATCCTTACCTTGCCACTGGGGTAATTTGCGGAATACTCTTTAGTATGATCGTGGGCATCCTCTCACCAAACTTTATTGCCCCTGAGTTCTGGATGCTCCTTGGGCTTGCAGGTTTTATTGAACTGGAATTAAAGAGAGAGCGGAGTACTGTTAATGCGTAAAACATCAAAGGTTTTATTCGTTTTTGGCACCCGACCAGAGGCAATTAAGCTCATGCCATTAATTAATAAGTTTAAAGAAAATAATTTTTTTGATGTTAAAGTATGTGTGACAGCACAACACAGGGATATGTTGGACCAGGTGCTCCAATTTTTCTCTATAATACCAGATTACGATTTGAACGTGATGCGAGAAAACCAGTCCCTTTTCTACATAACAGCGGCAGTTTTAAAGAAAATTGAAAGAGTTTTGGACGATTCAAAACCAGATGTGGTAGTTGTACAGGGCGATACAACTACTACATTTATAGCTTCCCTTGCTTCTTACTATAAAAAAATAAAGGTTGCTCATATTGAAGCTGGACTACGAAGTTTTAATAAATTTGCCCCCTATCCTGAGGAAGCTAATAGAGTTCTTACATCGAGGCTTGCCGACTACCATTTTGCTCCTACAAAAAGGGCGATGCAAAACCTCTTGAATGAAGGGATCTCCAACAATGTTTGGGTTACTGGGAATACGGCAATTGATGCTTTATTTCTGACTCTTCGGATGCTTGAAAGTAATGAAGATGGGTTTTACCCGAGAGAGTTAGTTGGGAAAGTAGAACCAATAGATAGAATTATCCTTGTAACAACGCATAGAAGAGAGAATTTCGGGACGCCTTTGGAAAATATATGTAAGGCGCTGCTTGAGATTGCTGATACATTTAAAGATGTGAAGATTTTATTTCCAGTGCACCCCAATCCTAATGTTAAGGGAGCCGTATATAGGCTTTTACATGGGAGGGAAAACATTATTCTCCTGAAACCACTGGAATATCCTAAGTTCGTATGGTTGATGAGTCGTGCATCTATAATTTTAACTGACTCTGGTGGGCTTCAAGAAGAGGCACCATCTCTTGGAAAACCTGTGTTAGTTCTGCGCGAGATTACAGAACGGTTGGAAGGCGTTGAGGCAGGAACTGCAATTTTGGTGGGTAGTAATACTAAGAGAATTGTTGATGCTGTGTCGGATCTTCTTACTAACAAGTATAAATATGAAAGGATGTCAAAAGCCGTTAATCCTTATGGTGACGGGAAGTCTTCGGGTCGAATAGTGCAAATATTAGAGGATGAGTTAATAAAATGCAGCGAATGAGGGTCCTTCTACAATCGAGAACCAATTTATTTTCTGTGGCGGGAGGCGATGCGGTTCAGATTCTTAAAACGAAGAAATACCTCGAGAAATATGGAATTGACGCAGATATAAGCACAGAATTAGAACCTTGTGTTTCTAAATATGATGTTGTCCATCTATTCAACTTAATGAGGGGTCAAGAGGTCTATATACAGGTTAGGAATGCAAAGAAATATAGAAAACCCGTGGTACTCTCTACAATTTATGGTCTATATATTGAATACGACAGGGAATCAAGGAGGGGCCTCGCTCGGGTAATTTCAAATATGCTTAATCCTTTCCAAGTTGAGCATTTGAAAATAATTGCGAGAGCCATTGTAAATAAAGAGGTTCATAAGGGCGTCAAGTCAATCATTCTAAAAAACTACTATAAATGTTTAAAAGAGGTAGTTGAAAGTGCAGATGTACTTTTGCCTAACTCTAATTCTGAGATGGAAAGAGTGAAAAATGATTTCTTTTTAGTGGATCCGAAGTTCATCGTTGTACCAAATGGCGTAGATCCTGAGATTTTTGACTATGAGAATACGATTCCAAGGGAAGCGCATAAACGGTTCCGTGATGCTATTTTGTGTGTGGCGAGGATTGAGGGGCGTAAGTGCCAGCTTGAGCTCGTTAAAGCTATTAGGGATACACCATATATGCTCGTATTAGTTGGGAAACCTGCTCCAAACCATAAAGGCTACTTCAAAGAAGTTCTTAGGGAGGCATCTAAATCCCGTAATATTTATTACTTAGGTACTATAAATCATGATGAACTCACCGGTTTATATAAAGTTGCCAAGGTCCATGCATTGGTAAGCTGGATGGAAACACCGGGGCTATCCTCTCTTGAAGCTGCTGCAATGAGGTGTAATATTGTTGCAACTAAGAAAGGTGACACATACGAGTATCTTAGAGATTATGCCTATTATTGTGAACCAGATGACATTGATTCTATAAGGGAAGCGGTAATTAGAGCCCATGAATCACCCTTCGATGAACGCCTGAGAGAGCTTGTATTAAGTAACTATACGTGGGATGTTGCTGCTAAGAAGACCCTTGAAGGGTATAAATTAGCTCTTGAAAACTATTGATTTTAGTATGCGCGCGAGGTAGAAATGAGAGTTGCTATTATTGGTTCGCGGGGTCTTCCACCGAGATATGGTGGATTTGAGGTTTTTGCACATCATCTTGCAGAAAAGTTTTCTGAGAAAGATTTTAAGACAGTCGTATATTGTTTTAGTTCATTAAGGGCAGAAAATTATAACTTAGAGAATGTGAAAAGAATATTCATCACACCATTCCCTGTAAAAAGCTTGCAGAAGATGTATGTGAGCAGTATTGCTACCATCAGAGCTGTTTTTTTTGAGAAAGTTGATGTAATAATATTTCTTGGTACCTCTGCAGGCTTCTTAATGTGGTTACCAAGGGCGTTTTCTATTTATACTATCTTCAATCCTGATGGTTTTGAATGGAAGAGAGCAAGGTGGCATCCTGCAGGTAGGCTATTACTTAAATTCCTTGAATTCCTCAGTGTCAAATTTGCAAGCAAGATTGTTTATGATAGTAGGGCAATTGGGAGTTATATAAAAGCTACTTATAAAAAAGATGGCATTTTTGTCCCGTACGGATGTAGCGATTGCCTCACTGATGAGGAGAAGTGGAGAGAGATCGAAAAAGAATATAATATTACTAAAAATGAGTACTATCTCGTAGTTGGAAGGGCAGTTGCTGAGAATAACCTGCACATTATTTATGAAGGATTTCTAAAGAGCAACACTTCAAAAAAGCTTGTTTTTGTAGTCAATACAACCCCCGCAGGTCTCACTCGTAATGAGCGTGTAGTCTTTACAGGGTCCATATTCGACAGGAAGAAGCTAAATACTTTAAGGAAAAATGCATTTGCGTACATTCACGGGCACAGTGTGGGAGGTACAAACCCTTCTTTGCTTGAATCTATAGGTTGTAATAACCTCGTAATTGCATACGATGTACCATTCAACAGAGAGGTTCTCGGTGATGCAGGTTTATATTTTGATAGTGCAGATACCCTTAAGGAGATAATTGAAAAGCTGGAGTGCGGTATTCCTCTCGATACGAATGAAATATTGAAATATTATGATAAAATCAAAAATGATATATACAACTGGAGTAAGGTGACTGGAAAATATGCAGAAATAGTCGAGGCAGCCATATGAGCGAATTAATTCTGATAATTTCGACGGTTTTAGTTTCTTATCAAAGGCCAATTCCAGAAGATCTGGTATACGAATTTCATCTGAGAAATAGAAGTTACAACCTGTACAACACGAGGTTTTCAATACCGGTTGAAGTGCCTTATCCCGGTGGCGAATTAGTTGGCTCTTCATCTAAGTACATAATTACTGCAAATTTTGAAACTCTCTATGACAGCGCATATACATTCGATTTCTATCCGAGGCTACTGTGTCGAAAGCAAGGGTATGGGTTAGTTATAGAACCTCTTTTTCGTATAGGTGAAATTAGGGGCTGGCCAGCCATCAAGTGGCAGAATGTATTATGTGGAGCGTATTCAAGGGCATACGCATTTTATCAATCTCCCAAGGTACTGTTGATGGCAGGCAGAAACAAGCTACAGCTAAACCTTGAAGGGCTTATAGCTGAAGAAGATCCACCGATGGATATGCTCTTTGCTCGCTATAATGGAAAAAAGTTTTACTTCTCTTATTTCGCAGGACAGTTGAGTTCGGAAAAAGCTACTGATTCAAGCTACTATTATGAACTAGGCAAACTTTACAATAGGTTTATTTCTGGCCATTCACTTGAATATAGAAGTACTAATTTTTCGGCTTCCTTCTCAGAGGTTGTAGTGTATTTCTCGAGAACTAATTTTCCAGATCTATATTTCCTAAACCCTTTTATGCTTTACCACCCGAGAGTTTTAGATGATACGGAGGGAGGAGAACACAACACATTCTGGATTATCGCAGGTAATTATTGGGGTAAAAGGTATTCGACCCATTTAGAGTTCCTCGTAGATGACTTCCATCTTCCTGACCCAGATCAATGGGCTCCACATAAACTTGCATGGATATTTAAATCTTATATAATAGATTTTCCGCTTAATAGCACCGTGTCAGGTATCTCATATACAGGTGCAACACGGTGGACATATACACATGGCTTGAGTCTTCTATATTACAATAACAAGCGGGAAGTAATGGGTGTTTTAAATGAAAATGACTTTGATAAAGTTGAGGTATTTACAAGAAAGCATCTAAGCAAAAGTCTTGATATTAAAGGGAATTTAAACTTTAAACGGAAAGGCGAAGGGAGCGTCAGTGATAGAGACATTTATTGGGAAAGAGGCATTGATTACCCTCAGGATTGTTTCCTGACAGGGATTGTGGAGCAGAGATTTGGGCCAGGAATAGAATTTTATGTGCATAATCCAAGAATTTCTCTAAGATTGTATACCGAGTATGATTGGATTAGAAATAGATCCCACGTAGAAGGGGCGGTGGGAAAAGAACTTCGTGTAGAGTTTTCAGGAAATTTTGGATTGTGGTGAATAGCTTTTAATTAATGTACTCGTTCGACTTCTGAGTCAATACCTTAATAGTCTTACACTTGCTTATATAGTGGTACCCTCCTTCCAATAAGTATATGTGCGGGATAATTTAAACGAAGATATTCAATGTGTAAAGCTTTTCGGGTTCAATTGTTGCCGTTGCCTTTGGGTTCCTATCCTTGGGTGTCCAAGAGGATGTGCTTGCATTTACCAAAGTGTTTAATTCTCTTGAAGTGCAGAATTTGTCTTTGGGATGGCTTAAAAGTATCGCTAATCCCATAATGGTTCAATTGTAAGTCCATCGGTTTGAGATTACACTTAAGATAATGAAAGGTAGACTCTTAGCGGTTTTCCTTCTAAATTTGTGTATCACTGTTGCCGAGATACTTGGTGGTATCTTTTCAAGGAGTTATGCTCTATTTTCAGATGCACTCCACAATCTCCAGGATGCTTTGTCCCAGCTATTTTCGCTTTTGGCGATTTATCTGTCGGAGAAGGGCAGGACACGAACGTACACCTTTGGCTTTAAGAGATATGAAATCCTCGTAGCGATTTTGAACGGAGGTATCATACTCATCCTTTCAGCCCTTATGATATACAAAGGTATAGTGAGGGCAATAAACCCGGAAATAATCAAGTTTTCCATCCTTCTGCCTGTCAGTATCATTGGACTTGTTGCAAACGTAGTATCCGTTATGTTGCTCCACCGACATGCTTCTAAGAGCCTTAATATAAAATCTACATACCTTCACCTCTTGAGCGACGCCCTTTCATCGGTGGCTGTTGTAGTAGGTGCCATTGTGATGAAGGTGTTTCACTTTTACAGCCTCGATGGTATTCTTACAATTTTAATAGGGCTACTCATTCTCAGAGAGTCTATTAAAGTGGTGGGAGAATCGCTCAAGATTATTCTTCAAGCATCACCTTTCCCTGTGGATGAAGGTTATCTCTTAGAGCTTCTTAAGGGCATTGATGGAGTGAAGGGAATTCACCATGTGCATGTATGGAGTCTAAAAGATGGTGAAACCCACCTCGAAGCCCATCTTGAGGTGGAGGACATGATGGTAGGCAGGTCTCAAGAAATCGTAAGAAAGGCTTCAGAACTGTTGAAAGATAAGATGAACATAAACCACATTACCCTTCAGCTTGAATCAGGTTTTTGTAATAATGCCGAGTGTTCAGATTAGAAAATATCCCTTAAGTGCGTAGATAGGGTGCGGCTCAAGCCCCAGGTGCACCTACTGTTTCCCTAAAACTTGTGATATTTTTTTGCGAAGTGAATTTTACATTATAATTTTTGTATGCATGAAAATAAATTTTTCTGGTTAGCATTTATCATTCTCTTTCATTCAATTAATGCCCAGGAGCTTTGCATTAATGGGAGCTTCGAAGAGTGGGCATTAGGCGTACCCACAGGTTGGCAAAAGGAATCCGGTATCAACCTCACGCAGAGCACCGACCCTGTTTATCACGGTTCATACAGCGTTGGACTTCAGGCAACGAGTTCGTCTAATAGCGGAATATTTCAAGATATTCTGGTTCAGCCAGGTGACTCTTATGTTTTCAAAGTCTCGCTTTATGGCGTTTTTGGAACTGGTACTGAGGGAATCGGGTTTTTAATTTCGTGGTATGATAGTACGGAAGATTTTATATCTTCAACATCTAATGTGTACAATAGTTCTCAAAATGTCTGGGAAACAGATTCTGCTATAGTGAAAGCTCCTCAAAATGCCCACTTTGCACGTTTAAGAATTAGATGTTATGCGAGTGGGGCACTGGGTGGATATTGTGATTGTGCTTCATTTTACAATGTAAATGCACCTCCAGAGGGTAGTCCTCCGCAATTTCTCTATATTACAAGGATTCCTGAATTTCCTTTGCCCGAAGAGTCAATGGATATTTTGGCTTGCGTTTATGATGCCGATGGTGATCTTTCCGCCTGCAGTTTATTCTATAGTATTAACTACGCTACTTGGCTGGCATTGTCTCCAGACACGGCTAATGATTCTTCTTATTTCTTTCATATTGGTGGTCAGTCCGCAGGTTCTTTTGTAAGGTATTATCTGCTTGCAGCGGATTATGGAGGACATGTTGTCTATTCGGATACCTTTGTTTTGCAGATCGGAGGTTTCTCGTTTACAGCCTATTTTGAAGAACAAGATCTCATCGAAAGGCTTTGCGAATTTATAAGTGGTGCAACTTATTCCCTTGACATCGCATTGTACGAGGTGTTTAACGAAGTAGTGGTGGATTCATTGATCGCAGCGAAAAATAGGGGGGTTCGTATCCGAATTATTACCGATTCAAGTTATTACGATAGGGAGGAGGTTCAGGAGCTTATTAGTGCAGGAATACCCGTGATCCATGAAGGTGTAGGACAAAACTCTACATCTCACATAATGCACAATAAATTTATAGTCCGAGATTTCTGCGACACCGACCCATCAAATGATTTTGTATGGACGGGTAGTTTCAACGCAGGAGATTTAATACATATTGACAACGGCATAATTCTGAGAAGTTCTGAAGTTGCTGGCGCGTATACTGATGAATTTATCCAGATGTGGGGTGGGAATACCGACGAACCTGATTCATTAGAGGCACGTACAGGGGCAAGGAAACATGATGTCCTCAACACCCACGTCTTTGCGAGTGGTAATGATTCCGTGTGGGTGTACTTTTCTCCCCAGGACAATCCTATTGTTTATGTGTGTGAGTTTGCATCGAGGGCGAGGTCTTCTATTGCTTATCTGATATACAGCTTCACAAGAGACGACTTGAAGGATAGCTTAATTGCACTCCATAACCGTGGAATCTGGGTTGGTGGTGTCCATGAAGACAATTCAGGAATAAATCCGGTATTTACAGACTTAGAGAATGCAGGTGTTGATGTCCACTGGGCTTATATATCTCCTCCGTATAATCTTCTCCACGCCAAAGTGATGATCGTCGATACGGAATACGTTATTACAGGTTCTATGAATTGGTCAAATAATGGAACCGGTGAAAATGATGAGAATTTAGTAATTATAAAAAATGATTTCATCGCGAGACAGTATTGGGATTGGTTCAAAATGCACTTTGAAGAGGCAGGAGGGCAGCTGGGAGTTTTTGACGACGAAGTGCAGCCGAGGTTTATTGCCGCCCCTAATCCTTTTGTTCATAGAGTGAATTTCCCCCAATCCCATCTAAAGATATACGATGCTACGGGGAGGCTTGTAAGAGACCTTGGGGAGCTTCGCTATTGGGATGGGAAGGACTCAATGGGAAATATGGTAAAATCTGGCGTCTATTTTGTGGAAGATGGGAAAAACCATTATATCGGAAAGATTGTAAAGGTAAGGTGAAGCACAGCAAAGAGTTGTGTTTTTTTCAGCTTAGAAGGGCAGAGATTACGCCTGTTAAGAATATCCCGTCAAAAACGCCCGCCCCTCCAATGCTGACGAAGGTGCTCTCGAGTTTCTTAATCTTATCAAGGTTTAGAAGATCGGCACCTATAAGCACACCAAGGGTTCCAGTAACGTAGGCACAAGCAGCCGGCTGTTCGGGATAGAAGATGTATGCGAGTAAAACCGCAACGATAGGTGGTATAAAGGCTGGCATAACAAACCCCCTCCCAGGTACAACTCTGGTTAGAGCCTTTGAAATGATGACCATAATTAGTATAGGTAAAATGCAATTGCCAATGCCGATTTGGGCTAGAAGGTAAATTGACACTATAACTGGAATTATTGCACCACCGAGATTTATAGCAACAGTAGTTTGCTGCACCATTGGAATAGAATACCAGAAGGACCTTTTAATGCTATAGTTTTCCTGTCTCGCCAGTGGTATATTAACAAAGCTTCCCACAAAAGTTAAGATGTAGATCAGCATTGCCATCCATGGGGAGATACCTACTTTACTCAATGCAAAAGGTATAGCCCCGAAGATCCAGAGTGTGAAGAACACCCCGGTGAAAACGATGAAACCAATCAGTAAAAGGATACCAAAGGGGATAAAGATCATAGATTATTCTCCTTTTTTTTCATATAAGCATCTGGTAGTTTTATATAAAATGGCTCTGCAGCTCTCGGGTCTTGCGGCTGCAGTCCTTCGGACATCTTTGAAAATGCCCTAAAAAGGGTTTCGGCATCGGGAAATTCGGAAAATACTTCCAGCACGTAGTCAGGGTATAGCTCGCGAAGTTCATCAATTTTTGCGACGGAATAATTGCTTTCTCGCTTTCCATTCTTGTATGTTGCGTAAAACACTTCCCCTTTCTGGGCAGGAAGGCACGGTATGTAAAGGGCTTCTTCTTTCAACGAGGCAAGTACATCCAGGGAGTTCAATGTAAAAAGCCTATAGTCTGGGTTTTTTAAATAGAAAGCTTTTGCAAGGGCGTAGCCGATTCTGAGACTGGTGAAAAGGCCAGGGCCTTCGTAGATGGCTATCTGTTTTAACTCGGAGTGCGAAGAATTATGCATTTTTAACAGTAAATCGAGCATCTTGATGAGATTTTCCTGATGGGAATACTTCATATAGGATTTTAAAAAGTAAATGGGTTTATCCCCATCCGCAAGCAGCATAGAGGGGAATGCCGATAAATTTCCTAAACAGAGAGTTAGCATTCTAAAAATTTATTCTTGCGGTAAGGCTCCCGAAAGCGTAGCTATATTTCTGCAGCGAACGATTCCTCCGCCAGATCTTTGAGACCGACTTGAGAGAGTTTAGCTTTTGTGGGTACACCTTCTCTCGACCATCCACGAGTCAGGTAGTATTCATCGAGCATCCTGTTGAGTTCTTCTTCGGACACGTATAACCCCTTTGAAGGTCCTGCGACTATTGGAGCATTGGAGACTTTCCATGGCAGGTGATCGTCTTTACGGGAAAAGCCCTCTCTTATGTTGAACATCTTCGTAATGTTATATATTCTCTCACCTGTGACCCAGAGCTCTTCTTCGCTTATATCCCACCCTGTAACGGCTTTGAACATCTCTGGAAATGCTTCTATGAAGAACATATGCCTTGAGAACTTACATGCCCCTGTGGCATCGTAAATAGCCATGAGATCTTCAAGGGTTTTAATTTCGAAGCCCTTCCACTCAGCCTTTGTGCGGTCGACCCCCTTTATCTTCCACCAACCCCCCGTCAGCTCTACACCATATGCACCACCTGTTAGATGACACCCGCCCCTCGTTGATACTGAAAAGGCAAGAGCGACGCCTTTGAGACCTCTTATATCGTAAGCGGGGAGTTCGAGCCCCTTTATATGGATTGCATATTTCCATGAATCCTTGCCGAGCTTTTCAGAAGCTTCCTTTGAACCGTTGAAGAGGAGTTCACCAAGTTTCCCCTCTCTTTTACCCATCATTTCAATGGCTTTGACCGCAGCATCATCATTTCCAAACCTTAAGTCCAGCCCACCGGTATCTTCTTTAGTCAAGAGGCCTTTCTCGTAGCATTCCATAGCCCATGCCAGGGTGACTCCAGCCGAAATGGCATCGAGACCATATTCATCGCACAACTTGTTCATTTTAGCCACTGCACCAATGTCATCTATCCCGAGGTCTCCCCCAAGAGAATAAAGGATCTCATACTCAATGCCTTCCACTTCAGTACCGGCATATTTTCCGTCGGTAATCTTGAGGTACCTGCCACATGGCTTAGTGCAGTGAGGGCATGGTCTATTTTTTACAGTGTACTTTGGTGCCCAATAGTAGGGATCGAGGTGTGACTTTTCGCCTTCCTTGAGGTTGTCGTAAACCGGCATATAACTGTATTTCCAGTTCAGTGCTGGGAAAGTACCCCTTTCCTTATTTACCCATTCGTAGAATTCGCCGCTTCCATATTTTACATCTGCTTCAGTGGCAGGGTGGTCTTTTAAGATTTTTCCCCATTTAATAATGAGTTCCCTTAAGTGGGATTTATCGTAATATTCAATTTCCTTTGTTCCCTTTACAGCTATTGCCTTGAGGTTTTTGGAACCCATCACCGCGCCACCGCCGCCCCTTGCCGCTTGCCGTTCTTCAAAATCTATTTCTGATATTTTGGATAGCTTTTCACCAGCGGGACCGATTACTCCTGTTCTCACTTTACCGTGCATCTCTTGAAGTTTCTTGTGGGTTTCAGTTGTAAGCATGCCCCAGAGCTCTGATGCATCTCTTATCTCTACTTTGTCATCTTCGATAAGAATATAGCAGGGTTTTTCAGATTTTCCTTCGATGATAATAGAGTCATATCCTGCTTTTTTTAGTTCTTCGCCGAGATATGCACCAACCATAGCCCTTCCATAGCCACCTGTTAATGGTGATTTAAAATTAAGGGCGGTCTTGGACATCGTTGGTAAGCCTGAGGCAACAAAAGCTCCAGGTGTTATAATAAGTTTGTTATCAGGGCCAAGGGGATCGGCTTTTGCAGGAACTTCATTGTACAGTATTCTGGCTCCAAATCCCACACCACCTAAATATCTACGCGCCATCTCCTCGCTAAGAGCCTCTATTTTGATTTCTTTTTTTGTTAAATTTATTCTTAAAACCCTACCTGCATAACCCTTCATTCGTTATACCTCCTTGTGCTATCATATATTATAATGAATTTTGTAAGAGACTTCAAGGAGGGAAAAATAGCGCCATGCCAGCTAAAGTTGAAGGTAAAGCATTATTCTCGGTTTTGCTTGGCAGTTTGAGATAACTCTAAAGTGAGGTGTCTTTGATTATTTCTCACACTTATCCTTTGGATGCTCAGGTTTTAAGAAGAAGTGTATGTATAACGATCGGAGAACGGAAGTGTTATGCTTGAACTGTGTTGGTATTTTTGGCGAGTGTAGCTCCGAGCGAAGAGATGTTGAGCAAGCGGTGGTGGTGAAGGTGTCCATTGGTCAGATGGTGAGGTTTGTTTAAACCCCTGTTCTGTGAGTGATACTGTGAAACTACACGGAATACTTTGTCCCTTTTACATTTCAGAAAGATGCTGCGGTGACCCCAATTAGGTTAGTGATAATGTTTACATTTAATTTTATCTTTTGGAGACTCGCATAGCATTAACATATACATAGGTATTTAGAATCCAGTCCAATGTCCTACCACTCCCCCTTCTGGCTACCAGTAGTTTTACGTTGTTCCATTAACATCCCTTTGTTTTAGTTTTGGGTTTGTATTTTATTGGATTCTTGATAAATCAATTTGTTTCCTTGAAAATTGGTAATCTTCCGCTTAAAATATAGCCATGCCAGATAAAGAAGTTCCCATATCTCATATTCACGAAATGTTTAAAAAAGGCGAACTTACCCCTGTAGAGCTCGTGGAGAGGTATCTTGATAGGATAAAGAAGTCCTTTGCGATTACGAATAGTTTTATTAAAGTATTTGATGAATATGCTCTGGAGCGCGCAAGAGAGCTTGAAGCCAAAATTCATAAATATGAGGAGCTACCTCTACTTTTTGGAATTCCCGTAGGCATTAAAGATAACATAAATGTGAAAGGTTTTGCTACAACTTGCGCCTCACGGATCTTATCGGGCTACAAATCCCTTTACAATGCTACAGTTACTGATAAAATTTTAGAGCAGGGTGGAGTAGTTATGGGCAAGCTGAATATGGACGAGTTTGCGATGGGAGCGCTGGGAAATTATTCCTTTTACGGTCCTGTTAGAAATCCCCATAATCCAGAGTTTTTAGCAGGTGGCTCTTCGAGTGGTGCTGCAGCCAGCGTGGCTGCAGGTGAGGTAAAGGTATCTCTGGGCTCTGATACGGGAGGTTCCATAAGGTTGCCAGCTTCCTTTTGCGGTGTTTTTGGCTTAAAGCCGACTTATGGGAGGGTTTCAAGGTATGGGCTTGTAGCTTTTGCTTCCTCTCTCGATCAGATTGGACCTCTGGCGGGGAATGTGGAGGATCTTGCCAGGGCTTATGTGTCCATTGCAGGTTATGATCCTCTGGATTCCACCTCAGTAGATATCGAGCAACATCACCTTTCAGGATTGATGAAGGAAATTACTCCAGATGATATGGTACTTGGATATCCCGATATCGTTGAGAATGCACGTATGGATCAAGAAGTAAAGGAAAGTTTTTTTAATCTACTTTCAGAACTTACGAACGTTGGGTTCAGGGTAAAGAAGGTCTCTCTTCCCCACATTGCATACTCCGTTGAAGTGTATCAATTGATTTCAACCTCCGAGGCATCTTCAAATCTTGCCAGGTACGATGGCATCAGGTATGGATTTAGATTTCGCGGAACCGATCTTGAAAAGGTTTACAATAAGACAAGGGGTGAGGGATTCGGCGAAGAAGTGAAGAGAAGGATCCTCCTTGGGACGTTTGCCCTTTCCCATGGATACTATGATGAATACTATTTAAAAGCATTGAAGGTGCGGAGGCTCATAAAGAATGATTTGGATGAGTCTTTTCACGATGCAGATCTTTTAATATTGCCGGTTTCTCCATTTCCTGCACCGAGGCTTGATGAAGAAAAGGATCCCATAAGCCTTTACTACCTCGACCTCTTTACAATACCCTCAAACCTTGGTGGGAACCCTTCTATGGCGATCCCTTGGGGGAAAACCCATGATAACCTTCCCCTGGGTTTTCAGATCGTATCTCCATTGTGGAGAGAAGACCTTCTATTTAACTTTGCTACTTACTTCGAAAAGTATTTTATTTAGGCTTTGAGATAATTACCGGCTTTTGAATTCGCTCGCTCTTTCCTGCCGGTGTAGTGTATTCAAGAAGTATTATGTAGAGACCTGAGGGTAACATGGATTCCTTCTCATCGGTACCTCTCCATTCAGCGGCAAATGGAACAGTTCTACCCATTGCAATGGTCTTGACGAGCTTACCTGAACCGTTAAATATCTTCAGATTGTAAATTGCATTTGAGGGACCACTAACTTCGAGTCTGAGCGCTTCACCAAGGTATGGAGAGAAGACATTGGGGCTTATCGTTAGGTTTACTTCGGCAGCCTGGGCTGGCTGCACCTGGATTACATCTTCCTGAAATCTTGGGAGGATCTGATAGCCTGAATTATAAGGGGCTGTGGCATCGTACTGTCCCACGACCCCGGTGATGCGATACACATTTCCCCTTAAAACATTAGAAATATCTACCCCTGTGGTATTGTATACATAAATGTCGATTGGAATTAAGCCATTGTACAAAGTAAAAGCTCTTCCAGAACCGGACATGTAAGGCTCATTGCCACAAGTCCCCTCTATGGTTACAAGTAAACCCTCTAGTGCCTCACCGACGCTTGTTCCTTGAGGCACTAACGTAGGATCTACGGCGTAACCTTGCCCGAGGAGTACCAGGTCAGCCGTGGAGCTCGGAGCGATTTCTGTAAGTCCATTGTATTGGAGGATTGTGCCTTTTACCCTTACCAAGTCACCTTCGTTAAAATCTACGTAAGAGCCGGAGTAATATACGTTGATGCCACCGGTTTCATCCTGTATGTACATAGAAGTTCTTGTGGTTGAGAATATTCTTGGAGGAGCTGTCACAACACCAATTACTGAAAACCGTTGATTTAAGAATTCAGGGGTGTATCCATCAGGACCATTTCGCCGTGCGTGCTTTATGGGGTAAGCAACATAGAGAGTGGGATTTGTGAGCACGGGTGAGCGAAAGCCGCCGGAATCGACAGAGGTTTTTATAAGAAAGGTAATTGCTTCAACGTTATTCTGGGGTTGAAGTCCTATGAGTACGATAGTATCTTCAACTAATTCTATTCCCCCGGAAATGCAAAGGTGAAAACCTGATGAATCTCTGTAAAATGAATCAACGAAGGGATGAGTAAATCCTGCACCTTCAAAACTAAAGGTGTCAACTATTGCTCCCGTAGCAGTAAGTTCTATGCTCCTTATAGGGCTGTAGGGAGATGAAATGAGGAGGCTTATGTTGCTTGTAGAATCATAATAGATGTACGGTGGCTCCAATGTGAAAATCCCAGCACCGTCTCCCTTTGCTATTATGTCTCTCGTACTTCTCGGTTGAATGTTATAATACGCATCAAACTGGTAGACACATCCTCTAATGTCTATTTTGCCACGGGGAATAGGCTTGTAAGCCAAATCTGTCGTAGATGCGACATATATTCTATATTCTCTGTTTAAGGAATCCTTGAATACAAGAGCACTGTCTGGCACGAAGTACGTCGTTCCAGCAGGTGGTGTAAGCTCGAAGGTTTTAACTAGAGTTCCTTCATGGATTTCCTGTGGTGGAAAGCTCAGGCTTTCAGCCTCCACCAGGGATGCTCCGAAAGATGCAAGAAGTGTTGCAGAGTAGAGCTGCGAAGAATTTCTATATTCACTATATTGCCCCTGTAATTTTACCAGGGTGTTGGGACTCAATGATGGGCCCCTATAAACAATTATTCCACCTGTCGAGTCCTGCACATACGCTCTGTCACCTATAACTCCAGAAACAGTACCTTTTATCATAACGGTGCGCCCCGAGAGAAACGTGTTTGTGATAGGGTTGTGGAAGTATCTTAGCTTTATGGTGGTGTCTGGCATAGCAATGAAGAAGGAGGGTGGTGAGGCAATAGTACCCACAGAGTCCGCCGTCCCGGTTAAAATCTGAATTTGGGTTAGCCCCTCCTGAATAAAATTGATGTTATTCAGGACTATACTTCCGGTTCTTGTAGAATCTATTGCGCAGCCGAGTATTGTGATAGTATCCTGAGAAACCGACCACGTTGCATCTCTGAAGCCTGCTCCTCTAAGGGTAATACTCCTGGTCCATTCATAATAATCCCTGGGCAGTATTGCTTTAACTTGTCGTATCGTTCCAAACGTATTTGTAAGTTGAATCTCAACCTGTATTGAAGTGTTCTCAGGCACGATAGTGGGTGTGATCGTTGCACTCCCTCCCCCGATTATGCTCACTACATTAATCATCGGAGGGTCTGGATTTAGTTTGAAAGATGATTGGGAGAGGGTGAGAACATTGAAAGGGTATTCACCTGGTGTATTGGGTGCATGAACCCCTGTAATCTGTAAAGTACCATTCTTGCCTGTTTCAATTTCCGCATTTTCAATTAGAATAGTGTCTAAAATTGTTCTGGCCACTGCATTCTGGAACCCTTCTCCTGAAAGGAGCACATTACCACTGAAGGAGAAATCGGAAGGGATTACTACTTTTATGCTCTGCAACCTAAAAGGTGATGAGGGTTCAACGTTCAAAAATAGATCTGCTTGGTCTCCGGAAGCAATTATCCCGTTTTCGAAATAAAAGTAGCCTGTTCCGTCTCCATCGAATATTATATCTTGGTTTCGCCTTGGTTCTATCTTAAAAACATCATAGGAATAATCAACGACCCCTATGATTGAATAAATGAAGTCATTCAGGTTTGGACTGTATGAGTACCCTGCAGCGTCGTCAACACGTACTATACCACCCTGTGGGTCCTGTATTTCCCATTCTCCATACCCCAGGTTATTATTGGTGACTGTGACACTGTCCACTCTTATAAGTACACCTTCGTAGGGTTCACTACCTGCTTCACTGCAAGTAACCTTTAATGCTTTTGGAATTCTTGCACCTTTTTTAAGTATGACAAGGTCACTTTGGGAACTAAGGTTTATCTCGGTTCTATTGTAATACTCTGAGACCCTTCCTGTAACCTGTACCGAGTCTCCCCGGTCAAGGGTTATGGAAAGTGAGCCTGTATATACAAAGATCGCGTGCCATGGAGATTCTGCATCCTGTATAAAAAATCCCTGAAGAGACCTCACCCAATCCTGTGGGGTCGCTGTAACAACTCCAATAGTCGTAACTGTTCTATTTATGTACGGTGAGCTCGTTGCGTATCCCTGTATGGAGTCAATGGGAACTACCTGGGCACTGAGGAATGACACACTAACCATAATAAGCATTATAAAGAATTTCTTCATCCTCTTCTTTTCCTCCTTTTTGATACAATAAACACACTTATCACTACGATAATACTAATTATAATGATAAAATCTCCGAACTTTGTGTAAAGGGTCTCAGAATACCGAATTCCAATGGTGTCTGCAATGTATCCCCACTCAAAAAGGCCAATAGAAGTCATTACTCGGCCCTTTGGGTCAATAATCGCTGAAATTCCAGTTTTTGCCGATCTTGCGATATATTTGTCCGATTCGATTGCCCTAAATCTGAGGAGTTCAAAGTGCTCTTTTGGTCCAAGAGACTTACCATACCACCCGTCACTCGTAATATTTACGAGGAAACCTGCACCTTTCTTAGAATAATCCCTCGTGATATAAGGAAAAATAGACTCAAAGCATATGAGAGTTCCGAATGGTATATTCCCGACCTTAAGTAGTACAGTAGAATCTCCAGGTGAAAAGTCTCCCTGCCCGAAATCTATATGCCTTAGGATTTCAATTTTGTTTTCATAAGGTAGCCATTCGCCAAAGGGAACGAGGTGAACTTTGTTATACTGGCTTATGATGCTATCACCATAAACGAGGAAAGCAGTGTTGTAAACTTTCCTTTTTCCATTTAGGTCAACATCGCTGCTCCCGAGTAGAACTGGAGCTTTGGTCTTGGCAGACAAAGAATTAATTATTGTTTGAGATTTTTTGGAATACCTAAAATATCCAGGTAGCCCCGATTCCGGCAATATTACAAGGTCAAATGTATCATCGACTTCCGATATGAGCTTATCGTATGACCTCGATGTCTCAAGCCATTCCGAATAGTCTTCTTCTCTTGGCAAGATATTTGGTTGAAATATGAGAACTTTTAAATTTCCAGAATTACTTTCATCTCTATGATATAGCCATGCACCGCTGATGTGTGAGACAATTAGTAATAATACAAAACTTGCGAGGAACTTCTTTTTGCTGGTTTCCCAGAACTCAAAGAAAAGCAGATTACATAGTAAAATAAGAAAACCTGTAAAGTAGATGCCGCCAATTGCATTTAACATTCTGAAATATCGGTTTTCAAGCTGAGAATATGCAATAGTAACCCACGGGAATCCGAGGTACGTGATACCCCGAAGATATTCCAAGATAGTCCAGACGGCTGGGAATAGAATGAACCTACTTTGATTTTTTAATGTTAGAAAGGGTAGGGCATTGAAGAAAGAAAGGTAGAGGGGCAAAATAAGGAGTCCAGCGACAAGCCAAGGCTTAGATGAAGGGTCAACCTCCATATTCAAGATCCACCCGGTGTGGTAAATCCAAAAAACATAGAAAAACAGAATCGCTATGAGGAAGGTTCTATTTTTAGTCAGGTCCCTGGTTGCCATGAACAGGGGGACCAGAGAGATGAACGCGAGAGGGTATATTTTTAATGGAGGAAAGGAACAGAAGTATAATATGAAGGATATAAAAATTAGCAGGAATCTTTGCATAAAACTTTTGGATGCCCCCTTTTAGGGGGCATCCAAAAAGAACTGTTTACTTTTGAATTTCGTCCCTTCTTAAAATGGAATTGTCAAAAGAGACTTCTCTAAACATCACTTGCATCTCGACAAACTTTTGAAGGGTTCTATTTATTTCAGTCAAGTCACTGATTTCACTATATTTTTCATATGTTGGTAGGTTAATTGAAAAGGTATCTTCCCCAAGGTCAAGATACTTTCTTAGGATACGCTCTGCAGCTTGCGGGTCCTTTCTAATGAAATTTATTGCTTCACTTAAGCTTTCTACGAGTCTTGCAACACCGTCTTTATTGAGCTGCACATTTACTCTGGAGGTATAGCCGACTCCAAACATCATCGGATTTATTACTCGCTTTTCAAGGAATCCATCTTCTATCACATTTACAAGGTTATGTTTAATGAGATAGGTCCTCAAGGGCTCGGTAACAACCATTGCATCAACAAAGCGAAGAGTGTTTTCATCTTTCATCTCGGCAAATGTATATGGCATCAGATTATAGTTTTCTTCAGGTACCCTTTCACTGGCCATAATATATCGAATCATGTCCATCTGTCTTGTATCCCTGAGATAACCTATCCTTGTGCCTCTCTTTGTAAGGTCCCGGAATGTTCTTATATTTTTGTTTTTGGGAGACACCAGTGCTGATTGAGGGCTGGTTATTGACGCTTTAACATTGTATATAATCCTGTATATCTCAGGGCTTGCAGAGGCCTTGAGAGCAAACTGATCCCAGGATGTTCCGAACCCTGCGCCCATTGCTCCTCTTCCAACTTGTTCGACTTCATCACCAGGTCTTCCCACCTCTACGAGATTGACCTTTAATTTGAGAGAGTCGAAATAACCATTTTCCTGAGCCACAAATAGGGGAAGTGAATTTATATTTTTGTTGTATACAATTGAGATTTCTTTAACCCTCCCAGCTTGAATCCGTGGATATGATAGAATGAAGACCAGAACTACAAACAATAGGATATTTACTATTATAAGCACCTTCTTCATTTTGCCTCCTTATCATTTTAAAAATTATAAATCATCTGTCAATTTCAGTCAAAACTCAAATACTGACCCTTCCTTAGTGTCTTTAATCTTAAATCCCAATTGTTCAAGTTTTTCTCTTATCTCATCAGCAAGTTGAAAATGCTTATTTTTTCTTAATAGCTGCCTTACGTCAAGGATCACTTCCATTAATTCTTTGATTAAGTCTACTTCGGTTTTTTTCGTGGATAGATTTGATATGTTAAATCCGAGCACTTCAAGGAGTAAGAGCAAAGTGGACTTTTCTTCTGTTGGAATTTCCCCGTTTGCAAGTTTCTGGTTGCCTTCTCTTATAAGGTCGAAGATTAGGCTAACGGCAGCTGGTGTGTTGAGGTCGTCATCCATAAACCTCTGAAATTTTTCTACATAATTTTCATTTACTACGCCATTTTCAATTGAAGGGGTAGATTCAAGGAAATTTTTTATTCTATAGAGAGCCCTTTCTGCTTCGTCGAGATACTCCGGCATATATTCTGCGGGTGACCTATAATGTTTCTGGAGGATGAAAAGCCTAATAGATTCTGGAGAGTATTGTTCGAGTAGTTCTTTTGCTGCAAAATAGAGCCCTGTAGATTTTGACATTTTTTCGCCTTTAAGAAGCATCGGGGCGGAATGTATCCAATATCTTACGAATTGTACATTATGGGCTGCCTCTGCTTGTGCTATCTCATCTTCATGATGGGGAAAGATTAGGTCTTGACCACCCATATGTATATCAAAGGGTTGTCCGAGGAAATGGGCGGACATCACTGAGCACTCTATGTGCCATCCCGGCCTTCCCTTCCCCCAGGGTGAATACCAGTAAGGTTCCCCCTCTTTTTGGGCTTTCCATAAAGCGAAGTCAAAGGGATTCTTTTTGCCAGGATCGGATTCTATCCTAAACGATTCTTTTAGGTCTTCAAGGTTTTTACCTGACAATTTTCCATAACCTTTGAACTTTGATACCTCAAAGTAAACACTTCCACCGCTTTCGTAAGCGAATCCCTTTTCTATGAGAAGTTGAACCATTTCGATGATCTCTTCTACGAACTGGGTTGCCCTGGGATAATAAGTCGCTGGTTTTATATTCAGTTTCTGGGCAGATTCTAAGTATTCATTTTCATTCTTATCACCCAGTGCCCGCCAGTCTATCCCTTCTTTTCTTGATTTTTCGATGATCTTGTCGTCAATGTCGGTGAAGTTCTGAATATAAGTGATCTCAAACCCTTTATACTCTAAATACCTCCTAAGTACATCGCCAAAGAGGAAGGTCCTCATATGGCCAAGGTGTGGCCTATCCTGAACGGTCATACCGCACATGTAAATACCCACTTGGGATTCGTTAATCGGAGAAAAAATTTCATAATCCTTCTTTAGGGTATTATATACTCTTAGAGGCATTGGATTATTTTAAATGGAAGGAGCTGTTTGGTCAAAAGCAGACTAAACTAAAATGTATTCTAATCAGTACTCTGTAACTATTTGTTGACATAAAAGATTCTGCTGCGTGCTGGATGGATAAGCTTAGTTAAGTCATATCCTTGATGGAACGCAAACTTGTTTATATACTTCTCTTATGGTAAAGAGGATTGATCAAATTCGGAAAGATTTTCCCATATTAGAAGTAGAGATCAACGGTAAGCCTCTGGTTTACCTTGATAATACAGCCACTTCTCAAAGGCCTGTTCAGGTGATTGATGCTATTGCGGAGTTTTACAAGAAATACAATGCAAATATTCATAGAGCGCTTCACACCCTTTCTAATGTGGCTACAGAACTCTATGAGAATGCTCATATGAAGGTTCAAAAATTTATAAATGCCAAAGATTGGAGAGAGATTATCTTCACGCGCAACACTACCGAATCTATTAATCTTGTGAGCCATTCCCTTTCTTATACTTTAAAGCCCGGAGATGAAATAGTGACTACTATATCTGAACATCATTCTAACATTTTGCCATGGCAGATGCTGAGAGATCATTTCGGAATCGTTTTAAAATATGCAAGGATAAATCAAGATGGGTCTCTGGATTTAAACCATCTCAGCGAGCTCACTACCGAAAAAACCAGGGTGGTTGCCGTAAACCAAGTGTCCAATGTCCTTGGGCTTATAAATCCTGTCAAGGAGATTGTTAGAATTGCCCACGAGAAAGGATCTTTAGTCCTCATAGACGCTGCCCAGAGTGCCCCGCACATTAGACTGGATGTCCAGGATATTGATGCAGACTTCCTCGCTTTTTCAGGCCATAAGATGCTTGGTCCCACGGGCATTGGTGTCCTCTATGGTAAAAAGGAGCTTTTAGATTCCATGGAACCCTTTCTCCGTGGCGGAGATATGATAAGAAAGGTTACCCTTGAGAATGCTCTGTGGAATGAACTTCCATGGAAATTTGAAGCAGGAACCTCAAATTTCGCTGATGGGTATGCCTTTGGCGCTGCGATAGATTATCTCTCAGAGGTAGGACTTGATTGGATCGAAGAGCACGAAAAGGAGATTGTTAATTTCTTAATCCCGAAGCTTCTTGAAATTGACGGAATCCACATCTTAGGAACGAGATACGAGGACAAGATTGGCGTGATTTCCTTCTTTTTTGATGATATTTCCCCTGAGACCATAGGTTTTTTGCTAAACGAGGATGGAATTGCTGTGCGTACAGGTTGTCACTGTGCGCAACCCTTGCACGAATTTTATGGCATAAGGGGAACAGCGAGAGCCAGTTTCTACTTGTACAATACTGTGGAAGAGGCTGAATTTTTTGTTGACCGTCTTAGTAGTATAGTTAGGAAGGTTCGTTCGTAATGCTCTATGAAGATGCGGGCGTAAATATATCTAAAGGTGATTCCCTTGTAGAATTCATTAAGAACCGCTTAAAAAGTGGAAAGGAAAATATAGGCCCATTTTCAGCCATCGTGGAGTTAGGTAAAGTGTCAGAAAGGTATAAAGATGCCGTTCTTCTTGCATCGACTGATGGGATTGGCACCAAGATCAAACTGGCAATTGACTGGGACTATCTCAGCGGCCTCGGATATGATATTCTGGGTATGTGTGTAAATGATATTGCTGTACACGGTGCTGAACCTATTATGTTTTTGGATTATTTTGCTATGGGAAATCTGGATCTCGAAGTGGCAAGAAAGGTTATGGATTCTGTTGTAAAGGCGTGTGAGGAGTATGATTGCCCTTTAGTTGGAGGTGAAACTGCAGAACTACCAGGGCTTTTGAGGGAGAAGGAATTTGATATCGCCGGTTTTATTGTTGGGGTTCAAGAAAAGTCAAAAATTTCATCTCCTTCTATGGTGGCCCCTGGTGATATACTTTTTGGGCTGCCCTCTTCTGGAATCCACAGCAATGGATTTACACTGGTTAGGAAAATTATCGAGGTTGCCCATATTACTCCTTATACATTAATAGGTAAATGGAAAGCCCTTGATCTTATTCTTGCACCGACGAAGATTTATTGGAAGATTGCGCATAGCCTCTATGACAGATTTAAACTCCATGGTGCTGCACACATCACGGGTGGAGGGATTCCGGGTAATCTTACAAGGTGTCTCCCTCGTAATATAGATGCAACTATAGACCCTCAAAGCTGGGAGATACCTGAAGTTTTCAGATTTCTGCAAGAATTAGGGGATGTCCCAAATGACGAGATGTGGCGAGTCTTTAATATGGGCATCGGATTTATTTTTATAGTAGGGAAGCAAGATGCAGGAGAATTTGAGGATTTCCTGGCGCAACTTTGTGAGCCGTATTATATTATTGGTGAGTGTAAAGAAGGTAGTGGAAGAGTGATAATCAAGAGTTAACTTATGTTTACTCTTGGAGATTTTTAGAACTGATGTAAATTGTTTCGCGATCCGCTGTGGGAAACTTGGACTATAGCCACCGATTTGCCTTGTACCACTGAAGAGTCTCGAATAGACCCTCCATTAAATTGTAATCCGTTCTGAGCCCCGTTTCCCTGAAGGTGCGGGTAGGGTCACCAGTCCAGTACTTCTCAGATAGTTCACGTGCCTTATCGCTATTTGCAATGGTTGGTTTGCCTGAAATCTTTGCAGCAAGTTCACTTAGTTTTAAGGCTGGCTTAAAAATTGCCTCAGGAATGCTTATTTTGATAACTGTTCTCTTCCCTAAGAGGGATTTTATAGATTCGATTACCTCGGAAAGGGAGTGGTACTCTGGGTCCGAGACAAAGTAAATTTTGTTGCGTATGAGGTTTTCCATTTCAAGGAATGCGATGATAAATTTAACCACGTCTTTCACGTACACCATATTTAAATATTTATCACCGTTGGGCATGGGGAAAATACCGTTCTTTACATACTTGAAAAACCTCAGGGTTTCTCTATCACCAGGTCCGTATACGGTGGCAAGTCTTAATATTATATAAGGGTATTCCAAGTGGTTTACGATGTAGTTTTCCGCCATAAGCTTTGACTTTCCATACCAGCTGACGGGCTCCGGAGGTTGCTCAACTCTTCTCGGTGTAAGTTCCTTCGATGGTCCTTGGGCACTCTGACTCGAGAGGTAGATAAACTTTTTAAAGACAGGAGGCTTAAATTGGTTTATGGCATCAACGAGGTTTTTTGTGGAGGTGTAGTTACCTCTTATGAAATCGTCCATCTTGATAGCTCTGATAGCACCTGCGCAGTGGACAATGGCTTCTATGCCATCAACAAATTCCTTCATAGATTCGGGACTATGAAAACTGCCTTGTACTTTTTCTACCTCTTCCCACGGGATCTTTTTACTACTATCCCTAACCAGCACCCGGACCTTATGGCCCTTCCGGAGTAGCTCTGGAACTAAGTTCTGACCTATAAACCCAGTACTCCCAGTTACAGCAATATTCATAAGTAAGTGGGCTAATTATATTCTTGCTGCTTTATAATTTCAACGTGCAGTACTTTACCTTTGATACTTCTGAATGGAAGGTCGTAGGCATAGATGAGAACGGATATGGTCCCCTCCTTGGACCCCTCGTTGTGACAGGGGTTCTCCTGACTCTTTACGGTGCGGATCCCACTTCTGCTTCTGAAATTCAGACTTTCTCTTTTCCGATTCCGATAAGGGATAGTAAAGAGCTCTTCAGAAGGAGCCTTTCAAGTTATAGACTTGGGGAATCGGTTGTTATTACGATTTTAGAGGTAATAGGGAAAAGGGTCCCCACACTTTCGGCATTAATTCGCGAACTATCCATAAAACCTTTAGACCTTGAAGATTATGGCATCCAAGATGTTGCGCTTCCTGCATTTGGTGGAATTGTGAATAAAGATTTGATAGACTATTTTGAGAAGGCAGGGATTCACATTGATGAAATTGTTGTAAATGTGATAATGCCTGACATTTTCAACAAAATTGTAGAGGATCTCGGGAACAAAGCCCTTATTGATTTTAAGGCATTTATGGAGGTCAAAGAGAAACTCAGTGCTTCCTGCTATTTGATGGGAAAAGTTGGTGGTACATCGCGTTATGGCAGATTTTTTGAAATTTTTAACATAAAATATGAGATTCTGAAAGATTCATTTTCAAAATCCAGCTACAAACTTGAAAACGGCGAGTATGTCCATTTCATTTTACACGCTGATAGAGAATATCTGCCCGTTACTTTTGCTGGTATTGTGGGTAAATATGTAAGGGAACTCATAATGCTTTCCCTATCGCGGTCTCTGGGGTTTAACGCTGACATTCCTTACGCTTCAGGGTACTATCATGATAGTAAGACGTTTGAGATTGAGAGGATGCTGAAAGATAATATGAAGATTAAATGGGTTCGTTCGAGGTGAGGCCCATTTTGTTCAGAAAAAAATAATTATTTTATAAAAGTCCCACTTCCTTGTGTTTCTGTGCAATAGTACTTGCAAGTCTTTCAAGTTTTCCCATAGCCTCTTCATCAGGCATTCCTTTGAAACTAATGGGTTCAAAGAGCTCGCCTTTAAAGTTAGGGAAGAGGTTCTTGAGGTCTTCAATGGCTTTCCCGCCCCAGCCATAGGAGTTGATGATCCCGAGGAACTTTGTTTTAGGTCTCAAAAGGTTAGCAAGGAAGGTGTAGTAAATTGCAAGAGGGTGGGCGCTGGCGTGAACTGTTGGCGTTGCTACAATGATAGTAGCTGCGTCGATGAGCGCCATAGCTACTTCACCGGTGTCGGCAGTAGAAAGACTCACGGTTTTTACCATTACACCGTTATCGATCAGTTTTTGTTCTAAGAATCTAATGGCATGCTCAATGCTATGGTGCATAGATACGTATAGGAGTAAAACGAGGTTGTCCACTTTGTCTGATATCCAATCCTTGTAAGCATTAATGATGAATTCTGGTTTACGGTAGATAGGACCATGACTGGGACAGATCATTAAGGGTTCAAAGTTTTCTACCTTTTCAATGTTTTTAGATATCATATTTCTAAAGGGTGCCATTATCTCTGCGTAGTATCTTTTCGCTGAGTTGTAAACATCTGGCGTACCGTCGGTTATAAATTCGGTGGTTGCGAGATGAGACCCGAAAAAGTCACAGGTAAAGGCAATGTGATCTTCTTCTAAAAAGGTTACTTGAGTTTCAGGCCAGTGAACCCAGGGTGTCATTACAAATCTTAGGGTCTTTCCCCCAAGATCAAGCAAGTCATTTTCTTGAATAATTTGGAATTTGTTATCAGGGATCCGAAGGTGTGTTTTCAGAAGTTCGGCACATTTTGGGTTGGTTATTACTTTCGCTTTTTCAAACTTATTGAGAACTTTTGGGATGGCGCCAGAATGGTCTTGCTCAGCATGATTTGCAATTACATAGTCAATTTTATCAATACCAAGGGCTCCCAGATCCTTCAAAAACTCACATGCCTTTAGTGTATCTGCCGAGTCGATGAGGGCGGTTTTATCTTTGCCTATTATAACATATGCGTTGTAGGTAGTCCCCTCAGGGAGAGGAATAAGCTCGTCAAAGAGCCTTCTTTCCCAGTGAAGGGTATTAATAAGGTATATGTGGTCTTTTAGCTTAAATGTCGCCATACTACTCATCCTTTTGTTCTTCTACGTATGTAGAGGCTGTTTTGGGAGTTTTTCCTTTTACTTCTCTGTGGTAGTAATCATAAGTCATTGGCGGTTTTTCACTTAGAAAATCTGTATCTATAACATCACCTAAAAAAATTACGTGACTCCCTGCGTCGAATTTACCTATAACTTTACATTCTACATATGCGCAGGTATAGTCAAGTATAATAGGAACCTGGTTTTTGGTGAGTCTGTATTTAGTATTTTCAAACTTATTTACATCCCTTCCCGACTTAAAACCGAACTTGCCAATGAAAGTGAAAGGGGCTTCTTCGGTAAGTACAGAGACGGCGAATACTTTGCTTTTATCAATATATTCAAAAGTAAGATTCTGCTTATTAACTGCAACTGCTACCCTTGGTGGTTCGGGAGTCACTTGAAATACAGTATTGGCGATCTGGCCATTGATTTTGTTATCATTCTTCGAGCAGACTATATAAAGTCCATAACTGAGTTTTGTGAGAGCAAAGATATTCATTATAAAATATTACCTCCACATCTGTTTGTTAAAATTTTAAAGCATCTATCATCACTGCTCGAGTGATGTTAATCTTGTCTCAAATAAAATACATTTTCTGTGTGTGGATTTTCACTTTTAGACATTTTTAAATTTTCTTATTATTCCGTTTTTTTGGCACTCGCTACATACACCTTCGAGGTAAAGCTCTTCTTTTTCTACTAAATGGCCTTCCTTCGTTTTTTTACCGACAAGTGAAGTTTTATCCATTTCAACGTCGTAGACCTTTCCACACTTAAGGCATGTGAAATGTACGTGAGGTTCAATAAATGCGTCCACTCTCAGCTCCCTTGAATTGACATGGATAGGTTTTATTATACCTGCTTTTAGAAAGCATTCGATGGTATTGTAGACTGTAGTCTTTGATAGTGTTGGAAGTTCCATACTTAAAGTCTGGAAAATATCATCAGCCGAGGGGTGAACCCTATGGGTCAGGAGGAACTCGAGGATCTTTATTCTCTGGATAGATGGTTGTATATCGTGAGATTTTAGTATTTCTTTGGCTTTTGAAGTCATAGGGCTTTTCATTTGAACACCTCCCTTGTTTCCTTCGCCCATAGGAGCATATCCAAATGAGCAAAGGGTATATCAATTTTTTTTGAAAATTCTTTTAATTTTTGTTCAAGTTCCAAATATTTTTGTTTTGTCAAACTTTTTGGCAACTTGTCCACAACGTTAAATTCTAACATATTCCTTAATATGTGTCTGTCTAAAATCGCAAGGTCTAAGTGCCCAGTGTTTCTGAGAAAGTGGCTTGCTTCTTTCATACCCATACCTTTAAAGGTCTTTATTAGAAACTCTCTTTTTAATTTAGAGTCATCATTGTTCCGCACAAGGTCCACGAGGTCAATGGATTCTGTCTCTATTTTGTTTAGATTGTACATGATGTACTTCAACTTGCTCTCAGGGAATCTAACGCCGCTTAATACAACTCTCCATTTAGAAAGATCGTTATCTTCTAAGAGTCCATATTCGAAAGCCTTCTCCACCGAGTTCCAACATACCTTTGCTTTGGACTGGGGTGTGAGGAGGCAGAACAGGAACTCTTTAAGAATTGTTTTTTCGTCAGCAAACTTTGTTGCCTCAAACTGTTTAACCCGCTCCTCAATATTTAATTTATGTTGTTTGTATAACACCATCAGAATTTCAATATTCCGCATTTTTTAATATTGTAATAATATTAATCCCATAACTCCGTACAGTCAAGATCGACTTCTACCTTATGACGCAATGGTCCGTGCCCCTTTCCTATCTCGGGTGCCTCATCCATAGCCTTGTGGATATATTTCTTTGCAATACAGACGGCTTCCGGTACTTTCTTTCCCATAGCGAGGAGAGCTGTTATAGCAGAGGAAAGGGTACATCCCGTGCCATGGTCACGTGTGGTTTTAATACGCTTCTTTGAAAATTCCCATATGCCGTCCTTGCTAATTAGGACATCGGTTGCAAATTTACCTTCTATATGCCCGCCTTTCATCATAACCCACTCAGGACCCTTTTCAAGGATTTTTTTGCCAGCTAATTCCAAGTCTTTGTGGTTCGTTATTTTCATTCTTGCGATAAGCTCTGCCTCGAAAATATTTGGAGTTACGAGTAGTGAGACCGGTAAAAGTCTATTTATCAGTGTTTCTATGGCATCGGGCTGCAGTAATCTTGCACCACTTTTGGAGACCATAACGGGATCCACAACGAGGTTTTTAACTTCATATATACCCATCATTTTTGCAACGACTTCAATAATCTCCGCACTAAATAACATCCCTGTTTTAACGGCACTGGGGACAATATCATCATAAATTGCTTTTATCTGGAGTTCGACAAACTCGGGACTGCAGGGGAAAATACCTGTGACTTCAAAGGTATTCTGCGCTGTAAGTGCGGTGATAACGCTCATTCCGTAAACGTCAAAAGCCTCAAAAGTTTTGAGATCGGCTTGAATGCCAGCGCCGCCGCTGGAGTCACTGCCTGCTATAGTCAGAGCGATGCCCTTGTATGGTTTCATTTTACGTATTCCATGCATTAGCCCGTGCAAACTGCATCATATAGAGATGATAATACATACCTTTTTTTTGTATTAAAGAGTCATGGGTTCCTTCTTCGATAATCTTTCCGTCGTAAATGACGATAATCTTGTTGGCGTCTTTTATTGTTGAAAGTCTGTGGGCGATCACTATTGAAGTACGCCCCTTTAGAACTCTTTTAATTGCCTGCTGGATTAATCTTTCGGTATACGAATCTACATTGGCCGTCGCCTCATCGAGTACAAGGATCTTCGGATTGAATGCTAATGCTCGGGCAAAGGATAATAATTGTCTCTCCCCGACCGAAAGGGAGGCGCCTCTTTCCCCTAAAGCAGTATCATAACCATTTCCAAGCCTTTCAATAAAGGTATGGGCATAAACATGCCTTGCAGCTTCTTCAATTTCTTTCTGGGAGATTTTTTCATTAAATAATGCTATGTTTTTCTTCAGTTCTCCTGAGAATACGAATACATCCTGTAATACCAGGCCCATCTGTGACCTTAGGTGGTCTAAGTCATATTCTTCTATCGGGATATCGTCGATCAGAATTTGGCCTTTCTGATAGGGATAGAAACCAAAAATTGTTGAAATAAGAGAGGTTTTACCCGCACCAGTGGGACCAACAATTGCAAGAGTTTCTCCAGGGTTTACAATGAAACTGATGTCTTTTAGTACCCAATTGTTTGAGTTATATGAAAACCAGACGTTCCTAAATTCAACCTTTCCTGCGATTTCTTTTTTGAGGCCTTTACCTTTCGGTTCTACAGGCTCGTCAAGTAATTCAAAGATCCTGTCCCCAGCTGCCATAGCCGACTGCATAATGTTATATTTCTCAGAGAACTCCACTATTGGCTGGAAAAGCATATCTATATAAGAGAGAAAGGCGATAAGAGACCCGAAGGTAAGCATGTTCCTTATAACCTCACCACCTCCGATCCAGATAATAAGAGCTACCGAAACTGCACGAAGGAAGTCGATGATGGGTCTAAAGGTCGCTGATACGTATAGTTGCTGGATGTTTGCGTCGTAGAGTTCCTTATTTTGCGCTCTAAATTTCCCTTTTATAAGATTTTCAAGGTTAAAGATCTGAATGACTCTGATTCCCGAGATGCTTTCCTGAACGAATGCGTTGAGCTGAGAAAGTTTTGCCCTTACCTTCCTAAAGGCTTCCCTGACTTTAATTCGAAATATTATAGTAACCGCCAGCAAAATTGGAGAAATTGACAAAACAAGCAAGGTAAGTTTTACATTCATCCTGAGCATAATTATTACTACTCCTACAATAACGACTGCATCTTTTATGAGGTATACGAGCACGGAGCCGAGCATTTCAGAAAGGGCACTTACATCATTTGTAGCCCTGGTAACAAGTCTGCCTGTTGGGTTTCTATCGAAATATGAAAGGGGAAGGTTCAGAAGATGATCAGAAATTGTCATTCTCATGTTATACATTACCTTTTGGGTTACATACTGGAGTGTGTATCCCTGTAAAAACGAGAATACAAAGGAGAAAAGCAGGATCACTGCAAGTGTTATAGCAAGTCTCGAGACCTTGGCTAAGTCTTCTCCACGCAGGTCAAGAAGTTGTGGCTTTGTGAAAATATTTATCTTTGACTGTTCGATAGCAAACTTGCCATCTACAGTTTCAACAAATAGGGTTTCCTTTCCGGGAATGGTTTTTTTCGTAATATAATAATTGATGTCTAGAAACGCATTTTGCCTCTCGAGTTCTGCCGATATTTCTCTCGGGAGGGCAGGCCTTTTAATTAGAGTTTTCCCATCTACAAGTTGCACTACGTATGGTTCAAGCTGAAACTCTTTTATTAATTCAGGTTTTGCTAACTCTATGTAAGAGGGTAAGATGTAAAAGTCAATGGCTCTTCGATTAATTATCGGCATAAGTATTTGAATTGTAGCTGTAATCATGAGGAATATAAAAGCGAGAACCACCAATTTTCTAAAAGGTTTAACAAACTGCAGCGTTCTTCTCAAGACCTTTCGGTCGATGAATTTTCCTGTAGTTTTAGTATGCTCTTCTTGGCTATTGGACAACACCTTCCTCCAGTTTTTGAAGTTCGTATATATGTTTGTAAAATCCTTCTCGAGTTAAAAGCTCTTCATGGCTGCCTCTGTCAACAATTTTACCATCTTCAAGTACAATGATTTCATCACAATCCATAATAGCAGAAACTCTATGCGAAACAATTATTGTTGTTTTATTTTTTAGGAATTCTTTTAAATTGTTGAGAATCCTTATTTCAGTTTCGGTATCTACGGCAGAAAGGGCGTCATCGAGGATAAAGATGGGAGCATTTTTAATGATGGCTCTGGCTATAGCTACTCTTTGTTTTTGACCACCAGAGAGGGTGAGTCCCCTCTCTCCCACCAGAGTATTGATACCTTCCGGCATAGCCATAACCTCTTCGTATACTTCTGCTAACTTTAGAGCCTTTATGATCTCTTCGTCGGAAGCGGGACTTTTACCGTAACTCACATTTTCTTTTATAGTTGTGGAGAAAAGGAGACTCTCCTGAGGTACAAAGCTGATTGCATTTCTTAAGTCCGTCAGGTCAAAGTACTTTACATCAGTCTCTTCTATAAAAATTGTACCCTCAGGTGGATCAAATATACGTGGGATAAGGTAACAAATGGTACTCTTCCCGGAGCCGGTTTTACCAATAATGCCAAGCTTTCTTCCCTTTTTGAGAGTGAAGTTGATGTTAATAAGAACTGGTCTATCTTGAACATAGGAAAAGGTCAGGTTTTTGACTTCTATATTTCCCTGTATTTCTACTTTTCTTGTGGTAGGAAGGTTCTTGATCTCAGGTTCGATTTTTAATGCACTTTCGATTCTATGCATTGATGCGGAACCACGTTGTACTATGTTTACAAGGAATCCAATTGCAATCATTGGCCATATCATCATTCCAAGATAGCTAGAAAATGCAACAAAGTCTCCAAGGGATATTTCGTTAAGTATTACCCTTCTCCCTCCAAAGTAGAGAAGTATAGCGAATGATAGGGTTGCACCGAGCTGGATTGCTGGCTCAAAAAGGCTTGAAACTTTAGCAAGTTTCATATTCTCCTTGAAGAAAATTTCGTTTGTTTTTCCGATGTCCTGAAGTTGACCTTTGGTCTGCGAGAATCCTTTTAAAACTTTAATACCTGTAATAGATTCTCGAATTTTCTCGGTAAGGTGTGAGAATGTCTCCTGCACTTCTTTGAAGTATCGGTAATTCAATCTACCAGAGAATGAAATCAAGATGCTTAAGAGGGGCAATGGTAGTAGTGCGTATATAGTGAGTGAAGGCGAAATACTAAACATTATTGCAAGTGAAAAGGTTGAGTATACAATAATGTCCGTAAGCTGAACTAATCCCATTGACGATGCCATCCTCACGGCATCGGTATCATTGGTGATAAGAGCCATCAATTCGCCTGTTTTCTCTTTATTAAAAAAACTTGCAGATAATCTAATGAAGTGGTGGTAAAGTTCTTCACGCAGATCACTCTCAACTTTTCTTGCAGTGCCAATAATAAAATAACGCCAGAAGAATCTAAGAATTGCAATTATTAAAGTCAGACCTAAGATGTAAAGTGCATATATTCCCAGCACTTTCGTTGTAGCTTGCCCAGACTGAAGTAAATTGACACTTTGTCTTACTATTAAGGGAATAATAAGCTGCGCACCATCAACGATGAGAAGGCAGAGTATACCAAGGAGAACTGACCACTTGTATTTTAGAAGTCTTGTTATTATTCCTTTCATACCAATAAGCTCCTGAAGATTGATACAAGCAAGACCATCAGAGTAGGTAGTAGTATCGTAGAGTAAACATCTCTAAATGAAGCTTTGAAATATTCCTTTGTGGTGACAAGACACAAATGAAAAGGAGAAATGAGGACTCCTGCTATGGCAGATACATAAGCCAGATATGGGAAATAGGGATTTGCTACAAATAATCCCTGAAGAATAGGCCCTGTGGAACCGATCCCCGCCGAGGTAAGGCCGGTTAAGAAAGCCATTGCCATTGGTAAGATTATCACAGGTATAATCTGTGGGACATTGTGGGTAGTTAGAAAATCTGCGAACATGTTTAACGTATTTGAGTTCTCAACAACCCCTTTAAAGATGAGAACCATAAATACGATTAAGGATATTTCAGAGATGATGGAAAGTTTAAGGGTTTTTAAGATGTTCGAAAAATTGGATTTTTCAGTGATAAATAGAAGTACAAGCACAATTGCGAGGCAGTATTTTAAATCGATTTTAAGAAGCATCATTAAAATAATCAATACCACAGGCCATAGAGTTGAAATCAGGTTTCTGAAGAGTTCACCTGCTGGAACCTTTATCCTTTCGTTGTTGTTGGGTTTTACCTTAAGGAGTAGAAGGATTATGCCGATAACCAATGCGATAATGAAGTACAGGAGCATTCCAGAGACGAATTTTTTAATTGGGATATTAGAGATGCCAGCAGCCAGAATCAGTGCGCTGTAAAGTGGCCATGAGAATTCGCATACGTGTCTGAACCAGTAGTTAAAGAAGAAGACCCATTTTCTTGGTGTTTTGAGGTTTTCGCCAGCGGTTCTACTTAGATCGGCGGTGAGCATAGCACCGGCGGGCATGGGCAGGAGGCCGAAAAAGATCGGTGGTATAATCATTGAATATCTTATATCCCCAGAAATTGATGATATCAGCTCTAATACTTTCCTATCGTAATGACTCATTTTAAAGGTGTGAGTGATTGCTTGAACGAGGATAACAAGGATGAGGAGATTGAAAAAGTTGTAATCAAAGATTTTTTTTAGATCTCTAATTTGAAAGGTACCTAAAATTGCGAATATGATAGTGAGTATAAAGACAAAAATCGTAATGTTAACGATTTTTGACGTTTTTTTTAGCATTTTTTACTTGAGGAAAACTCGGGTAATTTATCCCTCATTCTTGTGAGGAACTCGAGCAATTTCTCCTTTTCTTCGTCTGTAAAATCCATCATAAGTCTTCTTAAGCATTCTACCCTTTTATCAATTACTCTTAAAATCACTTCTTCGCCGTTAGGTGTGAGAACTACGATCTCGCTTCTTCGATCGGCCTCAACCTTTGCTCTCTTTACGAATCTTCTTTTTTCAAGTCTTTCAACAATACCGGAAATAGTGCTTTTTGCGAGATAGAGGTCTTTTGCCAGGTTTGTCTGATTGAGGGGCCCACAAAAGTATAGGTGAACCATAAGATTGAACTGTGGTGGCGTCAGATTAATCTCTTTTAGAGCAGTTCTGCCATCTTTCGTTACCTGCGAATATACTTCCCTTAATACCCTTTCTATATCCTTCTCGAGCATAATAAACCTCCTGTTCGTATTGCTAACAATTTTAAGTTAAAAGTTGTGTCAAGTCAATCGTGTAATAGGTTTAGTCTATGTTGAATTAGCATCAACTTCTTAAAACCTTCTTTATGTCTTATAATTAGCGTTGGGCTTATTGTGGAATCAATTAAAATATTGTATAAGATTGGACATGGCCCTTCTTCTTCACATACTATGGGGCCATCTGATGCGCTTCGCAGATTTATGAAGGCACATCCTGGGATTCGTAAGCTTAAAGTTACTCTGTATGGTTCCCTTGCTGCAACAGGTAAGGGGCACCTAACCGAAGATGCACTGAAAGCAGTATTTGATGGTGAAATTGAAATTTCTGAGAAGCCCGACGAATTCCTGTCACTACATCCAAATGCTTTTGAATTTAAGGGATTTAATGAGGCGGGAGACCTCTTGGGAGAGGAAGTTTACTACAGCATTGGAGGCGGTACCGTAAAAACTGAGAAAGAGTTCTTTCTAAAAGATGGAACCTATCCTTTAAATTCTATGGAGAAGGTCTTGGACTGGTGTGAGCAGACGGGCAAAAGCCTATGGGAGTTTGTAGAAGAATATGAGGGAGAGGAGATTTGGGACTTCTTGCAGGACATATGGTCCGTAATGGACGAATCAGTTAAGAGGGGATTGAGAAAAGAGGGGGTTTTACCCGGTGAACTCCATATACAGCGAAAAGCTTGGTCCTATTATATAAAGGCGATAAATTCGAGGAATATTATTGGTTACAAGGGTAAAGTCTTTGCGTACGCCCTCGCTGTTTCGGAGGAAAATGCGGATGGTGGTCTTATTGTAACTGCACCTACTTGCGGTTCATGCGGTATCGTACCTTCGGTCCTGTACTTTTTAAGAGAAGACTACGGGTTAGCAGAAGAAAAGATATTGAGAGGATTAGCTACTGCTGGGCTTGTTGGTGCTCTTGTGCGGGAAAACGCCTCCATTTCTGGTGCAGAAGTCGGGTGTCAGGGAGAAGTAGGAGTGGCATGTGCTATGGCTGCCGCTGCCGCTACGCAGATACTCGGAGGCACGGTATATCAGATAGAATATGCTGCAGAGATGGGTATTGAGCACCATTTGGGGCTTACCTGCGATCCAGTCTTAGGGTATGTGCAAATTCCATGTATTGAAAGGAATGCGGTTGCTGCCATACGGGCTCTGGAATGCGCCACTTATGCCCTACTTTCCGATGGCAGGCATATGATATCTTTTGATGTTGCAGTACACACTATGAAGGAAACGGGCAGGGATTTGCCATCGGCGTATAAAGAGACTGCTCGTGGAGGACTGGCTCTTCATTGGCGAGATAAGAAGAAAGAAGTTGATGAAAATTCTATTTGAATTTTTGGTATCTCTGTATATTTTTATCCCTATGGATAAGACTCAATTTGACCACCTGCGGGCATACGGAGTCGTGTACAACTCTTTGAGGGCTGGTATAAAGGCTGAATGGCTCCTAAACTATCGTGGTGGCTCTTTCCTAATTGAAGATTCTAAGATTGTGAGAGAACTTTTAAATATAACTGGTGTATCCTATAACTTGATGCCTGAAGAAGAGGTTGTTTCTCTCAAGGAGCAGTTTTCTAAAAAAAATTTTGACTATGTTATCCTTGAAAATGCTCCAAGGATTGGAGTTTATGCTCCTCCATATTACGAACCTTGGGATGACCCAGTAATAATGGTCCTTAACTACGCTCAGATTCCATATCGGCAGATTTATGATGATGAAGTTTTGGGCACAGGGCTATTAGAGCTTGACTGGATACACTTGCATCACGAAGATTTTACGGGCCAATTTGGTAAGTTTTTTGCAAATTATGGGAATACCGATTGGTACAAAAAGCAAGTAAAGTTTAAAGAATCAATTGCTACGCAACATGGTTTTTCGAGTGTGATAGAGCTTGAGAGAGCTGTTGCGAGAAGGTTTTATGAATATATTTCTAATGGAAAGTATCTCTTTGCTATGTGTTCGGCACCCATCACTCTTGACATTGCTTTAGCCTCCGAAGGTGTTGATATTGCTGATGTTCCCTTCGATGGGACTCCCTACGACCCCATGTGTAATAATAAGCTTGACTATTCGAATACCTTTGCATTCAGAGACTTCAGGCTGTTTCCCCAATACTATATTTATGAACATTCTGACGCGGATATGACCCAGGTAGTTGCTCAATGGGGAGAGGATGCGTACTTTACTTTACGTGAGTTTTCTCCAAAGATAGATATGGTTCCATCAATCCTGACACAGAATCATACGAGGGTAATCACAGAGTTTCTTGGTCAGGATACAGGGTTTAGAAGAGATAAATTAAAAAGTAATGTAGTGGTTCTTGCCGATGTTCCTGGAACTGAATACGTAAAATATATATATGGAGAACTGGGAAAAGGTTTTTTTAGTTTTCTTGGCGGTCACGACCCCGAAGACTTTCAACATTTTGTGGGGGACCCACCTACCGACGTAGCCAAGTACAAGAATTCACCTGGTTACCGATTGATCCTCAATAATATTCTTCTTCCATCGGCTCAGAAGAAAAGATTAAAAACCTGAGGCTTGAACTCAGTTCGTGTGTATTAATGGCTTTTTATTACCTTAGTACTAACTTGTTTTGAAGGTTTCCCGAAGTTCATTTATCCCAAATAATAGTCTTCTCGGGTTTTACGAGTTTTTTTAACTTGCTTTCAGGATTTACTGCAAAGAATAGGCCGGTGCTCTTTAAAAACTGGAGGTCTTTATAAGAATCTCCATAGGCAATAGATTGAGATAAATCTATGTTGTCCTCGGCTGCTATCATCTGAACCAATTTATATTTATTTGCTCCATAGGGTATGATAGAAAGGAGTTTACCAGTGAGTTTCCCCTTTAGAACTTCAAGTTCAGATGTATATACTTTTTCAAAATTGATTTTTGTCTTGATGGCATCAACGATAAAGTCTGGTGCACCTGTAATAAGATAAATGAAGTAGCCTTCCTTTCTCTTCTGTTCTATATGTTCAAGGGCTTGTTTAGAAAGGGCATCTTCAAAGTTGTTTAGCTCTTTTTCTATAAATTTCTGTAATGATTGGAGCTTCATACCTTGGTAGTATGCCTTTGAATTTTTGAAGTTCCGATACTTAAAAAGTGATTCGAGAAACCATATGACTAGCCCAGAAGGATAGATAAACAATTTTTTGATAAGAGCTTTGAGCAATCTACTTTCTGATGAAGGATTTGGAATTAACGTTCCGTCAAGGTCAAAGAAACAGGCTCGCTTCATTTATTTTTAAGGTAAGGCCACGCTTCAACCACTACTGGTAAGCCCCGAACGATGCAAATTATTAAAGCAATCCAAGAGAATGCAAGTGCGGTGCCATGGATGTTGAAATTTAGCTCACCGTGGATCGTCAGGAGGTCAATGCCGAGGAGGGTAAAAGCAGCAGCTTTAGACAGTGCATAACCGGTTCTGAAATACCCTGATGTTACTATAAATTTGGATATTTTGTTATTGTGTATCTCGTAAGGTTTTATGCCCTGACTAAAAGCAGATTGTCTCACGGTGTCTACGATAACATCTCTTGAAATAACGATAACTGGGAACCAGAAGGAGAGCAACCCTTTTGAGGCGTAAAAAATCCAGAATATAAATTCTACAATTCTATCACCCATGATATCGAGGACTGCGCCGATCGAGGATTCGACACCAAACTTTCTTGCAAGAAAGCCATCAAGGAAGTCCGTAAAAATAATTAAGACTATAAAAATACAAGCGATAAGCGTTGTAATAAACTCTGCCTGATCCAGGAGGAAAAGTGTAATAAAACTTAAGACGACCCTACCTATACTAATGATATTTGGTATGTTTTTCTTCATTTCACAAGTATAAATTTTTTTCTAAATGAATCTCCACCAATTTTGCACTCTAAGAAGTATACACCACTTGTAAGGTTATTTAAATTAAGCATTAGCTCCACTTGGGTTTCTGTTGGATCTACCTTCATCGACTTTACTGCTTGCCCCATGATATTATAGATATTTACGACGATATTCGAAGTGTTTACGCTGGATTTAATAATAGATATTGTAAGAATACTTCCATTGATGATGGTGTTTAAAACAACAGTCGGTGAAAATGTGGAATCGTTAATTCCAGTCGAATCTAACAAAAATCGGTAATATTCTTCTGGATCTACATCTCCATTCTGGACTATAGGTCTTGGAACCTGCCACTGTAATGTGCCACCATCCTGTGAAGCATATGTACCTACAGCAACAAAAATAGTGTCTAAAAAGTAAAAGTTTTCAAAAACCGAAAGGTCAATGACACCTTCCAAGAAGCCGAGATCATCGTCCGAAGAAGCACTGCAAAAGTGGCTAGTATCGCTTATCAGCACTCCGGTTGAGTCAAACCATCCTGAAAAGTTGTTGTTGTCTTCATCGGCAAGAAAAATGTGGAATTTGGCTACCTGGCCCGACTTTGCCCACGGGGCGTTTACCATTGTTAAGGGCTCAAAAGATACGAAAATAAAATGGTCGTTAAAGAATATACCTGACTGCCCTAGTGATGCATTGCCCGCTGCCTCTGTAGCCAGGTAAAGTCTCTTAGTGTTTCTATCAAAATATCCATAAAGGTGCATCTCCGGGTTTTCCGAAAGACACATCGCCACCCGGTCCAGTGCGCCATCCATAACGAAATCCTGGAAGCCAACAGTGTAGGAGTAATTACCGCCATTGTTATTGTCCCAGCTCTCGTTATGAAGTGGGGAATTATCTTGGGCTCTTATTGCAAAGTAGATTCTGGTACCTTCAGAGTAAGGCGGTATGTATGCTCCGTATAAAGTTGTATCAGGCTGACCATTTCTGTTGTAATCCCTCAGATTTCCGTCATCCGGAAACATTTGTAAGTTGATATGAGATTGCCAATTATTGTTCGTGTAGCGTACCCATACTCCATAGATTCCCGACGGGTCTATCACATTACATAAGACCAAGACGCTATCTTCACTTAAGATATTGAAATTAGGGGAGAAAGAAGTATTCCAGATGCGAGGTCCCTCGAGGTCACCGGGGCCGGGGATGTCCACATAGGGTTCGTCCTTCCCTGCGTAAAAATAAAATTCATAGTTTCCGCTTTTACCTCCTAACTCGATGAGCTCAGCTCCCGATGACATTTTCCCCAAATAGTTAAAATAAAGTCCCTGTCCCGATGGATACACAAAAGCTGCTTTTGTAGAATCATAAATAGCTTCATATCCTCCATAAGTCCAGCCGTTTGGGCTTATATTATAGATTGGCTGCATTCCATATCCCCGAAGAAGTTGATTGTAAAGGGATGGGGTAACACCCGCCTTAGTCCAGTTGGTGTAAGTCGAATTGTAGGTAACTTTTATGAAATTTTTTCCAGGTGTAAGATGGAATATTTTTCGGAGGTCAGACTCCGGGCTGCCTTGCCAGTTGTACTCTTCCTGTAAGATGAGTATTGCAGTGTCTCCAGAGTAAGCTGTCTGGGTTCTATACATGGAATTTTCCCCTTGTGCATCGGAAAATATTCCAGGATGCCCACCATCATTGTAATCTCCTTCGCCACTCCAGTTACTGAACAGGTTTCCCGCAACGCATTTACCGTCTGAAGTAAAAACGGCGAGAGCCCTCCCTCCCCTTCTTTCGAAGATGAAGCATAATTTATCGTTATACAAGATATATTCTCTCACCCCGTCACAATCGAGGTCAGAGCTATCAACTAAAGCCTGGTTTTGGAATCTAAGGGTTTCGTACCAGTGAGCTCCGAAGGCAAAAAGCCCTGCATAGCGAGTGTGGTTCCATAGGTTTTTACCCCAATAAACCAGCTCTCCGCCGGGACCCGTATGCCAAGCCGTTTCATAGAGCAGGGACGAGAGAGCCGCCCAGCCGAGCTTGGCTATCTCGTTATCTTGGGAAGACACGAGTTGATTAACAGCAAACAACCATAAGTCCTCGTAATCCCCATTAATCCCGTTAAAGTTAAGGTCTGGTGCACCTGAACAACCCCACCCTTGCGTACCCTTGAAGTCTTGATACCAATTATCGTAGGTGCCTCCAGTCCAGTCGTGAAGTTCCTGATATGTTGCATAGTTTATGGTAATCGAGGGGGGATTATTATTCGGGTTATCGTCGTACATTTTTTCAACCCCCCACCACTTTACGACTTCGGAAATGTGGACTGGTTGAATCCAGTTTTGGTTTTTGATAAATCTTATATTCCAGTCATAGCTTGTTGGGGGAACGCCGGGCTGCCCAAAATCCCACCCAGCAACTCCAGCGGCTTTTTCCCAATCGTCACCGTATATTACAATCTGCTCCTGGTCTGGGTCATTTGAAAGATTGGAGAGCAGTTGATGAAGAGGATTTGAAGGGTTTGATATGTCGTTCCAGACCATCTGGTCCCGCGCAACCCTCTGGATGAAAACTACGTAAACATAATTGCCATAATTGTCATATATTATGTGTACTTTTCTCGAATTGTTGCACGTTGTGCCATCGGGATACGTATGGTGGTACCAATTGTGAACATTATCATCGAGAACGATGCAGGGTGCAAGGTATCTACCTTGGGAATCATACTTGCCATACTCTTGGTTTAGTACTTTAATGAGCGAGTAAGGCATAAGAAGTTCGGATTTGAAGACCCGCTCTGGAATCCATATTACATCAGGGTAATCGGGCCATCCAACTCCATTTAGGTTGTAAGAGTAAAGCGTTTTTGCGTACCAGAGTGAAAACCTGTTTATGGAACTATCGACATATGGCATTATATGTTCTGCATAGGTTCCCCCGACGGTATATACAAAATCGCTGTTTTTCAATCTATCAATGAGCCCTCTGTCATTCTGTAAGAAGGTGTAAGATTGCAGTAAGATGCCGGAGATGTGGATGTCAACAGGACAATCGTAGTATTCGTGGGTGTCCAGGGTCCTGTGGTATGAATTCCCACTGTAGCCGTAATCACCTTCGCGGAGGGCGTAATTCCCATTATCTGAGAAATGCTGATTACCATGGTGTAGGAAGGCAATTTTCGCCGTACCACCAAAGAGCATTGCAAGTAATAAATTATAAAACATTTTTTAATTATGGGATTTAATAGATAAAATGTCAATTTGGCTTTGGGAGTTAAGGGTTATTCAAGTTTTGTAAGTTTAGATCTAATTTTTGCAAATACTTTAAGGTAGTGTTAAAATTACATGGTATGTAGGAGGATATACGTGGAAGAACTCATAAAAAAAGTTAAGGAGCATGAGAAAAAGTCTGAAGAGGATTTGATAAAAGCGCAGGAGGAAGCCTCTAACTTGATTCGTGAGGCTCAGAAAGATGCCCTTAAAGTTATTGAGGAGGCACAAGAGAAACGGAAAAAGTTGTTATCCCAGGTAGATTCTGAAGCGCAAAAAATTGCCCAGGAAAAGATTAAGGAATTGGAAAAGGAATTTTCGAAAAGAGTCGATGAAATTAAAAATAAGGCTCAGAAGCAGGAAAAAGTAGCAATAGATTTTTTACTCAGTAAACTTTATTGATATGGCAAGAGTACCTCTTGAAAAAATTGCTATATACGTTCATTATTCTGAGAGAGAAAAGCTACTTTCAAAGTTGCAAGACGAAGGACTTCTACATTTTGCAGAGGTTAAACAAGATCTAAAAGACGAATTTAACGTTTTACACCCTCGAGAAGTTGAGGCAGAATCGCACTTTGAAGAGGTTATCAATAGAATTAACAACGCTATCAAATTTCTGGAGCCTTTTGCAAAAAAGAAATCCTTTGTAGAAAGCCTTTATGAGCAAAAGCAGGCCGTTGAGAGGGAGGATTTTTTTAATACTGCCAACTGTTTAGAGCCGGGTGCACTTCTCGTACAGGTGGAGACCCTTGAGCAGGAATTGAATCAATTGCAACAAGAGGAATCAAACCTCAAGGCTCAAAAAGAGTTTGTTGAACCATGGGTTAATCTCGATTACGATGTTAGAAATCTAAAGAGCAGTGATGATATAGTAATTTTAGCGGGGTCAATTCCCTCAAAAAATCTCGCCTCTTTCGATGATAGTCCAGTGTGCTATGAGATGAGTTATGACAACGGTAAACGTGCGTACATTGTTGCTGTTTATCACAAAAGCGATGAAGAACAAGCCAGGATCTTTCTGCAAGAGAAGGAGTTTGAACAGATTGAGTTTCACGGGTATTCTGGAAAACCAGCGATAATATTTGAAGAAATAGAACAGAAACTGGAAAGATTGGAGAAAGAAAAAGAGGGATTGGGCGAAGTCATAAGAAGTGTTTCTTCAAACTACCAGAAGCTTCTTATACTTCACGATTATTATGAGTGTATTTTTAACAGGGAGATTACTGACAACAAGGGCTTGAAAACGTCTCAGGTTGCCATTTACACTGGCTATGTGAAGAAGAGGGATTTACCTGTACTTGAAAAAGTATTTGCAGAGTATACAAGTGCGTTCTTTGAGATTATTGAGCCCGATAAGGGTGAACAGGTTCCCGTCCTTCTTGAAAACAGTAAAGCAATTAAGCCGTTTGAGGGCCTGGTCAGAATGTACGGGCTTCCGTCAGGCGCAGATCCTGATCCATCGGTCCTTATAACTCCCTTCTTTCTCCTGTTTTTTGGGGTATGTTTTGGTGATGCGGCTTATGGTATTGTTCTTGCACTATTGTCTTTTTTTATAATGAAGAAGCTGAAAATTTCAGCTGGACTCTTGTGGATTCTGATTGGTGGCGGTATTGTTTCAGTTATATTCGGTTCGATTACGGGTGGTTGGTTTGGTGACTTTTTTGAGAGAGCGAATTTAACTTTTTTAAATTCCATCAGAAAAAAAATGATGCTCTTCGATCCAATGGTAGATGTGATGGTTTTCTTTGGCCTCTCGATTGGCCTCGGCTTTGTTCAAGTCCTTGTAGGTCAAGGAGTTAATGCATACAAAAAGATAAAAGAGGGAGATGCCATTGGTGCAATATCACAACCTATTGCATGGATAGTTATAATTTTGAGTCTCGTTTATAAGGGTATTCTTTCCAGTAAAGTAAACTCGCCATTCCTCGACACCCTTACCACTTATAGTATCATTTTATTTATCTTGTTGATGGTTTTATTCAGTTCACACAGGAGCAGGAATTTTTTCATAAGAATAGGCAAAGGTGCCTATAATGTTTACAATGGAGTAGGGTTTCTTGGAGACCTTTTATCTTACGTGCGTTTGATGGCGCTTGGGTTGACTTCCTCTGGTATTGCAATGGCGATTAATATTCTAACAATGTTGGTATGGCAAATTCCCGTGCTAAAATTCATTCTCGCTCCATTGGTTTTTATTGGCGGACATCTTTTTAGCATTTTAATTAATATATTGGGGTCTATTGTGCATCCCCTTCGTCTTCAGTATGTTGAGTTTTTTAAGCAATTCTATGATGATGGTGGGAAGCCTTTTAGCCCTTTGAGGTGGGTTGGCAAGTACACTGAAATTAAAGAAATATAAAACAGGAGGTATAAAAATTGAGTGCTGGACTTTGGTTAGCAATTCTCGGTGCAGGGTTAGCGACCTTTTTACCTGGTTTGGGCTCTGCGATTGGTGTTGGAATGACAGCGAGAGCAGCAGCTGGAGTACTGTCCGAAGATCCTGATAAATTTGGGAGATTGTTCTTACTCGTAGCATTACCAGGAACCCAGGGCTTTTATGGATTTATTGTCGCTCTTCTGGTCATTATCAAAGTTGGACTTCTTGGGGAAGTAAAACCTGTTGACACAATACAGGGGCTCCAAATATTTCTTTCTACGATTCCTGTTACGATGCTTGGTCTTTTTTCAGCCATACATCAGGGCAAGGTGTGTACTGCAGGCGTTGAGATGGCGGCAAAGAAGCCCGAGTCTTCAATGCAACCTGTGATTTATGGTGGTCTCGTGGAAACTTACGCCGTTCTTGGTCTTCTTGCGAGTATTTTCTTGTTGCTTGGAATACAAATTTAAGGAGGCAAATTTGGGCCTTCAGGATATTCTTGATAAGATCAAAGCCGAAACTGAATTGAAGAAACAGGAGATTCTTGGGAAAGCTAATGCGGAGCGTGATAAGATCCTAAAAGAAGCTGAGGAAAGGGCAAAGGAAATTCTGAAAAAAGCGGAAGAGGAAAAGCAGAAGAGAGTTAAACAGAGGGTGAACGCACTAATAGCAGATTATGTAATTGAATCTAATATTCGTTTGGAGCAGGTTAAAAGAGAAGCACTGGATCGCCTGTACGGGGAAGTTTTGAAAGAAGTAAAAACAGACCAGGAAAAGTATAAGTCACTGATTCTATACTTGTTTGGTTCAGTGGGACTTGATGGAAATGAAGAAATTTTTGTGGGCGAAGGAGAAAAATTTATTACGAAGGCGTTTATCGACGATCTGAATAAGAAAAATAACTGGAATCTGACGCTATCTAATAAGAATGTGAAAATTCAGGGTGGATTTATTGCGAAAGGTAAGAAAAGCAGAATAGACGCATCTTTAGAAAAAATTATGGAAATTCTGCAGGAAGAAACCGAGGTTCAGGTTTCAGAGATGCTATTTAAGTGAGTTATGCTAAAATTACCTTTTAACAGATATCCTTATTTTGGAAGGGATAATCCTGAGTATGCATTTGCATGCGGGAAGGTCCGCGCTCTCGAACTAAAGCTACTTGATCGTGTGCGTTTCGAAAGACTTTCATCCGCAGCGGATTTTGGAGAGCTTTTAAAATTGCTACAGGACACGGAGTACTCAAGGTACCTCAATGAAGTTCATAAACCAGGGGATTTTGAAGTGCTTCTGAGAAAAGAGTATGAAGCGTTACTTCAGCTTGTATCTGAATTGGCTATGGACAGTCAATTGGAGATGGATTTGAGATTTCCTTATGATTTCTTAAATGTGAAGGTGTATGCTAAGTCTGTAATTTTTGAGAAAGATTTTTCGAGAAGTTATTCTACATATTCATACTATCCAGCGTCGGTCTTGAAAGATGCTATTGAAAACGGTAGATATGATTTAGTACACAGGATAATCCTGAGTTCATTTGAAAATGCGTTTTCTTCTTACTATGAAAAAAAGGAAATTTTTCAGATCGATGTAGCGGTCGACAAGGAAATGTTTAAATATTTCTGTACTGAATCTCGAATGGAATTTTTAAGGGTATACTATAGTCTTAAGGCTGATCTTCAAAATGTAGTTACTTTTCTAAGACTTGAGCGCATGAACCGTTTAAATATTTTAATGTCAGTCCTCCTGCCAGGTGGCTATTTGCCACCCAGCCTTTTTGGAAGTGTACGCGATTTCGATTCTTTGCTTTACGAGCTTAGGCATACGCCCTATTATGAAGTGATTAATCCAGGCTACTTTGATTATCAAAAGAATGGTAGCTTTGTACGTTTGGAGAGAGATTTAGATAATTACTTTGATGGCTTAGTTAAAGAAGCATCAAAGAAGGACCTTGGTGTGGAACCGCTACTTTCTTATTACTTTAAGAAAAAGAATGAAATTAGCATCTTGAGGATGATAATGGTGTCGAAGATTAACGAGCTACCTAAAGAAATGATTTTAGAGAGAATTCCGGAGGTTCTATGAAGAGAGTGATGTGCATTGGGAAGTATGAGACGGTGTTTCCTTTTAAAGCTATTGGAATGGAATATCAGGTGTGTACTACAGGAGAAGAAGCGAGGGAAGCACTCAAGGGTCTTCTTTCTGGTGAGTATGCATTAATTTTAGTAGAAGAGGAATATTATGACGATATAAAGGATATTGTCGAGAGTCTTAGGGAAGAAGTTTCTCCGGCGATCACGTTTATACCAGGTGCAAGTGGGAGCACCGGACAGGCAAGGGAAAACTTGAGAAGTATTTTGTTGAAAGCTATTGGAATTGATATTTTTTAGGAGGTAAAAGATGAAATCTGGAAGGGTTGTGAAAGTTTCCGGACCCCTCGTTGTTGCAGAAGGAATGTTAGGAACGAAAATGTATGACGTTGTTTATGTCGGTGAGATGAAACTTCTCGGTGAAGTTATTGAGCTTAAGGGTGATAAAGCATTTATTCAAGTTTATGAAGATACTCACGGTCTCGGCCCTGGGGACCCAGCATTTGGTACCGGATACCCTTTGATGGTTGAATTGGGACCTGGGTTATTGGAGTCCTTTTTTGATGGCATTCAGCGACCACTTGATAAAATAAGGATTCTATCAGGGGATTTTATTTCAAGGGGAATACACGTTCCTGGCCTTCCACGGGATAAGAAGTGGACTTTTGTGCCCTGCGTAAAGGTGGGTGATGAGGTTGTTGATGGTGATATTATTGGAGAAGTTGAGGAGACGACCCTTGTGAAGCATAAGATTATGGTTCCCCCCGGTATAAGTGGTATCATAACTGATATTAAAGAGGGGGCATTTATTGTAGATGAAACCATCGCTAAAATCAAAGATTCAAATGGTGAGCAACATGATATTCAGATGATGCAAAAGTGGCCCGTGAGGGTTCCGAGGCCATATAAGGAGAAATATCTTCCTGAAGAGCCTATGTTCACAGGGCAAAGGGTTATTGATTCTTTCTTCCCTATTGCTAAGGGTGGAACAGCATGTGTCCCAGGACCGTTTGGTTCTGGTAAAACGGTAATTCAACACCAGTTAGCCAAGTGGTCTGAAGCAAAAATTGTAGTTTACATCGGTTGTGGAGAAAGGGGTAACGAGATGACGGATGTTCTTATTGAATTTCCCGAGCTTAAAGACCCCTATTCTGGTGAGCCTTTAATGAAGCGCACTGTACTTATAGCAAACACATCGAATATGCCTGTTGCTGCGAGGGAAGCTTCCATATATACAGGTATTACTATTGCAGAATACTTCAGAGATATGGGATATTCTGTTGCGCTTATGGCGGATTCTACATCGCGGTGGGCGGAGGCTATGAGAGAAATTTCCGGGAGGCTTGAGGAGATGCCAGGCGAAGAAGGTTATCCTGCATACCTTGCCACCAGGGTTGCAAGCTTTTATGAAAGAGCAGGTAGAGTGAAATGTCTCAGTGGCGATGACAGAGAGGGGACATTATCGGTTATTGGTGCTGTATCCCCCCCAGGTGGAGACCTATCGGACCCTGTTGTTCAGTCAACTCTCAGGGTGGTCAAAGTGTTTTGGAGCCTTGAAGACAAGCTTGCTTTTAGTAGGCATTTTCCAGCAATTAACTGGCTTACCAGTTATTCTCTGTACAGGGATGATCTGAGGTCGTATTATGAGAAGAATGTGGCTCCCGATTTCTATGATATGATCCTGGAGTCAATGAGGATCCTCGAAAAAGAGGCTGAACTGGAAGAGATTGTGAGACTCGTCGGTTCAGAAGCCCTTTCTCAAGAGGATCAATTGCTACTTGAAACAGCAAGAAGCATTAGAGAGGATTTCCTTCATCAAAATGCATTTCACGAAGTGGATACTTTTGCTTCTATTAAGAAACAATACTTGATGTTGAAAGCTATCCTGCGACTTTACGATATATGTAAGGATATTATTTCAAAGGAAGAGGTAACTGTGAAAGAATTGAGGAAAAGCCCTGTATGGGAAAAAATCGCAAGGATGAAGTATTTTGGAGAGCAAGAACTGGGAGAAATCGAAAGGCTTATAAAGGAGTTGGACAATGAAATTAGACAACCAATTAATTAGGAAAAGACTATCAAAATTTACTTCAGTTTCGAACATCTCAGGGCCAATTATGGTTATTGAGGGTGTTAGTGAGGTGAAATTTGGCGAACTTGCCGAGATTGAGCTTCCTTCTGGTGAACTCCGGAGGGGTGAGGTTCTTCAGGTAGAAGAAGATAAAGTCCTTCTACAGGTGTATGAAGGAACGACGGGTATTGATATTCCTGAGACTGCAGTTAGATTTCTCGCAAGTGGCCTTGAAGTAAATCTATCTGTAAGTATGCTGGGAAGAGTTTTCGATGGTCTTGGGAGGCCTCTTGATAAGGGCCCCGACGTCGTTCCTGAAGAAAGGGCAGACATCAATGGAGCACCGATTAACCCATATGCCAGAGATTATCCAAACGAGTTTATTCAGACTGGAGTTTCTGCTATCGATGGTTTGAATACCCTTGTCAGGGGGCAGAAGCTCCCCATATTCTCAGGCTCTGGTCTACCCCACAACAGACTTGCGACTCAAATTGCACGTCAAGCGGAAGTTAGGGGTGAAGGTGAAACCTTTGCTGTAGTCTTTGCTGCTATGGGAATTACCTTTGAGGAAGCCGAATACTTTATTCAGAGTTTTAGGGACACAGGTGCCATTGAAAGGGCTGTTCTCTTTATTAATCTTGCTGATGATCCTGCTATTGAAAGGATTGCAACACCAAGAGTTGCTCTCACTACTGCTGAATTTCTTGCATACAAAAAGGATATGCATGTACTTGTAATCCTTACTGATATGACTAACTACTGTGAAGCATTGCGAGAAGTGTCTGCAGCAAGAAAAGAAGTGCCGGGAAGAAGGGGATATCCCGGATATCTTTACACAGACCTTTCCACTATCTATGAAAGAGCTGGAAGAATTAAAGGAAAGAAGGGCTCAATAACTTTGATTCCCATATTGACTATGCCAGAAGATGATAAAACCCATCCTATCCCGGATCTTACGGGTTATATAACTGAAGGGCAGATAATCTTATCCAGGTCACTCCATAGGAAGAAGATATATCCGCCCATCGACGTTCTTCCTTCACTTTCGAGGCTCAAGGATAAGGGTATAGGTGAAGGGAAAACCAGAGAGGACCATTCTGATGTCTTTAACCAGCTCTTTGCCTGCTATGCGAGGGGTAAGGAAGTTCAAGAGCTTGCCGTGATTCTTGGTGAGGGTGCCCTTTCAGATATTGATAAGATTTATTTTCGATTTGCTGATGTTTTTGAAGAGCGGTACGTGGGGCAGAGTGAATTCGAGGATCGCAGTATAGAGGAAACCTTAGACCTTGGATGGGAATTGCTTAGGATGTTTCCTCCCGCAGAGTTGAAGAGGATAAGATTGCAGTTTATCGAGAAGTACCTGAAGAAAACTGATTAATAGAGAAAACTATTTACAACTTATAGAGAGTCAGAAACCATAATGGGTGCCGAACTCACTTTTGAGCGTTTTATAAGAAATAGGTTGATGCGTATATCAAAGGGTACATAATTCGGTCTTTGTATTGATTTTTTAAAATATTCTCTGGAAAATTGAGTTTAAAATAGAAAATGGTCGAAAAGGTGTTTTAGGATGTGTTAAAAAGTTGGGACATGCAGAGTGGCAAGAAGTTGGATACGACTCATGCTTCATTTTTGTTAGATTTATAAAATTCAATAAAGAGATGGGTATGAAGAGATACATCCTCATAGCATTGGTTCTATCGGTAGCTATACTCAGGGCATTGCCCCTTAATGGTGTTCCTATATACACTGGTACCTAAGGGGAAAGGGCTAAACTGCAATATCCCGTCGCTTCCGTTTTGCATAGCGTGTTTGACTTTTCAACTATATGTTAATACAATTGTAGAGATGAAGGTTTTACATACCTCTGATATTCACATAAGCAAAGAACATACCGAAAGATTTGATGCACTCCTCAAAGTAGTAGATAAAGCCAAAGAGGTGGGCGCGGATTTCTTAATTATTGCAGGAGATCTTTTTGATGATTTTGACTCTGCTATGGAGAATTCTGTTAAATTGCGTAGTGTTTTTTCAGGACTTCCCTTTAAAGTCATTGTAGCGCCGGGAAATCACGACTATTTAATTTTTGATTCATCGAGAGATTTCGGAGAGGATGCTATTGTACTCTATGGAGAGCAAAACGTATATGAGTATGCCGAAAAGAAAGTTTGTTTCTTCACGATCCCTTATGCTTCAAATGTGCAAACCTCCTCTTTTATTGAAAGACTTGCGAGAGCTTCTTCGAGGCTTTCTTCAGACTTTATTAATATTTTAATCTACCATGGTGATCTGGAAGAGGTCGTTCAAAAGGTGAGGTTTAGACGAGAGCTGGTAGGACAGGAAAAAGAAGGTGCATTTTCAATAAATCTCACTGTTCTTAGGAATTTTCCTCAGATTCGGTTGGTACTTGCGGGCCATTATCACAATGCAGGAGACCCCTTTGAAATAGCAGAAGGTAAGGGAAGGTATTTTGCATTTTCGGGGTCCCCAGTGTCTATTACAAGAAATGATCTCGGTCCACGTTCTTTATTAGGTTTTGAGGTAAGTGATCTTCGAGAAATATCCTTCTCCAGAATACCACTGGAATCTTTCTACTACGAGAAATTAGAAGTTTATTTAACTGGAGTTGAACCGGACCCCCTTATGCGCGTTCGAGAGAAGATTGAGGAGAAGATTCAGGAGTCCAGCAATAGCCTGATCCTGTTGAGTGTTTCTGGCTATATCAATAGCAGCCTTGCAAACTGTTCCGAATCTGAACTTAGAAACAGGATAGTGAGCTTAACTGATGAGACTTGGAAGGGGCGTGTTGTAGAGGATGGGGAGTGGTTCAAGGTACAGGACGTATCGTTACTTATGGAGAAGCCTTTTACGAGGAGTATTATGGAAAAAATTGAAGCCACAAATGAACTATCCTTGGTCGAAAAAGAGAAGCTCAAGGACTGGTTTATAGATGTCTTAGGTAAGGTCTATTCTTCAAAGAAGGGACGTGTATGAAGATCTCACGGATCGAGATAAAGAAATATGGTCCTCTAAGTTTAAAGATGCCTATAACACCCTCAGACTTTAATCTTTTCTGGGGTTTAAATGAGAAAGGTAAGAGCCTTGTAATTGAAGCAATTCTTTCAAATTTGCCCGTTTCCACACCAACGGGAGACAGAAGCTCCTGGTCAAAGGAGCTTAGAAGTATCGATGAAAATGATGTGCTCATTGAAGTAGAGGAAGAAAAAGAGATCTATAACAATAAAAAGGGTAAGATGCTGAAGCTCAACCTCTCTCGTGTAGATATTTATAATCTGTTTTTTGTCCTCAATAGCAATGTCATGTACGACTTTGAAGGGAAAAAGGATAGGGAGTTGTTCCAGAGAGCTCTCGATACTATGAGCAGCACATACATCGATACCCTAAAAGATGTTAAGAAAAAACTCTTGGAAATGAATAAGTTAACCGAGAAACTTGAACTGAAGAGCACTGCCTCTGATGACTATCTTGGGGAGAGGTATACTAAAGCACAGGAAGTACTAAAAAGTATAGACGATTTGATGAAGAAGATTGAGGAAGAAAAATACCAGGAAGTAGAACTCAGAGTTGCAGAGATCAAGAGAGAGCTTGAAGAGATTTCTAAAAGGGAAGGCGTTATGAAAAGTAAGAGGGACGAGCGGATCATGGAGAAGACTTCTGAGCTTATGGATATGTATTATGATCTTATGAACCGTGCCGATTTTTACAAGATGTATGATGACGAAGCCCTTGAGGTGTTCCGTAATCTATATGTGGAACTTGATAAGGTAAAAGAGAGAATTGAAAATTTGAGAGAAAAAGAGTTAAAGTATCTGGATGAAAGGATTGCCGAACTTTCGGCGAGACTTGTGGAAGCAGGTAAGGTTAAGAGTGAAATGCAACGGATTGAGGTTACGGAGAAGATGCTGAGGGACAAATTAGTAGAGTACAAGCTCGCAGAGCAGGGATACAAGAGTGACTTAAAGAGAAAGAAATCTCTAAATATACTTTATATTGTCTCTTTAGCGCTCTTTTTCGTGAGTTTTTTCGTTACTGTGCGAGTGAAAAACCCTTATCTTCTTTTTATTCCAGGTGCCCTTGCCGTGATAAGCATTGTCTCAATCTGGCAGTTCATAAGTGTGAGCCAGTCTATCAAGAATTTCCTTGCTCTTAAAGCGGAGGTGTTCGATAGGGCGCGAATCCTTGGATTGAAGTCGTTGGAGATTGAGGGTCTTGAGGCTGAATTAGATGGTATTAAGAATGATTTAGGTGAAAGGGAAAAAGAATTTGAGAGGATTAAGGCGGAGAAGGAAACCATTGAGAAGGAGAGACGCCTTAAGGAAGCAGAGCTTAAAGAGCTTGAGGAGAAGAGGATTGAGTTGGAAACGAGAATAGAGTTTGAGGCAGAGAAGTACAGAGTGGAAGGACTGGATGACTTTGAGAAAAAAGTTGAAGAAAGGCGCAACCTGCAGAGTAAAGCAAGGGAGTATTTCAAAGAGCTTGAGGGCCTTTGGCATAGTACAATTCTTGAATATCAAGACGAAAATGACTTTATGTCAAAGGTTCAGGATCAACTCAAGAAGATTAGAATGCAGAAAATTGAAGGCGTTGCGGTAGAATATAATCCTCAAGAACTTGAAAATATTGAAGAGAGGAAGAAAGCCCTGACGGAGGAAAAGCAGGAGCTCGAAGGAAGAATTCAGTGGCTTTATAGAGAATATACGAAAATTCAGAATGTTGCAGAAGATGTAATAAAAGAGGGCTTTTTTATTGATACTTTTAGCGATTTAATTGAGTGTAAAAATAGGCTCGAGCAGTTTGTTAACGAGCAAGATGAGAATAAGAAGTTGACGAGATTTATTGTGGGTGCAATTGAAGATGAGATTACAGTGAGTCAAGCGCGGCTCAACGATTTATTCAGTGACCTCACTGAGACATCTAAGATTTTTGAGTCTATCACAGACGGAAGATACAGGTCAGTTAAATATGATGAGGCGAAGAGCAGCATCGTCGTTGAGGATGCTAAGGGTAATATATTGGATATTTTTAAACTCTCTGGGGGGACCATAGACCAGCTCTTCTTCTCCATTAGGGTTGGACTCGGAATGAAAATGTTACAAGGGAAGAAAGGATTTTTCGTTTTTGACGACCCTTTCGTAAAAAGCGATGGCGAGCGATTGCAGAGAGAACTGGACCTACTTGCAAAAATTTCAGAGGAAGGCTGGCAGGTTTTATTCTTTAGCTGCAAGGATGAAGTTAAAAGTTACCTCTTGGATAAATACCCACAAAAGATTAACTTCTTTGATCTGAACATGAATTCTGTTCTCTCCCATGAGGTTTAAGTTTTCTTTAATGAACTCCAATGCGTGGGTTGTGTAATGTAGAATGGATAATCATAATATAGTAACAAGTAGAGAACCTTTTATAATAGTTTCCACATCAGCGGGGTCTGGAAAGACAGAGCTTCTTGCACGAAGATTTGTGTATCTTCTGCTCCATTACCTTGAGAAGGATGATGATCTCAGGATGTTCCTTGCCATTACTTTTAGTAGAGAGGCAGCTAAGGAAATGAAACAAAGGATACTTAAAGTCCTCTACGACTTAAAAAGCGGTGATTCTACTAAATATCCAGAGTTTGAAAGCTCTTTCAAAGGGGAAGGCGCTCTTGTAAAAAGGGCAGAAGAGATCTATTGGCGTATTCTGGAAAACTATCCCCGACTCCAGGTCAGAACGATTGACAGCTTTATGGAGAGGATAAGACAGCTGGTGCTTATCGAGCTCGGCTTGAAGCCTGGTGTAAGAATCGAAAGAACCCTTGATGAGGATGTTTTTGATGTGGTGATGGAAGATATAATTAGTTCCGAGGACAGGTTTAAGGAAGTGCTGGAATTATCGAGAGCGATGGCAGAAGAGTCTTCAAGGTTTGAATGGGATATACTTTCCACCTTCAATGAGAAAGTTATGAGTTTTAGAAATGTAGAAGATAAATCTCTCTATGAAATATTTCCCATATTAGATGTGTTGAATCTCGAGGTTGGTGCCGAACATACTATTAGTGACGAGCTAGCGTCGCTCTTCAATGAGATCTTACCTGGGAAATCAAAGTTTCTTGAAGCTGGAAGAGATTTTAATGATTTTCTTGAACTTTTTAATAAAAGAAATCAGCATATCGAAAAGTTTGTAGATGAAGTGCGGAAAAATGCGGATTTGAGAGCCTTAGTTGAGGGTGCATTCGTTAAATCTTTCAAATCTTACAATGAAATTGTGGATAAAGCGTCACGATTTTATAGGTCATACTACCGCCAGGATTACCTGAAGATTCTCAATAAGATGCACCTCATGTCCATCTCCGATACCAGCCGTCTCGTTTACGATTACCTTTCTAATCCAGAAAATTTTTCCGATAGGGTAATTTCTCTACTGTTAAGATATAGGCATATCCTTATTGATGAGTTTCAGGATACTGACCCGCAACAGTGGGAGATACTCCTTTACTTTATAAGGGAACTCTTGGCAGCTGGCGGTACCCTTTTTATCGTTGGTGATATTAAACAATCCATTTACGTTTTCAGGAATGCTGATTATCGGATTATGCACACACTAATCTCGCCCCAGGGATACACTTTTTATGATATTAACATTCCACCTTCAATTTCTTCAGGCACTGATAGGAATTTCCGTAGTGCTGAAAATATTGTTCGTTTTGTGAATGAGACAGTTTTTGAGCCGGAAAAATTTGAGTCTTTCCTGGTATCAGAATTAAAAGGTATTGTTTCTAACATAGAGCCTGAAGACAAGGTAGACTCCGAAGCTCAAAAAATTGTTGCGAAATACAAGAACATCTGGATTCCTATCCGCCAAAATCCTGTTGATAAGCCGTTTAAGGGATATGTTAAAAATTACAAAGTGTCTCTACCTAAGAAAAATGCGTCAACTCAAGATCGTATGGATGCGGCTATTCCTTTAATTCAAGAAATCATTGCAAATGTGAAGGGGAGGTATTCGTATGGGGACATAGGCATTCTAACGATGAAGAACAGTGAGGTTATTGGTCTTTCCTCCTATCTCAAAGAAACGGGTGTCCCTGTAGTTTCATATTCCAGTCTTGACATAAGGGGACAGCGGGTTCTAAGGGAACTGATTGCGCTTATAACTTGCATTGATAGTGAATACGATTTGAATTCTGCTCTGGTTTTTGGCACTGGAGAAATAATGCAGAAACTCTCGGGTCGTAGCGCTGAAGCACTTGCAGTAGAGCTTTTCAAGGTGCTTAACCCTGATAAGAGTTTTAATTTTATGGGTTTTGTGAAAGATGTTGCTGGAGTGGATCTCGGGTTGTATCGTGAGAAAATCAGGGAAGAGTCACTTTCCAGGTTAATAGTAGATTTGATCGGTGATCTACATTTAAATTGTGAAGGAATAACTCATGAAAAAGGTGCAATTACGCGCTTTCTGAACTATCTTTACAATAAGGAGACGGCAGGAGGATTTGTTTCCGTTGAGGTACTTAATGCTCTTTTTGATAAGTTTCAGGAATCAAGCGAGTCTCAGGAGGATGAACTTTCATTCCCCCGAAATGCGGGTGTCGATGCGATAAGGGTTATGACCTTTCATAAGGCAAAGGGGCTTGGATTTCCCGTAGTTATTAATGTTTTTAATGATAAGAGTGGATTGAGAGGGTGGGGTGATACTATCTATTACCTGAAGAGGTCAGGTAAAGATGGAAGGGTCTTAAGTCCTTTCAAAATTAAGGGTGAGTACCTAAAGCCATTGAAAACTGGCCTCGTTAAAAGGCCTGGGTTTGACCAGTTGCTTGAGGCTTATATCCAGGAACGCATTGACGACCTGGTTCAGGACATTAACACCATATATGTAGGCCTTACCAGGTCTATGGAAGAACTTTACAATATTTACTTTGAGGGTGGAAAGGTCGCCTCACTTTTTGATACGGCTGGTGTTAAGTTAGAGTACGGGGTGCCCCGCGCCGAGCTAAGAAGAGGAGCTGAAAAGCCAGCGATCGTAACAGACGTTCCTGAATTCAAGAAAAGAGCTTATAAGGAGATCGTACCCGAGAAGACTATAGTTTTAAGGGAGGAAAATATCCTAAGTCAACTGGAGTCAGGCCTCTTAGGTGATGCGGTTCATGAGTTTCTTGAGAAAATTGAGTATATTGAGAGTATTTCTGATTTTGACGGACATAGGGCTCTCCTTGAGACCATTTTAAGGAAGTATAACATAGGAACTCACAGGGCGAAAGAGATTATCGAAATTTTGAAGTCATACTTTTCTAAAATCGAGCGAGCAGAGGTTCTCGCAGCTAAGCCCGGGGGTGTGGTTTTTAGAGAGAAGGAGATTTTACTTCTCGATGGAGAACTGGTCAGGGTGGATAGAGTGAGAATTACTGATGATAGGGTAGAGGTGGCAGATTTTAAAACCGGTAATCCTACGGAAAAGGATAGGGAACAGATGAGAAATTATGTAAATATATTGCGTGAAATGTATAACGATAAGAAGGTCACAGGGTATTTACTATATGTGTTCCACGATAGTATAGAGGTTGTGGGTGATGTTTAGCAAGAAGTTCTTCCTTTTACCAACTCGGGATTTTTTGAAGAGCCTCGCTGACGATTTTGTAAAATATGCTTTGCAATCGGGTGAACCTATCTCCCGTTTTATTTTTATCATGCCGAACCGAAGGTCAGGAGTCTATTTGAAATACTATATTTCAAAAAGACTAAATTCGCCGTCTTTCGCCCCCCAAGTGTTTTCCATTGATGATTTTATAGACTTTTACTACGAGAATTACATTTTATCCGATGTAAAGATTACATCTTGGGATGCAGAGTACCTTCTCTATGATATTTTCAAAAAGTTAGATGTGTTTAGCGACTTTTGGGAGTTTGTTCCTTTTGGCTCAAAGATATTGAGAGATTTTGAGGACTTCAAGATTAATAGGAGGAATACGGGTGATCTGCAAAGTGTTCTTATAGATGTGGATCTTCCGAATACAGTTAAAATTAAAAGAGTTCTCGACATCTACCCAGATGCGTATGAAGAGTTCTATAGAAATCTTGCAGAAATGGGGTTTTCATCCCGATCCTTGAGGTACTATAAAGTATCCGATGAAATTGCTTCCAATGAGGGGTTTTCGGACACGGGCATCTTGCTCTGCCCACCTTTTTTGCTTTCGGAGTGCGAGAAAGTGCTTTTAGAGAAACTCTTGAAATGGGATAATTTTGCAGTTTTGCTTCAGAAATCGAAATTTGTTTTAGAGGAATACCGAGACGAGATCGGTATGTATGAACCAGATCTTTTTGATGGAATTAAGGACTTGCCTACATTTCAACCTGGTGCCGAGGTTAAACTTATTCCTACCGATGACGACATATCTGAAGTGTTAATTCTCGAAAAGGAGTTAAAGAATTTGGATGAAGAAGCTTTAAGCTCTATACAGACGGGAATTATCCTTCCTGACGCCCATAAGCTTTTCGAAATATTAGACTTAGGGCTTCCCAATGAAGTAGATGAGTTTAATATCTCTATGGGGTATCCCGTTAGATTTTCAGGCTACTACTCTTTTATTCGTGATTTGACGGATTTGCTACTTTTCAGCCAGACGAGTGATAGGGAATACCTTTTTAATTTGAAAAAGTTGCGACAGTTTGTAGATCGACATGTGGAACTGAAAAATCATTACGGTGCGGCTGAGGATTTTACGTCATTGTTGGGGGATTTGATTGACAAAGGATATACCTATCTTGATACTTCTGCCGTTTTTGAACTTATCGATGATTTTTCAAGGGATGAAGTTAAACTTCGCAACTTGACATGGAGTGCAATTTTCTACGGCTTTCTAAAAAAGCTCCTTAGTGTAAATAGTTTCTCAGATTTCGTTCAGATAGTGGTTAATTTCTTATCGGGTTCAGAGGAGATGGAAGTTGAATATAAGAGAAAATCAGAACCACCGGGGATGCTTGAGGAGCTTTTAATAAAACTCCTTGCCTTGAAAAACTCCCTCCTCGCAAAGCTAACATTTCAACCAGATAAGAATGCATTGGAAAATGCAGTGAATTTCCTCGAATTTCTATCAATGGCTTGTGCGAATGTGACTGTGCCCTTGAAGGGGACCCCCCTCTCAGGCCTTCAGATAATCGGATTCCTTGAATCGAGACTTTTGAGTTTTAAGAAACTCTTTATTCTCGATGCACAGGAGAACCTCTTACCTGAACCTGAACGGGAATGGGATGGACTTATGCCCTACGATTTGAGGTTGAGGCTTGGCTTGCTTGACCTCCGCGCCAGGGAAAAGTTGTCTGAATATCTGTTTTTTACACTCGTTGAATCTTCGGAGGAATGTACAATTATTTATAAGGATACAGAAATTGACGAACCTTCTCACTTTTTACTTATGTTGAAAGAATACATGCAGCAAAGCCAATCGCCTGTTACCGAATTTGAACATATGAGTTTTTATAGTAACAAAACTATCGGTTTTGATGTGAAGCCTTCCTTCGAGATGGGGATACGTAAAACTGAAGGAATTATCGATAGAATACGGAAGATGCAACTTTCATACTCTGCTTTGGAGACTTATCTCGAGTGTCCCTTGAAGTTCTTGTTTTCCTATATTTATAAGATGAAAGAAGAGATGGAAGACGAGTTTGACCGAAGGAGGATAGGTTCTGTAATCCACAGGATTTTGGAGGAGTTCTTCAAAGAGAAAATTGCAGAGGTGACAGCCGATTCCAGTTGTTTTGAGGACTTTGAAAGAGTTGCCGAGAGGGTTTTAAATGAAGAGTACCCTATTGAAACCACTCGCATTCGGATGCTTAAAGAAGGTATTAAGGTTAGGGTAAAAGGGTCTTTGAGGAAGATTCAAAGGAGTATTGCTGACAAAATAAAGGGCGAAATTGCAGGAAATTTTGAGGGGTATAGGGTAGAAGTTAAGGCTGATTCGAACCTGAGAGTTGTGGGCGATGTGCTTCTTCCATTTACCGGCAAGATAGATAGAATAGACCTTTACGGCGATGGAGTTATTATTATAGATTACAAGTCGTCCTCCAGTGTCGAATCCTACGAGAGAGGAGCAAAGATTGAGAATCTTACCAAAGTATTGTCAGAACAAGGTAGAGTTGCTCACAAGATAGAAAACCCCCACATTCAGCTGCCGGTCTACTATTGGCTTGTTAAAAACAGTCCACAGATTAGAGATACGGTTGGTGACCTTTCTAACAAACGCCTCTTTGTGAGTGTGGTCCCATTAAAAAGTAAAGATGTGAAGATCAGTATAATGGAGTATGAAAATGGGGAAAGTAATGCCGAGCAAGTGGAGCAGTGTCTGAGGATTATCACCAACGAGATTCTGGATCCGAGTGTAGAATTCTATATGCCACTCGAAAGCAAACGGAAAACTTACTGCTCGAGGTGTAGTTTTAACGTGATATGTGGCACGGCATAACGAGAATTTTGAGATCGCTTTAAAAAGCTACATATACCAAACATTGGATAGTTGTATAAAGTTTTAAATCCACCCAAAAATCATTTACCAAAGTAAATTAAGCATTTCAAGAAATACCCATTGAAAGTTTTAAGAATTTGACACCGGTAAATTATTTGCTAAAATATTATCCTGAGCCTCGAATGTATGGGCCTTTAGAAATGTTTGACAAAATCCTAATTCTATTATATCCTTATTTATGTGCCAAACGAATATAGAAAAGATGTGTGAAAGATGGAAAACCATCATCACGTGGTGGTTAAGTTAGAACCATCACTATATTGAAAATATGGAAGACTTCAAGGTGTTGGATATAAGGAATTTCCATAAGAAGAACATGAGGATTTGCCTAATACAGCAT
>Ga0209204_1000217_pt1 | contig 66360 bp, 58 predicted proteins | sample AD_JPNMR2_MetaG_FD_184425 | JGI IMG/M metagenome (GOLD analysis project Ga0209204, IMG submission 184425) | Active sludge microbial communities of municipal wastewater-treating anaerobic digesters from Japan - AD_JPNMR2_MetaG (SPAdes) (version 2) | ecosystem: Engineered > Bioreactor > Anaerobic...
TACTGTAAACACCTATGGTGATGTCTACATAGGGCCTACTGCTATGCCTGTCTTTGGCAGAGAACACTATGGGCTGCTGCAGGGTCTTGGTATTGAAAGCATAAATATAGTATTAAAAGATGCATTGCTGTTTTTTGCTAACAGAAGCTTCAGGAGTGTTGCCATTGAAGAACCAAAAAAATATATCCCCTATTATTTTTACCGTGATGCAAAAGATCTGGTCTGGAAGCTATTGTACAGCGATATAGAAAAAACAACAAAGGCGGGCATACGACCGCAGTTAGTTGATTGGGCAAAAAAAGAGCTGGTAATGGATTTTTGCATCTATCATGATGCACATACGGTACACGTGCTCAATGCAATATCACCGGCATTTACCAGTTCATTATACTTTGCACAATTAATTGTTGATAGATATTGTATGTAACTGCATTAATGTTTTTTATTGGAGATAGTTTTTGTAATATACTATATTGTATATAAAATATTCAACTAACATAAAGGAGTATTAATATGAAAATAAGCGTTGTGGGAACAGGGTATGTTGGTCTGGTAACCGGAACTTGTTTTGCAGTAATGGGAAATACGGTAATTTGTGTGGATACTGACAGTGATAAAATTGAAAAACTTAAAAAAGGAATTATCCCAATTTATGAGCCAGGGCTTGATGAGCTGGTTGTAGAAAATCATAAAAAAGGAAATCTACTTTTTACTACTGATATTAAAGAAGCACTGGAAAAAACAAATGTTATGTTCATTGCTGTTGGCACGCCCATGGGTGAGGATGGCAGTGCTGATTTGCGCCATGTGCTTGATGTAGCACAGTCAATTGGTAAATTTATGACCCATGATATGATTGTTGTGGATAAATCAACAGTCCCGGTTGGCACTGCTGAAAAAGTTAAAGCAACCATTCAGGAAGAACTGAAAAAGCGTGGTGTTACTTTCAAGGTTATGGTAGTGAGCAATCCGGAGTTTTTGAAGGAAGGTGCTGCGGTTGAAGATTTTATGCGTCCTGACAGGGTTATCATAGGAACTGATGATGAAGAAGCACTGAATGTTATGAAAGAATTATATGCACCATTTACACACAGCCATGAGCGCTTTATAGCAATGGATATACGAAGCGCAGAAATGACAAAGTATGCTGCAAACGCCATGCTGGCAACAAAGATAAGCTTTATGAATGAAATAGCCAATATTTGTGAAAAAGTAGGTGCAGACGTTAATATGGTGCGCATTGGCATTGGCAGTGATCATAGAATTGGCTACAGCTTCATTTATCCCGGTGTTGGGTATGGTGGTTCATGCTTCCCCAAGGATGTGCAGGCGCTGATAAAGACTTCAAGGGATTATGGATATGAACCAAAGATAATCACTGCAGTTGAGGAAGTAAATGCAAAACAGAAACTTTCACTGGTGGATAAGGTTGTAAAACGCTTTGGCCAGGATCTGTCAGGTAAGGTTTTTGCAATCTGGGGGCTTGCTTTCAAGCCGGAAACTGATGATATGCGTGAAGCAGCAAGTATCACCATTATAAAAGAGTTATTAAAAAGAAATGCAAAAGTTAAAGCCTATGATCCCAAGGCAACAGAACAGGCACAAGGATTTTATCTTAAAGGATTACAGAACATTGAGTATTGCGATAGTAAATATGATGCACTCACTGGTGCGGATGCGTTGCTGCTGGTTACTGAGTGGAAGGAATTCAGAAGCCCGGATTTTGATGAGGTCAAAAAGCGATTGAAAAATCCGGTTATCTTTGATGGCAGAAACCAGTATAATATGAAAAAATTGCAAAAAGATGGCTTCGAAATTTATCAAATTGGTGTGGGCAAAGTGAAATAGGTTATATGATTAAGGTACCATCACGCAGAGTATACAGGGAGAGGATAGCTTTATCTCCCTTGTGGTATTCAATCAATACTCTGCGTGAACTATCGTACTATTAAAAATAATATCGTGCTCCTAAGCCTCCGCGAATATCAAAATCAACATCGGGAATAATACGTAGTGCAGGTACAAGTTCAATAAATATGCCAACTGGAACTTTTGTAAATGTATATTCAAGCCCTACCGGGATACGAACATCAATTCTGTTTTCTTCATCATGGTCATTTTTCCTGTCTTTTTCCCAATCATGGAATCCTGCACCAACACCAAGGTAAAACACCAGTTCGTTAATTGGGAAAACACCATGGAAATGGCGTAAATAATCTGCATAAATATATAAATCATCTGCAGATTCTCCTATGCCAATATCTATGGCATCACTTTTCCCCATAAAAATTTTTGCTGTTAACCCTGATGGGTCACCCAGAATGAAGCCAGCACCAAAGTTATGTGCAGCAGATGCTATAGTTGCAAACATCAATACAAAAATGCATGGCAACAAAATGTTTTTCATGGGTTCACCTCAATGGCATTGATAAGGTTATGTAAGGTAAAATTATTATACAGTATAATTCAACAGGTACGTCAATTCAATTTTTTAATCATACTGCGTGTCCATAAAATTTTTAGTATGATTCATTATATGTTATATAATACTATTCATAGTAGGTGAGCTAAACACACTTTATTATTAAGATGTAAAAAGAGTATGACAACACGACAACGAATACTGAGAAAACTTGTTAACCTTTATCCACCATTTTTAGGTGCCGGTATACGAATAAAATTTGATGACACAACAAATAAGGTTGCGGTTTCAATGAAACTTACATGGTATAACCGTAATTACGTGGGGACCCATTTTGGTGGCTCGCTGTATACCATGTGCGACCCGTTTTATATGATTTTATTGATGGATATCCTTGGGAAAGAGTATATTGTATGGGATAAGTCAGCAACAATTGAATTTGTAAAACCCGGGCGCTCAACAGTCCATGCTGAATTTTATATACCTGATGAAATTGTAGAAAAGATAAAAAAGGAAGTTGATAAAAACGGTAAGTCTATGCCAGAATTTGTTGCCGAAGTTAAAGATGAACAGGGTGAGGTGGTTGCTCGTGTGTATAAATATATTTATGTCAGGAAAAAGGATACCGGTAGATAAATGATATATCCTGCAACCGAAATATATATCCAGAGGGCAGCACAGGCAATTAAGCAGGGCAATGTAGTGGCATTCCCAACTGAAACGGTATATGGTCTTGGTGCAAATGCTTTAAATGCAGAAGCAGTGGCAAAGATTTTTGAAATTAAGCAAAGACCTTATTTTGATCCTCTTATTGTTCATGTGGATTCGCGCGAGATGGTGCAGGCGGTGGTAGCTACTCTACCGGATATTGCCCTGCGATGTATGGAAGCATTCTGGCCTGGTCCATTGACACTGGTACTGCCAAAAAGCACAATAATACCGGAGATAGTTACTGCAGGACTTGATACCGTTGCTGTAAGAATGCCACAACATCAGGTTGCACAAAAACTGATACAGGCAAGTGGCGTGCCCATAGCTGCGCCAAGTGCAAACCCATTTGGATATTTGAGCCCCACTACTGCGAATCATGTTGCATCGCAGCTGGGTGATAAGGTTGAAATCATTCTGGATGGTGGACAGTGCCCTGTTGGGGTTGAATCAACCATTATCAAGATAGAAAAAGATAGCATTACATTGCTTCGTCATGGGGGGATACCCGTTGAAGATATTGAAGCTGTTGCAGGTAAAATATCTGTTATACGTCACACACAGGTTGAAGCTCCTGGTCAATTGCCCTATCACTATGCTCCAAAAACAAAAATTGTCCTGATAAACGATATAAGCAAAATCCCTGATGACAGTTCCTGTGGAGTTATTCTTTATAAAAAAAGGGATCTGCCATTTAAAAATATCCATGTCATGTATCTTTCTGATAATGGTGATTTGCGGCAGGCTGCAGCAAATCTTTTTACATGCCTTCATGCTCTTGATGCAATGAGGCTTTCTGTCATATATGCGGAGGCAATTCCTGAGGTTGGTCTGGGGCAGGCCATCATGGATAGATTAAAAAAAGCGCAAGCACGTCACAGCTGATTACGTATAACATTCCTTTTAAAAGCAACATTCTTTTTTATCAGTAACTATCGCCAATAATATGGTTGACATGAGATGATTTTGTAGTATATAAAAAGTATACTTTTTACAGGAGTGGTTGCATGATTCAGTTTGATTTTAATTATTTTATGGATGAGTTTATTGGATCCGAGCATGGTATTGCAAAGAAGGATATAGATGATCTTACGCCACAATGTGATGCTGCACGTAAGCGAATGGATGATGAAAAGGCAAAGGGGATGCTGGGTTTTCTGGAATTGCCATTTGCTGATACTATTGTTGAGGATATACGTGCATTTAAAGCAACAGTGCCCTGGTGTGATACCGTAGCTTTAATTGGTATTGGTGGATCAGCGTTGGGGCCACAGGCATTGAAAAATGCCCTGGCGGATATTTATCTTAATGAATTGCCTGATGAAATCAGGGGTAAACGATGTAAAGCATATTTTTTTGATAATGTTGATCCTGGTGAGATGCAATCGTTACTAAAAATACTCAATATTCCTTCAACGTTGTTTTTGGTCATATCAAAATCGGGAGGGACTACTGAAACCAATGCAAACTTTGCAATTTTACTGGATGCAATAAAAAAACAAACCAAGGACTACAAAAAACACATAGTGACTATAACCGATCCCGACAAAGGCATATTACGACAGATAACACAGGAAGAGGGGTTTGTGTCATTTCCTGTTCCATCAAATGTTGGTGGAAGATTTTCGGTGCTTTCAGCGGTGGGCCTGGTGATTGCTGAATTTCTGGGAATTGATGCGTATGGGTTGCTCAAAGGTGCTGCACGTGTTGTAGATCGTTATTATGGTAAGACTGTGTGGGAAAACGCTCCGCTATTAAATGCAGCATTTCATTACCTATTTGATATAAAAAAGAATAAACGTATTAATGTGCTCATGCCCTATACGCGCAAGCTGTACCTGTTTGCTGACTGGTATCGTCAGTTATGGGCGGAGTCGTTGGGAAAGCGTTTTGATATACAGGGAAAAGAGGTGATGGCAGGCCTAACGCCGGTTGCCGCTTTAGGTACTATTGATCAGCATTCGCAGCTACAGCTTTATCTGGAAGGGCCAAATGACAAAGTTATAACATTTCTTAAACTGAAGGATTTTGGAACCGACATACTGATGCCGCAGTTTTACAAAGGCAAACAGGAACTGGAATACCTTAGCGGGAAAAGTTTGCGGAAGCTGAATGAATTTGAAGAACAGGCAACTGAGCTTGTTTTGAAAGATGCTAGCCGGCCTAATGCATCGATCATACTCCCCAAACTTGATGAAGAGGCTGTTGGTCAGTTAATCATGTTTCTGGAAATGCAAACAGCATACGCTGGTTATCTGTATAACATAAATCCATACGATCAACCTGCGGTGGAACAGGGGAAACGTTTTACGTTTGGGCTGCTGGAACGACCGGGGTATGAGGACTATAAAGAAAAGTTTGTAAAAGGGTATGTAAAAAAAGAATCATATATACTATAAAAAAATCACAATCATGAAAATTAAAACCCCGCTTTTTATTGTCTTTGAAGGAATAGATGGTGCAGGCAAATCAACGCAGGCCAATCTTTTGTTTTCTTTTTGCAGGGCAAAAACTCCCGCGGTTCTTTTGCAGGAGCCAACCGACAGCCAGTATGGCAAGCTTCTTAGGAAAATGCTAAAAGGAGAAATCCCTGGTACAAGGGATGAGCTTCTTGATCTTTTTATAAAGGATAGGGCATATGATGTGGAACATAACATAACGCCATCGCTTAACAGAGGGTATGTGGTGATAGTTGATAGATATTTTTATTCAACTGCTGCCTATCAGGCAGGTGATGGTATCAAATCTTCAGACATTGTCAGGATGAATATTGAAAGAGGATTTCCTGTGCCTGATAGGGTGTATTTCATTGATATTGAGCCTGCTATCGCCTTAGAGCGAATACACAGGCGGTCAGGTGACAATAAAGAAATATTTGAAACATTGCAAACTCTTGAAACTATCAGAAAAAATTATTTGTCAATAGCAGACTCCACCTTCGCTGTCATACAGGGCAGTCTGGGAGTGGAAGATATGTTTCAGGAGGTTTTGAAGGATTTTGAAAAACATTTTGTGACAGGATAGATAGATAGTATATGAGGCTATTTCGCCAGTTAATTATTCAGGGGATTAATATTATTTTTCTTTCCCTTTTGCTGCTTTTGGGGTGGATGCTACACACTGTGAAGATTGAAGGTAATCTTCTTGTAATATTTATAGTTTTTTCCATCGTAACCATATTTCCTCTGTATACGTATTATATTGAACGATTTTATAAAAACATAATTCCATTAAAATATGAAGATCTCTATATACAGACAGTTGACATGTTTTTGTCGTTGCAGTCATTTGATGATATTATCAAGGTTATCTTTGATAAGGTATTACAGTATATTGGTGTTAAGTCGGGGCTGCTAATATTTTATTCCCATGCAAGCGATGATTACACCATTTACTATCAGAAACAGCAAAAACAGAAAGTAATACGTAAAGCCCATATTGATAAAAATAATATTATATTCAAGATAATTCAATCAGGGGATGATATTCTGATAAAAAGCAAAATGGATCCTTCATTGCATTTTCAAAGAAGCATCATGTTTGAAATGGAAAAATTGGGTGGAGAAATTATCATCCCCATTTACTATCATGATATTTTTTTAGGCCTGATGATCATTGGTGAAATGAAACGAAGAATATCCCGGAGGGATATTTTAATGTTAAAAGCATTAGCTTCAAAAATTGCCACAGTTACTGTTAACAGCTTCTTTATGCATGAACTGATCAAAAACAAAGAGATTGAGAAGGAATATGAACTGGGACATAAGGTGTTAAAGCAATTTTTACCCCCTGATAAAGGTATTATTCACAAGACTCAATATATGATGATACAAAATCCGGACAGTACCATTACCTGTTATTTCAATATTTACAATCCGGATCCAATGACCTCCTATATTGCACTATGTCCGTTACAGGCCAATATTTCACTGTTATCATTGTTGATTCCGGCAATCAGTGTGTTAATGCAGAGTTATTCCCGTCTTGGATTTTTACCTGATCATATTATAAAGAAAATAAATGGTGTTCTTAAAGAAAAAGAACTCATTGAAGAAAATTTGCCCATGATGATTGTGAAGAAGAAAAAGAAACAATATTGCATAAGCAGGTCCGGAAACTGTAATATGAAGGTATACGTTCAGAAAAAAACTAAAGTTATGCCCTTGAACCTGCAAGATGCTATTAACCAGGTTAATAATATCAAAAAGCTTATAATAACATCAGGATGGCTTCCCAATAATATTGGAGGAATAGATGAAGTTGATGAAACCATTGATGTGGACATCCACAGTATACCAGAGAACAATTTTATGTTAATACTTTCAGAAATACTATGAAAAAACGGATACTTTTTTACAGTTTCAGTATTATATATACTCTGATCTTTGTGCTGACTGTTCCTTATGGCTATAAGAATGCAGTTACATACCCATTTGACCGGCTGCTGGTAGGTAGTACGTTTTTGTATCGTTTGCATGATACACCACATGCTTTATTTAAAGCTACACTTGAAACATGTGATAGTAGAACTCTGAATAATGATTTCCAAACGCTAACTGATTGGGAATGTATATCTACCATTAATAATACAACTGTTAAACAACATTTTAAAAGTAATAATAAGGTAGCATTGTGGCTGGTTTTAATACTAGCATTTTCTTCAATTCTTTTGATTGTATGGGCTGCGGGCGTCTATTATGCACGGAAGGACATGTTTGCTAATTTATTTATATTGATTGCTAATGCTGTGGCTCTTAATTGTCTTGTATACATAGACCTTTTTTTTGTGCATCGGTTACATGCTGTCTATCCTGCTGTCAGCTCTCTTGTTCCCCTCTGTTTATTCTATATTGTATTTACGATGAAAGAAAGCAATCAGCTAGTTAAAACAGTGTGCTATGTGATTGTTCTTGTAACCGGCATTGTTTTAAGTGGAACCGTCTATTGTAATGTTTTGGCCTTTGAAAAAGTGTATCAGCTCAATGGGATTATTTCAGTTGTATTGTTTATTATAGCTGCTATCATGTTGGTTTGTGAGCACAACCATGCACGATTTTTAATTAAAAGAAATATTGTAGTGGCAGGCGCAATAGTAGCAGGTGGTGTTTTGCCATTTGCAGTGTTGCTTGCAGGTACGTATCATGATATGCAGCCTTCTACTTTATTTTCACTCCTGTTTACCATAGCTATACCGGTGAGTATAGGGAATGGGCTTCTGGCAAATTACAGCCTGGGGTCGGTGGCCAATCTTCAAAAAAACAGTATATCAATGGTTGTGGATATTATTATCGCAGTGGTTATATCGACGGGGTTATTTTATATGTATAATTTTTATTCCATATTACTATCGCCTCCCATTATTATTGGACTTTTTCTTGCAATCATGCTGATTATCCTCCACATCAGGATGCTCATCATACGGGCGCTTGATGATATTATATTTTTAAAAAACGATGAATATTCTCTGTCATTACAGAGAATTGCAGAAATCATAACCTGGCCAAAAAATTTAAAGGAAAAACTGGATGCTATTGAAAATGAACTGAAGACGCTAATCAAAGTTAAAAAAATAAGCTATGCAATTATTGATAACTATCAGTATAATGATGAACGAATTATTGTTCTGGATGAAGATTCTAATCTTGCCTCGTTTTTTAAAAAAAGGAATGAAACCATTACCTCGGCAAGTTTTTTTTCCAGCAGAAATGATGAAAAGGCTGTTGAAGAATACATTATAACCCACGGTATTGAAGCCTGCATTCCCGTATGTATAAATGAATCCTTAAAGGGTATTCTTTTTGTCCATAACAAAGGCGATTATTTTACAAATGTAGAACTAAACTTTCTTTCCATGTTAGCCTTGCAGGTTCATCAGCTTGTCATCAACAGCAAGGCTTTAACGGAATATATCAATTCACGAAATTATGAGAAGGAACTTGATCTGGCATCATATATTCAGGTTCGACTTTTCCCGAAGAAACCACCACAGGATTGTGGTATTCAGTTTTCTATATATTCACGGCCGTATTTGAAGGTAACCGGTGACTACTATGATATCATCCCTGTGGACAAAAACAGGGTGGCAGTAGTTATTGCCGACATATCAGGCCATGGGTTATCTGCTGCAATGATATTATCAGCCACCAGCGCTATTATCAACGGGATGTTAAAAGAAAAGAAAGGTATTGATAAAGTAGTTGCTGAATTAAATCATTTTTTAACTATCCGCTATACGGGATTTGAACTAATAACGTTATTTATAGGCCTGTATAATAAGCGGACACGATCTATGGAATACATCAATGCAGGGCACATTGCACCACTGGTAGTTTCAAAGGATAAAAAATTATATCATCTGGAAGGAAGATCCAAAATACTGGGTGTTGACCCAATGGCACAGTATTATTCTTCGCGCTATTCATTCAGCGCAGGTGATCAGATGATACTGTATACAGATGGATTGACAGATCTGTATAACAGTAATAGTGATATAACATTTGGTGAGGATTCATTGAATGAAATACTCAATCAGTCATTAACAAAACCTATTGAGGAGAAAATCCATGCAATTACAGAAGGGATTGTTACATTTGGCCAGGAATATATCAAGGATGACATTACTGTTATTGGCATGCATTTTGATTAATGCTATAATTACCGGGAATGCCTTTCCTGATGTAAAGCAGCAAGCACCAGATGTATTGATGCCAGGTGCTACGGTATCAATGCCAGGGATACCATCGTATAGTTATATAAATCCAGTTTTTGCTGATATTAATGAAGCCTTTTCATTACAGTACCGTTATGCACACATTAATTCCGGTGATATAGGAACGCATTATGCCGCTACAACATTATACGGATTTACCATTGCATATAGTACAGTGGAAGCATTATTTGCTGAAAAAGAAGTTATACAAACACAGGGGGAATCATGGTATTTTGCCAAAGGTATTATGCTCACTGACTGGTTGGGTGTTGGAGTAAGTTATAACCGGTATACAGTGAACAATGACCCTGTAACATCATGGGGATACAGTTTGCTTTTGATGCCATCACGGTTCATTTCATTTGGTATGGTCATTGATCATGCTAATAAACCATCGTTAGATGAGGTTACATTAAAACAGCGTGAATGGTATTCTATTGGGATTCGTCCCTTTGGTAATACTCTTTCATTTGCATGGGACATTAAACGCTATGAGGGTGAACCGTGGAAAGATGTATTGCATGTGTTTACCCTTTCAGGAATGGTGTGGCGCGATATCATATGCTCTTTGCAGTATGACATGGATCGCAATATATCATTTGCACTGGCTATCCCATTTGACATATCATCACGAACTGGTGGTAGTTCTCTCTATGATGTTGGGTATATGCATTTTGATAAGCAGAAGGCAACAGCCTATACCTTTGGTATCACACTAACTGAAGAGCGCTTCAGGAATGCATTGAGTTCCAAGATGCGGTATTTGTCGATAGTCCTGCGGGATCAGGTTAAAGAGGTTAAGGACAAAAGCTTATTTGAGCCATCAAAAGCATCTTTTTTTGATATTGTGCGCTCACTGCGTGAGGCAATGTATGACGAAAGTATTGCAGGTATACTTATTCAGATAGATGCACCAGCTTTAAATTTTGCACAGGCACAGGAACTGAGAGAAGAAATCAAGCGATGTAAGCAAAAAGGGAAGCCGGTATACTGCATCCTTGCATCAATGGGCAATATCGAATACTATATTGCTTCGTCAGCATCTAAAATATATTATGTTCCCAACCAGCCTTTTGGTATTACCGGCCTTAAGGCTGAGGTGTACTTTTTCAAAGGGCTGTTTGATAAAGTTGGTATCAGGTTTGAAGAGATTAAAAAAGGTCAGTATAAATCATTTGGCGAATCGTTTACACGGCAGCAGATGTCAGATGCTGCCAGGGAAAATATTATTTCATTGCTGAAAGATTTAAATCAGCAGTACATACAGGATATTGCTCAGGACAGAAATATCTCTGTTCAGGAAGTGGAGCAATGTATAGCAGGTGGTATATTAACACCACAGCTAGCAAAGTCAAGGGGATTTATTGATGACATTGCACGGCCGTATGAAGTGTTGCAACGATTAGGTGTTGAACGATATGGCCTGTCATACCTGGTTACATGCGATAGTTATATTGAAGAAACAATGTTTGTATATGAGTGGGGACCCAAACCAAAGATTGCTGTTATCTATGTTGAGGGAAATATTATACGTGGGGAAGCTAAAGATGATAGTTTTCTGTCACCAGCAATGATAGGCGATAGTAACTATCGAAAATATCTTGAAAAGGTATTTGCTGATAAAGATGTTAAGGCAGTGGTAATCCGCATTAATTCGGGAGGAGGTTCGGCAATTGCTTCTGATTTGATGTGGCATACACTTGTGGCAATGAAAAAGCGCTATAAAAAACCGGTAGTTATATCATTTGGGAATATTGCTGCTTCAGGAGGTTATTATATAGCCTGTACAAATGATACTATCTTTACCAGCAAAGCAACCATTACCGGCTCAATAGGAGTTATATTTGGAAAATTTAATTTAGAGGAATTGTACAGCAAGTTAGGCATCAATAAAGAAACAATCAAGATGAGCGAATTTGCAGATATTTTTTCTGAATCACGAGCTTTCACAGAAAAAGAAAAACAGCTAATCCAGAAGAGTGTGGATTATACCTATAATGAGTTTGTTCAAAAAGTTGAAACGGGAAGGAATATCCCACAAGAAAGCATCCCGTCGGTAGCTGAAGGGAAAGTATTTACCGGTGCCCAGGCTTTGCAGAACAAGCTTGCTGATAAGGAAGGTGGGCTTATAGCAGCAATATCCTATGCTGCAACGCTTGCTCATATCAAAGGGGAGTTTCAGGTTGTGCAGTTGCCGCAGAAAGATATTGACTTGCGGAAGTTACTGAAAGGGACTAGCTTTCAGGCATCATTATCAGGCATATTACAGTATGTAATAAATGCGTTGGCATTAGAAACACTTTCCCGTGAAGAAGCATTGTTGTTGTATCCCTATGATATTGTAATTAAATAGTTTATAAAGAATTTTGAATACCTGGTATGAGAAGGTTTGTGTGACTATCCCTAAAAAACATACTATAGCCAGCATCATAGTACTGTATGTTGTTTTATTTTCTTTTTCCGTGTATGCTAAACCCAAAGCAGGGTTTGGCATTATACGTGGGTATTCGTCTGATGAAAATTACTTAGCAACGCTTATTCGGGGTCATTGTGTAAATATTGCAACGTCACTTGGCATATTTGATATTATTAATCCTGATAATCTGCTTCAGCAACTGCAGCGCCTGCCGTGTAATGAAGAGCAATGCATACTGCAATTTGCCAGTCAGGCTGATTTACAGATTATTGTTATGGGTACTGTGGAGCGCTCTGCACAGGGCTATGTGGTAGCCATTAATGCGTATGGGCTTGGTATGCCATACTATGGCAAACAATTCTGCAATTACAACACAAAGGTAGCGGTTAATATCCTGGACAGGGCTGACCGTGAAGCAAGCTACATTGCAGAGGAAATAGCATCACAGTTTATTGCTAAGCTGTGTGAGCAGTATACAGTACCTCTCACAGTGAAAAATAATACTGTTGCTGGTGATTATATAATTAGTGGTACATATACTTTTTATACACTGCAGACTGTGTACGACAATTATACGGTGCTGATTCCTGGCGGCAGAGTTGAGGTTTTTAACAATACAGTAGCTACTACAGTTCCAGATGATTCAATAATTCTTATTAATTTTAAAAAGGAAGCTGACAGTATAAAAAACTTCTACTACGGCAGAAAGAAAGAAATTGTCTTTAAAAAGTCACAGGTTGAAGATAGCTGTATATTGATGGCTTTTACTGTTCCTGCAAGTGCGTCAATGCCACTTGTTGTTCCGTTATTTGGTTACTATACCAGTGAAGACTATGGGGGGCTTCTCCTGTGGGCAGGCAATGTGGTGCCCTATATTGGTCTTGAAATCTGGGGTTTTGTTAACAGGCCTTCTGAGTTAAAGAAACATCACAATGATATTTCGCGTAACCAGATGGCATCATATTACTTTGCCTGGTATATGCTCCTTGCCGGTGGCATGCCTTCTTTTGTTGATGCATTTTCACATCAATACCTGCAGCAGGCGCGTTTATATCAGGGACAGGTGCCAACCATGGGCTCTTCAACTACTGAAATCTATCTTGCTCTGATAGGGGCTGGAAGTGGCATGTTTTATAAAGGCAATCGCCTGTGGGGCTATGTTTATTTTCATCTGACCAATATATGTGTGTATGGATTGCTGTATAACTATGCAAAGCCACAGAGCTGGGATGAGCAGAATAAACGCTATACTACGGGTGCTTCTCATGCAAAAGCAATGTATGCTTTTGCCGGGTTACTATCGCTTATAAAAATTGTGGAGATAGTTCATACAGTATCAGTTCCATACGCACTATCAGTAACCAGTGAAATGAGCTCTATAGATGTTTCCCCTGATTTTAGAATAAACCCTTATGAAAAGGTAATTGGAATATCATGCGCAATGCATTTTTAATAATATGTTTGCTGCCAGTGTATGTAATGCTATGCATGAAGACAGTATATGCAGATGATATGCCTGTTGATGTTGTTATCATTAATACGAGCATACAGACGCCAATGATACAGGCTTTGAGCAGTATAACGCAAAACGCGGTAAAGGAAGCCTTTGAGGAATGCAAGCAGCTTGTACCGGCTGATGCTGAAAGTTTCATCAGCATGACGGGTGTACAAGCACCAGGTGATATTATTGGCAAAGCACACCTGTATGGGATATCGTTACTGGTATATATGCGGGTGTTTCTGGTTGGTCCGGTGTATTACTGTGAGCTCTCATTTAAACCGCTGGATGACAAAGTAGCGTTTAAGGAAGAAACAGTAACAGTGCAGGGAACTATTGCCAGAAATATCCCCCTGAAAGCTAAACGGGAGATTATCAAGCGCCATCAGGATGTATTACAGTGTACTATAAAAACAAAAATTGATGCGCGCACCTATGTTGTCAATGCCGGGCAATGGCATGGACTTGCCGAAAAAACATATATACTGGTAAACGGAAAACAATGCACCGTCCACGTTGTGCGTCGGTATACAGCACTGGTACAGCTTGATGGTGACTATACTTCAGGTGATATGCTTGCATTAAACTCCACTGTTTGTAAAAAGGATTTGCTTGAAGCAATCACTGCAAAGATTCATGAAAATGTAGTCTTTGAGCGTTCGGGCAAGGAATTGTTAAAAGGTGATAGTGACAGCAAACGTGCAATTGAAGCCTGTTGTGTTGTTAATCCATTTGGTAACATCCTGCTTCCAGGATACGGCGCATTTTTGGCAACACATTATCTGGGGTTTACACATACTGAGCCACGGTGGGAGGGGGTGTATACAGGTGCAGCTGTAGTGATGATGCAGTTAGGACTTGTTCCTGCGCTTGGGAAGGGGCAAGTCAATTTTTTTCCATGGATACAGGATCGTGACAAAACGGATGCACAGTATAGGCTGCATGTGTATCTGTGGGCAACCCTTCCAGTTACGTATACGGTGGCGTTTTTTGATCAGCTGGCGTATGCATACGAAAGACACCGGTATCTACCGCCATTTTTTGCAGATAAGGATGTAATGGCAGTTCTTGTTTCGGCGATAGTTCCGGGAGGAGGTCTTTTCTATAAAGGTAATAGATTGTGGGGATATGGCTACTGGCTTTCTGAATTTACACTGGGAGGAGTGGTTGCATATAAGCAGGCTGGTAACCGAAATATACTGCTTGGTATATTAGCAGGGATAAAAGTGGTGGAGCTTTTCCATGCATGGCTTGCCACTCCAGCATATATGGTTTATTCCTATGAACTATCGCACAATACTACCCCCATTAATGTTGGGATGAGTAGCTTTGGCAATGAACTGTGTTTTTACACATATTTTTCTAAAAATTATTGAAGCAAAACCCTGTTGCAATATAATGGATATACAAACTGATAATAGAAAGGTAGGTTATGCCTGAAAAAGCATTTCTTATATTAGAGGACGGAACAACATTTGAGGGGACTCAATTTGGCTGGGAGGGTGAAGCGTTGGGTGAGGTGGTGTTTAACACCTCTATGAGTGGGTATCAGGAGGTTTTGACCGACCCATCATACAACGGTCAGATAGTTGCCATGACGTACCCCATGATTGGTAATTATGGTGTAAATGATGAGGATGTTGAATCATCGCGTGTTCAGGTTGCAGGATTTGTAGTTAAAGAATATAGCAAAACATACTCCAATTTCAGAGCTAAACGTTCACTTGATGACTATCTGAAAGAATATAAAGTTCCCGGCATTGAAGGTGTTGATACCCGAAAATTAACCCGCCATATACGTGACAAAGGGGCAATGCGTGCAGGCATTTTTCTGGATAAGGCTGGAGCACTTGAAAAGGTGCTTTATCATCCGCCCATGGCTGGACTTGATTTAACCCGCAATGTCATGTGCCAGAAACCATATACATTTGGTACACACCGTGACACGGCGCCAACTATTGCTGTATTTGACTTTGGTGTTAAAACCAACATTTTACGGCTGCTTACCGCTGAAGGGTTTAATGTTACTGTATATCCAGGCATCACACCGTTATCGGAAGTATTAAAAAATACTACTATTAAAGGTGTGTTTTTGTCAAATGGTCCCGGGGATCCCGATGCAGTTGATTATGCAAAGGTATTGGTGAAAGATATTCTGAAGACTGAGATACCCTGTTTTGGGATATGTTTAGGGCATCAGTTGCTGGCGCTTGGTTTGGGGGCTAAGACGTATAAATTGAAGTTTGGCCACAGGGGTGGGAATCAGCCGGTAAAAAATGTATTAACACAAAAAGTTGAAATAACCTCGCAGAATCATGGGTTTGCAGTGGATTATGAATCCACAAAAAAGATTCCGGATATTGAGATAACACATATCAACTGTAACGATACCACTGTTGAAGGATTACGTCATAAAAAACTGCCTTTATTTTGTGTACAATATCATCCTGAAGCAAATCCAGGCCCTCACGATTCGCGATATCTCTTTAAGGAATTTTATTCAATGGTGGCACAGTGTTAATTAAACCCTAATTGCCAATATAACTTCTTCAGCTAACGATAGCGTATGGTTGAGTATAACTTTTTAATAAATGGTTGTTGACAAATATTAATACGTACGTAGTATTTTTGATTCCCGCATAATCATAGTATTTCATAGTAGTATTGATTATTTTTGTATAATTGTATACATTATTTGCAGGTATATAACTGTGTATTATTATTTTATGGAGGAATTTGTGTGAGTGCAAAAGTACAGAACTGGAATGAAATAACAATACATTCTGATAAAGAGCCTCAGCTTACTGAAAATGCTCGTATAGTTCTTGAAAAGCGGTATCTGGCAAAAGATGAGGAAGGCAATGTTATTGAAACACCCCGCCAGATGTTTGAGCGCATTGCAAAATACATTGCGTCAGCCGATTTGTTGTATGGAAAAGATGCAAGACATGTTAATCAGGTAGCAACCACATTTTATGAAATGATGGTTGACCTGCTTTTTATACCAAACAGCCCAACATTAATGAATGCAGGCAGGCCACTGGGGCAGCTTTCGGCGTGTTTTGTTTTACCAGTAGAAGATTCCATGGATGGTATATTTGATGCAATAAAGTATATGGCATTAATTCATAAAAGTGGTGGGGGCACTGGTTTTTCTTTTTCCAGGTTGCGACCCAAAAATGATGTAGTTCAGACTACCAAAGGGGTATCCAGTGGCCCTGTATCCTTTATGAATATATTCAATGCTGCAACGGAAACCATCAAGCAGGGTGGTACCCGACGTGGTGCAAATATGGCAATATTGCATGTTACACATCCTGATATCATAGAATTTATCCGTGCCAAGGAAAAAAATGATGCACTTACCAATTTTAACTGCTCGGTGGCAGTAAGTGATGCCTTCATGAAAGCAGTTGAAAATGATGAAGAATATGATCTTATTAATCCGCGAAGCGGAAAGTCAGCAGGAAAGCTAAAGGCACGTGAAGTGTTTGAACTTATTGTGCAAATGGCATGGAAAAATGGTGAGCCGGGTATAGTGTTTATTGACAGAATAAATGAAAAGAATGTATTAAAGAAAATTGGTCTTATTGAAAGCACCAATCCCTGTGGTGAGCAACCACTATTACCGTATGAATCATGCAATTTAGGTTCAATTAACCTGGCCCGATGTGTGGTGCATAATGGTGGTGCTGCAGCTATTGATTATGAATTATTGAAAGATATAACCTATAAGGCAGTGCATTTTCTTGATAATGTAATTGATGTAAATAAGTACCCTCTTCCCATGATTGAAGAAAATACAAAAGCCAACCGTAAAATTGGACTTGGCGTTATGGGTTTTGCCGACATGCTCATAGCGCTTGGTGTACCATATAATTCTGAGGCGGCACTGAGCATTGCAAAGAATGTTATGGCAACCATTCAGGAAGCTTCTAAAGAGGCTTCACGTGCTCTGGCAAAGGAGCGTGCTGCATTCCCAAACTTTCCGCTTTCAGAGTATGCTGAAAAAGGGCAGGAACCTCTTCGCAATGCTACTACCACCACAATAGCTCCAACGGGCACCATAAGTATTATAGCCGGTACATCAAGTGGTGTTGAACCAATATTTGCCCTTGCATATGTCCGCAATGTGCTTGATAACAATAAGCTTGTTGAGTCAAATCCGCTGTTTGTGGAATATTGTAAACAAAAAGGGATATATAGCGAAGAACTGATGCAAAAGGTTGCAAAAACAGGTTCAGTAGCTCACATCAACGAAGTCCCCGATGATATAAAAGCAATCTTTGTTACCGCACATGATATTACTCCTCAGTGGCATGTACGCATTCAGGCTGCTTTTCAAGAGTTTGTTGATAATGCTGTTTCTAAAACTGTTAATTTCCCCAATTCTGCAACGGTACAGGATATTGAAACCGTATATAAACTGGCGTTTGAACTGGGATGTAAGGGCATAACAGTATACCGTGATGGATCACGAGAATCACAGGTATTGCAGGTTGAAAAAGAAAAGCCTCTGGAACGCCCGGTATTGAAAATACAGCCGCGCCCACGTAAGGAAGTTACCTGGGGCAAAACATTAAAGATGAATACTGGCTGTGGATCATTGTATGTCACTATCAACGAAGATGAGCATGGCTTGTTTGAGGTATTTGCCACCATGGGCAAAGCCGGTGGTTGTGCAGCAAGTCAGACGGAGGCAGTGAGCAGGTTAATCTCGCTGTCGCTGCGTTCCGGGATTGAACCACAGCAGATTATCAAGCAGCTTAAAGGTGTGCGCTGTCCAAACCAGGCATGGGTTAAGGGCGGCAAGATTTATTCCTGCGCTGATGCAATAGCAAAAGCCATGGAGCGCTATATAAATCCTGATGCTGATCAAAGTGAAACCATTGACGACATGTATAAAAATATAGCAGAAACAAACGGCAAAGGAAGTGATACGGTCATGGTGGGTGTGTGCCCTGAATGCCACGGCCCACTGGAATTTGAATCGGGCTGTTCAGTATGTCGTATGTGTGGTTTTTCACGTTGCGGGTAATGGTACATGTTTCAGGTGTATTTTACTGCTGACCTTGATGAAGAATTGAGCAACAAGCTTGAAGAGCATGCACAGAGTATATCCATATTATATGATAAAAAAGCAGTAATTGCCCTGTTCAATTCTGAGGAAGAAATCCCTGCATGTGCTCGCGATTATATTCTTTCCATACAAACACTTGATGAAGAAATCTGGAAATACCGCTATTTAGATTCTTTCAATGGTATAGCAGTAACCCCTTCTGTATTTATTTATCCTGCAACAAAGGGAAAGATGTGCGATAGTTCATACAAATACACCATTGCCATTAATCCAAAGGATGCCTTTGGTGATGGAACCCATCCCACCACACGCATGTGTATTCAAACACTTGAGTCCATTACAGGTACTATCGCCCCAGAAAAACGTTCGTCGTATTCACTGTGTGATATTGGCACCGGTACTGGAATTATTGCCATAGCAGCAGAGCTTTTTGGGTTTGGCACTATTGATGCATTTGATATTGATCCACTGGCAATACAGCGTGCACAGGAAAATGCAGCATACAATGGGTGTAACAGAATTAATTTTTTTGTTTCTGATATTGCAAAAGTGAGAAGTGAAACACAGTATACAATTGTTGTTGCAAATTTGCTATCGGATATTATTGAAAAAAATGCTGCTGCAATAGCGTCTCTGGTTGAAAAAGGTGGAACGTTAATAGCCAGCGGCATCCATGATCGCTGGGCACAAGGAATTATTGCATTAATGCAAAAGTATTGCACACTTGTTGATAAAAACATCATGGACGAATGGCATTGCCTGGTTTTTAAAAAGTAAACGTGATGGTGCATGGTAATGGATAGTTGTGAAGAAATATATCCTGGCATTTTTAAAATAGTTCAGTCCAAGCCACGCAGAATTGCTCCTCCTGTCAACATATATATCATTGCCGGCGATGATGGTTTGATCTTTGATGCTGGTTATGGGGATGATACATCAATACACCTGGCAGGTGATGCAATTAACTCTATACAGAACCGTAATAAAAACTGGCGGATTTTACGGGTATTGCCAAGCCACTCGCATCCTGATCATTTTTCAGGATTAAAGCAATTGAAGAGTCATTACGGGCTTAAGGTTATGCTTACTGAGCAAATGGCCAGTGTTTTATCAAATAAACATGCATATAGAAATTCATATAAATTGAGCACATTACAAAAATACCGGTACTCTACAGTATTTGAGCGTATATCAGAATTACCACTTCAGGTTGTTTTCAGAACCATGTATAAAAAAGTATATGGTATTGCATTCCTGCAATCGCATGACACTACGGTAAGGCCAGGCGAAACTATTGCAATAAATGGGTATAACTTTACTATCATACATGGACCCGGTCATTGCAATGACCATATCATGTTATATGATAACAAAGAAGGTATCCTATTTGCAGGTGACAATATCCTGCGAAGCATTTATACCTGGCTTGGTCCGCCTCGTTCCAACCTGCAGGAATATTTTGATACTCTTGAAGCGTGCTTACGCCTGCCCAATTTAAAACTAATATTGAGCGCTCACGGCAGCACTATCCATAATCCAAAAGAAAGAATAAAAGAAATTATAGAATACCGAAAGCTACGCACCAGACAGGTGTACTCCCTTGTTGCAAATGAAACACATGGCATAACATTTGCCAGACTTTTAAATAGTATATATCCCCGCTCATTAGAGCGGAGATGGTTAGCAAAAGGGTGGATTATTGTCACTCTTGAGTATCTGGTGGATAACCATATACTGACATTTGAGGGCAGAAAAATAAAGCTGGGGGCCAATGATATTAACACAGTATAAAAAAATTCTCTTTAAGTAATAAGAACTATCGCCCCCTATCCCAATACTATTATTGTTTAGCCGTGAAAAGCTTTTTCCCCGTTAAGAACTCAAAAGCATCTTTTGCAGTTTGTTCGGGTATCTCTTCCATTGGTATATGCCCAACCCCCTCATACACTTTAAAAACTGCATGAGGAAGGTCTTTTTGCCATTTAGGGAATTCGGTAGTATAGGGTATCCAGATATCCTTTGTTCCCCACATCACCATGATAGGACATTGAATATCAGTAAGGCCTTTTGAAAGATCTTTTCTTTTGGAATAGTCTTTCATTACCATAAAAACATCTATCCAGGCACTTCTATTTCCTTCTTTTTGCGATAGTTCAAAATATCTGTCAACTATTGCATCAGTGACTTTGCTCTGATCTCCATATACTTCATGGACAGCTTTATTGATAAAATATCGTGGCATGCCTATTCGTGCAAATGGTCTGACAAAAATATTTGTGGAAAATTTCAATAGCCAGGGCATTTCCTGCGGATATCCGACAGAATCAATTAAGATGAGTTTTTCAACTTTATCAGGATGTGTAATGGCAAACTTCCATGCAATAAAGCCTCCTAATGAATTTCCTGCAATGGAAAGTTTCTTAATACCCAAATGTTCAATTGCTTTGTTTAGTAAATCGACACTGTATTCAGGAGTATAATTGTTAGATGGTATTTGCCCTGATAATCCAAAACCGGGGATATCAAATCGGATAATTCTGAAATGATCCTTCAATATTTCTACCCATCCATCCCATGTATGTAATGATGCACAGACCCCATGAATGAGCAATAAAACAGGACCATCTTTTTTGCCTTCATCTCTTATGTGAATGATTGTATCATTGATAAGGATAAAGCGGGAAGCATCATTTGCATATTTTGGTTTTAGTTCATCAAGTGGGATATTTCGCATGCCAAGGGATGAGCAGCCTGTAATTAAAGCAATCAATGTAAAAAATACCATGCCACGTATAACAGAAAACATATAATACCTCCGGAAAATGTAATTATTTATTGAATCAGTTATATAAAATTTTTTTAAAAGTGTATAGCACGTACAGGTTTAATGAATACTGACAGGTCGGTTTATTTGTCAAGAAAGATTCATTATAAGCAGCACTATAAACAAAAATTTTTGATTTATTAAAAGTTGGCTGTTAAATCTTTCGTCTATGCGGTAATGTAATGAAAAATTTCATCAATCAGTAAACTATTTTTTGAGTATAGTATTCTTTATTTGGGACATGCTGTGAAATTGGTGATAGAGGTTTGCCCATTTTATGGTGTAGTACAATAACTATTATTTAGTTATCTACTGAATTCTGAATACTATGCATCAGGATGTATTGATTATAGACAAGTTTAAAAATGATAAAAATTTTTATGTCTCTAATAAAAAAATTTTCTTAATGCTTGACTTTTTACTCAAAGAATATTTTATTATATAACGAAGAGTAAGTTTTAGGTTATTTACAACTCTAAATTCTTACTGTTCTAGCCGCAAGTACTCTTGCGGAAAGTCAGTTTGGTACAAGATGTACCACAAGTAAGGGTTAAGGTTATCCAGAAAAGAAAGAGGGTGAAATTCCCGAAATTTCATCCTCTTTCTTTTTTATACGTAAATTAAAAAAACACTGTGTGATTTCATGGAAGAATGCATTATTACTGTGAAAGTTATCCCCAAATCATCAAAAAACAGTGCGCAGCTTGAAAACGGTGTTTTACGCATTCACCTGAATGCTCCACCAGTTGATGGCAAAGCTAATAAAGCGCTGGTTGAACTTTTGGCGGAAATAGTACATGTTCCCAAATCATCTATTGAAATTGTCCGTGGTGAAAAGGGAAGGAATAAGCAGATAAAAATTAAAGGGTTAAATGAAAGTATTTTTATAAAGCGACTTGAACAATATACTAATAAATGACAAATGATTGTCAGGAATAATGTTATGAAAAAAGGTATAGTATACTTTTATTGTGTATTTGCTCTTATCTTGTTACAATCATGCTCATCTGACAGTGAAAATATAAGAAAGGAAGGTTGCATTAATAAAAATACTGTACGTATTGTGGTATTATTAACCAAAAACTCTTTGCCCACAGGGAAATTGAATAACGATATTGTATCGCAAGAAGCAGTGAAAATTGCAGATCAGCGTTGCCAGACAATTATCAGCAATGCAATGGCAATTAATAAAAAGCAGTATGTTAAATCTGACAGCCATGTAGTGTCACGGAAACTTGTGCTTGTTGAAAAAAGGAAAGATGGCTATATGGTTATAGTGGATTATACGCTGGATGATGAGATAGCATCTTTGTTACAATGCAGGTAATGGTTAGTTTATGCAGTTTAAAGCTCTGACCACAGAAGACAATACCATAACCGTAGTTGATGACACCTATAATGAGGCAATGCATTCGCTTTCCGGTGCATATCAGGAAGCACTGTATATGCATGTTATTCCTTCAAAGGTGCTTACTAAACAGGGTCGGGTATATGTTCTTGATATAGGTTTTGGCCTTGGCTATAATGTGCTTGCTCTTTGTGCTGAAGCACTGAAATACAACCATACTGTTTTTTATGCCATCATTTCACTTGAAAAGAATACTGATATACTGTCTGCAATGGAATATGTTTACTTCCATGATGAAAGAGATACAATCTATGAACTATTAAAACAATCAGCACGTGGTGAAACAGTAATGACAGATTATTTCAGCCATAGTGTGCTGTATGGAGATGCCCGCCAGTTACTATCGCATTTACCTGTGAATTACTTTGATGCTGTATTTCATGATCCATTCTCTCCAGCAAAAAATCCTGAGTTGTGGACAGTGGATTTCTTCAAGAAGCTTTATTCACTCTGCAACGATGAGTGTATTGTTACAACCTATTCGGCTGCAATGCATATACGAACTGCAATGAAACAGGCAGGTTTTATTGTTGGCAAAGGACCAGAGGTGGGCAGAAAAAAAGAAGGAACTATCGCCACTAAAAAAAATATGCACATTGTGCCTCTTGATGACAGCTACTGGTTATATTTGGAAACAAATCCTAAAGCAGTACCATTTACTGATCCAACGTTATGCGAAACACCAGAAGAAATACGAAAAGGGCGAAAGCTTCACATGGCTGCGTTTAAAAAAGGTCTTCAAGCTCCTTAATAACTGAGGTTTGGTTTTGTTTTTTTTCTTCCTGTGATACTGTGCCAGTAACATTTATTTGCTGGCCAATACCAATAGGCACCTCGCCATCTTTAAATTCAATATCACCTGCCAGGTCACCTTCAGAAAGCCGGTAAGAAAGTGCACAGGCATAAAAGTAAGCCAGGTGTATTGCTTCATACACCTTTTTGTTTTGTAACAGATGAACTGCTTCAACGTTGACATCAAACTCAAGAAAATCTTGAGGGTTTTCAATAATTTTATTTTCTTCATCCATGTCACGGATAAGAACATCAAGTTCAGCGGCAATCCTGTCCATGATGGCTTTTGTGGTCATGCGCATATTTCTTGATTCAACTTTTTTCTTTTTTTCAAGCTGTGTTAAGCGTTTTGTATATTCAATATACTGTGCATTGCTCAAAGGCTTTTCAGCACGTATGCGCTCGTAGGTTTCAAGAACATGTTTGTATTCTTCAAAGCTTTCAGTTACTTTGCGCAATTCATTATAGCAATCTGTAAGCTTGTTTTTGTAATCTATTTTACCTGCATCGGTAAACTGTATATTATATTTTATTTTATTTGTGGTGAGTATAATGGAAAATTCATCGTCAAATTTTTTAAAAAGTGCATAGGTAATAATAGCTTTGTCTGCTGGATTTGCCTGTACATACGAATCCCTGGAAAATAGTGCTGCTATATCATTGGTGCTTATATTCATAAGCGAAAGCCCTTTTGCGATGTGTTGTGGAATTTCTGAAAGTTCTTTCTGCTCTTCCTGTGTTTGTTGTTGTTCTTCTTCTTTTTCACCAGGCTTTACTGCTTTACGTTTGCCAGGCAGATCGCTATCATTTATTTGTAAGATAGTTCTGATATAGGGGCTTGTTATATCAATATAGACATTATAGTAATGACAGAACAGGATATGAAGCCGGGGTAAAAATTTGTAAAATGTAATATACAGGCTGTTGCGGATATATTTCCTCTTTTCATACGATGTAGATTTTTGATTTTCTACTGATGCCTGTATTTCTAATGCATTGCGGTAAGCTAATTCAATTAATTCGATGTACGGATAAAGAATGTAGAGGCTTTTATACATGGGTAGGAGATAGTTTCTTAATTTTTGCACATGTACCATATCATTTGATTGTTGAAGGGCTTCAATTTCATTAAATCGTGTTCTGTCAAAAATATTTGAAATCATCACAATCAATTCGTAATAAAGGGGGTTTATCTGATCCAGTTTGGCTATAACCTGCTTGCTGTACTGTGGATTGAAGATGTGATAATACTGTACTTGAAATTGAAGAAGTGCTGTTTTATATGTATGGATAAGGTTATCCATAAAACGAGGTTTACAGTACTCAGCAGAAAGTGAAGTAACTCCAAGAAAGAACAGGCGAAGGCGAATAAGTAACCTGGAAAGTTTTTTTTGCAGCCAGGTTTCAAAAATTTCATCTGATTGTATTTTTGGCTGCTTTGATTCTTTGGGTGGTGTTTTTACCTGTGATTGTCGTACTACTCTTGAAGCAGGTTTTATAGTTTTACTGTTCCTGGTGGTTGGCTTTTCACGCTCCTGGATAACTTTCCCTCCCGCCTGAACAAATTTTTCAAACATTTGCTTGCGGGTTCTCTCATCAAGTTCATCGACTTTGATGTTTTCTTTTGTTTTGTCTATCTTTTTCATTGAGATACTCTTTAATTAAATATACGGATACTATGTGATGTATGTCAACAATATTATATGGGGAAAATAACTTGAAAAATTTAGTATGTATATTTCAATAGTGAACAGGGGTGGTAAAGTGTTATGGTTACATTTCAGCTCCAGACAACACGGAAAGAAGAATTTATTGATATCACTGCAAAGGTTGCAGAAGCAGTGGCAAAAGAAAATGTAAAAAGTGGGTTATGCTGTGTGTACATTCCCCATACCACGGCGGCGGTAACTATAAATGAAAATGCAGACCCTACTGTTCCTAAAGACATTCTTATGGGGTTGTCGCACCTTAAATTAGAATCATTGCATTTTGCCCATGTGGAGGGCAATTCACCTGCTCATATAAAGTCTTCTGTTATAGGGTGTTCTACTATTATAATTGTTGAAAATAACTGTTTACAACTGGGTACCTGGCAGGGGATATTCTTCTGTGAATTTGACGGCCCGCGTACACGAAAGGTCATGGTTCAGTGTATTGGAACATAACAGTGTAATTTTTTGTTTTTAACTGATTTTGCACTACACTGTAACTATAGAAAGTAAATGGCATTCTGCTTTTTATAGCCATATGCTATGCATGCTGCAGCTTTCTAATAAACTATCGTGAAAAAAAGTATATTGAGGTGCATGATGAATTATTTTACCGGAACCGAAGATTATGTTATTTCCCAGGAACTTAAAGATAATGTAAATGTGTCGATAGCTCTGGGACGGCCGTTGCTGGTAAAAGGTGAACCGGGCACAGGCAAAACGTTGCTTGCACATTCTATTGCAAAAGGACTAGGTAAAAGGCTTTTAGTATGGAATATTAAATCAACAACAAAGGCTCAGGAAGGGCTTTATGTGTATGATACAGTGCAGCGTTTGAATGATGCTCGATTTGGCGATAAGGATGTTTCTAATATTAAACAGTATATTAAATTAGGGAAGTTAGGCGAAGCGTTTGCATCAGAAGACCAGGTGGTACTGTTAATTGATGAAATTGACAAGGCTGATATTGAGTTTCCCAATGACCTGTTACATGAGCTTGACATTATGAATTTTTATATACCTGAAACAGGCGAAACAATAACAGCAAAACACCGCCCTATTGTAATTATTACATCCAACAGCGAGAAAGAGTTGCCTGATCCATTTTTACGAAGATGTGTATTTCATTATATAGCATTTCCTGATGAGGAACTTATGGAAAAGATTGTGCGGGTGCATTTCCCCAATATTGAAAAAAAACTTTTACGTGAATGTTTGAAGAAATTTTACTGGATACGGCAGTTTGATATGTTGCGGAAAAAACCCTCAACCAGCGAGCTTGTTGACTGGATTCAGGCGCTTATGGTTGGTGGAGTACCTGTCAAAAAGATAGAAGATGAATTGCCTTTCATTGGTACTCTTTTGAAGAAGAAAGAAGACATTGATGTAGTTGTTAATTCAGGGAAAACACATTATGCATATAATAGCAGTATAAGGACACGCGATGTTTATTAATTTTTTCTTCAATCTTAAAGCACAGGGTGTGCCCGTATCAATACATGAGTGGATTGCACTGCATGAAGCGTTGGCTTTAAATCTGAATGATACAAGCTTAACTAAATTTTATTATATGGCACGGGCAATACTAGTAAAAAATGAGGTGTTTTACGATAGATACGATATTGCATTCCTTGATACATTCAAGGATGTAGAAACTACGGATGAACTGCTTGAAAAGATTTTGGAAGGCTTAAAAAAAGTAAAAGAGTTACACCTCACCGAAGAGGAAAAGCGTCAGATTGAAAAGCTGAATTTAGATGAAATATTGCGGAACTTTGAAGAGCAACTGCGCCAGGGGCACTACAAGAATCATGTTGGTGGTAATAAAGCTATTGGTACTGGTGGACGTTCCACGCAGGGTGCCTGGGGGTATAATCCGGCAGGCATCAGGATTGGACAGGGTGTTTCACGTCACAAAAGTGCAGTACAGATAGCTGAAAAGCGTGAGTTTAAGAATTACTCTAACCAGGTGGTTCTTGACACTCGACAGATGCGGGTGGCATTATCACATCTGCGTTCGCTTTTGCCTATTGGCCCTGAAGAAAAGTTAGATGTTGAACAGACCGTTGATGCAACCAGCCGCAATGCCGGTGAGTTAGAGTTAATATGGAAGAAAAAGGAAAAAAAAGCTTCAAAGCTTATTTTACTCATGGACGTTGGTGGTTCAATGACGCCGTATGCACGGTTAGTTGAGCGCCTTTTTTCAGCTGCATCATCACAGATAAGCAAGTTAAAATATTACTATTTCCACAACTGTGTGTATCAGGACCTGTGGAAAGATATTGAACGTTCTGAATCAATAAGCACTGCCGATTTTTTAAAGAATGCTGATAAGGATTATAAACTTATCATTGTTGGTGATGCTGAAATGGCTCCTTCAGAGCTTACCTGGGTAAACGGAGCTATCGATTACTGGTATCACAATGATATACCAGGGATTGTGTGGCTACAACGCTTGCGTGAAACGTTTAAGCATTCAATATGGCTTAATCCAATCCCCAAACGCTCATGGTATTATATACAGACAACACGCATGATTAAGAATATCTTCCCTATGTTTGAACTTACCTTAGAAGGGCTTGATGAAGGAATCAAACACCTGGTATCAGGAAAGGCTTTGCAGAAAGTGGTGTGAAATATAATGCTATATAGTGCCCAAAATTTGGAATCGGGTGTATATAGTCCTGGTATTACCGTAATGTTTTTTGCAGTTCTAATTTTGCTACAGCTCTTTCACGGTATTCCCGCGCTTTCTGATGGTCAGGGTCTATTAAAAGCACTTTATCCCATTCAGCAATAGCAGCTTCAAAATTATCCTGTTCATAGTATGCTACACCATTATTATAGTAGGTGTTAATATTACCTTCCAGTTTTGATTTGATGGTTGATAAATAATTAGAAGTATTGCGATAACCTGGCTCTTCATTGTCCACTCTTTTAAATAATCGATAGGCTGATATGAGGTCCCCATTACGGTATGCCTTTTCACCATTGGCATACATTTTGTTAAGATTCTCCATTCTATAAATATCTTTAAGAATATTCCTTGCTTTTTCATCCCATGGATTTACTTTTAGTGCTTTGTTGCAGTATGTTTTTGCTGTATCAAACTTATTTTTTTTACGAGCTTCTTCAGCTTTTGAAGTGTAGGGATAAGAAGCGTTATCTAACTCATTTTTAATGCGTTTTTTTAACACTACTAATTCGATATTGTCAGGATTAAAAATTTCTGCATTGTTTGCACTTTTGTAAGCTGTAATATATTGCTTTTTGTCAAATTGTTTCTTAGCTTGTGAATAGTAATAGTCATATTTTTTTTTGGCATATGATGAGTTGCGAATATTTGCAATTTGTGTTTTAACATCTTTATACTCCGGATCACGTTTTTCAGCTTCCAGAAATTGCAGCAGTGCGTTTTCAAGGTCACCTTTACGCTTATAATTAATACCAGCATCATAATATTTTTGAGCGCGTTTCTGCAAGGCTTCTGTAGTAATTATTAAATACTGGCGTGCTCCAGTATGTTCGGGGTCAATGGAAAGTACTGTTTCAAAACGTTCCTTTGCCTGTGCATAATTCCCTTTTTTATACAGTTGTATACCTTCATAATAATTCTCATTCATTTTTTTCTTTTGTTGGCGATATATAGTAGCACACCCCAAGCTGAAAAGTATGGTAAGAAGTAAAAAAAACGAAAAAATTCTTTTTGATTTTAAATTCCCCATATCTCTATTACTCCTTTGTAAGGGTTTCATATAATATTTATGAATTAGCATATCTGGTTGTCAAGCTTGATTAGTTAGAGTTTACACTATAATTTATATTAATCATAGTACGTAATTATTCAATTATTTTTATATTGACAATGAATCTTTTGAATGTTTTATCAAATCACATAACATTAAGTATGGGTTTAGAAATTTCTAGTTAGATGGAGATAATTATTTAATAATGGGAAACGGCAATTGTGTTGTTCAGGTACGTGATATTGTTAAGACATTTACCATGAAAAAAGGTGCTTTGGGGAAGAAGTCCATTGTTAAGGCAGTTGATAGAGTTAGTTTATCGATTGTTGAGGGAACCACCTATGGGCTTGTTGGTGAAAGCGGATGTGGCAAAACAACGCTGGCACGTACATTACTACGCCTCATTGAGCCTGACAGTGGTGAAATAGATATTTTAAATACACCATTGCACAGATTGTCAAAAGATGGTTTGCGCAGGTTCAGGAAAAATATGCAAATAGTATTCCAGGATCCGTATGGTTCGCTTAATCCGCGTATGACTGTTGAAAAGATTGTATCTGAATCTCTGCGTATTCACCAAAGCTTTTCAAAAGAGGAAGTGAAGGAAAAAACATATAATCTGTTACAAATGGTTGGCCTTGATGCAGGCCATGCTTCACGATACCCTCATGAGTTCAGTGGAGGGCAACGGCAGCGTATTTGCATTGCTCGGGCTCTGGCATTGAGCCCTTCATTTGTGGTTCTTGATGAACCTATATCAGCTCTTGATGTATCAATTCAAGGACAGATATTAAATTTGCTGAATGATTTGCAGGAAACGTTAGGTGTGGCATATCTCTTTGTTGCGCATAATCTGGCAGTTGTAAAGCATATAAGCACCAGAGTTGGGGTAATGTATCTGGGCAAAATTGTTGAAGAAAATGTTTCCGATAAACTGTATAAAAAACCACTGCACCCATATACTCGTAGTTTAATTGCTTCGATTCCGGATATAAAACCTTCCAAGCATTCATTCTCAGTTGTTAAGGGTGAAATCCCTTCGCCTGAAAATCCCCCAAAAGGATGTCATTTCCATCCACGATGTCAGTACGCAATGCCTGTATGCAGTGAAGCATATCCTGCAACAGTTACAGTACATGGAGCAAAGGTAGCATGTTTTCTTTACCAGTGAAGACTGCAATGTTCGTTTTGCTATCCTGCAGTTTTTGTTTTGCTTCAGATGAATTAACAGGAACTATCGCACAAAATCCAAAATATACTATTTATGAAAAGGATGGAGTACTTTTTTGCACAGGCAACACTGAAGCCGCCCTGCATAATAATAAAGGTGCTGAAAAGCTTGTAGCCAATGATCTGGAAGGAGCAATAGATATATTTAAAGAAGGCTTGAAGCATGCTCCCCTGTTTTATCCTTTTTTATATAATTGTGGTGTTGCCTGTATGCGTAAAAGGGAATACGATGCTGCCCGTGTATACCTGGAAAAAGCAATGCACCTTGTGCCCGAAAATCCAAAGATATATATATTAATGGGTGAGCTGTATGCATTAACAGGTAGAGAAGGTGATGCTCTTATCTTATTCAGAAAAGCTTTGCAGATTAACCGCAAAGAGCTTCAGGCAATAATAAAAATAGGAAATATTTATGTTGATCGAAATCAACTGGAATTGGCCGTAACATTTTTTGATGCTGCTTTAAAAATTAATCCACAGTATCCTGATGCTGTCATAGGGTATGCAAAAATTCATTTCAAAAAAGGTGAATATTATAAAGCACTTATATGGCTGAAGTCAATAGATGTGGCTAAAGGGGATTATGACAAGGCATATCATTACTATTTTGCCGAAAGCTCCTTTAAGCTGAAAGATTATAAAACTGCATATGAGCAGTATGAAAAATTATTGCAGTTTAAAAATGATGTTTTCTTTCTTACCCACTCATATGCACTGATAGAGCATAAGATGAATCTTTCACGTCAGTTTGCCGAATTGGAACATGTAGAATAGTATATTGTCTGCTAATGTTTTTAGTACACAGTTATTATATTGTTTGAGTAGATATCACTTCATAGTAAAATTAGATATTTCCAGAAATATTTTTCTTTGTAAATTTTCAAGCATCCTGGAAACCTGAGTATTGAGTTCTCTATCGGTGCTTCTTTTTTGTATATATTTATTAATTTCATTTATTTCACTACGCAGGATTCCGTTCACTCTTTCAAGAGTAGCAAGATAATCAGCAGAGCCCTGTGATTGTATGTGTAATTTTCTTTTTTTTATTTCTTCAAGCAACTCCTGTTCTTTTTCTTTTTTTGTTTTTTCGTTCAGGATAATCTGGTCAAGAGCCTTATGTGCTTCAACAAGTGAATTCTTTTTATTGGATAGATAAAACAGTGGAATGTGTGCATGATTGGCAAGTATGTGCGGCAGGGGATTACAGGTAAATTCTTCATGTATTGTAGAATAAAGTTTTTCATCTATGATGGCATGGTTATATAAAATATCATGGGCGTATTGTGCATCAGATACTATTATAATATCCTGCCCTGATTGTATTACCCTGGCATTATAGGACTGAATAATTGCTTTAAATGGTATATGTGAAGTATCATTATACTGCTGTATATTTTGTACGATGGCTATCAGGGCATCAGCAATATTCAAAGGATTATTAGAATATACTGTAATTAAACCAGGCAACAGTGCATGGATTACAAGGTTATTTTTTTTACAGTGATTCAGGATAAGGGATTGTATAGTATTGAGTGTGGTCGCAAGTTTTTCAAGTAAAATTGGATTTGTATCTCCATATGTCGTTATTGTTATTATAAAGAAATCGCTTAAAGTATCAATTTTGCCTGGTTTGATTGTTAAAGTAGCTTCGGCCTGAGAAATATCAATTCCATTCTTTCTGTACATGTTACCAATAAAATTGACAATGTCCTCAGAAATTTCAGCGGGTAGATTCTGTAATATTGATACTGTTTCAGGAGCAATTGCATATTCTTCCTTTAATAAGGATAATAGAAAATATGAAAATTCTGGTGTATTGTAATTATGAAATATATATAGCATTTCTGTCTGGATGTCCCTGTTTTTTATGATTAGCATTTCTTTAATATATTTTGCAACCTCCTTATTGTTGAGTTGTAATAATATTGCGATTGCATATATACGGATGCGAATCCCTGATTCTTTTAAACAATCTAAGAGGAACTGAGACAATGCTCTTTTATTGAAATCTCTTAAGCGGGGTATGATGCTGCTAATTGATTGTAATATTGTTTCTTTTATAGAAATTTCATTTGTTTCAGTAAAAAGTGTTATAAGCCATTCCATCTCTTTTTCATCGCCACAGTGGCCAATATTACGTATGGCGGCTTGCTTAATGGCTATATCATTATATGTCAGTGCAATGTTTTTTAGGATTTCAGATGAATTTTTATATTGTGCAGTTTCATCCTGTAACAGGAGATGTAAGGCAGTAACTATCACCTCAGGGTCCAGATTTGCTGTATTCTTCAAAAGTTCAAAAAGGATAGAGGCTGCCTGCTGGTCTGTATAATGTGCCAGGTATTTGAGTGAGAAAAGCTGGTCGTTACGGTCGCCTGATAATAACATTAATTCCAGTTCACCAAGCATATAAGGGTATTTCATGGTGGATAATGTTTGTATGCATGCATCAAATAGTTTCTCATCACGATACTTTTTTAGATAATTATAGATTTTTACAAGGAGGGTTGCAGCTGATTGAATATTTAATTTGGCTATTATATTACATAACCTGATAATTCGTTCCTGTAAAAATCGCTTTTCGAAGTCAATTGTTTCTAACCGTGAGGCAGTAATTTCCCTGCTTTTGGGATCCCTGTCATAGAGCATTTCAACCAATGATGAAAATGGATCTCGAATAGAGCTGTCAATGAAAGGCAAATAAGTGGTTAAAAGAGTGATGATTTTATGTATTTCATCATTTTTCTCATGCTTAAGATAATGAATAATTCTGTTTAAAATTTGTGGAGAAAATTTTAACAGTATAAAATTCCTTACCTCCCTGAAGATTTCGGGGTAATTTTTTTCTTCTACATCTGATATCATATAATTTTTTCTATACAGTTCAAAGAAAGAATCCAATGTGACGGTGAAATAATTAAAAAGTTTATCTTTTAATAATGTACTGCTTCTGTCGCTCTGAAACGATTCAAAATAGTTTATAATGGTATCAACAATTATTGTATTATGATGGGGCGATACAGTTCCATATGAAATGAGTGCCCTGATTAACGGTTCTGGATCCCGTAATAACATGATGGTATGCTGGAGTAAAAGAAGTAGTTCTTCTTTTTCATTTTCATTTTGGCCACCAAGTATTTTTAGTACATAATCATTGGTCTCCCTGTGTTTAGATGTAATAAGAGCATTCAAACATGAGATTTTCACCCGTGTTGAAAATTCATCAAAATGAGGTAGCATCTTGGATAAAAATACCCTGAGTTCTATAATAAGATTTTCTTCTTTTGATGAATCTGATGCTTCATTTTTTTGAGTCTTCTTGGTAATGCAATAGTCGCTTATAAATGCAATGGCGTCAAAAATTCCCAGAAGAGTATATTCATTCTGATTAATTAATGAACTAAGTACATGAATATCATCGTAAATTGACAATGCCCGTATTGCATAGTACCGGATTACCTCATGAGTTCCTGTCTCATTAATTATGCTTTTTAATGTAGCAAGGAGTTTACTGTCAGGATGCCGTAATATTCTCAGCGTTTCAAGGCACTGTATTACTATTGTATGGTTTGATTCTTTATTGAAATTATCCATAATATAATTATTTAAAAGCTCTACCGTCTGGCTATTCCCATATGTTGCAAGGTATGTGCAGATCTGGATCTTTTCATCATCGGTTATTGAGTGCTGGAATAAAGCATGGAAAAGGTCTGTGAATCCTGGCAGTTTATAGTGGGTTATTGTACGTATTGCACTGAATCGAATAGCTGGCTCTGCAGATAGTTCTGCGCATAGTATATTATGTGCAATATCACTTTTTGATTGTGCAATAAAAGGATGAAGGCATATACGTAAGTATGGTGTAAACTTTAGATTTTTAGTAATTTCCAGTTTAATTGATTGCAAAATATCACGTTCCATACAGTACCTTATATACAGGGATTTATTGATTTATTGCAGGTAAAATATATACTAGTATGGCATAGTATGTAAATCAGAATTTTTCCTGCAGAGAATGTAAAGTTAAAAAAAAGCTTGAAATTGTAAGCATATGATACTATATTGATTAATTGAGGTAGTTGGTTTTCTGCTTTATTGTTAACGATTGTGTGTAAAGCGGGTGGCAAAAGCCACTCTTTTTTTTAGTCAATGTTATATATCAATAAACATGAGCATTATTATGAAACTCAATGAAAGCCTTGAGTTAATAATTAACAATGTGGCTCACGACCTGGGCTATAGTGTATATGACAGCGTTCTTGTTTTACATGGGAAGACACCGCGCATTACTGTTAAAATTGATCACATTAATGGCATATCGCATCTTGATTGTGAAAAATTCAGCAAGGAGTTGTCCCATCGTATAGATGAAGGACAGTTGCTTGATGACTATACTATTGAAATTTCTTCACCGGGAATAAAGCGAGAACTCAGAACTATTGAAGACTTTCTACGGTTTACCGGAGCGCCTGTTAAAGGTATTTATCAGGAGGATGATGCCAGGAAAACATTCAAAGGCACGCTTGTAGGGATAGAGGGGGAGATAGTTACTATTAATGAAACCAATAAAGTATTGACTCTTTCATATTCTCAAATCATAAAAGCAAATTTAGATTATTAAAGGTGAATAGTATGAGTGGAAACTTTTTTGAAGCACTGCATCAGATTGCTACTGAAAAAGGGATAACCCGTGAGATGATTGAGGAGATAGTTCAGTCAGCGATGCTGTCTGCATATAAGAAACAATACGGCATTACCAAACCTGTAGATATTACCTTTGATAGAGAAAGAAATACCGTAAAGATTATTTCGCGAAAAATGGTGGTACGGGTGCCTAAAAATTATGCTGAAGAAATATCACTGGAAGAAGCGCAAAAGATTAAACCTGATGCAAAGTTTGGTGATGAGGTCATCGTGGAAGAAAATCCTCTTGAAACATTTGGGCGTATAGCTGCACAAACAGCAAAGCAGGTTATTTTGCAAAAGATTAAAGAGGCAGAGAAAAATATTGTTTATGATGAGTATAAAGACAAAGTAAATGAATTAATAAATGGCTATGTCCAGCGTAAAACAAAAGAAGCACTCTATATTGATTTAGGAAAAACTGAAGGTATAATTCCTGCACGTGAGCAGTCGCCACTTGAACATTATAAAATAGGCGACAGAGTTAAAGCTATAGTGTTGAGTGTACAGAAAAACAGCAAAGGTCCCAGTGTAGTACTTTCCCGTGCTCATCCAAAATTTGTTGAAAAACTTTTTGAAATGGAAATTCCCGAAATTTATGATGGCATAGTTAAAATAGTAAATATTGTACGGGAGCCGGGAATGCGCACCAAGGTAGCCGTAACCAGTGACAGGGATGACATTGATAGCGTGGGTGCATGTGTTGGGATGAAAGGTGTACGGATTCAATCAATTGTCCGTGAGCTAGAAGGTGAAAAGATTGATGTTATAGAATATTCACCCAATAAAAAGGTAATGGCTTCAAATGCACTGACTCCGGCAAAGGTCAAAGAAATTATTGAAACCAGGGATGGTGGAGTTATAGCGGTTGTTGACAATGATCAGTACCGTCTGGCTATCGGGAAAAACGGTCACAATGCGCGGCTGGCTGCCAAATTATGCGGGTTCAATATCGACATTAAAACTGAGGACCAGTATCGTGAATTCTTAAGTTCAAGTGAATCACGTGCACTGGTTGAGCAGCTATTTGCAACAACATCAGAAGGCGAAACACCGCTGGAAGAATTACCAGGCCTTGATGCTCGAACCATTACTCTGCTTGAAGCGGGTGGAATTTTCTCTGTTGAGGATCTGGTTGAAAAATCTGTAGAGGATCTGATGAATATTGATGGTATTGGTGAAAAAACAGCTCAAAAGATAATTAATATAATACAAGAATATGTTGACTTTGAAGAAGAAGATTATGAAGATGAGCAGGAAGATAAGCAGGAATAGTACAGATAGTGCCATTTGAACGGAAGTAAGAGTCTATCATTTATAAAGGTAGGGTTTCCGGGTTGCTCTCTTCCATTGATATGGCATAAGAACAGGCTAATAATTTAATCTAATAGGGATTTGTTAATGAAAGCTATCGATGTGGCAACAAAAAATCATGTTTCAACAGATGATGTTATAAAAATCTGTAAGGATCTTGGCATCCCCTGTACAGATGATCAGTCTGAACTGGCAAATGACGATGTCTTTCTTATAGAAAAGAAGATTCAGATAATAAAAGAACAGAGAGCCCAGGAAGCAAAGAAACTTATTCAGCAAGCGGAATTAAAGAAGAAAATAAAACTAAAAAGAAAAGTACATGTTGCAAAAGAGTTAAAAAAAGAAGCTGAGGCAAAAGAAGACGAAGCTACTGAAGAAGTTGTTGAACATAAAGAGGATTCAAAAGAAGTTGCTCCGAAACACCGGGCAGAGACGGGAGTAGTTGAAAAAGAAAAGCAGGAAAAAAAGGAGCGATTTGATAAAAAAGAAAGACATGGCAAGCCTAAGGACAGGTTCCCCAAAAAAGATTTCAGGAAAGATGATAAACAAAGGCCAGGGGCTGAAGAAAAGGAACAAAGACCTGAAAGACAGCATGCGCCAACAGTAGTTGAAAAAAGAGATGTTCCGGTTATTGATAAAGAAGTTGTGGATTTGCAGAAACGGCAAAAGGAAAAAGGAAAAGCCAAAGAAAAAGACAGGGATAAAGATAAACGTTTCTTAAAAAAAGAAAAAGAAGAACTGGAAGAAAAATTATTGCTCCTGAAGCGAAAAAAAGAATCTCAGCCACGGGAAGCTGTTGCTCCAAAAGAAATAGAGATTACCGAAACAATTACCGTTGGGGATCTTGCTAAAAAGATGAATATCAAAGCCAGTGAAGTAATTGCCAAGCTTATGTCAATGGGTGTTATGGCTACAATTAATCAGGTCATTGATGCTGATACTGCTTCAATACTGGCAAGTGAATATGGTACTGAAGTAAAAGTGGTCTCATTATATGAAGAAACAGTTATCAAAGTTGATGAAGAGGATCGGCCCCAGGATTATGTGTCCCGGCCACCTATTGTTACTGTTATGGGACATGTAGACCATGGTAAAACAAAATTGCTTGATGCAATACGCGAAACCAATGTTGTCGCAACGGAACATGGAGGGATTACACAGCATATAGGCGCATACAGGGTAAAGGTTGAAGATAAATATGTTACATTTCTTGATACTCCGGGGCATGAAGCGTTTACCACAATGCGTGCGCGTGGTGCAAGTGTAACCGACATTGTTGTGCTGGTTGTAGCAGCAGATGATGGTGTTATGCCACAGACTATAGAAGCAATAAATCATGCTAAAGCTGCAAATGTGCCTATTATAGTAGCAATAAATAAAATAGACCTTCCTGAAGCTAACCCAAACAGGGTGAAACAGGAGTTAACCGCATACGAACTTATACCTGAAGAGTGGGGAGGCACAACGCTTTTTGCTGAAATTAGTGCAAAACAAAAAATAAATATCCATGAGCTTTTGGAATTAATATTAATCCAGGCAGAGATGCTTGAGCTTAAGGCCAATCCTAAACTCCGTGCAAGGGGTGTTGTTATTGAGTCCAAACTTGACCCGGGAAGAGGTCCTATTGCAACGGTGCTGATTCAGAATGGCACATTGCATGTGGGTGATCCGTTTGTGGTTGGTCTATATTCAGGAAGGGTGCGTGCAATGTTCACTGATACCGGTGAACAGGTACAGGAGGCCACTCCTTCAATGCCGGTTGAAGTTCTTGGGATCAGCGGAGTGCCATCGGCAGGTGATCCGTTCCAGGTAGTTGAATCAGAAAAATATGCACGCCAGATTGCCCAAAAGCGCCAGGAACTGGTTAGGCTTGAAAGTGCTCAGAAAGTTAAGAAGGTAACTCTGGAAGACCTGAATACAATGATTAAGGAAGGCGAGATCAAAGAACTCAAGATTGTAATCAAAGCAGATGTTGATGGTTCAGTTCAGGCATTGCGCGATTCGTTGCAGAAGCTTTCCACCAATGATATTCGTGTTAAAGTAATTCATGCAGCAACGGGCGGCATTAATGAATCGGATGTTATGCTGGCTTCGGCTTCAAATGCTATCATAATAGGATATCAGGTAAGACCATCAGCAAAGGTTGCAGAAATTGCCGAGAAAGAAAGTGTGTCAATTAAGTATTATAATATCATCTATGATGCCATTAATGATGTCAGGGCAGCCATGGAAGGTATGCTGTCGCCTGAAATGAAAGAGGAGATTACATCAACAGGTGAGGTTAAACAGGTTTTCAAAATCAGCAAGGTTGGAACTGTGGCAGGAGCTATTGTGTTAACGGGGCGATTAAAGCGAAGCGATAACATCAGACTGATTCGTGATGGTGTTGTTGTGTATGATGGTAAGCTTAATTCATTGAAACGTTTTAAAAATGATGCAGGTGAGGTTGAAGCAGGTCAGGAATGTGGTTTTACGGTAGAAAATTTCAATGATATCAAAGAAGGCGATAACTTTGAATCATATCAGATAGTAGAAATAAAAAAGAAATTAGAGGATTCCTCACGGGGATAAACCGCCAACATGGGATTCAGAAAACAGAAATTAGAAACACAGATTAAAAAACTTGTTGGAACGTTAATAGTAACGGAGATTAAAGATCCACGTATAGGATTTGTAACAGTGACAAATGTTGAATTGAGTAAAGATTATGCATATGCAGATGTGTATGTTTCAGTGCTGGGTGATGAAAACACTAAAAAGAAGTCTATGGCAGGTCTGCAATCTGCGCGTGGGTTCATCCAGTACAGAGTTGGGAAAGCTCTGAGTATCCGCACTATTCCAGAAATTCGTTTCCATTTAGATACATCTATAGAAGAGGGTGTGGATATGGTGAACCTTCTGGAGAAATTAGAAAAAGAATCTTCAAAGAATAATAGCGGAAGCAGTGATACGTAATATATGAGTGTTCCACATATAAAGGATTGTGTGTTGCTTATTGACAAGCCTTCTGGCTATACTTCTTTTGATATTATACATCGTATCAGAAAAACACTGAAAGTGAAAAAGTGTGGCCATGCAGGTACGCTGGATAAATTTGCATCAGGTCTTTTAATTGTATGCCTGGGATGGGCAACGCGGCTGGTGCCTTTTGTTATGGGTATGGACAAGCGGTATATTGCCACAATGCAATTAGGCGTGGCAACTGACACACATGACAGTGAGGGTCAGGTTATTTCTAAAAGCAATATTCAGTGCACAGTTGAGGATATACAATCATGCCTGCAAACCTATTTTACAGGGGAAATTATGCAGGTTCCTCCTGATTATTCCGCCATTAAAATTAACGGGAAGCGTTCATCAGATAGGGTGCGCAAAGGGGAATTGGTAGCGATAGCTCCAAGACCAGTCCATATTCATAAAATTACAGTGATAGATTTTGATACAGCGTGTTCACAGCTTACACTTGACATTACATGTAGCAAGGGGACCTATATCAGAGCACTGGCTCGAGATCTGGGTTTGCGATTACACACAGGGGCACATGTTATAGCGTTGCGAAGAATTGCCATTGGGGATTTTAGCGTTACTGATGCTCTAACAGTGGAACAATGCATAGAGCTATCGCACAAAAATATTGAGGATATGCGCGGAATTGTTACACCTTTCAGGGCACTTGGTAACTTTGGTGTTATAGCAGTAAAACCAGATTCATTGATAAAGATTAAACATGGCAAGCTACTTGGCTATGATGATATTACCCATGTTGCCGGTGAGCCTGTATTCAGGGTAGTGCCTGAGGGGACTGAAGACTTAGTGGCACTGGCTGTGAAAGATGAAAAAGGGTACAGGTGTAAAAAAGTTTTTATTGAAGAGCTTGATAAAATTGATACAATGAAATAAAAGTGTTCCCCGCTTTTTATAATTTATTTCTTGACTGATTTTGACTGCAAATAGCACTGTGAATTATAAGACTTACAGTGAATATAATAAATTAGAATATAGTGATTGTAAGGAGGACTAAAAAGTCGTATGGCAGAAAAAAGCGAGATTATCAACAAATACCAGTTGCATGACAAGGATACCGGATCAGCAGAGGTTCAAATTGCCCTTTTAACTGAGAGGATTAACCATCTGACCGAACATTTCAAAGTACATGTTAAAGACCATCACTCACGACGTGGATTGCTGAAGCTTGTAGGCAAACGCAGACGACTTCTTGATTATCTTAAGAAGAAGGATTTAACAAAGTACAGAGAACTGATTAAATCACTTGGCATACGAAGGTAAAGGGTACAAAAGATTTTAAAATAAGTAGTTAAGGATTATACAATGAATAAGGAATTTGTAGCACATATTGGAGATGATGTAATCCTGTTTAATACCGGAATACTTGCAAAGCAGGCGGATGGTGCCGTGGCAGTTTCGTGTGGTGAAACGATAGTATTTGCTTCGGCTGTTGCGTCAAAGAAGGTTGTGGAAGGACAGGATTTTTTCCCGTTGACGGTCGATTATCGGGAAAAACATTACTCAGCGGGCAAGATACCCGGTGGGTTTATTAAACGTGAAGGAAGACCCAGTGACAAAGAAATTTTAACCAGCAGGCTGGCTGACAGGCCCATACGGCCTTTATTCCCGGATGATTTTGTCAATGAGGTGCAGGTTATTATTTATGTGCTTTCTGCTGACAGAGAGCATCAGCCGGATGTGATGGCAATAAATGCAGCATCAGCAGCACTCATTATATCAGGTATACCTTTTAAGGGGCCTGTTGGGGCTGTGAGGGTTGGCAGAATTAATGGGCAGTGGAAGATAAATCCATATTTTCAGGAAATGGAACACAGTGATATTGATCTTGTTGTGGCTGGAACAAAAAAAGCTGTGACCATGATCGAAGGGCAGGCAAAGAATTTAACTGAAGATGAAATGATAGAAGCTGTTGAATTTGCCCATGCCAATATCATAAAACTGTGTGAAGTACAGGAAGCATTAAAAGAAGCCTGTGGCAAGCCACTGATGTCCTATGAACCAAAATTAAGCGATAAGGAACTTGAGAAAGTTATACGAGAACGATTTTTTGCTGACATAGAACAGTTAAAAGATGTTCATGAAAAGAAGGCACGAGAGCAGGCAAAAGACACACTGATTACAACAATAACCAGTCAGTTGCAGGAACAATTCCCTGATACCATTAAGCTGGTCTCTGAAATTGTAGACAACTTAGATGCCGAAGTGGTGCGCTCGCGTATTTTAAATGAGGGCAAGCGCGCAGATGGCAGGGGACTCAAAGACATTAGACCAATTGATATCATGATTGGCATTTTGCCACGCGCACATGGTTCAGCACTGTTTACTCGTGGACAGACACAGAGTTTGGGGATAGTAACCCTGGGAACAGTTGCTGATTCCCAGCGTATTGATAGTATTGATTTAATTGAGGAATCATATAAGCGGTTTATGCTTCACTACTACTTCCCTCCTTTCAGTGTTGGCGAAGTTGGAAGGGTTGGCGGTGTGGGTCGTCGTGAGATTGGCCATAGTATGCTTGCTGAACGAGCACTGGAATATGCTATTCCTGATGAAGATGTATTTCCCTATACCATCCGTGTTGTTTCAGAAATACTTGAATCTAATGGTTCTTCATCAATGGCCACTGTGTGTTCAGGTTCGCTGGCATTGTTCAACGCTGGTGTGCCCATGAAAGCTCCGGTTGCCGGTATTGCAATGGGTCTGGTACTTGAGGGCGACCGCTATGCCATTTTAAGTGATATCCAGGGTATTGAAGACCATCTGGGCGATATGGATTTTAAAGTTGCCGGTACTGCAACCGGTATTACTGCATTTCAGATGGATATAAAGATTGAGGGTATTACCACAGAGATAATGCGCAAAGCATTGGAGCAGGCAAAAGAAGGCAGGCTCTATATACTGGAAAAGATGAATGAAGTCATATCAGAACCTGCAAAGGAACTATCGCCTCATGCACCAAAAATTGCCGTTATGAAGATCGAAATTGAAAAGATTGGTGAGGTGATTGGGCCCGGCGGCAGAGTCATCAAGAAGATCATAGAAGAATCAGGTGCCGATATCAATATTGAGCCTGATGGTACCATATTCATTTCTGCCAGTGAACAGGATGCAATTGACAAGGCACAGCTTTCTATTAAAGGATTGGTTGAAGAGGTGGAAGTTGGTGCTATCTACAAAGGTATTGTAAAGAGAATTACTGATTTTGGAGCGTTTGTAGAAATTTTGCCGGGCAAACAGGGGCTGGTACATATTTCAAAGCTTGATCACTCGCGGGTTGAAAAGGTGAAGGATATCTTGAACGAAGGTGATGAGGTGCTGGTCAAGGTGATTGGAATTGATGAGCAGGGGCGCATCAACTTGAGCCGCAAAGACGCTATGAAGAAGCATTAGTCCAAAAAATGGTACATAAATTTACACTTCCTAATGGGCTTACAGTTTTGCTTGAGCCAATTGATAATGTTGTATCGGTGTCGTGTGGCCTGTGGATTAAGGTGGGCTCGCGGCACGAAAAAGCCAATGAAATGGGGTATGCCCATTTCATTGAGCATATGCTTTTCAAAGGCACAGATAAATACAGTGCAAAGGATATTGCACGTCTGGTAGACAGGGTTGGCGGGCAGCACAATGCAGCTACCAACCGGGAGTATACCTGTTATTATATTAATGTGGTATCGGATTATTTAGAATTAGCTGTTGAAATACTGTCAGATACCTATCTTCATTCTACATTTGATGAAGAAGAGATAGAGAAAGAAAAAAATGTGGTAATTGAAGAAATCCGTATGTATGAAGATACACCGGATGAACACATCCATGATCTTTTTATGGATACCATGTTTTACAACAGCCCATTGGGGCATTCAATACTGGGCAGCTTTAATACAATTAGTTCCATTAATCGAGAAAGTATTGTTTCTTTTTATAAACATCATTATACTGATAACGAAAGTCTTTTTGTTATTTCAGGTAACTTCAATATAGAAGAAGCACGGCAAATTATTGAAAAGTATTTCTGTAAGGATTGTACCGCAACAAATAATATAAGCATTCCTTCACTACCAAAGTATGAACGCAAATTACGCGTACACCTGGATAAAGACTTGGAGCAGGTACACCTGTGTATTGGTACTGATGGCTTGAGTAAAGTTGATGAAGACAGGTGGGCATATTATTTATTTAATACTATTTTAGGCGGGAGTATGTCATCGCGTCTTTTTCAGAATATACGTGAAAAAGAAGGATTGTGTTACAGTATTTATTGTTTTCATTCATCGTTCATGGATACGGGTGTGTTTGGCATTTATTGCGGTACAGCCCCTTCACAGTATAACAAACTATTACAATTAATTGCAAATGAGTGCCGGTTAATTACGTCTCAGGGAATTTCCGAAGAGGAGTTGGCTGATGCAAAAAGCTACCTTATTGGGAATATGGCATTAAGTCTTGAGAGTACTGAGGTTCGCATGAGTCATATTGCTAAAAATGAAATTGTTTTTGGTCAGCAATTTACCTTCAAAGAAATAGTAAGAAATATACAGGCAGTAACAATGGAAGATTTTAGGCGCATTACTCACAGAATTTTAGATAATGCACAGTTTTCCCTGGTGACAATAGGCAAATTGCCGCAGAATCCCATCAATGAGTTTCATCTTGGAATATAAAACAACTACTCTGCTTGTATCAGGTTTATTTAACTGAATTGTATACGTGAAAAAACAAAAATAAAACAATTGAATATGCTTACATTTTAAAATAATTTTAATGTACTTGACTTTAATGTAAATAATCAGTATAATCATTAATTTTGAAATACTATGAAACAATCTCCTACATATATATTAGATAGGATAATTCATCAAAAAAAGGAAGAACGCGAACGTATACGTTGTGAATTATTAGAAAAAGTACATACAGTTATTGGTGAGTTACATTCTGTTATTGCATTTAAAGAAGCATATATTTTTGGTTCCATTATAAGGCCATATTCATTTACTGAAAATTCAGATATTGACATAGGTTTTATTGGATTAGATGATAAAGATTTGTTTAAAGCAATGTCATTTTTATCGGCACGTTTGGGTTATGAGGTAGATGTAATACAGATAGAGAGACATAGATTAGGAGCAACTATTCTATCGGAGGGATTACAATGGAAAAAGAAAGAATAGTGTTGCTGAAATCGTCAATAGAAGCTCAAATATATTTGATAGATAAAATCTATGACAAAATTGAAGAAAGAAAAAAAAAGAGAGCCAAGTGGGTTGTTGAAAATATTGGCTATCAGTTACACAATTTGTATTGTGCTTTTGAAGATTTATTTAAAATAATTGCACGGGAATTTGAAAATAATATTGATAATGGTAGCAAATATCATTATGAATTGCTGAAGAGAATGGCCATTGCAATAGAAGGTATACGACCTAAATTAATATCTGAAGATACATTCCCCTTGCTTGATAATTTACGCTCATTTCGTCATTTTTTTAGACATGCATATTCCTATGATTTAGATAAGCGTAAAATTGATATTGTTTTAGAAGATGCATTAAAACTAAAAGAACTCTATAAACACGACATAGAGAGATTTTTGAAAGAATTAGAATCGGAGTAATATTCATGAAATGAAATATATTGCTCAAAGTAAAAAGTTGAACAAAATGTAAGAATGTGCAAATTTCTTCTTCTTTTAGTAATGGGTGTTTATTAATAACTTGACATGAATGAACAAATTTATTACTCGTTTTGAATATGTTAGATGCACTGATAACATCAAAAACGCGGCTAAAGATTTTACTCAAATTTTTTATTAATCCTTCCACTAAAGGATATCTGCGTGAATTAGCCGCTCAGATGAATGAATCCACCAATGCGGTCCGTGTGGAACTTGATCGCCTTGTTGAGGCGGGCTATTTAGAACGCAACGCCAATGGCAATAAGGTGTACTATAATGCGAATACTGGCCATCCCCTTTTTAAAGATATTCACAATGTTGTGAAAAAATATTTAGGTATTGATGTGTTGATTGACAGTGTGCTTGCCAAGTTAGGGAAAATTCATGAAGCATATATAGTAGGTGATTATGCCAAAGGTGTTGATAGTGGTATTATTGACGTTGTCATTGTAGGCACCGTTGATTATTCTTACCTGGCACAACTCATTGAAAAAGCTGAAGGTATTATAAAGCGAAAGATACGGCCGCTGGTACTATCACCAAAGGAAAAAACAAAATATAAAGAAAAACTCAATTTAGACAAAGCGCTACTGGTATGGCACAATGGAAAGTAACTGGTATGCGGTATATGTTCGCTCTCGCCATGAGTTTAAAGTGCACAATGCTCTGTTAGCAAAAGGCATTGAGTCGTTTTTGCCGGTTGTTGAAAGATTGCGTCAATGGAAAGACAGAAAAAAGCTCATTCCTTTTCCTCTGTTTCCAGGATATCTGTTTGTTAAGCTCCCGGATGATAAAGTTTATTTTTTGCACGTTTTAAAAATTAATGGTGTGGTAAAAATATTGGGCGATAGTTCCGGATATCAGCCTGTTGCTGAAGATCAGATAGTGAGTATATATAAAATGGTTAATAGCAAGCTTGCCATAGATGAGCATCCATATTTAAAAGAAGGACAAAAGGTAAAAATAGTCACTGGTCCTCTTTCAGGTGTACAGGGGATTCTGCAAAGAAAAGGGGGAGAACAATATGTTGTTGTGTCAATTGACATTTTACAGAAAGGAGTAGCAGTAAAAGTTAATATACAGTCAATTGAGCCTGTTATATGACTTTTTTCATGAAAAAATGATTGTTTTATTTCTACAATTGAAGTATAAAAATTATACTTTAAATGGAGGTTCTATCATGAATTACATAAAAATGTATGTTACTGCATTAATTCTTTTTCTGATAATCGATGCACTATGGTTAACTGTTATAGCAAAAAATATGTACAAACAATATTTAAGCTATCTCATGGGTGATGTGGTGTGGTGGGCTGTTATTATATTTTATGTTCTATTTATTATTGGGTTACAATATTTTTGTATTATACCTGCAATTAACGCACAATCAGCAATGCATGCCTTTTATGCAGGAGCATTATTTGGGCTTGTAAGCTATGCAACGTATGACCTGACAAACCAGGCAACCATTAAAGGATGGCCAGTGCTCATTACATGTATTGATTTGTTGTGGGGTGCGTTTATAGGAGCTACTGTCAGTGCACTTACAACAAAAATTGCATTACTTTTGAAGTGGCACTAAAACGTTGAAACAAAACACACGTTTTTCTGGTTTTTATAACGAATGTTAAAAATTAAACATTGCTCCAGCATTTACTGTATAACGTTTAGATGAATGTTCATTGTCATGCGACATGGACAGTCGTTGTAATTCGCCAAAAACGAGAACCTGTTCTGTTATGTGAATACCTGAGCCTATGGCCCACCAGCCACTATTTAAAAATCTGAGTTTTTCTTTTTTATCGTATCCATAATCGTATTTTAATTCACTCAAAAGTGCAATGCCAGCTCTTACATAAGGAGCAATAATCTCACTTGCTGTTATCATGATAATAATATCAGGCCCCCATGATTGTTTAACAGTAAAATCCCTTGTATCCCCGTTGAATGTATAATGCAACTGTTCACCATGGAAATAAAATCCAAATCCAAACATGATAACTTCAGTATCAACATTGAGATGCCCCATCACTCCGTAATTATACCCTTTGAGCGAATCATACCGCTCTTCATAGAACTCTATATTTCCGTAGGGAGTATATCCTCCAATAACTGCAATATCTGCTATTGCAAAGGTCAGTGAGGGAATAGCGGTAATGCATAATGTGAATAAGAGTGCAAGAATGTTTTTTTTCATGACTATCCTCATTATTCTGTGTAATGAATTGTCAGGAACCATAGGTATTGTACGTTTTAAAATAATTTCATGATGAACTGATAAGCCATCTCACCTCTATAACGGTGAAAGTATATATAAAAAGTATATATAATTTGGTATTCTTTTAATGAAGTTAAGTTTATGAATATGTAATAAAATTTTTCAATTCTTTTTTCATATTTAACCTGCTATTTTCTTCCGAAAATATACATAGTCTGGTATACAAGGATTGCGTGCAATGAATATCCCGTTTCATGTTCCCTACATCGATGACAGCGACCTTGAGGCTGCAGTCAGCGCCATTAAAAGTGGCTGGACAACAATGGGTCCAAAAACAATTGAGTTTGAGGAAAGCTTTGCCCAGTATACAGGAATGCCATTTTCTGTTGCAGTAAGTTCGTGTACGGCTGCGCTGCATTTGGCGCTAAAAGTATGCAACATTGGCCCGGGTGATGAGGTCATAGTTCCTGTTAATACCTTTGTTGCCACAGCAGAGGTTGTTTGTTACTGTGGGGCTACTCCGGTGTTTGCTGATATTGACAGGGACTCCCATTGCATCAGTGTTGATTCACTGTACCGGTTACTATCGCCCAAAACCAGAGCCATTATCCCGGTACATTTTGCAGGAACTCCCTGCGAAATGGATGTTATAGATGATATTGCTCGTCAGCACAACCTGTATGTCATTGAGGATGCGGCGCATGCATTACCATCCTGGTACAAAAATAGACTTGCTGGTACAATTGGGCATGTTGGCTGTTACAGCTTTTATGCAACCAAGACGCTTGCAACGGGTGAAGGCGGGATGCTGGTAACGCACAATGAAGAGTGGGCCAGGCGGGCCGGGAGATTGCGACTGCACGGCATGAACCGTGACGCATGGAGGCGCTACGACAGGGGTGGAAGCTGGCAGTATGACATCGAAGAGATGGGCTATAAATATAACATGACCGATATTGCTGCGGCAATGGGTCTAAGTCAGCTTAAAAAAGTGGAAATGTTGCAAAAAAAACGGGAAGCGATAGCTCAAAGATATAATGATGCGTTTTCTGAAAATGATGCATTAATTCCGTATGTTGTCAACAAAGGAATTTCTTCATGGCATCTGTATCCGCTCAAGATAAATCTTGAGGCGCTAACTATTTCACGCGATGAATTTATTGTGAAATTGGAAGAATGCGGCATAAAAACAAGTGTGCATTTTATTCCGCTCTACCGATTTTCTTATTTTGTAAAACGATATGGCAATCAGGAATCGATGTTTCCAGATAGCGAGTGGGTGTTTGCACGGGAGATTAGTCTTCCAATTTTCCCTTCAATGACAGATGAACAAATTGATTATGTGATTGATTGCGTGCTGTCAATTGCAAAACAATTCAAAAGGTAATTATGAAGAAGGTACTCTATACTATAAAACCATTGGCTGTTGTCTTTTTTGTTGCTGATATGCTGTGTATTATCGCTGGATATGGTATTGCATCGCTATTGTTTTCATATTCATTGGATGCTTTCATTACACCTGCCGTATTGCATGCATTTCTTACTATAGCAGGATTGTATATTACACAGAGCTATCGCATATTATGGCGGTATGCCACGATGCAGGATTATTATCGTATCATTGAAGGGTTTACAGGCGCTACAGTGCTATTGTTGATATACAGCAGTGTTGTGAATCTTGTCAGTAATAGAGTTCTTTTTCTTGCCAGTGCAGGTGGCCTTGCATTACTCATGGTCTATCGTGTCATTATACGGGAAACAAAGCCTCAGAAGATCGCATTGCCAAAAAAGAAATCAAAAATTATTTTAATAGCTGGGGCAGGTGAAGCAGGAAGAACCTTGCTTGCTGAATTTAAACGTGATGGCAGAGGTGATAGTATCATAGGATTTGTTGATGATGATACGCGCAAGGTTGGTACATTGTTATGTGGAAAGCCTGTGCTGGGGACCACTTATGATATACCTTCCCTGGTAGAACAGTATGGTGTTAAAGAGTGCATTGTGGCAATGCCATCTGCTCCGCAAAAGGAGATTGATCGAGTCATAAAGATTATTCGCTCAAGTGGTAATGTCAGCATTTCCATTTTACCAGCGCTAACAAAGCTTTTTGAAAAGGCTCTGACCCCGGAGCTACGAGGAATAGGCGTTGAGGAACTCATTGGTCGTGAAGAAATTGAGATAGATAGTGCGGCAATTGAAGCATATTGTAAGGGTAAAACTGTGCTTATCACTGGAGCTGGCGGAAGCATAGGTTCTGAAATTTGCAGGCAGCTATTACACTTCAAAGCAGGGAAAATCATTGCAGTTGGCAGAGGCGAGCATTCAATATATAATCTAAAAAATATGCTTGATGATTATGCTAAGTACTTTGAAAAACCTGAAATTTATTACTACATAGCTGATATTAATGACGCTGTGCGCATGCAAAAAATTTTAACCAAACACAAACCACATATTGTATTCCATGCTGCTGCGCACAAATATGTCGATATCATGGAGCAAAATCCGCAGGAAGCACTGCGCAATAACTGCCTGGGTACACGCACGGTACTGGAGGTAGCACGCGCTGCAGGTGTTGGTCAGTTTGTCTGCATATCAACGGATAAGGCGGTGCGCCCCGTAAGTGTGATGGGCGCAACCAAGCGCATGGCCGAGATTGTAACGTTAGCGCAAAACAGCCCCGACATGCGCACCTGCTGTGTGCGGTTTGGCAATGTTATTGGCAGCCGTGGTTCGGTTATACCTCTGTTTTACCAGCAGATTGCAAAGGGTGGGCCTGTGACCATTACCCATCCAGATATGACGCGCTACTTTATGAGCATACCTGAAGCCGTGATGCTTGTTATTCATGCTGCCATGCTTTCAAACGGTGGCGAAATATTTGTGCTTGATATGGGAAAACAGTATAAGGTGGAAGAGGTAGCACGCAATTTGATAACGCTTTTAGGGTATGAGCCTGATGTCGATATTCCTGTTGTATATACTGGCATTCGACCAGGGGAAAAACTGCAGGAAGATTTATGGAATCATGGCGAGGAGCTTGTGCCAACCCTTCATAAAAAAATATATAAAATTGCCCACAATGGATTCGATGCGCTATCGGTTACTAAAATAAAAGAACTAACACCTGACTACGTGCAGAGCTTACATGAAGAAGAATGCAAACAATTAATACAAGCGATAGTTCCTGATTACAGGCCATTTAATTAATACTTTTATCTATCCAGCCACCAAATAGTATTGCACCGTCATCATCGTAGCATACAACAGCCTGGCCGGGGGTGATGCTTGCCTGAGGTGTTTCAAAGGTTACGGTAAGAATATCGTTTTCATACGTGGCATGTGCTTTGAACGGTTTTTGTGTTGAGCGTGTTTTTACCCATACGGGAGTATTATGGGCGATAGTTACTTTCATAAAGTTTACCTGTGTGGCAAGAAGCCCCTTTGCCAGAAGTTCATCCTTGCTTCCCACAATGATGCGATTATGTATAGCATCAATAGCAACAACGTATAACGGGTGTTCCCAGGCAATGCCAAGCCCACGACGCTGCCCGATGGTGTAGTGATGAATTCCTTTATGCCTGCCTAAAACTTTGCCATCAGTTGTGACAATATCGCCATGAGGAGGACAAAAGCCCAGGCGTTGTTCAATAAAGCGTGGATAATCATTATCCTGAACAAAACATACTTCCTGGCTTTCAGGCCTGTGGGCAGTTGCCAGTCCCAGTTCACGTGCTTTTTCGCGTATCTCACGTTTTGTGGATTGACCAAGTGGAAGCATAAGGTGCTTTAACACATCCTGCGAAAGGTTAAACAAAAAATATGACTGATCCTTATCAGTATCAACGCCACGCTTGATATAATAGCGGTTACTTTTACATATAGTTGCATAATGGCCCGTAGCAAGCATATCAAATCCTAACTCTTTGGCAAAATTTAAAAGCTCTGGAAATTTTATGCTGGTGTTACAGTTAATGCAGGGGCTGGGTGTGCGTCCTTTAATATATTCAGCGCAAAATGGATCTATAACGTTTTGTGAAAATTCATCTTCAACGTTGACAATATAATGGGGAATACGTAACTGTGTGGCAACTTTTTTTGCATCATGTATGCTTTCGGGACTACAGCATACATCATACCGTGGCTGGCAGCCATCCATTTCAGCACACAGCAAAATTTTAGCGGTAAGGCCAATCACCTGATGCCCCTGTTCAACAAGTAATGCAGCGGTAACTGATGAATCAACACCACCACTCATTGCTACTGCTATTTTCATAGGTATTCCTGTTAATATTAATGATTACTAGTTAGTGATAATATACCTGAAAAGAGGCCAAACAGTAAAAAATATTTTATCAATGGGGAAAATTTTTATCAGGATTAACTACTGCGCTTTTTTGCGGCAGAAAAGCTTATAATATCTTTATATCTTACCTGCAGCAATATTTTTTTTCATCATCCTTTTGAGCATTGCTACACACTGGCGATCAATGATGATAATATTATTCTGGTTCATTTTGTATTTGCCAACATCAACTGTATAAAGAGATTGCATGCTTTTTATAGTTTCAACAATCTCTTTTGCTTTTTCATAATCGTTTATTCTGATGCCTTTCTTTTTGTAGGATTCTATGCGCTGCATAAGTGATGCACTGTCAGCCCGTAGTTTACGCAACACATATTGCTGGCTGGTATATTCATTTATTATTTGCTGTACATCAAAATTGTCAACCACAGGTATGGCTGACTGCATTTCAATAATCTGCTGGATTGTGTTATCGCTAAAACCAGTTTGCACCAATTCAAAGGCTTTCTGAATTGTAGACGCATAGCGCATAAGTGCCTGCTTTGCGTATGTTTGCGTATTAAAGAGTTTTATCCCTTTTTCAAGTGTTTCAATGTTCATTGCAATTTCTAGGTTACACAGTGCAGGGTTAGGTGTATCATCTTTTCTGGTGCTGGCAATGGTGTATATGTTTTCTTTAATTGTGTGCAGTGTTTGCAACGTTGTGGCACGTTCATCATTGTTTTCTTTTGGTGCATCAGTATAAAGAAAAGCTTTCAGTACTTCAAATAGTTGCTTAACTTCAGGTATTATTTCTTTTGAACTATCGCCTAACGATTGTACCAGTTTCTGAATGTGTGATGCAACATATACAATGTGTTGACAACGACTTGAATAGTTAATGTGGGGTGCCTGTAACAGAGATAGCTGGCAGTACAGCGTTGTTGCGTTTGCATAATCATGCAAAAGCTTTGATTGTGTTTCAAAACGATGTACAACATTATTAAATGCTTCTTCATTTTCAACGGCTACGCCATCTGTGGATTTCATGATTACAAGAAGCTTCTTTTGTTCGGCAATCTGGTTTTCTATGGGTGTTATGTATGAACGTGCTATGGATTCAATGTCATCAATCTTTGTAGCATCTTTCTCAGTTACTATCGCATCCCTTTTGTTCTGTATTTCATAAATTGCACGGGCACAATCCAGTTGCTGTGGTATGGTTATTTGATAGGGGATGCCATCAGTTTGCTGGTATGTGGCTGTTTTTTCTGGAACATTAATGAGTGCATTTTCTAATTGTGCAAGCAGGGCTTTAGCATGTTCTGGGTTTTGCCGTATTTGTTCATCATCATACTGTGTGGTGTTGCACAATGAAGCTATAGAGGTAATGAAGTGTTGCTGCTGTGTAATAAAATTGGCATGTGCGGAAAGCTCCTGAAAGCGTGTGCTTTGTGAAAGGTCATCAAACGGTGGCTGGCATCGTTGTATGATTTGTTTTATATCATATTGTTGTGTACTATTGTTAGTAAAGATTGTATCGAACTGTCTGAAAATTGAAGAAAGTATCAATTCAGTGTGAATGATGATAGCATCATTGTTGCTTATGTCAGAATGCTGTAATTCTTTGGTAACCTGCTCTTTTGTAATATCAATGAGTGTTTTATCAAAGCAAAGCGATAGTGCCTGCTTACAGCAATTGGTTATGTGTTCCTGATGTTCGTTGTTGTTTTGTAGTGTTGAGTCAAAAGAACGTGATAACTCTTGTGCCATGGCAATGCGGGTGTCAAGATACTCAATCACAAATGGTGCAATGTAGGGCTGCTCTTTTGCCTGCTTTTGTTCTTTTATGAGTGAATCGGCATATCGCTGCCAGTAGTTTTCAGCAAAGAGTATGTGTGGTATAATAAGAAATGTCATTATAATTGGTGATAGTTTCATGGCAATAGTTCTCCCTTCAATTAATTATCGAACGCAATACCATGATTTATTACTGTATTTACGGTAAACGATACGTGTACCTGCAAACGGCAAGATGGAAATTATGCTTTTTCTATGCTACCTTTGTAATGTGGTAATGGTATTATTCAGGAGTGATATATGACTATTGACTATCAAAAGATAGAAGAAGCTGCAAAGCTTCTGGAATTGGGCGATAGGGCTTCCCTACAGCAGGTTAAACATGCCTACAGGAAATTAATGCAAAAGTGGCATCCCGACCACTGTAAAGAAGATAAAAAGCTGTGTGATGAAATGACGAAAAAGCTCACCGAAGCCTATAAGCTGCTTATTGAGTTTTGTTATAGTTACAGAATACCATTGACGGAACAAAAGCTTGTTGAAGAACTGGGGAATGAAGACCCTGAAGCGTTCTGGAAAAGAAAATTTGGCTCTGACCCCCACTGGGGAGGTCCCGGGTATAGATAAAAAATATTTTACAACGGAAGCCATATTATGTATGTTTGTTATATACTCTTAGCCTGAATACTTAAGATGAGTAAGGTATGTATATTTTTGAGCTTATAGCTGAGCAACGTATACGTGAGGCCATGGAGCGGGGAGAGTTTGACAACCTGCCGGGGATGGGTAAACCATTGCCCAAAGATGAACTGGACAATGTGCCGCCAGAACTACGTATGGCATACAAAATTTTAAAAAATGCCGGGATAGTTCCTGAAGAGGTGGAGTTGCGCAAAGAGATTTATTCATTGCAACAGCTTATAGATGCCTGCTATGATGACGAAGAGATGAAAGGACTTGTAAAGCAGCTCAGTGCAAAACAACTACGCTATAACATACTCATGGAACAAAAAGGCATCCATGTCACTGATTACGAATATAGAAAAAAAATCATGGAAAAATTATCAAAGTAACAATGCTACGCAGCCGCTTAGGCTGCAGGTGTATAATTGCTTATCGTCGTATCTTCTTGTTAGTTTTTGATGGGTTCTTTTGCAAATGAAGATAGCGCTTGTGAGCTACCTCGGCAAATCGTTGGAGTATGTCCTTTAAATCGGAATGTTCCCATAATGATTGTATGGATGAATCTATTTTTTTTATTGTATAGTATGGTGGTATAGTGGTAAGCTCAATATCTTCTTCGGTAATAGTTATTTCTTCTTTTTCAAAGGCTTTTTGCAGCATTTCTTTTATGGTAAATGAAAAATATTTTTGTACGTCAATGATGTCTTCTGAGGTGCTTATTTTTTCTCTGAACTGGGGGAGGAATTCTTTTTCTAATTTACTGAAGGAAACCTGAGTGGACATACAAACCTCCTTGTGGTATAGTTTGTGTATATACTATAGTATATACAGGAATTGAATAAAAATCAAGCATCAACTTCGTAATTGAGAGATAAATTAATACATCACGCAGGGAAAATCTAAAAGCATTGTACTTTGGCACTTTCTTTTGTTGACGTCTGAATAAAAGAAATATATAAATCAATAATCGCAGTCGCTCAAGCGCTTGAGCACCTGCGTAATGATTAGTAATTGAGGCCAAAGCCTGTAATAACCAAATATCTGAGCATTCAACAAACACTGCGTGAGGTAAAAAATGTATTACGCGGGAGAAGCGCACATAAGGATAAAAAGGTTTCTGGAATGAGAAAAGGAATAAGTATAGTACTTGGTTTACTATGTTTGCTTTCATGTGCAAAGGATATTACAAAAGTAACTATCGCTAAAACACCGGTGCCAAAAAATTTTACCGCTACTGATATAAAGGTAATAAGCTACAATGGCAATGATGTTTCCTGCATGCTTTTTGCACACCGCTTTTCACAGGGTAATCTTGTATACTTTGAGATAGTTCCTGCTTTTGATGTTGAAAAAATTACTGTAATGTTTAATGAAAAAGGTATTCCCACTACAAAACGAAGCTGGGGATTCAGAGGATTTTTTGCCATTGCACCTGACCAAAAGCCTGGGACACATAATTTTACAGTAACTATCGGTACAAAAAAAATTGATATACCTGTAGTGGTTGTAAGAACACCATTTTCAGTTTCCACCATACCTATGGATTTGGGCAAGTTTTCTAAAAAAGAATATCTGGAGTCACCTGAAGTTTTGGAGTTTATACGCCAGTGTACTGAAAAAAAACAAAAGGCATTTGCCACACATTATAATGATCTTATCCGTGGCAGAGCGTTTCATCCCCGTGATGTGCATGAGGTTAATTCGCCGTTCTGGGCAAAAAGAGTTTATAAACTTCATGATAGCATTTCAGGAAAAACACAAACAGTTGAACGGATTCACCGTGGCATTGATTTAAACGGCAATACCGGGGATCCCGTATATGCAATGCTTGATGGCATTGTGGTGCTTGCTGAAATGCTCTTTTATGAAGGCAATATGGTTATTATAAATCACGGCAATGGCATGTTCAGCTACTATATGCATATGGATAAGCTGTATGTTGCAAGCGGGGATACGGTTGTGGCAGGACAGCTTATAGGTGCTGTGGGAAGCACCGGCATGTCAACAGGTCCACATCTGCATGTGTCACTTGTGGTTGATGGAGTGCAGGTAAATCCCATGAGTGTTGTGATGCTGCCAATACGGGATTAACCAAACCGTATTTGTATACATTCTCTTCCATAATCTTCTTTACAAAATTGGTATACTATTTTAACTATATAAAATAGTAATGATGTGCTATAGTTTTTATGCGATAGTTACTGCCAATAAACTGGAATAAGTGTATGGCAAAACCAGCTGAATATTTTATCAAATCAAAGAATTTAGACGAATTCAGAAACGACATCATTGCCTGTGATGGCAACTTTGATTTTGATATTGAAGAGATGATTGCATTAGGAAGCGCGTATCTGGAACGTTTCCCTGATTGCTTTTCAAATAGAAGCTGCCAGGATGTCCAGCTGGGATATCAATTAGCAAGAATCTGTTTAGTAGAAAAATTGATTATAGATTTCCCTTCTGATGTTAAAGATGCTTTCAGAAAGATGTTTTTCAGCGCTCAGGCTGTGAATGAGCAAATGGAGTATTTAAAGCAAAAATTAACCTATGATGAGCTATCAAACTTTGTTGACACAATACAGAAGCGTCTGGAGGAGTATCACCTTAAAGTTGTTAGTTTGCCAAAAGGCATGATCAAGGAGCGCTTTGTAGGTGGAATTACCAATCTTTTTAATATTGCGTATTTATTAAAAATGAATGTAGCGCAAAAGGCTCATGAATAAAGAGTTTTTACACAGCATAAGCCATGAATTGAAATCACCGTTAAACTCCATTTTAACGCTATCAAAAGTGTTACTTATGCAGGCTGACAGTCGCCTCACCCTTGAAGAAAAAGAGTATTTAGAAATTATTGAACGCAATGGTCAAAAACTTCTGGCTCTTATTAATGACCTTATTGAAGTGTTTGAAATTGATAGTGGTATACAATTGTCAGTGACGGATGTATCGTTATCTTCAGTATTGCATAATGTGTGTGAACGCTATGAAGGAATCATGCGCAAAAAGGGGCTACAATTGCACATGCACTGTGATGATATTATGCTTAATACTGATGAAGCCCGCCTGTATCAGATATTTGAAAATCTTATTGATAATGCAGTTAAGTTCACAGAAGAAGGAAGTATAACAATAGCAGCATACAAAAAAGATGGGCACTGTGTGGTCAGTATTACTGATACCGGCATTGGGATCCGCAGTGAATACTGTGATGCGCTTTTTTCAGGATTTACCAGGGCTTCGGGGTCACTGTCGACAAAATATCCTGGAACCGGTCTTGGTCTTACCATTGTTGCAAGGCTTGTTGCACTGTTAGGGGGTACAGTAGCTGTTGATAGCCAGTTAGGCAAGGGGTCAACATTTACTGTACGGTTACCGTTACAAAAGGAACATGAAGATTTGCAGCAGCAACGTAAAACTATTCTTGTTATTGATGATGATCCTGATAGCATAGTGGTGGTTAAGGCCCTTTTGTCTAAATTGTACGACATAGTTGAAACTCACAGCGGGCAAGAAGGATTGGACCTTGCACAGGATTTAAAACCAGCATGTATATTGCTTGATTTATCATTGCCTGATCTGCACGGGTTGCAGGTGGTAAAACAACTAAAAGAAAATGAACAAACCAGCCATATACCGGTGATTATTGTATCAGCTTCTTCATTAAAAGATGAAAGAAGAACCATTATGGCATCCGGGTGTGATGATTTTATTCAGAAACCTTTTGCCATTGAAGAATTTGTGCTAAAAGTTCAGCGCTGGGTTACACAATGAGCACAATTTTGGTCATAGATGATAAAAAAGATAATCTGGTAAGTATTACCGCACTTCTAAAGAACCTGATTGCCAATTGTGAGGTAGTCACAGCACAATCCGGAAAGGAAGGTATAGAAAAAGCAGAGAAGCACAATCCTGATGTTATTATCCTTGATATAAAGATGCCCGAGATGGATGGGTATGAGGTATGCCAGATTTTAAAAAATAATCCAAAGACGCGCCACATTCCTGTAATCTTTTTAACCGCTATCCATACTGATACGCAGAGCAAGGTCAAAGGTTTAAAATTAGGGGCAGATGCATTTTTAACCAAGCCTGTTGATCAGGCTGAACTCATTGCGCAAATTAATGCAATGATACGCATAAAACATGCTGAGGATATGCTTAGAAAAGAAAAAGACCTGCTTGAGGATATAGTGTTACAGCGTACCAGTGAACTTTTAGCTTCGCAGATGCGCTACAAGTCACTGTTTAACAGTATATCTGATATGGTTATCATTCACCGAAGGGATGGAAAAATATTGGAGGTAAACAATACCACCTGTGATCGTTTGGGCTTTTCACATGATGCCATGATGCTTATGACCCTGCAGCAGTTAACAGCTGAAGGCGATAGCGATAGAATTAATTCATACTTGCAATCAATTAATGAAACAGCAGATCCCTATGAAACCTCATTTGTTGACAGAAACGGCACTACCATCCCTGTGGAAATTGTGAGCACTATTATCTATTACCTAAATGAAAATGCTATCTTGAGTGTGGCGCGTGATATTACTGAACGAAAGCACATTGAACATGTCCGTAATCAATTATCAATTGTGCTTGATAAGTCTGATGATGCAATCATTGGTGCTACACTAGATGGCAAAATAGCCAGCTGGAACAAAGCTGCGCAGCATATTTTTGGCTACGCATTTGATGAGGTGGTGGGATGTGATTTAGCTATACTATCGCCACCATACAGGCCTGATGAATTTGATCAATTGTTATTAATAATCAAGAACAATGAGGCGATAGATCATTATGAAACAGAGGGGCTGGATAAGAAGGGTGCAATACACAATCTTTCTATGACTATCTCCCCCCTTGTTGATGAACACGACAGTATTATTGGCTGTTCAATAATTGCACGTGACTTTACCGATGTAAAACGCACACAAGAAAAACTGAAAAAAGGGCTGGATATCATCCAGAATTTAGAGGATATTGCTCCAGCATATTTTATCACTTTAAATGAAGAAGGAAACATCCTCACCTGCAATAAAGCCATGTTGCAGGCTACAGGCTATTCACTGAGTCAGGTGCAGGGCAAAACGTGCTGTGACATTTTTATTCCGGATGTTGGGCAAAAGTCATTCCGCAATCAATTGTCAACAATGAAGAGGACCAGAGCAACACGCATTTTTGAAAGCCCCATCAATACAAAAAGTGGTGAAGAAAAAATTGTTCAGTGGCATGCACGGCCAGTATACAGTGATACTGAATTTGATTATTTCATGTTCATTGGAATAGATATAACGGAGAAAAAGCAGCTTGAAAAAAAGATACTTCAGGCAAACTTAGAGGAAAGAAACCGCATAGCACGCGATTTACATGATGGCCTGGGGCAGCATCTTGCAGGGATAATATTTAAAACTGAGATGCTGAGGCTTAAAATAAAAAATGATTATCCTCAGGAAGCTAATGAAATTGTTGAGATACAGAACATGGTGCATCAAGCTATTGAGCAGACACGGCTCATTGCACGAGGTTTAAGCCCGGTGGATTTAAGCACCAAGGGACTGTATTCATCACTGCAGGATATGATTGCTGATGTAAATAAAAATTTCGCAATCAAAACCATCCTGGAATGGAATATAACAAGTAACATTGACGAAGCAATAGATACAGTACATGTATATTACATTATCCGTGAAGCATTGAACAATGCTGTAAAGCATGCCAGTCCAAAAAACATTGCTATTACAATATCTGAAGATAATGCATATTATTATGTAAAGATAATGGATGATGGCAAAGGTATACCTGATGAAATTGATCTGGCAAAAGGAATGGGTATGCATATCATGCAGTACAGGGCATGGATCATTAATGCGTCGTTTCAGGTGCAGAACAACAAAAGCGGCGGAACGCTGGTGCAATGTATTATTCAGAAGAGCACTCAAAAGGCTGTTATAGACAAACCAAAGACAGGCAAAAAGTATACGATTGTTATTGTTGATGATCATCCTATTGTGCGGCAGGGTTTACAACAGCTTATCAATACTCAGAAAAATCTGGAGGTGATAGGCCAGGCAACATCAGCGGATGAGGCAATAGATGTAGTTAACCGAAAAATCCCTGATTGCATTATAGTGGATATTTCATTGAATGGGACAAGTGGCATTGAACTGGTTAAAGCATTAAAACAGCGTTTCCCTAAACTGCCGGCACTTGTGCTTTCCATGTATGATGAAAAGTTATACGCTGAGCGGGCTATTAAAGCTGGTGCCCGGGGATATCTCATGAAGCAGGAAGCACCGGATAAGATTATACAGGCCATCTATACAGTCTTAAAAGGGGACGTGTATCTATCCAGTGAAATGAAGGAACAGATGGTGCAATCTTTATCAGATAAGGGTACAATGGACAGCTCTGTAGAAGCACTGACAAACCGTGAATTTGAGATATTTCAGTTAATAGGGCATGGCTTGGGTAACAAACACATTGCCCAGAAATTACATATCAGTGTAAAGACTGTTGAAAATGTACGGGAAAAGATTAAGATGAAACTGCACCTGGAAACATCCCAGGATCTTTTGCAGTATGCGATTGAGTGGGTGAGAGAAAATTCGGGAAATTAGGAAAAGTAAAAGAATTATTTGACAAATTCTTTATAATTCATTACTTTTGATGTAAAGTAATGAAAATTATTAATGTAAGGAACATATGAAGACTATTGCAAAAATTACAAGAAAGGGGCAGGTTACCATTCCTAAAAAAATAAGGGAAATGCTCGGTTCAGATATTATTGAGTTTAAGGTACACAGGAATGATATAATCATCAAACCTGTTAAAAGTATTGGAGGTTCTCTACACAAATATTCTAAACGCTATGTGCCATTTGAAGATATACGAGACACCGTATGGGATGAGGTCGTTAGAAAAAACAAATGATATACTATATTGACACCAATGCAATTTTACGTTATTTGTTAAAGGATAATATTGAGCAATTTAATAAGGCAAATGTCATATTTGAAAAAGCAAGGGAGGGTGACCTATACATTGTTGTTCTGGAAAGTGTTTTGGTAGAATGTATTTATGTATTAATGAAATTTTATAAAGTTCCAAAAAATGAAATCGTTAGTAAATTAGAAACACTATTGAATTATAAAGGTGTAAAAAATTCTGATAAAACAGAGTTGTTAAAAGCTTTGCAGATATTCAAAGAAAAAAATATTGCTATTGTAGATTGTATTGTATATAGTAAAGCAAAACAATCTCAATCAAACATCTTTACGTTTGACGAAAAATTATTAAAATTAAAATAAACAATTCAATCATTGCTGCATAAGTAAATTCCCCTATAACAAAAATAAGAAAATTCCCTATTTACAACATCCTGACAATGTGCCATATTCACTATAGCAATTAAATAAGGAAGCATTTTCTTAGGACAGAACTGTATGATTTTGAATTTCATTATGGTTAGTGAGGATAATCTATGAGTTATATGCCAGGTGTATGCACCTTTTGTGGAACAGGATGTGGCCACTATCTCAAAGTAGATGGCACATCTGTACAGGGAGTTTTCCCATCGCGGGTACATCCAGTAAGTAAAGGCAGGTTATGTGTACGGGGATGGAATATCCATGAGTTATTGGGTACACAGGAACGGATTATCAAGCCGTATATCAAGGATAGTGGCCAGGCTAATTATCAGGATGCTATTGCCAGGCTTGTTTCGGCATTATCATCGTATAAACCGGAAGAGATTGCGTTTTATGCTTCGCCACGTTCGTCCAATGAGGACAATTTTGCATTAATGAAATTGGCCCGTTTAGTTTTTAAGACAAACAATATCAGCCTTCAAGCAGAATCAGGCCATCGAAATAGTTTAGATGTTCTGTATAATGGTACGGGATTTGCAGGTATGTTGGGATCGCTTGAAGATATACGGAAAGCTGAAGTGCTCATTGTGGCAGGGATGGATATAACCACACAAAATCCCATCATTGGCAGTGAGTTACATTATGCTGCTCGCAGTGGCTCATTACTTATAACTATCGACAGCCGCATGACAAAGATTGCAAAGCTTTCTAAAAAGTTTATTAATATAAAACCAGGAACAATGCGGATAGTTTTTGATGCAATTGCGCATTATATAGATAAACAACAATGGAGCGATACAAAATCGGCACATTATGAAGAATACAAAAAATATTTAGCCACAGTACCGTTTGATTCAATAGAAAAGGAAACAGGTGTATTGCCAGCTGAGATAGCTTTTGTAGCTGAGCGGCTGGTAAAGGCTAAAAGTGCTGCGGTATTTTTTACCTCAGGTATTTCTGGATTAAGCTATGATACTGTTGCATCAATTTATAACCTCTTTGCACTTGCGGGCAAGATTGGTAAAGAAGGTTGTGGAGTAAATCCTATTGCTGGTATAAACAATTTACAGGGTAGCTTTGATATGGGATGCGCTCCGGATTTACTGACAGGTTTTCAGAGTATTAATGATGCAACAGCTAAAAAGAATTTTGAAAAAAAATGGGGGCAGGAGTTACCTCAATTTAAAGGAAAGACCGTTGAACAACTTCTGGCTGACAGTTCATCACCACTCAAAGCTCTGGTGATTGTTGACCATGATGATGGCATTGTCAAATATGCCGATCGTTTGAAAGCATTGCCGTTTGTTGCCTATATTGGTGCATTTACCAATAAGGTTGCAGATTTTGCTCATGTTGTATTGCCCATTACAACATATATTGAAACCGATGGTACATTTACCAATGCTGAGCGGCGTGTTCAGCTTTCAGTACAAAAATGCGATAATGCATTTGATGTATTGCCCATGTGGAAGCTGTGTGACACGATTGCCCAGGCTGCCGGGAAGCCATTTAATTACCAGAGTGCATCTGAAGTAATGGATGAGATTGCTTCCCTCACTCCTTCGTATGAAGGTATAAGCTATAAACTGCTTTCCAAAAAGCATGGTGTGCAGTGGCCGTGCACCAAAAAAAATCATGATGGCACAAAATACTGTGTTCCTGAAAAAGTCTCATTTGTACTCCCACAAAAACCGTATGCGGCGGTGCAGGCAACACAGGAGTATCCGTACCTTCTTATGCTTGGGAAAGCACAGCATTACTGGCACCAGAATAACATCATGCATAAGACCTTTATTCCACTGCGTGAATATAATGCCACGTTGCTCTTGTATCCTGACGGATATGTGGCTTTAGCTTCAGAAGATGCAAAGAAGATAGGAGTGCGTGATCGCTGGCCAGTAAAGGTTGTAGCCGAAAAGGCAAGCATGAAAGCGATGGTTATGATTTCCGATGATGTGGCGCCAGGTACCGCATATGTTCCCTATTTTATCAGAGAGGGAATTGCATCATTTTTATTAGCATATAGTGACATTGTGTCACAGGGCGAAGAAGCAACTATCCCAGTACGAATTGAGAAGGTGTGATATGTATTTAATGAAAAAAAATGATGTAAAGAAAATTGCAAAGGCCTTAGAAGAAAAGTATACATTGTATGGCCCCTATGTAGATGAGGCATTTGGGCAATGTTTCTTTGATAAAGTAACTGCGGACAACGTTGACCTCAATGCATCCATCCCTACCAATCCGCCAAAGCATGTAGTGTTTCCTCATTTAGAAACGATCATGCAGTATAAGTATGATAAAACTACCAAGAAGGCCGACATTGCCATGGTGTTTGATGATACCCCAAAGGCATTGTTTGGATTGCGTTCATGCGATTTAACGGGCTTGCAGTGTATTGATAGGTTTTTCTTAGGTCAGGAATTTGTTGATGAGGTCTATCGCCATCACCGAAGCCGTATGTTCATAGTAGCCAATACCTGTGTTGTTCCGTTCAAGCAATGTTTTTGTGTATGTACTGACAGTGGTCCAGCAGCACAGGAAGGGTATGATTTAAATCTTACGAATTTGGGCGATAGTTACCTGCTAGAAGTTGGCAGCGAAAAGGGCAAGGCATTTATTGAATCTTTTGGGTTTGCTAAAGCAACTGAAGAACACCTGAAACAGAAGCAGAAGCTTGTAGAAAAATCGATCACCATGTTTGAGGATATTGCAACTGAATCAAAGGCATGGGTATCACGGGTGATGAATCGTGTAACAACAGGATTTATAAAGGAAGAGGTATGGGAGTATATTGGAAATCAGTGTATTGAGTGTGGAGCGTGTTCGTATGTGTGTCCCTCCTGTACCTGTTTTAACATAAATGACGCCAATACTATAGCAGGAAATACTGAGCGCGTGCGAACATGGGATTCATGTTCATACGAAGGATATTCCAGAATGGCTGGGGGTCATAATCCACGGAAACCAATAGAAGACAGAAGAAACAAACGATTTTTCTGTAAACTGTCATACTCACAATCAAAGAAGTATCTGAGGCCGGGATGTGTTGGATGCGGGCGTTGCGCATGGGTATGTCCTGGTGATATAGGGTTACCCAATGTTGTTACATATATCCGAAGAGAAATTCATGAATAGGTGATAGCTATGAGCGAACAGAAAATAGTAACAGTCCCAGAGATTGCCACAATTGAAGAAATTAAAGATGAGATTGTTGATGTAAAAACCTTTTATCTGAGGTTTGACAATAAAGAAATTGATGGCAATTTCAAGTTTAAGTCAGGCCAGTTTATTATGTGTACAGTATTTGGTGCAGGTGAATTTGCAGTATCATTGCCACCCAGTCCTGAAAATGACCGCTTCCATATAACCGTACGACGAATAGGGAAGGTAACCAATGCATTGCATGATCTTCAAGTTGGTGATAAAGTGGGAATACGTGGACCATTTGGCAATGGGTTTCCGTTTGAAGAAATAAAAGGTAAAAATGTTATCTATGTGGCTGGTGGTATTGGGCTTATTCCTTTGCGGTCATCAATTGTCCATGTATTGCAGCACCGTAATGAGTTTGGCCGAATCTTGCTTTTATATGGGTCACGTTCACCACAGGATCTAATGTATCAGTATATGCTGGATGAGTGGCAAAAAATTGAAGGGTTTGAAACATTTATTACAGTTGATAATGGCACTCCCGAATGGAAAGGTAACGTGGGTATTATAACAACCCTATTTGATAAAGTAGAGATACCTGTGGAAAATACTGTAGCATTTGTCTGTGGCCCTCCGGTAATGTTTAATGCTGTTATAAAAGAACTTATGCAGCGTGGAATTAAGGATGACATGATAATCTCAACGTTAGAGAGGCATATGAAGTGCGGCGTGGGAAAGTGTCAGCACTGTGCCATCGGGAGAACCCTGGTGTGCACTGATGGCCCAGTATATACCTACAGGCAGATTAAAACGTTAGGTGAGCAAATATGAGCTGGCTACAAACAATGTATACTATGTTCAAAGATACAACCTGCATTGTTGGGGTAGGAAACTATTATAGAAGTGACGATGCAGTTGGTCTGTACATTGTTGATGCTCTGGCAGCTAAAGTTGTGCAACCTCATGTAGTCATAATTAATGTAGAAGATGTTATCGAAAGCTACGTGTTTGCAATTGCTGAATCAAATTGTAAAAATGTGTTGATTATCGATGCTATAGAAGCGGACGCAGAAGAAGGCACGGTTGTTTTTGGCAAACTCAGTGATTTTGTTGAAACGGGATTAGATGTATCAACGCATAAATTGGCATTACGAATGTCATGCAAAATACTGGAAGCATCGGGCAAGGATGTATACATGCTGGGGATAGTTATCAAGCATAATGATTTTGGAAAGGGACTATCGCCCATAATACAGAATAACATTGATTCAATTGTTAGTATGGTTCAATCCTCAATTATGAGCAACAAAAAGGAGTGTGTGTATGAACATTGATCTTTATGGAATGTTATTACAGGCTTTTGCTATATTGCTTGGTACAAGTATTATTGTACCATTGATAGCTTCAAAGAGAAAATTAGCAGGCTGGATAAACACCATTGCAGTGGCAATTGCAGCAGGATTATTGATGTATGTTGCATATATGGCAATCTTTGTACAACAAGCTGCAGAAACACAGGCAATATATTTTGGTAGTGTGCCAGTCTATTTTCTTATAGATGCATTTTCAGGATTCTTTATTGCCATCATTTCGTTTATGGCAGTGATGAGCGCACT